>P_2C_Liq_2_UnCtyDRAFT_1000031_pt1 | contig 35352 bp, 22 predicted proteins | sample Pon2CUnioCityCA_FD_10236 | JGI IMG/M metagenome (IMG submission 10236) | reverse complement strand
TTTCGATATGTTTGCTATACATCAACACTGGGAGAGGGCGACCACAAGGGTTCGCCCCTACGGCCATCTATGGCATGAATTTTGAAAAATGGTATAACAACATTGACGAACCCGAGTTAGTTGAGCATATCAATCGCGTTGGGATTCCCATTTTTGGCCAAGGAACACACGCCAATTCAGAACAGTAATCCCTAATTTTTCAGATGAACTACTCACCCGCTTGGCGTTGTCGCCAGATTAAGCCAAGATAGCCGAGAATCGTCCCCGTGGCCAGTCCCGTGAAGCCACGATGAGAGATGGCCGCCAGTTCAGCGGTGGGGAAAGGCAAGAGAAGACTAACCACCCAGAGTCCGACCCCAATCCAAACCCCATTACGGCGCAATAGATAGCCCAGGAAGCCGCCAGGAACGAGGGTAACGACAAAAAGAAGCCAAGAGAGAAGAACTGCGACTGAGGTGCGTGTTTCGGCAATGTCGAGCATTTTAAAGATCCTCCCTTGACAAGTTCTTGACAAATTTGAAGCTAATTGTATCTTAGATTTGGAAATTGGAACGTCAACGAGAACCACGGCGTTCCCGAGGACTAGGGGGCAATTGATATCCTCTTAACCCGAGATCGTCCCCGTAAGAGGAGAACTGGCACTGGCCATGGCTTGAATGGGAATCCGTCCGGCCTGGTGGGCCAGTCGTCCAGCAATCACGGCCATGCCCATCGCTTGCCCCATGGCCACGGGATTTTGAGCCAGGGCGATCGCCGAATTAATCAAGACCGCATCAGCCCCCAACTCCATCGAAAACGCCGCTTCACTGGGTGTTCCAATTCCCGCATCAACCACCACAGGAACCTTGGCATTTTCGACAATAATGCGGATATTCGCCGCCGTCTGAATCCCTTGTCCTGAGCCAATCGGAGACCCGAGAGGCATCACCGTCGCACAGCCGACCTCTTCGAGGCGTTTAGCTAACATGGGGTCAGCATTAATATAAGGCAGAACCGCAAACCCTTCTTTGACCAGTTGTTCAGCCGCTTCAAGAGTACCGATGGGATCGGGGAGAAGATAGGTAGAATCAGGAATCACCTCCAGTTTGATGAAGTTATTATCTTCCTGTCCCAGTAATTTAGCCATTTCCCGCCCCAGTCGCGCGACGCGGATGGCTTCTTCGGCGGTTTTGCAACCAGCGGTGTTGGGCAACATCCAGATTTTTGACCAATCTAAGGCCTCCGCTAAGCCTTCATGGCCAGGGGCGTTGGTTTGCACCCGACGGACTGCAACGGTGACAATCTGACAGCCACTCGCGGCAATACTACCGCGCATGGTTTCAAAATCAGTGTATTTGCCGCTGCCAGTCATGATACGAGACTGAAACGACCGACCCGCAATGATGAGAGGATCCTGTTCAGAGGAATTAACTGCGATCGGTTGGGGGGTCGGTTGACGAATCGAGGTCAGCATAGTCTCAGAGGTTGTTGTCTGTGAGGNTGTTGTCTGTGAGGGTGTTGTCTGTGAGGGGGTTGAGGAGGATTGGGGACGATTCCACGCGAAGGCTTCTAGGAGAGGATCTCGCTGCTGATCACAGATGAGATTAGCGATGAGTTGAGCGGTGATGGGGGACAGGAGAATCCCGTTGCGGTAATGACCCGTGGCCAAGCTGAGGTTATCACAGTAACTATCGCCTAAGATGGGCAATTCATCGGGGGTTGCCGGGCGCAATCCTGACCAAATGTCCTGCATGGGATAGTCCCTCAGGGCCGGATAGAGGCGGATGGCCCGGTCTAGGAGCGATCGCAGTCCCTCAGGGGTCGTTCCCGGCACAAAACCGACATCCTCGGAGGTGGCCCCGACCACAATTTCCCCATGACCACGGGGAATGATATAGGTATTGGGTCCATAGAGAACTCGCCGTAGAGGGAGTTCCCCATTGACACGAGGGGCGCGGACGGAGAACATTTGCCCTTTAATGGGTTTAACCGGCAGAGGTAGTAATTGATTCGACCAAGACCCCGCCGCCAGCACATAATGGTCAGCACTGAGGAGTCCGGCGGCGGTTTGTACACCGACAATGCGATCGCCTTCCTGGGCGATCGCCTCAACGGCCACTCCCTCTTTCAGCTTAATATCCAGGGCTTCGACCGCCCCGAGGAGCGATCGCATCAAGGCCCGATTATCGACCTGAGCATCTTGGGGATACCACCAGGCCCCTACCACATCAGTTCCCAACCCTGGCTGATACTCCTGTAACGCCTGAGAATCGAGCCATAAAGACGGCCCCGCCTCTGACGGGGGAGAACTCGTCGGAACCTCATAAACTGGGGCCAGGATGCCACAGGGCCAGTATCCCGTCACGATTCCCGAGAGACGTTCGAGTTTCTGCGTCCAATCCCGATAAAGCGATCGCGACTGCAAACATAACTCCAACATCGGCCCCGGCGATAGGTTCTCAGCCTGAGGCGCTAACATTCCTCCCGCCGCCTGACTCGCCGCCTGTTGAATATCTCGGCTAATCACGGTGACACTGGCCCCGCGCAACTTGAGTTCAACGGCGATGGATAACCCCATCACACCGCCACCAATAACTAAAATCTCACTACTCATGATCTTGACTCGACTCTCAACTCGATTAGCTTAAACGACTTACCAAAGGGCGGGAATTGGATCATTAGAATCCATTTCTGGGGTGGGTGTGGGCGTTGGACTCGGCTGGGCCGTTGGACTCGGGTTGGGGGTAGGACTCGGGGTCGCCGTTGTCTGCGGTGTGGGCGATGGAGGACTTAACGGAGCCGCCTCGGGAATCGACTCCTCTTCGACAGACTCATCGGAGGAGGGCGTCTCCTCAAACACCTGTGCCTCGGCCAGCCAGTAGAGGATGGCCATCGCTAATAGAACCCCCAGGACAACCTGAATAATACGTTGCACCATACGTTTATCGATACATTTATTTATCGATACATTTAACTGACAAACGGTGTCAACATCAGCCGTCTCAACCGTCCCTATTCCTTAGAGGCTTTGCCATTAGAGACTTTCGCCGGCAATGGTTTGTCTAACAGCAATTACAGTTGGCACATTGACACTCCCCGGCCTAAAGGCACAGAGGTTCTTCACTCAACGAATCAGCTTGCCCTGACACGATTGCTCCAACCCGGGTAGCGGCCAGTCCTCCTGAAGCGTTGCTTGCGTCTAACGCAAAAGTCCCAGTATACCCTACCGTACTCAATCCCCGACTGAGGATATTTCCTACTGAATCGTAAGCAAGCAGCCACCCCTTCAGAGGATCTCACCACCCCTATCCCCCAAGACAAGCTGCATGAATCCCCCAGTACAATGGCTCAAATACAATGGCTCAAATACAATGGCTCAAATACAATGGCTCAAATACAATGGCTCAAAGCAGTCGAATCAGAACCTCCGCTTCTTGATTTAGTATTTTTGTACTGACTTTGGTTTGATTCAAGCTGATGGCAGTTTGGGTTGTTCCCTGATTAACCGAGTGCATCGCCTCAACAATTTGCTGAATAGCAAGATCCTGTTCCTTAATATTGGCGGTAATTTGCTGAGAGTTAACAACCACTTGATTAATGGAGGAAGAAACCTTTTCAAAAGTGAACGCTGTGGCTTGCACAGTTGTCATCGCTTGATTCACTTTTTGTGTCCCTTCCTTGGTGACATGAATGGTTGAATTGATCGAATTGCTGATTTCGTTAACCAATGTATTAATTCGAGTTGCAGAGTTTTTGCTTTGCTCTGCTAATTTACGAATTTCTGTGGAAACGACACCAAATCCCTTGCCATGCTCCCCGGCACGAATGGCTTCAATAGAGGCATTGAATGCTAAAAGATTAGTCTGCATAGCAATCTCACTGACAAGACTTGAAATCGTGCCAATTTCAGAAGTTTTATTCTCTAACTCATAGGTTTTTTCAGTGATTTGCCTAGCATTATTTTGTACAACATCAATGCCTTGAATCGAAAGATCAACTGCACTGTGTCCCTCTTGAGTCAAGGTCAACATATGTTGACACCCCCTATAGGTTTCTTCCGCTTGATGGGCAATTTTTTGAGATGCTTGGGCTAACTCATTGACAGTTGTTGTTGTTTGATTAACGGCGACCGCCTGCTGACTAGCTACCTGCTCTTGCCCACTTATCGTACTGGCAATTTCCGAAGAAGTTCCTGTAATCTTTGAAGATAATTTTTCTAGAGGTTGAATGACTCTTTGCCGAATAAATCCAAAAATCATCAGCACTAAGCTCACAGTGATGATTGTTCCCAAGAAAATGGCCACTTGAACAAGGCGCTCTGCATCCTTTGCTTCATCTTCTCGTGATTCTAGGAGAGCATTTTCAACCCTTTCCATTTCTGTCAGCTTCAACCTAATTTCGTTCATAAGATTTTTACCTTCTTCGGAAAGAATTAGGTCATACAAATCATCTTCTTCGCCATTCCTTTTGAGAAGAATTGTTTGATTAAGTTCGGCAAACTTTTCGTCAATTAAACGTTTTACTTCCGCAAGCCTTCGAACTTGGCTTGGATTATCTGCAATGGTTGTTTTTAAATTTTCATAAACTATCTGGTTGTCTTCAATGGCTTGATAGTATGGGTCTAAAAAACTTTCTCGACCTGTGATCACAAAACCTCTTTGGCCTGTTTCTGCATCAACAACCACTTTTTCTAAAAGTCTAATATCTGATTTCACTTGATTCGTATGACTCACCCAAGACATTGTATTGCCTAAAAATCTGGTACTTAGAAAAATAATGGTATTCACGATGAAGCTAATTGCAACAATTGCAGTGAGTCCAATGGGAATAACCTGCCTCAGCTTCCATTGATATTTTTGATTTTGCATTTCCATATTAACACCAGACGATCATAAATTTTGTAATCACCTAACACAGCCTGCCCCTTTGTTGTCAAAGAGGCAAAAGAGATGGGTGTAACCTATTCGGTCAAGGGGCTGAACTACCTAAACGAAAAAGATTGCAAGATTTACAATAAAGTCGAAATATTTGTGTTTGGCTGTAAATTAAATAGATTAACTTCTTACAATGCTATCCCATTCTTAACTACCCGGGCAAAAATTTCACAAATCTTATAGCAACAGTCCAGACTTTTTTCGTGAAAGTGCTGAAACCCTTATTCCTTCGTTGGCTTAACGATCTTGAAAGGTACCTGAAACCCTCATCCTCTCGTTGTTCGTCAAAAACTGTCCGAAGTTTTGTTATAAAAAATAGTCAAATAGTTAACTGTAACCCATAGGTTGGTTCAGTGAGCTGATGCCATATAATCATAAAAAGTAAGTTGCACCTGTAAAGAAAAACCGCGCTTTGATAAAGAAAAGAATGCAATGATTTCACCCCTTTGCGCTACCGTCAACCTCCGGTCTATTCTCGAAATCAATATCCAACGTCACCAACTGCTCCTGCAGTTGCACAAATTCAGCCGAGCGGTTATTTTTCTCGAAAGCGAGAAACCCTTTTTTTAGGGATATTTTACTTGCCGTGTTAATAGAACCGAGAGATGACAGCCCAAGCACATTGGAGTCTATCCTTTGCCTTCTAGATTCATTGTGACAACTTAACGGCTCAATCACAGCATTAGGTTAAAATCATAAGAACGGTGAACCCACAACCACGAAAAATTCCTCCTCGCCCATGACTGCCAAACGCATCTCCATCTATGACACCACCCTGCGCGATGGCGCCCAATGTGAAGGCCTATCCCTCTCCCTAGAAGATAAACTCCGCATCGCCCATCAACTCGATCGCCTCGGAGTTCCCTTTATTGAAGGCGGTTGGCCTGGTGCGAACCCCAAAGATGTCAAGTTTTTCTGGCAACTCAAGGAACAGCCTCTAACCCAGGCCGAAGTTGTTGCCTTTTGTTCAACTCGTCGTCCTGGCCGCCGGGCCGCCGATGACCCCATGCTACAGCCGATTTTAGCGGCTGGGACTCATTGGATTACCCTATTTGGCAAATCTTGGGATCTTCATGTCACCGAAGGCTTAAACACCAGCCTTGAGGAAAACCTGGCCATGATTCAAGACACCATCGAATACTTCCGTAGCCAGGGACGGCGAGTGATTTATGATGCCGAACATTGGTTCGATGGCTACAAACACAATCCTGACTATGCCCTAAAAACCCTAAACGCCGCTGCTGAAGCTGGGGCGGAATGGTTAACCCTCTGTGATACCAACGGCGGCAGCTTACCCCATGAGGTGACGCAAATCGTCTCGGAAGTCATCTCGGAGTTGGGAGAGTCCATTCCCCTGGGGATTCATACCCATAATGACAGTGAAATGGCGGTCGCGAATGCTGTCGCGGCGGTGTTGGGAGGGGCCACCATGGTCCAGGGAACCATTAACGGCTATGGCGAACGCTGTGGGAATGCCAATCTCTGCTCGGCGATCGCCAACTTGCAGCTTAAACTGGGCTATCACTGTTTAGATGACCAGCAGCTTGCCCAACTGACCGAAACCAGCCGTTTTGTCAGCGAAGTCGTGAACCTGGCCCCCAACGATCGCGCCGCCTTCGTGGGCCGTTCCGCCTTTGCCCATAAAGGAGGCATCCATGTCAGTGCCGTGCAGCGAAATCCCCTCACCTATGAGCATATTCCCCCCGAAGCCGTAGGCAACCAGCGACGCATTGTGATTTCTGATCAATCGGGGTTAAGTAACGTTCTCGCCAAGGCCCGCAACTTCGGCCTTGATCTCGAAAAAAATAATCCCGCCAGTCGCGAAATTCTCAACCGCCTCAAGGGACTTGAAAATGAAGGCTATCAGTTTGAAGCCGCCGAAGCCAGCTTTGACTTATTGGTCCGAGAGGCCCTCGGACAACGAGAGCGATTCTTTGAAGTCAAAGGGTTTCAAGTTCACTGTACCCAAGCCGGCGGCCATGAAGACAGCAACTCCCTCGCCACCGTCAAAGTCACCGTCAACGGCAACGAAAGTTTAGAGGCCGCCGAAGGAAACGGTCCCGTTTCTGCTTTAGACGCAGCCCTCCGTAAAGCCCTCGTCGGGCAGTTTCCCGCCATCGCCGATTGCCATCTCGTGGACTACAAAGTCCGTATCCTCGATAGTCAATCCGGAACCTCCGCCAAAACTCGGGTGTTACTCGAATCCACCAATGGTCATGACCGCTGGACGACTGTGGGGGTCTCGGCCAATATCATCGATGCCTCCTATCAAGCCGTCGTAGAAGGCTTGGAATACGGATTATTGTTGCAAAAAAATGCAAAAACAGTGGTTCAGCCCTCCTAAAACTTTGTTTAACTCCGTTTGACTCCATAATAACCAAAAAAACGCAATTTTTCCCTAGCGGTCGATTCCAGCAGACGCGCACTATAATGGGGGCAGTTGTCCAAAAACGGCAGTTCACAGGGAATGGTATGTCTTCTGTTCCCGACAATCTCCGCGATCGCCTTGATTTTTTGTAGCCTAGGCTACATATTTTTGGTAGTTGCGATCGCACTATAATGGTTAAATGTGTGAACAGCCCTTGGTGGCTTTTCGCGATATTCAATGTTCCTGTGTTTTTAGGTGTGAGGGAAGATGCGTAAACTAACATGGCAGATTCTGCTATTCAGCCCGCTACTCGCGGCATTCTGGGGGCTAAACGCTCCGGCTCAAGCCAAAGAGGCAGCCGTCGATAGCGGTGTCAACACGGTCAAAACGGATCGCCAGACCGATAACAACTTTGGCAGCAAACAACTCTCCGTTGGCGATTTCATCGAAGCCAACGAAGGTCAACGACTTCGTCAGGACAACGGCAACGACGAGGTGGTCTCAATCGATCAAGTGACCTCCGTCTCGCAGCTGAGCGACGTACAACCGACGGACTGGGCGTTCCAAGCTCTGCAATCCCTAGTTGAACGCTATGGTTGTATCGCCGGTTACCCCGACGGAACCTTCCGTGGCAACAACTTCATGACCCGTTATGAATTTGCCGCCGGTCTGAACGCCTGTTTAGACCAAATCGTGGCCATTGTCGGTGGAGGAGACAGCCTCGACCCCAGCGACTTAGCCACAATTCGTCGCCTGCAAGAAGAGTTCGCCGCTGAACTAGCAACCTTGCGCGGTCGCGTCGATGGTTTAGAGGCTCGCACGGCGGAACTCGAAGCCAATCAGTTCTCCACCACCACCAAACTCGAAGGGGAAGCGGTGTTTGCGATCGCCGATACCTTCGGCGGTGAAGACATCAATGTGGACGACAACCAAACCGTATTCCACAACCGAGTTCGTCTCAACTTCGTCTCGAGCTTCAGCGGACGAGATCAACTCTGGACTCGTCTCGACTCCGGTAACGCCACCACGTTCAACAACCTAGACCAAGGAGTTTTCACCCATAACTTCGATAACGGTAATGGGGTCAACATCGGCTGGTTGGCGTACTACTTCCCCCTCGGTGAAAATATCCAAGTCTATCTCCCCGCTGCTGGCGGCTTGTGGCAAGACTTCGTTCCCACCATTAGCCCCTACTTCGAGGGCTACACTGGTGGAAACAACGCCATCGGGACCTTCGCTGAATCCAACCCCATTTACAAACTGGGGACGGATGCCCCTGGGATTGGTGCCAACATCGACATCACCGACAGTATTATGCTGTCTGCGGGCTATTTGGCCGGCGATGCGTCGAGTCCTGACCGTAGTAATGGTCTCTTCAACGGTGACTATTCCATCATGGGTCAGTTGACCTTTGACTCGGGCGACTTGCAAGTGGGGTTAACCTACAACCACGCCTTCTTCAACGCCTCAGGTGCAGATAACAGCATCTTTAAACTGGGGCCGGGAACGACCCGTGGTGTTCAACCCTTTGGTGATGCTGCCGCACTCTACACCAACTCCTACGCTCTCTCGGCAGCCTACCAACTGTCCGATCGCCTCTCCGTCAACGCCTTCGGCGGTTTCACCGATGCTGAGTCCCTCTCAGCGGGCAAAGATAGTGCTGATATTTGGTACTACGGTCTAGGAATTGCACTCCCCGACTTTGGTGGACCCGGGAACCTGCTCGGTCTGATGGCCGGTGCTGAGCCTTATGTCGGCGGATTCAACGATAGCTCCTCCAATAGTGCGGGTGCTGATGACACCCCTCTGCACGTGGAAGCGTTCTATCGCTACCAGCTCAACGACAACATCTCCATCACGCCTGGGGTGATCTGGCTCAGTGCGCCCCAAGGTAGCGAAGATGCGGATGATGCCTTCGTCGGTGTGCTGCGGACTACCTTCTCCTTCTAGCTCGATGGAGAACCCTGATCTTGGGGCAAGGTAACAAAACCTGTCCCCAAATACTGGATAGCCCCACCCTCACGGTGGGGTTTTTTCTTGATTAAGCTCGGTTGGCGTTACGAGCAGTTCCTAGAGCAGAGCCGCAGCTCCTGCCAAGGCATCGAGGTCTAAAGCCGCTAGTTGATGGTAGGCGTCTTCAATGGCCCGTTGACCCCGTAAAAAGCCCGTACTGGCTCCAGGACAGATCAAGGCGAGACTCTCTGGGGAAAAGCGATCGCGCAACTGAGCCACACTCCGCAGTTGTCGTGGCCAATGAAAGGTTTTCGCTGTCCGTAATGGAACCACCTCCCCTTTGGGGTTCGGAAGCAGATGACGACCCGTAAATAACACTCCCCCTTGTGGCCGGTAAAACAGACAGGACGAACCCGGCGTATGTCCAGGAGTCCAAATTCCTTGAATATCCCTAGAAATCTGAATCTCTTGTTGAAATGACGTGACTTGTGCCTCAGGCAACAGATAGGCTTCCTGTTCCTGGATAATTACCTGACAACCCGTGCTTTGCTGAAGTTCAGTGGCATTGCCAATACAGTCACGATGGCTAATAAACAGCGATCGCACCCCCCCCTGACGGCTCAAAAACTCCTGAGTTTCCGGTGTCGCTGGGGGAGTATCAACCAGGACGTTGCCATCTTTTTCTACAATAAGATAGGCGGTTCCTCCCAACGTTTGCCGATTGGGGGGAAACGCAAAAATATTCGCTCGGACAATGCGGGGTTCTTTAGACATACGTGATGACTTTCTGGTTACTGCTGATACTTGGACTGATTACCTACATTATCTTGCAGCGGAGCGTTGCTAACATCACGCGAACCCCCGTGTGGTTGTTGTGGTTAGTGATGATGACTCCGGCGGTGGTGTTGATCATCTGGGCTGAAATGACCCCTGACGATGGGGCCGTCCCCGCTTGGGGAGCGATCGCCCTGATGACGGGTTGCTTTCTTCTCTATCTCTGGCTCCTCTATCAAGGACGGCCCCCAACGGATGCACCGCCAGCGGCCACCGCTGCCGATGTCCCCTCCCCTCTCTCGACTCTCAAACAACAACTGCGGCCCATTGCCCCGGCTGAAGAAAACCAACTGCGGGACTGTTTCAATTGGTCCGTGTATGCACTGCATCAACTCGAATACCGACCCCAAGCCGTGATTTGTCGCGGCCAACTTCGTACCAACCCCGATCGCGCCTATCGAACCATCCGCGACAATATCGAACAACAATTTGGCGATCGCTTCTTGGTGGTTCTCCAGGAAGGGGAAAATCGCAAACCCCTGTTTGTCATTGCCCCTAACCCCCAAAAAGACACAAATACCCGCCCTGAAGAACCCACCGATCACCCGGCGATCGCCTTCGGACTGTTTCTGATTACCCTGTTTACCAGTACCACCGTCGGCGTCGAACTGGCCGGAATTGAGAGCGATCGCTGGCAAGCCGATCCCAGCCTCCTCCTCCAAGGACTGCCCTACGCCTTATCTTTGCTGGGCGTGTTAGGGATTCGCGAACTAGGGCGATATGCGATCGCCCGCCGACATCATCTCGAAACCACTCTGCCCTATTTCATTCCCTTTCCCTTCTTCCTGGGAACCTTGGGCGCCTTCTTGCGGCTACGCTCCCCCATTCCCAACCGTAAAGTCCTGTTTGATAGCAGTATCATTGGCCCCCTACTGACCTTTCTCGTCAGTTTCCCCCTGCTACTTTGGGGACTCTCCCACTCCCAACTCGTCCCCGCCACCGACACCTCAGGACTACTGAACTTTGACGAACTAATTCCCACCTTCTCCCTGCTATTATCCCTCTGTAGCGGCCTACTCCTACCAGGGTCCCTAGAGCCATCCCAAGCCATCGCCCTACATCCGGTTGCCATCGCCGGCTACCTGGGGTTAATCCTCAGCGCCTTCACCTTGATGCCCATCGGCCGCTTAGATGGTGGACAAATGGTTCATGCCATGTTTGGACGACGCATGGCGGTGGCGATCGGGCAAATTAGCCGTCTTCTGATGCTGTTGTTGGCCGTCATTCACCCGGAACTCTTCTTATGGGCGATTCTCCTATTCCTGATTCCCCTACGAGACGCTCCCGCCCTCAATGATGTTAGCGAGTTAGACAATCGACGGGACGTTTTGGGATTATTAAGTCTCTTTTTGCTGGCATTTATTTTGCTGCCGGTTCCACAGATGTTGACTCAGGTTTTGTAATTAGTTTTGAAGTTTGAAATTTGAATTTTGAATTATGCCTAACGTACGTGTAATTGGTGGTGGATTAGCGGGAACCGAAGCCGCTTGGCAAGTGGCTCAATGGGGCGTTCCGGTGACGCTTCAGGAAATGCGCCCCTTGCGACAGTCTCCGGCCCACCATTCCCAAGAACTGGCCGAACTCGTCTGTAGTAACTCCTTTGGGGCCAAAGCCAGCGATCGCGCCTCGGGATTACTCCATGAAGAATTACGCCGCCTGGGGTCGATTGTCATTGACAAAGCCGATCACCATCATGTCCCCGCCGGTGGCGCCTTAGCCGTCGATCGCGGGGTGTTTAGCCGCGATCTGACCGAAACCCTAGCCCAGCATCCTCTGATTGACCTACAACGCCAAGAAGTGCAACAGATTCCCGACGATGAAATTGTGGTCTTGGCCACCGGACCTCTCACCAGTGAGGCCCTGGCCGATGACCTACAACGACTCACGGGCCGGCAATATATGAGCTTCTTTGATGCGGCCAGTCCCATTGTGGTGGGAGAGTCGATTAACACCGATATCGCCTTTCGGGCCTCGCGCTATGACAAGGGGGATGCGGACTATTTCAACTGTCCCATGACCCAGGAGCAGTATCTAGCCTTTTGGCAGGCTCTGTGTGAGGCAGAACAGGCGGAGGTGAAAGATTTTGAGCGGGAAACAGCTAAATTTTTTGAAGGCTGTCTCCCCATTGAGGAAATGGCTAAACGGGGCGAGGATACCATGCGCTATGGTCCCCTGAAGCCCGTGGGGATTCGTGATCCGCGATCGCCTGAACGCTTCTATGCCATTGTGCAACTGCGCCAAGAGGACAAAGCCGGACAACTCTGGAATATGGTGGGCTTCCAAACTAACCTCCGCTGGGGAGAACAGAAACGGGTGTTTCGCCTGATTCCGGGCTTAGAAAACGCCGAATTTGTCCGTATGGGGGTGATGCACCGCAATACCTTTATCAACTCCCCCGAGTTGCTGCATCCCACCCTGCAATTCCAGCAACGTCCGAGCTTGTTGGCCGCCGGACAACTGATTGGCACTGAAGGCTATACCGCTGCCGCCGCTGGGGGTTGGTTAGCGGGAACCAATGCTGCGCGAGTGGCTTTGGGGTTAGATCCCGTCTCGATGCCCGCAGAAACCATGATGGGGTCCCTGTTCGGATTTGTCACCTCAGCCAGCCCCAAACATTTCCAACCCATGCCCCCTAACTTTGGCATTATCCCCAGTTTGGAGATAAGAATTCGTAATAAGCGCGATCGCTATGGCAAATATCGCGATCGCTCCCTAGAAACCTTGACCACCTGGCAACAGATGCTTCAACCTGCCACGGTATAAGGGATAACAGTCATGTTTTGCCATCATTCCCTGGGCGTAAACCGCCCAGGTTTTTTTGTCAAGAGGGGATTCACTTAAATTTGTCAATGATCACGATCTCTAAAGTTTTGCTTTAGGATCATACCCAAGGTAGATTATTTACGAAACATTAAGAATGTAGGATATCCACATACAAGTGATTGACAAATTCCCTGTTATGTCCACTCAACGCTGCCTTGTCCCCCCCGTTGCCGATCTCTTTTTCCAGGCTTGGTGCGCCGGAACCCTGGCTCCGGGCGATCGCTCTCAAGTTCGAGATGCCTTGCTCAACGACTGTATCAGCGACGAAGATCGGCAAGCCATCGACCGTCTCATCCACTGTGTCCGGCGAGGCTGGCTGGTGATGGACTCACAGCCGAGTACCTAGGAAGCGCTCCGGGCCAGTCTGATCTCGGGTTTCAGGGAAACAGACCCTCAGAAACCACTCAAGAGATCACAGCGTTTGATATGGTGTTGTCAAATATCTCCCTTGCAGTTTGCCCATCGTATGAACGTACACACGGTATCGACTCAACCCTTTTCCGACCAGAAGCCCGGCACATCAGGACTGCGTAAGCAAGTTCCGGTGTTTCAGCAACGGCATTATCTTGAAAATTTTATCCAGTCCATCTTTAACAGCGTTGAAGGACACCAAGGCAAAACCCTCGTTCTCGGGGGAGACGGACGATATTACAACCGCACCGCCATCCAAACCATCCTCAAAATGGCCGTGGCGAACCGAGTTGGGCGGGTTCTCGTCGGTCGGGGTGGCATTCTCTCAACCCCAGCCGCATCCTGTATCATCCGCAAAACTGGAGCCTTTGGTGGCATTATTCTCTCAGCCAGCCACAATCCAGGAGGTCCAGAGGGAGACTTTGGCGTTAAATTTAATACTAGCAACGGCGGCCCCGCCCCAGAAAAAGTTACATCAGCTATCTTTGAAGCCAGTAAGACCATTGAGGGTTACAACATCCTAGAAGCGCCGGATGTTGACCTCGATACCCTACTCATCAGCCAACTTAACGAAACCACCGTCGAAGTCATCGATCCGGTTGCCGATTACGCCGATTTGATGCAGTCTCTGTTTGACTTCGATCGCATTCGCGATTTTCTCACCTCCGGCCAGTTTCGGCTTTGTATGGACCCACTTCACGCCGTCACCGGTCCCTACGCCCATCTGCTTCTCGAAGAGCGTCTCGGGGCGGCTCCGGGTAGCGTTCAAAATGGGACTCCTCTCGAAGACTTTGGCGGCGGCCATCCAGACCCGAACCTGGTCTATGCTCATGATTTAGTAGAATTGATGTTCGGTGATGACGCTCCGGATTTTGGGGCCGCCTCCGATGGCGATGGCGATCGCAACATGATTTTAGGCCGTAAGTTCTTCGTCACCCCCAGTGACAGCCTGGCCGTGTTGGCCGCCAACGCCCACCTAGTTCCTGGCTATAAAGATGGCCTGGCCGGGGTGGCCCGTTCCATGCCCACCAGTGCCGCCGTTGACCGCGTCGCCGAGAAACTGGGCATCAACTGCTACGAAACCCCCACCGGTTGGAAATTCTTTGGTAACCTCCTCGATGCCGGACAAGCGACTCTCTGTGGCGAGGAAAGCTTCGGAACCGGTTCCAACCATGTCCGAGAAAAAGACGGTCTCTGGGCCGTGCTATTCTGGCTCAACATCTTGGCCGTGCGTGAGCAATCTGTCGAAGAGATTGTACGCGACCATTGGCAAACCTACGGACGTAACTACTACTCCCGCCACGACTACGAAGGTATCGACTCCGGTAGCGCCAACCAACTGATGGAGGGGCTGCGATCGCAACTGCAAAGCCTCCCTGGCCAAACCTTAGGTAAATATGAGGTCGACTATGCCGACGACTTCAGCTATACCGATCCCGTCGATGGCAGCGTCAGTAAAAATCAAGGCATTCGCATTGGCTTTACCGATGGTTCCCGCATCGTCTTCCGTCTCTCAGGAACCGGAACCCAAGGGGCCACCCTGCGCCTCTACCTCGAAAGCTACGAACCCGACTCGAGTCAACATGGCGCCGATCCCCAAACAGCCTTAGCCGACTTTATCGCCATTGCCGAGAATCTGGCACAGATTCGTCAGTATACTGGCATGAATGCGCCAACGGTCATTACCTAAGCCCCTAAGCCCGTAATCATCACAATCTAATCACTATGCTGCAACCCGCGAGAACCGTTGAAATTTTTCAGAAGCAAACCGAACCTCAACATTACAAAACTGGGGATGTGATTTTCCGAGAAGGGGAACCCGGAGAAACCATGTTTGGGATTATCGAGGGGGCCGTTGACCTCGTCGTCGAGAATCGAGTGGTCGAAACGATTAACGCCGGCGATGTCTTTGGAGAAGGGTCTCTCGTGCGAGTTAACGGGACTCGAGCCTCAACAGCCGTCGCTCAAACAGACTGTACCCTAACGGTAATGGACCTAAAGAAATTCCTCTTTGCCGTTCAAGAGACGCCCATGTTTGCCCTAGAAATTATGTATAGTCTGTCCGAACGGTTGCGGCATTTCAAACATCCCAACACCTAATCTTGACGGGGCAACCCCAGCTTGCCGTCGTCATGATCATCAAAATCGGGGCAGAGATCCCGGACTTCGAGTAGGACTGCGCGAAGTTCGGGATTTTTATCACCGAGACGGATGCTCCTGAGCCCTCACCCCCATTCAGCCCAGAAATAGCCAAGGAGCGGAACAACTGACCCAGCCCTCCCGTCAGCGCAACCAGGATACAACCATCCTGACCCCCGGCCTAGGGTCAGGTATTAGCGTGGAAGACACGAGATCGATTAGTATTGCCTTACCAGAGGCAACCAACCCCTGGTAACATCGGCCCGGCCATGAGCCACCCCGGTTCAGGTCTTAATCGGTGTTTATAGATGACTTGATTAGATTGAATTGACAGGAGCGATGACTGAAGTCTTCCGCGTCGGCGAGCAAGGAATTACAGCAGAAGAAATCCCTCAACTGCTCAAACGTTATCAGCTACTGCCACAGTTTTTGCAGGGGCTAGTCATCGATCAGGCGATCGCCGAGTTCACCTGTCCCGAAGACGAACAACAAGCCGCCGTCCAAAAATTTTGTAAACAAAACCAATTGACCTCTCCGGAGATTCAACAGGCTTGGTTGAAAGCCAATGGTATGACCCTCGAAGAACTCGAAGCCCTGGCCATACGACCGATATTATTACAGAAGTTTAAGGAAAAAACCTGGGGGCCAAAAGTACGATCGCACTTTATGACCCGTAAATCGAGCTTAGATCAAGTCGTCTATTCCCTCATCCGCACCCAAGATGAAGGATTAGCCCAAGAACTGTACTATCGGATTAACGAGGGAGAACAAAACTTTGAAGAGTGCGCCCGCGACTATTCCCAAGGTCCCGAAGCCCGCACCGGCGGGAAGCTTGGCCCCGTCTCCCTAAACCGACCTCACCCCGCCATCGGCAAACTCTTGTCAGTCAGTCAACCGGGACAACTTTGGCCCCCCCGCCCTCTGGCAGAATGGTTTATCATTGTTCGCCTCGACGAGTTTCATCCCGCGCAACTCGACTCAGCCATGCACCAGCGGATGTTAGATGAACTCTACGTCAACTGGCTCCAACAAGAAGTACAAACCATCGCCGCCGACTACTTTAAACGCTTGTCTTCATCCCCAGCGTCCGTATGACTCAGACCACCTCCCAACCCCAAATTTCCGATTTTCTCGCCCAAACGGCTCCCTTTGACCGACTGCACCCGGATCGGTTGCGTCAGTTAGCCGCCAAAGCGCAACTTTTGCGCTATCGCATGGGACAACCCCTACTGGTGCGGGATAAAATGCCGGCCCAGATTTCCATCATCTACCAAGGACAAGTTCGGGTTCTCGGCTACGATCGCCGCAACGGCAATTCCACCAGTTTGCGCCTAGTCGGCGCCGGTGAAGTCCTCGGTTGGATTAGCGTCGTCCGGGGATTACCCTGTGAAACCGCCCTAGCCTCAAGCGAAACCATTTGCGTCAGCATCAATGTCAATGACTTTCGGGACTGTCTGCGCAACGAAGCCGACTTTAATCGGGCCGTGCGAGAACACCCCAGTCTGACCGAAGTCTTTGAACTCAGCAGTGCCGAATTACAACGGCGAGCCGACGCAACCGCCGATATCAAAAATCTCTGTTACGATCTCTGGTCCGAAGCCCAAATCATCGATCTCGACTCAGGGCAACATTTAGAGCCAGAACGCCTCGATCCGCAACTCCTCTGGCTCGTCAGTCGCGGCGAACTGGCCGAGGCCAAAGTCGGCGATCGCCTCTACCTGGCCCGCTACAATCGCACTCGACTCGAACAATCCCTACGCTTAGTGGGAGTTCCCTGGACTGCCAAAGTTAGCCAGTCCGTCGGCTCCACCCAACTCCCCGCCGCCCCAGACCGCGACAGCGAGGAGACCGATGGACAGGAGCCACCAGACTCCAACAACGGCGACACAAGAGCCATTGTCCCCAGCAACACGGTCTCTAGCGCCAGCAACGCTCTAGCTAACATCCCCGAAGCGCCGCCACGACCGCCAGATCCCCCCCGAGATCCCCTCGCTCCCCCACCGCGCTATCCTCACATTCGCGGTAGTGGTCCGATTGGCTCTCCCCTAGCCTGCTTCCATATGCTCTGTAAGCATATGCGGATCAACTTCCGCAAGGATGCCATCCGCAAACTGCTCGAACAGCAGCTCAAAACCAAAGGGGCCGTCTCACTCTACGGCTGCGGTACGATTATGCCCACCCTGGGGGTTCAAGCTCAACTCGCTCGCATCCCCAAAGGCTCCCTCGGACGGCTACAAGCACCGGGAATGATGAAATGGCAAGATAGCTATGCCATTCTCTACAACATTACCGAGAAAGAAATTGTCCTCGCTGTCCCCGAAGTGGGGATTCTCCATCGCACCCCGGCCCAAGTGGCCGAAATGGTCGAGGGAGATGTCGCTGAAGTCGTCCTGGTTCAGCCTCCTTCGGGGGATCAGTCCGAGAAGTTCAGTATGTGGTGGTTTCTACCCTCCATGCTGCGCTACAAAAAGGTCTTGATCGAGGTTTTCATCGCCTCCTTCTTTGTCCAACTCTTCGGACTGGCTAATCCGCTACTGACTCAGGTCATCATTGATAAAGTCCTCGGTCAACGCAGCATTGAAACCCTGAATATCCTCGGGATTTTCATGATTGGGGTGGCTCTGTTTGAAGCCCTGCTCACCAGTCTGCGAACGTACCTCTTTGTCGATACCACCAACCGCATTGACCTCAACCTCGGGTCCGAGGTCATTGACCACCTGTTCCGACTCCCCTTGGGCTACTTCGATAAACGCCGGGTGGGGGATATCGCCGGACGGGTCAATGAGTTGGCGAACATTCGTCAGTTCGTGACTGGGACGGCTCTGACGGTGGTTCTCGATGCTGTTTTTTCAGTGATCTATATCGCCGTCATGCTGACCTACAGTTGGCTGCTGACGGCGGTCTCTCTGATTACCGTTCCCTTCTTTACGGCTTTAATCGTCTTTGTCTCGCCCATTGTGCGGCGATTACTCCTAAAACGGGCCGAACGCTACGCCGATGCTCAATCCTATCTCGTGGAAACCCTCAACGGGATGCAGACGGTGAAGGCGCAAAATATTGAGTTAACCTCCCGCTGGAATTGGTACGAACGCTATGCTCGCTACATGAACGCGGGCTTCCGAACCATTCTCACCAACACCGCCGCGAGTTCCGTGGCCGGGTTCCTCAATAAACTGTCGTCTCTGTTGCTGTTATGGGTGGGGGCCTATTTGGTGATTAACCAGGAGCTAACATTGGGTCAGCTCATCGCGTTTCGGATTATCTCGGGAAATGTGACCGGGTCACTGTTGCGCTTTGTTCAGGTTTGGCAAAGCTTCCAGGAAGTGGGGATGTCCATTGAGCGTCTGCGGGATATTCTCAACTCCGAACCCGAGAGTAACGACAACGATCGCCTCAACATTCCCCTGCCGAATATCGAAGGACACGTTAGATTTGAAGATGTCTGCTTCCGCTTCGTTCCCACGGGTGCATTAAACGTCGCCAATGTCAATATCGATTTTCCTGCTGGGTCGTTCGTTGGCATTGTCGGACAAAGTGGATCGGGTAAAAGTACCCTCATGAAGCTGCTNCAACGGCTTTATCCNCCGGAAACGGGACGGATTCACATTGATGGCTATGACATCAACAAAGTCGAACTCTATTCCTTGCGCCGACAGGTGGGGGTGGTGCTGCAAGATACGCTCTTGTTTAACAACACCATTAAGGCCAACATTGCCCTAAACAACCCTGAAGCAACGGATGAAGAGATTATCAACGCCGCGAAAGTGGCGGTGGCTCATGACTTTATCATGACGCTACCTCAGGGCTATAACACCGTTGTTGGGGAACGCGGCTCAGCGTTATCTGGGGGACAACGACAACGGATTGCGATCGCCCGAACCGTGCTACAAAAACCCAACCTGTTGATTCTCGATGAAGCCACCAGCGCCCTAGACTACAACCTTGAAAGTCTCGTCTGTCAGAACCTCGTCGAAGAATTCCGGGGACGCACCGTGTTCTTCATTACCCACCGCTTACCGACGGTTCAAGGGGCCGACTGCATCCTGATGATGGATAATGCGGCATTAGTTGAACAGGGAACCCATGCAGAACTGATGGCACTTAAAGGGCGGTATTACTGTCTCTATGAACAACAGCAGTCTCAGTTGTAGGGGTCATGCTCATATCTATCACCATGAGGATGGGGCGCAGATGATCTGTCGAAGCCAAGGGAAAATTCATGAATATCGAACGAATTGAGTCAATCCAAGAACAACCCGTAATCCTCGAACAGCCCGCCTTTTGGACTCGGGCGCTGATTTGGCTAATTGTGGCAATTACCACCTCGGGGGTGGTTTGGGCCTCATTGGCGAAAATGGACCAATCCATCCCCGCTCAAGGAAAACTCGAGCCCGAAGGCTCCCTGCGAGAAGTGAAAGTTCCCGGAGGTGGAGTTGTACGGGAAATTCACGTCGCGGGGGGTGACGAGGTCAATGAGGGAGATTTGCTCGTAACCCTGGATTCAACGGTATCTCAGGCTTCCGTCGAGTCACTGCGGGAGGCCCGCGATCAACGGCGCAGTGAGGCCCGGGCCTTTCAGGCTCAAGCCGAAGGATCAAATCTGGGAATCCTTGATGCGGCCGGTGAGTTCGATCGCACCCAAATCCAACGGGTTCAGGCTCGCCGGGCTGAACTGGCTTCGCAACAAGATGCCACCAATAGCCAAATTCGTCAGTTGGAAGCCCAGTTGACGCAAACTCGGGGACAAATTATTGCTCTCGATGCTCAGATTTCGAGTTTGCAAAGTCGCCTGGCGATTGCTGAGGATGGACGCAATTCCGATCGCCAACAGTTAGCCACGGCCGAAGATCGCTTACAGGAGTCTCGACGCCGCCTAGAACGCTCCCGCGCTGTCTTGCAAGAAGATCGTAATATCCTGGCGGATTTGGAGCCACTCCTCGAAGATGGGGGGATTGCTCGCCTACAAGTCACCCGCCAACGTCAGCAGGTGATGAGCCGAGAGCAGGAAGTCTCAGGGGCGCAAGATGATATTCTGGCTCGACAGGCTGAGATCACTCGGATTCGCGATACCCAGCGACAACGGGAATCCGAGATTGAAGGCTTACAGTCAGAAATCCTGGCCCGACGAGCCGAACAGGATCGGCTACGGGGTGAACTCGAACGAATTGAAGAGGGGATTCGCGAGGCTCAGGCTCGTTTGCGAACGATCCAGGCCAACGCCGAACGGGAAGCCTATCAGGTGATTTCGGAAAACCAGAAGCAGGATACTCAGTTAACCAGTCAGTTGGCGGCGGCGGAGCAGGAGTTACGCTTTACGGAGTTGCGATCGCCCATTGATGGGGTTGTCTTCGAGGTTCTGCCCAACTTCGGTCAAAATGAAGACGGCGGTGGCTCTGGGTTTGTGCTTAATACCACTGAACCAGTCGTCACGATTGTCCCCAATACCAATTTGGTGGCTAATGTCTTTGTCACCAACAACGATATTGGCTTTATTACCGAAGGGATGGAGGTAGAAGTTGAAATTAGCGCCTTCCCGGCGATGGAGTTTGGTACGATTCCGGGAACCTTAACCTCTATTGGTCAGGATGTCTTGGAACCCGAGCAAAATCGCCAGTTTTACGCCTTTCCCGTCACCATTGAGCTAGAACAGCAACATTTTGATTTGCCCAAATCAGATATGCGCGTCCCCCTACAATCTGGGATGGCCGTTCAAGCCAGCATTAAAGTCCGGGAGCGGACGGTGATGAGTTTATTCCTCGATCGCTTCACCGGTGGCGCCCGCACCCTAGAACATCTGCGGTAAGGTGGGGCGGCTCTCGCGGCGAAGCTGGGGAATCTTGGGGTTGGCGATCGCTTTGGTTATCTTTAAACTCTGGGCGATCGCTCATCTGCCTATTCACGCCTCCCTGGCCCGCCATGATAACCTCCGTTACATCCTCCGCGCCACACAACTCCTAGACTCCCATGTTCCCTATGACGGTCTCGTTTTAGCCCGTCAACCGGGATATCCCGCCTTTATCGCCGCCAGCTCTCTCCTGGGCCTACCGCTGCGATTCGCCCAGGAACTGCTCTATCTCGCCGCTGGCCTATTTCTGGCCCTGAGCCTCCAGCGTTGGCTCCAATCTCCCCGAGCAACCGGTTTATTTCTCCTTCTCTACACCCTGGCGCCCTTTTCCTATCACTGGAACCGCCAAACCCTCCAGGAAGTCCTCTATCTCCCCCTCACCGCTGCCATTCTCGGGGTCGGTCTCCATCTTCTCAACGACCACCGTCACCCCCGTCGCTTCCTCCTCAACGCTCTCATTCTCGGTATTCTCTTGGCCGGGTTTTGGAATACCCGCCCCGAAGGGATTTGGATCGTCCCCATCATCGCCCTGTGCTACGGCTATATCGCCCTAAAACAGTCCTGTTTTACCTCGCGCACCCGTTTTGCCACTTTTACCGCTGCAACCCTGCTGACGGTCGCGCCAGTGGTCTTCCTGACCTCATTTCTAGCGGGGATGACCTATCTTGACTATGGACTCTATCACACCTACGACCTCAAAGCTCCCGGACTCCGGGCCGCCTATAGCAGCTTACAGCGAGTTGCCCCAGAGCGTCAGCGCCCTCAAATTACTATTCCGGCCGCAACTCGTGCCGAGATTTATGATGTGAGTCCGAGTTTTCGTCGTTTAGCCCCCCACCTCGAAATTCCCGCCGATGAGGGTTGGCGCGCCGCTTCCTGCGGTTTAGGAGTGTGCGATGATTACGCCGCCGGTATCTTTTTTTGGGCCTTACGGGATGCTGTAGAAGCCGAAGGATTCTATCAATCGGCTTCTAAAACCGAAGCCTTTTATCAGCAAATTGCCCGCGAAGTTAATGGGGCCTGTGAGCGGGATTGGCTCGACTGTCAACCGCAAACCATCGTTAGTTTTGTTCCTTCCCTCTCCGGAAATCTCGTGATTCCTTGGTTACGTCGCAGTGGCGAACTCGGCTATCAATTAACGCGAAGTTCCTTGGTATTACGGCTGGATTCAGGACTCGAAGATATTGAGCTACGAGAGCGCTATTATCGTGAGATTACCCGAGAAGCGGCCGATTTTATTGAGGCTCGCTCTCTGCCGGTGAATCAGGTTAAAGATGCTTTAATTACCGCCGTCTCTCAGCTTTATCAGTGGCTGTTCCCGGTTCTTTTGGGCTTGGCAGTATTGGGATGGCTTTGGGGATGGCTTTGGGGATGGCTTTGGGGCGGTCTGAGCGCCTCTCAGGGGCTGCTCATTGGCGCGGGCCTACTGCTATGCTGTATTGTCGTGCGGGTGCTATTGGTGGCCTATATCGATGTTACCAGTTGGTCTGTTGGAGCCGGCGATCGCTATCTTCGTCCCGTCTTGCCCGCTTTCTGGCTGTTGATGGTCATCGGACTTGAACTCGGGATGAGACGGTGGGAACAAAGGTCAAAACAACCGAAACCGCCAACATTATAGAGGAGANAACATTATCAAGGAGAAAAACCTAAGCCAAAATGAAACCCATTTCCCTAACAATTCATCCAGATAAAATTATCAAATTTATCTGTGGTGTCTTGACAATTTATCTATTTTTTGCATTTCTCCCCATTCCTCGACCCATTGGCACAGGATTAGACCCCTCCTGGAAATATGGCATTAGTCAACTTGCCGCCAATAATGTCATTTTTGGCAAAGATATTATTTTCACCTACGGTTCATTTGGCTATCTTGTTCGAGGCGCGGTCTTAGAACAAAACTTTTGGGATATCTTTCTCTTTAAAATTCTCATTCATCTTATTTTATTTATCGTTGCGATCTGGCGCATTCTTAAATCGCGCCATTCCCTCGAAAAACTCGCCATTGCCATCAGTCTTAGCTTTCCCTATTTTATTTCCGATTTTTACGAAGCCCTACAAACCGAATACCAAACCCTATATATTATTATTATTTTGCTCTCCTTTCGGGAAATTTGGCAAGGCAAACAAGCCTACTATTGGGCAATCGGCATTGGTGCAGTAGGCGGCTTTCTTCTACATAGTAAAGTTTCTATGGGACTGCAAGCCTCCGTCTCCCTATTTATCTTCTTTTCCGTTCAAGTTCTCTTAGGATTACGTCACCACTTTGGAGTTCGTAAAAATCTCTTACTTCTTCTCGATTCCCAACTCGCAACCGCGACAACCGCCTTCCTATTTTTACAAGTTGACAACTTTAGCAATTGGCTGACAGTCATCCTCACCTTAGTCGCATCCGTTGTGATTGGTGTTGCCGTCATCCCCAAAATTCTCACCGCTCATCCTCGACTGCAACAAATTTCCCAATTTACGCCTCGCCTGCTGTATGGCATCAGTTTAGCCGTCATTATCCTACTTTCTCAACCCTCTCTTCTCGACTATCTCAACGGCTACTCTCACATTACCGCTGGCTATTCCGGGGGGATGAGTTATGTTGGGTCATCCACTGAACTGACCCTAGTTTTCTTAGAATTGCTGGGACTTTTCTGGCTACTGCTGCTGGTTGCCCAATCTGGAAACCCCAGTTTTTCAGTGGCGATGATTTTGCTAACCCTGTTAACCTTTAAACATGGCTTTGTACGTCAAGGTGCTCATGGACTGCGGTTTGTCTTTAGTATGCCCTTGATTTTTGCCCTCTGTACCCTACAAATTCGCCCTGGATTTTGGAAAAAATTCGCCTATAGTCTGCATCTCTATAGTCTCGTTCTCTGTCTCGTATTCCATAATTATTACACGAACCTCTTTGCCGACTATTACCCCACCAACTTGGTTCGTCCTCTCGCCCCGGCCATCGTAACGGAGAATTTTAACAATTTCTGGAATCCCACATCCCTGAAAGCCGACTTATTAGCCCAAAGTGCAGAAAACTTGCACGATGTGATACTTCCGGCCCCAGTTCGCGAAGTGATTGGTGACGCTTCAGTGGATATTATTCCCCGAGAAACCTCTATGGTGGCCGCCAATGGCCTCAATTGGCAACCTCGCCCAGTGTTCCAATCCCAAGCGGCCTATACCCCCTATCTCGATAACGCCAACCGCGATAGCCTCGCCAACTCGCCTCGGGATTTCTTGTTATATAACTTCCATACCGTTGATGGCCGACATCCCTTTTTCGATGCCCCGGCCACAGCCGTCTATTATACGTGCCATTATGGGATATCCCCCCAAATCGCCGAGTTAGTGCAACTGCCGGTTTTGCCCAATTTAATGGTCTTAGAACCTCTGCCTCAATCCCGTTGTGGCGAGGAAGGTGAACGCCGCGAGTTATCCGTCGTTTGGGATGATTTTGCCCAAATTACCGCCGAGGATGGAGAGATGGTTCGGGCCGAGATTGAGATTAAACATTCATTTTGGGGACGGTTGGCGAAATCCCTGTTTCGGGTTCCGCCAGTGATGATGACGGTTCGGGATATGTCGGGGGAGGAACGAACCTATCGCATTTTGGTGGCGAATGCGGAGAATGGGGTTTGGTTAAGTCATCTTCCCCGCCATGATGGGGAGGCGTTTGCCTTTTTTCAGGGACAATTACCGCCGCGTACCTATAGCGTTAAGTTCTCCACCCTGAACCCGGGCCTATTTCAGCCCCGGATTCGGGTGACGTTACAGGGATATGGCTTGGGTGAGTTTCGCGAACAGCCGGCGATGGCGGAGGAGATTTCTCGTGTTGCAGATTAGTCAAGTTGCTGGGGGGATATGGCGACGGGTGTTTCGGCGGCGGATGGTGGCGTTGGCTGGTTTGGTGGCCTTGGGGTTGTTTGTCTGTAGCAGTCTCCGCCACGGTTTGTTTAAGTCAACGGCGATGGATTTGGGCTTTTTTGACCAGGCGATTTATTTAATGAGTCGCGGGGAAACGCCGATTGTCTCGTTTTGGGGTCATCATGTGTTGGGGGGCCATGGGGATTATAGTTTGTATCTGTTGGCGGGGTTCTATCGTCTCTGGCCTGATGTGCATTGGTTGTTGGCGATTCAGGGAATTTCTCTGGCGTTGGGAGGGGTGATGGTTTGGGCCTTGGCCCGCCAACGGGGAATTGCTGATGGAATGGCGACGCTGTTGGCGGTGGCGTTTTGGGCCTATCCTTTGGTGTTTAATGTCAATTTGTTTGATTTTCACCCAGAAGTAATGGCGGTTCCGGGGTTACTGGCGGCGGTTTGGTTGGCCCGAGGGGGTGGCAGTGTTTTGGGGTTTATGGCGTTGTTGCTGTTTGTGTTGGGATGTAAGGCGGTGTTATCGCTGACGGTGGTGGCGATGGGGATTTGGTGGCTGCTGTTTGAGAACCGCCGCTGGGAGACGGGTGGCGGTTATGGTTGGCTGGCGTTGGGGTTGGGGGGGGTTTGGTTTGTTTGGGTGACGCAGGTTCTGATTCCTACGTTTCGTCCTGATGGGGTTGAGGCCCTGTTTCGCTATGGCTATTTGGGGGATTCTCTGGGGGAGATTTTGCTAAATTTGCTGGTTCAGCCTCAGTTGTTTTGGGGGAAGTTGGTTTCGAGGGAGAGTTTGGTGTATGTGGGGATGGTGGTGTTGCCGGTGTTGTGGGGGTTGTCGTGGCGTCGGTTGGCCCCGCTGCTGGGATTGTTGCCGACGTTGGGGTTGAATTTGTTGGCGGAACATCCTTTGCAACGGACGTTGGAACATCAGTATGGGGTGCCGCTGTTGCCGTTTTTGTTTGTGGCGGTGGTGGATGCGATCGCCGTCAGAGAAGGATTATGGCGTAAGCTAGGCTATCGTGGGGTGATGCTGTGGTGTTTGCTGGCTTTTTTGCTGTTGGCTAATCCTAATAAGCTATTACGGGGGTTTGGGAGTTTGGATACTTGGCAGGCGACGCGGGAGGCGGTGGCGTTGGTTCCTCCCCAGGCCCGGGTGTTAACGGATAATTATTTGGCCCCGCATTTGACGCATCGGGAAACGCTGTTGTTATTGGGCCATCCGAGTCCGTTACCGATTGATTTGCAGACGCCGGATTATGTGGTTTTAAATGGTCGCCATCCTTGGCCGGCGACGGAGGCGTTAGCGAGAGATTTGATTCTCTATTTTTTGCAACAGCCTGAGTTTGAGGTTCGCTATCAACGGGATGAAGTCTTTGTGTTTGCACGAGTTGACGCAATAAGCACCCGTCGGGTGGTTATTGAATAGTCCACCCGACGAGTTTTATGTTTTTATGTTTTTATGTTTTTACGTACTATGCTTACCTTTATTAAGATAATTATTTATGCTCAATAAATTATGTACAGCTTATGATTTGTTATGTATAGCAATCAAAGATTGGCTTAGGACACTCTGAGTTGGGAGAGAATCCCCTACCTGTTCCCTGTTGCCTGTTGCCTGTTGCCTGTTGCCTATGATATGTATGAACTGATTTTTAGGGTTGAATCAGATGTTTTTGAGATTTACGGTACTTATTTAACTGATACGAACGGCGTAGAGGTTGATAGATGAGCATGACTCCAAGGGGAATAGCGGTTAGCACTGTGACCACAGACCAAAGTGGTACAAAACTTTCAGGACGCAAAAGGGAGCCTAAACTAATGCCAAAGGCGACGGTAGACAACGGGAGTGCGATCGCCGTAAAATCACCAAAACCACGACGGTGCATAAAGCGGAAGGTTTCCGCAATTCCCCAAATGAGTATGACTGGGATGGTGACAAAGAGAACACCGATAATCATCATCAACACCAGGAACATCATCCCCCTCATCACCCAATGAATCATGATTCCTGAGAGAGTGATGAGTTCTAGAAGCAGTGAACTCAAGAGAATCGGCAGCACAATTAAGACTGCGATTGTGAACCAGAGTTTCTGATCTTCAAATAGATGCAATGACCAAGCTGGCTCATCCGGAGAATTTGGTGTTTGTAAGGGGCCAGTTTGAGTTTGAGATTGCATTGGGGATTGACCCCCCACTTGACTCTGGGAAGACTGATGCTGAACCTGAGTGGATTGTTCCTCGGGAGAGCGAGGAGAGGGAGAGGGAGGAGACGGGGCTGAATTGGCTTGTATGTCCTTGGTCATGATGCAATAGTCCCAGTGTTGATGATGAGGTAACCCGTTGAGACGTTTCTCGGTATGCGATCGCCCCCTATGACAGTTTATCAATGGCCTGAGCGAGAGAGTCCGCTAGAGCCACGATCGCCCCCCACCAAATCTGAACCCCAAAGGAGAGAACGGTAGCCGAGACGAACAACACTCCGAGCCGTTTTGTGGGTAACGCCGGAAGCCGGACCGGAGCGGGGGCTGTTTTCACCGTCACCGCCAGTTCCAACTGCTGGGGGTCAGCATTACTTTCAAAGACTAAACGCCGCTCATAGACAGAATTTGCCACTAATTTACCGGTGTTGGCTCGCACCCGACATAACACCTGCTCCCCTTCAACCAAGTCTGGAGTCACCCGTAACCAATGATGGCTTCCGGGACGACTGGGGGGGTCTTTGGGGTGTGGTAAGACTCGCCAACGACCCTGTAACACGGTGTCAGGAATGGGGTTTTTCAACATCACCGTTTCGGCAAGTTGTTGCCCCAGTTGCGTCGCCTCCAAGACCACAGAATCGGGCTTGGCGACCACTTTAGGCACGCGATTGACATAAATGGGGTTGAGGGCAGCTAACGCCTCGGCAGCATTGGCATATCGGTCGCTCGGAGCCGGTTGTACGAGGGTCTTTAACCAGTCTACCCAGCGCAAACTCAGTTTGGGAACCCGAGACTCAAAATCGATGGTGTAGCGATCGTCCATTAACTCCCCAATGTCCTGAGATTGGGTTTGGGTCAATAGACAAATTAACGTCGCTCCCACGCCGTATAAGTCTGAGGCTTCGGTCAGAGGACGGTTAAACAGTTGTTCTGGGGGCATAAATCCCAGAGTTCCCTTGACAACGCTGCTCATGGCGACATCACCTGGGCCAATGCGGGCGAAGCCAAAATCGACGAGATAGACTTGTAGGCCGTTGGAGGTGGGTTGTTCCGAGACGAGGACGTTCTCTGGCTTGATGTCTCGGTGGATGACTGGGGGAATGCGGTTTTGCAGATAGACGAGAATCTCTAGGAGGGCGATCGCAATCTCTTTGACCTCTTCGGGGGAAAAACTCCGCTTCTGAGCCAGGGAGGGAGCGGGTTTGTACTCCTGTACTAAACAAAAGCCATTTTCAGTCTCAAAGGAGTCGAGATAGCGGGGAATCCCGGGATGATCTAACCCCTTCAAGACCTGAATTTCCCGTTCGCAACTGTCGTAGGCGGACCATTGAGCCGCATCCCCAAAGAGAAATTGCTTGAGGACGACGGGTTCAGAGGAGTTGTCCGCTTCGGCGAGATAGGTCATCCGTCCACCGGCTCGGTTTTGGCCGAGTTGACGCTGGACGCGATACCCCCGGTCTGCAAATTGGGGAAATTGGCTCATGGGAACGGCAAACGAGTCCTGGGAGAGAGTCGGTCGGGAGTTGAACATGGTTGTTCCTATTGTGGCACTTTCTTTTAAGTACCTGTTCCCTGGGATGCGATCGGGATCTTAGACTCCCACCCCTTCGACGGCTTCTGAGTCGAGCAGTGACGCTTGAGAGGCTTCGGGATGGGGGTGATCATCACCGCCGCCGGAGGCACTATCTCCCGGTAGCCAATGGATGAAGGGCAGGGGTAACAAGGTGCTGAGATTGGTTAGGGTCACCAACAGCCAGAGATTCTCAAAGTTGGATTCGCTGATATTGAGCCAGTGCATGAGAACTGCACCCAATTCATAGGAGACCATTCCGGCAATGTTCGACACGGACATCAAGACGGCAAATAAGGTGGCTTCTACACCACTGGGACACAGACGAGCGGCTAACACCAGAACTGGCATAAAGGCCAGTTGCCCCATCACCGTTAGGATGAGACTATCGCCGAGGCTGAACCAATGGTCATCGATCCCGATCGCCCGGTTGGCATGAGTCACCAGCAGTAAGGCACTCATCCCTAACACGGCCGAGAGGATGGTGGTCCAGACAAAAATCTTGCGGAAGGGAACGGCTTTGAAGAAACGTTGAAACAGCCAAATTCCGACTAGGGAGGCGAGACTGGTCACTAATCGCACTCGTCCTANAAATTCTGGTTGAAACCCCAGTTCGTTGGTGGTGAAGTAGAAAAAGGCTGAGTCAGCGGTGGGGGTGGCTTGCCAGAGGAAGAGAAAGGCCGTCGGTAGCCAGATGGATTTTTGGGAAATGGCGGCTTTGAGTTGACTCAGTTGGGTTTTCACGCCGCTGAAGTCGGGGCGATTGCGGTTCCCGCCGGTCGGCTGTTCGGCAATTAGCCAGGCTACCCCGGAGACGATTAGGGGAAAGGTGGCGGTAATGAGGAAGATACTGCGAGTCGAAAAGATTTCTAAGAGGGAACCACTGAGATAGGCGGTGATGAGGCCACCAATGGCTGAGGCTGCCCAGGTAATTGACTGCAAAGACCCCGCATCACTTTGGGACTCTTGGCGAGCTCGTTCGACGACGAGGGAGTCGGCAATGACATCACTGAAGGCCACCGAGAGGGACCCGAGGGAAATGGCGGCGATCGCCTGCCAGGGTCGCGTTACCACCGTCGCTAACAGCAGCCAGGATGCGGTTCCGAGCAATCCCGAGAGAATTAGATAGGGACGACGACGATAGCCGAAAATGGGTAGGCCATCAGAGATGAAGCCAAATAGAGGCTTCACCATCCAGGGTAGGGCCACAATCCCAAACAGGGCTGAGGTTTCGGCGGGGCTGAGACCTAAGTCATCTTTGAGGAAGAAACTCACGGCCAGGCGAGCTAAGCCTAAAATGCCCTGGACAAAATAGACCAGGAGGATAGCTATAAGTTCTGGGGTTGGCTCATTGCCGAACAGGAGTTTATCTCGTAGAAACTCCTTAAACCCCTGCGATCGCGAGGATGAGACGAGCATAACGTAATAAATCTTAATGATTGCGCTGACTCTATTTTAACGAGGCGATCGCCCTTGAGACCCGACTCTGGGGACGGTTAACCGTCCGTCGCCCCATGCCAAGGGGCCATTCAGACGGGATGATAGAAAAAGGCCACACTCACCACCAGATAGGTCGCCAGCAACAACACCCCTTCGAGCCAATCGGAACGACCATCAGAACTAACGGAGTTGGCTAAGACCACCGCTACGACTACGGCCACTAACTCAAAGGGATTGAAGTTTAAATCCATCGGTTGTCCGAATAGCCAGCCGGCCAAGACCAGAACTGGGGCCACAAACAGGGCAATTTGCAAACTTGATCCCATGGCCACGGCCATGGATAAATCCATCTTGTTTTTCATGGCGACGGTGACGGCTGTGGCGTGTTCAGCGGCGTTGCCAATAATGGGAACCAGGATGACCCCAGTAAACAGGGCCGTCAGTCCCAATTCTTCGGTGGCCACTTCCAACGATCCCACCAGCAACTCGGACTCATAAGCCACGGCGAGGGTACAGAGGAGCAACACCCCAGACCATAACCAGGGATTGGGGGCTTCTGGGATTTCCCCAGACTCGAGTTCGTTTTCCGCTTCTCCCACATCGCAGAGATAGGCGTGGGTTTTCATGGAAAACAGCAGTGTCAAGCCATAGACGATGATGAGAATCACCGCCACGATGCTAGAAAGTTTCTGAATGGTCAGTTCAGAGATTCCCTGGGAGGTGGCGACGACGGCGGTGGGAACTAGGATAGCGACGGTGGCCAGGTTCATCACTGAGGCGTTGAGGCGAGCAATGACTGATTGAAAGTTTTGGGATTTATAGCGAAGTCCGCCGAGGAACATGGAAAATCCCATCACTAGCAACAGGTTACTGAGAATTGAGCCGGTAATGCTGGCTTTGACGACTTCGATTAAGCCGGCCCGCAAGGCAATTAGGGCGATAATCAGTTCCGTGGCGTTGCCGAAGGTGGCGTTGAGGAGGCCGCCGACGGTGGGACCGACGACAACCGCTAGTTCTTCGGTGGCGGTTCCCATCCAGGCGGCGAGGGGGATGATGGCCACGGCGGCGGTTAGAAAAATCACGGTGGCATCCCAATGCAGCCATTCGGCGGCGATGGAGATGGGCATGAAGACCAGTAGAAATGAGAGGATGAGGGTTTTCATAGTGAATAGTGAATAGTGAATAGTGAACAGGAGGCAAGAAGAAGGGGGATGGGGGAGCTTGGGTTTGTTGTTAACTGTTCACCATCAATTGTGTACTGTCAACGGTTGATCCCCATTTGTTAACAGGCGATCGCGTGAAAAATCTGGAGATTTTTATCCTCGTTAATGCAATGTTTCGTAACAAAAATTGTAGTAACGTCACCGAAAATTATTGAATTTCATTGCTAAAATGACCATACACTTTGACGAGCCTCAGAACGTCTCAGGCGATCGCCCAATGAGGGGCTGTCTTGTTAGAACTTCTTATAACCGGCATCCGTTTGCCAGCTAATACTGAACCTTACACTGACGCTTTATTGCCGTCCTCACTCCCTATGACATTTACCTCTAACCCCATTTCTAAAGATTCCTTGAACCTTAACCTCGATGCTCCTGAAGCCCCGTTCCTGAACGATACAGGGGTGTTTATCACGGTTCATGGACATTACTATCAACCGCCTCGGGAAAATCCCTACCTCGATGCGATCGAACGACAACCGAGTGCAAGTCCCTTCCATGATTGGAATGAACGCATCCATGCTGAATGCTATCGCCCCAATGCTTTTGCTAGAATCTTGAACGATCGCGGCGAAGTGGTCGAAATTGTCAACAATTACGAATATCTCAGCTTCAACATCGGGCCAACTCTGATGAATTGGATTGCTGGACATGATCCCGAAGTCTATGAACGGATTGTCGAGGGCGATCGCCGCAGTTGCGATCGCCTCGACGGCCATGGCAATGCGATCGCCCAAGTCTACAACCACATCATCCTACCCCTGGCCAACGAACGGGACAAACGCACCCAAATCCGCTGGGGGAAAGCCGACTTCAAAAAACACTTCGGCCGCGATCCCGAAGGAATGTGGCTGGCGGAGACGGCGATCGACTATCCCACCGTCGAAGCCCTAATCGAAGAAGGCCTCCAATTCGTCATTCTCGCCCCATCCCAGGTACAACGCTGTCGCCCTCTCGCCAGCGAGGACAATCCTGACCCGATCTGGTACGAAGTCGGCGGTGGACAAATCGATCCCAGCCGGCCCTACCGCTGCTATCTCAAAGATGCCGCTGGACGGCCGGACTCCGATCGTCCCTATCTCGATGTCTTCTTCTACGATGGGCCAATTTCACGGGATATGGGCTTCAACGATGTCCTCGAAAGTGCCTATAACTTTGCTGGCCGTCTCGAAATTGCCATTCATGGAGACCATCGCCCCGCTCAAATTATCTCTGTGGCCACCGACGGCGAAACCTTTGGCCATCACAAACGGGACAAAGAAAAATGTATCGCCTACTGTGTCACTCAGGAATTTCCCAATCGAGGCTGGACGGTGACCAACTTTGCTCATTATCGCAGTGTCAATCCCCCCACTTGGGAATGTGAACTCAAACCCGTCACCGCCTGGAGTTGTTCTCATGGCGTCGATCGCTGGCAAGATGACTGTGGCTGTGGCGGCGGTGGGGGAACCCAGCAGCAATGGCGGCGACCCCTACGAGATGCCCTCGATTGGGTTCGCGATCGCCTCGAAGGAGTCTATAACCGCGAAGGTGGGCGTTTACTGCGCGATCCCTGGAAAGCGCGAGATGAATATATCGAAATTTTGGGCGATCGCACTCGCGAGAATGTGGCCGACTTCTTACGTCGCCATCAAGTCCGGGAACTGACCGCCAGTGAACAAATTGACGCGCTGCGACTCCTGGAAATGCAGCGTCACACCCTGCTGATGTACACCAGTTGCGGTTGGTTCTTTGAGGAACTCTCGCGGCCAGAGGGAACCCAAATTCTCCGCTACGCCGCTCGGGCCATCGAACTGGCCGGACAAGTCACCGGCCAGGACATTGAACCGGAGTTCATCGCGCAACTGGCTCAAGCGCCCTCCAATGTGCCGTTTTTCAGTGATGGGGCCGCCGTTTATCGCCATAACGTCAAAACCAACCAAGTCAGCATTGAACAGATCGCCGCTCATTATGCCATCAGTTCTCTGTTTAAGACCTATCAACCCGAGCATCGTGTCTATTGCTACCAAGCCCGACAACTTGATTATCAATTGCAACGATTGGGAACCCTAACTCTGGCGGTGGGCCAAGCGGAGTTTAGTTCCGAAATCACCTGGGAATCAGTTCATCTCACCTTTGCGGTTTTACATTTAGGAGGCCTCGACTTCCATTGCTGTATCCAGCCGTTTTCGGGTCGTCTGGAGTACCGCAAGATGAAAGAAGCCCTATTTGCGGCCCTAGAGTCCGCCAGTGCGGCTCAGACGATTCTGGCTATGAATCGCCATCTCGATGGACAAACCTTTGGCCTCTCGGATCTGTTCGCTGAAGAAGAAGAGCGGATTATTCACCAATTAGAACGACAAACGCTCAAACGGCTCGATCGCCTCTATGGCCAAGTTTATCGAGACAATTACGGGGTTCTCAAAGCCCTTCAGCGCAATCATTTAACGGTTCCTCAAGAACTTCAGGTGGCGGCTGAGATTGCCCTGAATCGACGCTGTTTAGAGGCGGTTCGTGGGTTGGTGCAGCAACTCAATACCTTGGCTGAACAACCGACGAAACAAGACTATTGGATGGAATTGACGGCGATCGCCATTGAAGCCCAAACCATGAACTGTCATCTCAAGGTTCCTGAAGCGAAACAGTCCTTGGAACAGCTTATTTGGCGATCGCTGTGGCATCTGTTGCATACCAGCGACGACGAGTTTGCTGGCCTGTCTCGGGAGGAGCGTATTGCTCAAATTACCAACTTAGTCCAGATTGGTGACACCCTAAAATTGGGACTGGCCCTCGATCGCGTCCAGGAACTCTATTATGACTGGCTCAAAGAGGCGATCGCCGACAATAGCCTGCAATCGGGCGATCGTGATCTTCTGCAACTCGGCCAGGTTCTCAAAGTCGATACTCACATTTGGCTGAGTTAGCGTTGAGTTCAGGCAAGTGGGCTAGTCGGTGGGCAAACTCTAAAATCTGCCCACCGCAACCGATAAGGACTTACAGCGTCAGCGATTGAGGATTGGTTTCAATCAACTGAGCCAAATCCTTCAGGAACGCTGCGGCATCAGCCCCATAAATAATCCGGTGATCACAGCTAATGTTCACTTGCATCTGACGTTTAACCCCCATTAAGCCCTCATCCGTGGCCACCACCTGGGGACGAGATGCACCAATGGCCAAAATTGAACCCTGTCCTGGGGGCAGAATGGCATCAAAGCGATCAACCCCAAACATTCCCAGATTTGACAAGGTGAACGTACCACTGTTGTATTCTTCGGGTTGGAGTTGCTTACTGCGCGATCGCGCCACGAGGTCTTTCCAGCTACGAGACAGGGAATAAATATCCACCTGATCCGCATTTTGCAGAACCGGCGTAATCAAGCCCCCATCAGGCATTGCCACCGCCACAGACACATTAATACTGCTGTTATAGCGCACCCCTTGCTCCGTGTAACTAGCATAGAGTCGGGGGTGTTTCGTTAGGGTAACTGCTACCGCTTTGGCCAACAGGCCCGTCATCGTTACCCCTTTGGACTTGATTTGTTTATAAAGCTGATCGAGAGCATCCGTGGTGATGGTATAGCCCACTCGGAACACCGGCACCGACAAACTGGCGTTCATATTCCGTACCACAGCCCCTTCCAGGGTATTGAAGGGAACCACCTGGCCCGGGGTAATCGCCGGGGCTGGCGTTGCAGCAGGAGCCGTTGTCGCCGCCGTCATGGGAACGGGAGCGGCCGCTGGAGCGGCGGGCATCACTGAGGGGATGGTTGGAGCGGATACGGGCTGTCCTGCGGCCTGTTG
>P_2C_Liq_2_UnCtyDRAFT_1000029_pt1 | contig 36669 bp, 30 predicted proteins | sample Pon2CUnioCityCA_FD_10236 | JGI IMG/M metagenome (IMG submission 10236) | reverse complement strand
CCCGCCGTTCCATTGGCGGGTAAATATCGGTTGATTGACATCCCTGTCAGCAACTGTATAAATTCTGGGATTGATCAGATTTATATCCTGACCCAGTACAATTCCGCATCCCTGAACCGCCATATCGGGCGGACGTACAATTTTTCGAGCTTTACTGATGGATTCGTGGAAATCCTCGCCGCTCAACAAACGTCCGACAGTCCGGGATGGTTCCAAGGAACGGCGGATGCGGTGCGTCAATATATCTGGCTCATGGATGAGTTGGATGTGGACGAGTATCTGATTCTCTCGGGTGATCACCTCTATCGAATGGACTATAGTCAATTCATCGAGCGTCACCGGGAAACCAATGCGGATATTACCTTATCGGTCCTTCCCATTGATGAAGCACGAGCTTCGGATTTTGGTTTGATGAAAATTGATGACTCGGGACGAGTTATTGATTTCTCGGAAAAACCCAAAGGCGATGCGCTCAAAGCGATGCAGGTCGATACGAGTACCCTGGGCCTCGATCCGGCTCAGGCCAAGGAGAAGCCTTATATCGCTTCGATGGGTATCTATGTCTTCAAACGGGAGGTTCTCAAGAAGCTTCTGACGGAAGCTCCTGATCAAACTGATTTCGGTAAAGAGATCATTCCTGGGGCCGCGATGGACCATAACATCCAGGCCTATCTGTTTGATGGCTATTGGGAAGATATTGGAACGATTCAGGCCTTCTATGAGGCTAATTTGGCGCTGACGCAACAGCCGAAGCCGCCCTTTAGCTTCTATAACGAGGACGCACCCATTTATACTCGTCCCCGCTATCTCCCGCCGAGTAAGCTCCTCGATTGTCAAATTACGGAGTCTCTGGTGGGTGATGGCTGTATTCTTAAGGAATGTCGCGTCGATCGCTCGGTTTTGGGCGTTCGCAGCCGCATTAGCGCCGGCGCCGTGGTGGAAGATTCCCTGTTGATGGGGTCTGACTATTATCAGTCCTTTGGTGAGCGGACAGCCGAAGCCTCGGCGCCCTCGATGGCTTTGGGGATTGGTGAAAATAGCACGGTTCGTCGGGCGATCGTGGACAAGAATGCACGAATTGGCAAAAATGTCAAGATTCTCAATACGGAAAATATTGAGGAAGCCGATCGCGAGGATTTGGGCTTCTATATCCGCAGTGGAATCGTGGTGGTGCTGAAAAACGCAACCATTCCCGATAACTTTGTGATTTAGCGGCCCGAGTCTAACCATTGACCCCGATCGCCGCCGCTGCTGTCGGGGATATGGCGCGATCGCCCACCGGGGCGATCGCGTTATTATCTCAACTTCAGGCTAGATTTGCCAACAAAAATCGGTAACTGTCAAAGAAACCGAACTCGACGGTCGAGAAAAATACATTAAACTTGATGATCAAAGGCAGACTCGACCCTGTGAACCACTGATTTTTTGACAATTCTCATGGCTGCAACGGACTTCAAAGACTACTATTCCATCTTGGGCGTGAGTAAAACGGCCAGCGCGGACGAGATCAAGAAAGCGTTTCGTCGTCTAGCTCGTCAATATCACCCAGATATGAATCCGGGCGATCGCAACGCTGAGGCCCGGTTCAAGGAAGTTAGCGAAGCCTACGAGATTCTCTCAGACCCTGACAAGCGCAAACAATACGATCGCTTCGGACAGTATTGGAAACAGGCCGGGAATAGTCCCGGAGGCTGGAATGGCGGCGCTGCGCCTCAAGGGGGAGCCACCCCGGGCGGGTTTGACTTTGATTTCAGTCAATACGCTGATTTTGATGAATTTATCGAATCCCTCCTCGGCGGTATGGGGGGACGCTCGCGATCGCAATGGTCCTCCTACGGTGGTGCTTCCCCAAGAAGTTCTAGCCGCAGCAGCGGCTTCAGCGGTGGCTTTGAAGACTTCGCTGGCTACAACCGCCGCAGCACCGGAGTCTCCCTCGATCAAGAAGCCACCCTGAGCCTCTCCTTCGCCGAAGCCTTCCATGGGGTCGAAAAACGCCTCAGTGTCAGTGGCCAAAAAGTCTCAGTACGGATTCCCCCCGGCGCGAAAAAAGGAAGCCGAGTACGCGTCAAAGGAAAAGGAAAAAAAGATGGTTATGGTCGCCAAGGGGATCTCTACCTCAATATCGACCTCAAACCCCATCAGTTTTTTGAGTTCGATGGCGATAATCTCGTCTGTAAAGTCCCCATTTCTCCCGATGAAGCGGTCTTAGGAGCCAAAATTGAAGTTCCCACCCCCGATGGAACCGTCACTGTTAGTATCCCCGCTGGGATTCGCTCGGGCCAGATGTTGCGCCTGCGTGGAAAAGGCTGGCGGCGACCTAAAAGTAGCGCTCGTACCGACCAATTAGTGAAAGTCGAAATTACCCCGCCAACACGCCTCAGTGACGAAGAACAACACCTGTATCAGAAACTGCGCGATTGTCGCCAGGAAAACCCCCGCCAAGCCCTAGAACATCTAGGATTATAGCAACGATGGGGCCAGACTCGTCCCCCAACGCGCTCAGCCAGAATCTTCCTGGTGATATAACTGGCCCAGTGCGTCGGTAAATTGGTGTAGAATGCGGGCTTCAATGGCGTTAGCGGTATCAGGATCGGTGTGAGCCAGCAGAGCGCGCACTTTACTGATGAGGGCTTCGGTTTGCTGATCGACGGCGGCGATCGCCGCTTGTAGGTGTTGATTGGCCGCTTCACAGACGGCGGCTTCGACATCTTGATCTAAGCTAACAACGGTCTGATGCTCTTTGGCGTCAGATCGCAGCGCCGCAGCAGCGGGTTGAGGGGAGTCGGTGGTCTGAGCTTCGGTGGGATTGAGCATGGTGTTGCGAGGAAGCATGGACCCATCGATGGTCATGTCATCGAGATTCTCATCTCCTACCGCTTCGGGTTCAAAGGGTTGGATCATGCTGGCATAATAGGCCTGTTCCATGGTGCGACACAGCCGCTCGGCGATGTTCTGATAGACCTCCACTGGGTTGAGACAATGGGCGGAGCCGTAGAGACGCAAACGCAGTTCACTGGCGGTTTTGCACAGATCCAATAATGATTGAGCGAGATGGTCAAACTCTTCGTGGTTGAGGTGATTCCAGTCGGGAAGAGTGTAGGCAAATTTGCCGTTAATGGCAGAGTAGAGAAGGGTTTTGGCTTGGCTGAGATTACCCGATTGGGACAGTTGTAGCCGTAAGTCAAACCAGCGATCGAGGGAGGGATCACTGGGAGTTCCCTGGGTAAAGGGGAGAAAGGCCTCGTCAAAGGCCATGGGAGGCTCAATTTCTGGGTAGAGGGGATCGAGGATGGCGATCGCCCGCAGGGAGAGGTTGAAATATAGGGATTTCTTATTAATCCGAGCCACCACCCGCACGAGGGCTTCTTCGAGTTGTTCCCGTGTCACGAAGGTGGTGCGTAGCTCGTTGAGCAGTAGCCGCCAATCTAACGATTCTAGCCGCCGTGAATCGTTCTCCCAGCGTTGCTGACAGACGCACAGCAGTAATTTTTTCAGGCGATTTGTATCCGAGTCCCCCGCCAATTGTGCGATCGCTCGGTTCAAGCGTTCCTTCTCTACCATAAACCTTGAGGCAGCACTGTTAGATCACGTGACAGCGTTCCTGGCTTACCCCCCACTGATAACGGCATTGATTTGATCTCTGTGTGTTGGCTGTTTCTGTATTTGATGTCTCTGTATTTGATGTCTTTGTATTTGATCTGTGTGTGTTGGCTGTTTCTGTATTTGATGTCTCTGGGTTGGCGGTTTCTATCTAGAATAAGACCTATCACACTGCTCAATCTGCCGTCCGGGCAAGTCCAAGATGCCAAAAGTCGACCAACAGACGCTTGCGGTTCTGTCTCAGGAGATTTCTGGGGATTCCAAACTCAATCTTAACTTTATCTTCCTTTCGGTCGCTTCTTGTATTATTGCCACCTGCGGGCTATTACTCAACAGTCCCGCTGTAATTATTGGCGCGATGATTGTGGCTCCCTTGATGTTACCCCTACGAGGCTTGGCTTTGGGAGCGATGAAGGGAGATCTGTTTTTATTTCGTCGCGGGGTGACGACTCTGGTAATGGGGACGTTGATCTCGGTGGTGCTGTCGGCGGTGATTGGGGCGATCGCCGCTATCCCTCTAACGGAGTTTAGCCCGGAAATTCTCGCTCGTACCCAACCGAACCTCTTGGATCTGGTGATTGCGCTGGCGGCGGGGGCGGTGGGAGGTTTTGCTAAGGTTCGACCTAAAATTAGTGATGCGATCGCCGGAACCGCTATTTCTGTGGCGCTGATGCCACCATTATGTGTGGTGGGCCTGTCTCTCTCTCAGGGGGCGCTCTTTTCGGCTCGCGGCGCTTTCTTGCTCTATACCACCAATCTACTCGGCATCACGTTGGCCTGTATCCTCGTCTTTATCTGGGAAGGCTACTATGTTGAGAAAATCCGCATGGCTCGCGCGCTCACCTATACGGTCTTCCTGACGCTACCGATTGTGATTCCTTTATCAATTAGCCTCGGACAACTGCTACGCCAAACGCGCCTTCAGTCGACGTTGCGATCGATTCTGTTGACTCAGACAATTACCGTTGGTCAACAGGTAGAATTGATGGAGACGACGATTAACTGGAATGCAAGCCCGCCCCAGGTTCATCTCCGGGTTCGCGCTCGTCCTGAAGCGCCGCTGACTCCCAAACAAGTGTTTGAAGTCGAACGGCTGGTGACCCGAGAAATGCAACAAGATTTTCTGTTAGTGTTTCAAGTTGAGAATTTTCAGGAAATTCGCTCGGCTGATTTATTTGGCTACCGGATTCCCTATAATCCGACTCAGACCGAACGCCAACAGAGTCCTGAGCCGTTAAGCCCCGAAACCTTGGAGAGTATGACTCAGACTCTGTGGCAGTTTAATCGGTTTTGGCGCGATCCGATGCAACGACGGATGCAGCAAGGTCGCGATCGCTTTGATCTCGATGAGATGGATCGGGGAAATGATACCTCCGACTCGGGGCGATCGCCCACGCATAGCACCTGATTCGGTCCACCGTCACGGCGCGGCGATTAGCCCATGCGTTGTCGCAGTAACCAGACACCGAAGGTTAAGACCAGTAAAATGGTGCTTGAGGGCGCTGTCTCCGGGACTTGAACAGCGCCTTCATAGGTAGGGTTCAAATCAGCTTGAGAGACCGTCGATGAGGTGGTCTCGAATTGTAGGGTTTGGCTTTGAGTTGGCACTTGAGTTGGCATGATCAGTTCCTCGGGTGGGCAAGTCTGCATGATAGAATTAAAGGCTTAACAAGCCTATGTTTTGATTGGGCTAGATGATTCAGTGTGATGGCTGAATCTCAAAAGAACCATGATTAAGCTGAACCCGGTCTTTAGGAAAGCCAGATATCTAAAAGACGATTCATCAGCCGCTGGGGGATCTCGGTTGAGGGTTGCTTGCGTTTGTGAGTGCGGTGGTTCATCGGTGATAATCCTTGAATAAGGGTTGTTGATGCAATATGACCTCTGGTGATGGATATCAAGTTAGCCAAAAGTGAGCCGCAAAGTCCCATAAAGTTTCGGCTGACCTTAACCGAGATGGTCTTGATCGTCGCACCGGGCGGCTCAACGGTTGCGACAGCGCCTAATCCCCTGATGTAATGGGAGTCTCAGGCAAAACATCCATCTAAAAAAATGCGATGTACTCATTATAAGCTCATTTTTGGCTCTGTCAAGATAAGACCATATTGGGAGCCAAAGTGAGCCAAAAGTGAGTCACCAGGGATTGATTGATTTGCAAGGAGAGCGAGAACTGTGGCAGCAACACTCAAGGCTTCAATGCAGGGGCTTCGACAGGTTGATTACGCGCGACGTTACAAGGGTTGGCTGAAATCATCATCACAATGGTGTGAGGCGGCCTCAACCTCTGCGGCGACCCTAAAACGGTTTTGGCGGCGGTTGCCGGTGCGATCGCAGACCTTTATCGCCATCTGCGAGGCGGTGGAGGTTCCCTGGCAAGAGGTGGTGGTGGCACCATGGTCGGATTCTGGCGAAGACTCCGGCCCAGACTCCGGCCCAGACTCCGGCCAAGATGCCGATAAATCCGCCGCGATCGCCCATCCCCAGACTGTCGCATCAAGCCTTTCCTCGGGGATTTCGGGCAGCAATCCCGTCTCAGGGACCATCTCAGGGAGCTTAGATTTCTTCGCCTACGATGAGGCCTGGGTTGGACGCGACGCATTATTGGCTCAGTTAAGTGAGCAGTTGCAGCAGTCTTGTCGTCTCCTGGTGTTATTGGGGATTACCGGAATCGGCAAAACAGCCCTGGGGGAGCGCCTAGCCATCTCCCTATATCCACAATGGACTGGCCGCCAATGGCAAAACTTACTCCGGGAAAACCTGGATAACGATCGCCAACCCAACGACTTTATCAGTGTCGCGAGTCGCTGGTGGGAACAGTGGGGATCTCCGATTGAAGGGGCCAAAGATGGCCAAGTCTTAGTCGATCGCACCGCCAACTATCTCCTCAACCGGCCCCTATTGCTCATCATTGACTCGTTGGAGATGATGTTACAGGGAAACGAGGAAGATGGTTGGAGTGACTTCCAAGATCCCCTCTGGGCCGAATTTTTCGAGGCCCTATTAGCGGCTCCCGTCTGTCAAAGTCGGGTGATTCTCACCTCCCAAGACTTCCCAGGCCAGCTCCCGGCTCGCTACAGCAATTTTTGGAGTTGTCAGTTTCTTGGAGGACTCGATGAGTCGGAACAGTTGGCTTTATTTGCCAAGGCCCATCTCAATTTAACCGGAGAGGCCAGCAGCTATCTCAAGCGCATTGGCGCGGCTTATGAAGGCCATCCCTTGGCCTTGCGGGTAATCGCCGGCGAGATGTCAAATGCGCCATTTTCGGGCAATATACGGGCTTATTGGCATAAATATGGCCAAGACATTGAGGAGGTCGAAACGGCGATCGCCCAGGCTAAAATGGGACGGACGGCTTCTGCTGATGATCGCTGGCAACTCCACGAATGCACCCGCCTGTTGCGCATGAAAGTTCGCGATCGCCTCGAACAAACCTTTTTGCGGCTCAAACGGGAGGCCCCGGCCGCCTATCTGTTGTTATGTGAGGCTTCCGTCTATCGTTGCCCAGTGGCTGAGTCATTCTGGCTGTCTCATCTTGAAGATTGGGACTATGCTGAAAGCGATCAACACTTGGCCCTCGATGTACTGCGCGATCGCTATTTAGTCGAGGAAGTGACGGAGGGCGATCGCTTGCTGTTACGTCAACATAACCTCATCCGTAGTGTTGCCTTGAGTCATTTACAAGCCTTAGATTTAGAGGATGGAGAACTTGCCAGCGGATTCAGCCCCGAATGCACCCGTTGAGGCCGCCCTTGATCCGAGTTCAACGGTGTCTCAATCGGTGTCTCAATCGGTGTCTCAATCGGTGTCTCAATCGGTGTCTCGGCAGCAGTTATTGAAACGCTTACAGCTCGATCGGGCTACATTACGAGGCATTTCTCCCCACAGTCGCCGCAGTCAATATCGAGCCGCCCTTAACTGGTTGATTCACTATGAACCGCCTTTAGAGGCCTCGAATCTTGATTATGTCCGGGGCTATCTTGAGGCTTTTCGCCATTTAACAGAAGTTGAAGATTGGCAACGGTGTCAGGAATTGCTGGTCTTGCCTCTGGATAGCTTAACAGCAGAACCCCTGCACAAACAACTCGAAATTTGGGGCTATTACCGTGAACAAATGGAGATGTATGAATCTCTGTTGGGAAAAGCCGGTGATCTACTTAATCTGGTTTGTCTCGAAGGATTGGGAAAAGCCTACTCCTGTCTGGGAAATTATCCTGAGGCGATCGCCTGTCATGAACATCATTTAAGCATTGCTCAGAGGCTAGGTCATCGGCAAAATCAAGCGATCGCCTTAGGCAATATTGGCTTAGAGTATTACTATTTGGGGGAGTATGAACAGGCGATTTCCTATTTTCAGGAGGGTCTAAAATTGGCTCAACTTCTCGGCGATCGCTCCGGAATTGGTCAAGCATTGGGGAATTTAGGGTTAGCGTTACATGGCTTAGGGGATTATCAGGCGGCGATCGCCTATCATCAACAGGATTTGGCGATCGCTCAGGAACTCGGCGATCGCCGAGGAATTGGCCAGGCGTTAGGGAATTTGGGGTTTGCATATTATGCACTTGGGGATTATTCTCAGGCCCTTGGTTGTGAGGAGAAATATCTCGATATTTCCCGTAAGATGGAGTTTCGGGAAGGGGAGGCGATCGCACTTTCGAATATGGGGGAAACCTATCTCTGTTTAGGCCGTTATCCCGAAGCTAAGGAGAGTCTACAACGAGCCTTAGAGATTACCCGTGAAATTGGCGATCGTCATGGGGAAGCTGAAGGCTTAAAAAATTTAGCTGAACTGCATCAACATCTTGATCATCGTGAACGGGCGATCGGCTATTGTCAACAAGCCTTGAGTATTGCTAAAAGTTTAAGGATTCCTCTGGTGCACGACTGCGAAGAACTCCTAGCCAGCCTCACCGCTGAATCGATATGAGTGATTTAATCAATATCTTAATCAACATCTTAATCTACGTTTTAATCAACATTAGGATGGCGATCGCTTTCCACCAATCGTTTCGCAATCTCAACCTTCGCCGCCAAAATCTCAGGATTATCCTCATGTTCTACAGACGTATTGAGGATATCCATCGCAATTCCCACATCATTAATGCGATTAAGAGAATTAGAATAGCGAGAGGCTTCCCGAACTGTTGAACGATAGACAATCATAAAAGTTGCCCCAATAAAGTTAGTTAAAATCCCAGCGATTACCCCAATTGTCGCCACATCACTATTATTAGTATTCACCACGGATGTAACCGTCTCCGACTCCTGAGACGGTTCAGCTTCCTCACTTTCAGTAACAGGTGTGTTTGCAGATGTATTTGCAGATGTATTTGCAGAAATATTAGCAGAGGAGTTAGAAGAAGTAGTCGCCGGGTTCAAGTCATAGAGGGTGATCGCCAAAGATGCTAAAATTAACAAAAATCCCAAAATCATCACCACAACACTGGTCATAAAAATGACCTGAACTTCCATTAAGTTGCGTTGATAATACTTCTCTAAACTGGCATTTGCCATATTCCAGCTAAAGTTACGAATTTTTAGCTGAGCTTGCTCAATTTTTTCTTCTGTTTCCTTAAGTTTCTGCGTTTGTTCCTCATTCCAACGGTCTAATACATAGTAAATTCCACCAATCAATAAATTGGCAAGACCTAAAATAATAGCAAATGAAAAACTACTTTCTAGGAAATCAATATCATCTTGAAGTGTGTTTTTTTGCTCGATTTTACGTTCTAATGTGATTTGTAGATTCTCGAAATCAACTGTATTTCCTAATGAAGAAAGTGTGACTGTCTCCAATGAAAAATCATTGTCAACCGCTGAAAATTCACGAATTTTGTTTAAACGAGGCTTTAATCGCTCAATCTGACGTTCAATTTGTTGTTGGTAGTTAATTTGATAGCCCCGTAAACTATTGTTTTCCTGTACCAGTCGGCGATTATTAGTTTCGAGTTGGGCGATTTCCTCTTGTAACTGACGCAGTTGAGATTCAAGTTGCCGCTGAAGCTCAAGTTCTAACTCAAGACGTTCTTCTAAGGCTTCATTCAAGGCTTCATTCTCAGGAGATTCCATAGCTTGAACGTCTGGCAATTGCTGAACAATTGAACTATCGAACGAACGCTCTAACAATGGAGCATCAGCAACAGTGAACTCCTCATCTGGATTTTGTGAAGGATTTTCAGCACGACGTTCAGCACGATTTAAGTCATCCAAGCTATTTTTTAAAGATAATAAGTTATTGATTGTTTCTACATCTTCAGCCAACGAAGTTCGCTGTCTAACTAATCCTGGACGAAGCAATAGCGTTCCTCCAATGATGGTTCCAGACACTAAAAAAATGGCGGCCCAAATTTTCCAGAGCCAATTTGCAGCCGAGGGATTAGCCATAGGGGAAATTAGGGGATAAATTAAGCGATGAAGTCAGCAATAAATTAAGCAATAAATTAAGCAATACTGCGGCGTTTCCGAGCTTCCTTATAGGAAGTACCCACATTAGTTAAACCCGCTTCAATCATTTGTCGTTCAAGGAGGGCAAAAAAGCGTTGGCGATCGCCTCCTCGAACCACCGCCTGATTATGAGCCTCCGCCAAACTCACGGGATAACCATATCCTTTATAGACCTGTCCTAACATAAGGCTTAAAGCAGCTTCAAGCTGGTTAGAGTCCTCTGCAACCCAAGCCGGAACGTCAACACGAGCAATTTCTGTCCCCACATGAACATAACAAAAATATACAGTTTGCTGCGGTGGATATAACCCCAACACCGGCAACGACGACTTCCACAAACAACTACGTTCTCCCGGTTGCAACAATCCCCCCCAGAAACTGGTATCTCGCAACGGTTCCATCACCTGACAGGGAGCGCGTTTTGCCAAAACATCCCCCTCCGTGGGCGCAATATAGGGACAATAACTCAAACAATTAGGCTGTTCAAACGGACAGGCCTCTAACCTTAAAAAACTGAGGGCTTCCCGACTGCGAGAAGCACTGAGATAGCCCATCAGGGGAACCCCCGCTCGTCGCAGTCGTTCCCAAGCATCGAGAATGGGGTTGAGGATGCGATCGCGGGCCTCATCAGGCAAACTATCGAGGAACCAGTAAATCAGCGAACCATCCACCATCGCCAACAACGGTAAATCCGGGTACTGGCGGCGTAACTCCACCCCCAACGTGGCCAACTCCTGAGCTTCCGACACCGCTCGCCGATAGCCCATCCATTCCTCCGTACGAATCCCCCATTGGCGTGACGCATATAAGTCTTCCGGGCGATAGAACACCTCCGGCACACTATCGAGAACCGGGGCGCGATTTTGCCCATAATGCAAGACAACTCGCCCAATGTTGAGGAGATAGCAATAGGCGATTTCATGCTGATTAGGGGCAATTTGCGAGCCGTCGGTGGCGATGACGGTATGGGTTGAGGGGGGACGTTGTAGGAGAATCCGACTCGCGAGGGGTTCAACTGGGGTGGCGGCCGAAAACCAGATGCGATCGCGCCATCGCTCCTGAGCCGCCACCAATGCCTCCTGATGCTCACAGGCCGTCTCAAACAACCCCTGAGCCAATTCGAGCCGTTTCTGAGCCGCGACCGCCTCTTCCCGCAAATGTTCACCAATGCCGGGTAGGAGTTTTGTGACTTGGTTGAGATCGAGCATGGGAACAGTTAATAGTTAATAGTTAATAGTTAATAGTGAATAGTTNATAGTTAANAGTNAATAGTTNATAGATGGGTAGGGTGCGTCCCGGCTACCATCAAGGTTGGGCTTAGACCACTCGGGTGAAACTTGCCGGAACGCACCGCTTCTTCGATCGCAATCGGGGAATTAGGTGAAACGATGTAAGAGTTTTAACAGTTTTTTCGTAGTATCGGTTAACTGGGTTCGTTTGTAGGCATCTGCCGCTTTGCGGATACATTCGGCTTGAGTGGGATAGGGATGAATCACGCTGGCNAGGGTTTTTAACCCCAGTCCGCCTACCATGGCTGTGGTGATTTCACTGATCGACTCTCCCGCATGACGTGAGATAATCGTGGCCCCGAGGATTTTGTCCGAACCCTTCTCATGGAGAACCTTGAGAAAGCCGTCTGTCTCCCCGTCGGCGATCGCCCGATCCAAATCCTTAAACTCTATCTTAATCGTTTCTGTCTCAATACCCTTCTCTTGAGCCTCTCCTTCATAGAGTCCTACATGGGCTACTTCTGGATCAGTATAAGTGACCCAGGGCATCACTAAACTGCTTAACTTCGGTCGTCCCAAGCCAAACGGGGCAAACAGAGTATTTTGAATCACAATCCGGGCCGCTGCATCCGCCGCATGGGTAAACTTCCAATTCATGCAGATATCCCCCGCTGCATAAATCTTGGGATTCGTGGTTTGTAAATACTCATCCACCTCCACCCCTCGGCGATTGTAGGCCACGCCAGCGGCCTCTAGGTTCAAACTTTCCACATTTGGCGATCGCCCCGCCCCAATCAGGATCTCATCGACCACCACCTGTTTTGTCGTACCCTGGTGATTAAACGTCAGAACCTTTCCTTCTGCGGTCTTCTCAACTCGGTCCGGTTCACAGCCGAGAACTAACTCAATCCCTTCTCGGATAAACGTCTGTTGCACAATTTCCGCCGCGTCAGCATCCTCCCGATGCAACAAATGGCCGTGACGATGAATCAGTGTCACCTGAGAACCCAGACGACGAAAGGCCTGAGCCAATTCACAGCCAATCGGCCCCCCGCCAATCACCGCCAGACGCTTCGGGCGTTCAGTAAGGTTAAACACCGTCTCATTAGTGAGATAGCCGGCTTCAGCTAATCCGGGAGTTTTGGGATGAACCGCTCTCGCCCCAGTCGCGATGACGGCTTTTTTATACTTGAGGGTGACATCATCGACTTGAATGGCGTGATTACCGGTGAAACTGCCATTTCCCAGAAAGATATCCACCCCAGCTTTAGCAAAGCGATGAGCCGAATCATGATGACTAATCCCGGCCCGAATTTTCCGCAACCGTTCCATCACAGCCGCAAAATCGACATTGATGTTTTCAGGAGAAGCAATTCCATAGTGAGGAGCGTTCCACATCTCCCCCACCACACGGGAGGAGCGAATCAGGCTTTTAGAGGGAACGCAGCCGGTATTGAGACAATCGCCCCCCATCAAGTTTCGTTCCACCAGAGCCACCTTAAGGCCGATATCGAGTCCCGCGGCCCCAACAGCGGCCACTAGGCCAGCAGTTCCACCACCAATCACCACTAAGTCATAGCAATCAGCGGGTTTTGGATTCACCCAATCGGGAGGATGGGTTTGTTGGAGGAGTTCACGGTTGTACTCATCCATGGGAGAGATGGTAAAGGTGCGAAAGGCAGAGTTAGTCATGGGGAAAAACGCAGTAGGGGCAATCCGCAAGTGGCGTACCCTGAGCAATAAGCTATCAACTATCAACTACTAACTATCAACTACTAACTATTAACTATTCACTATTAACCGTTTGTTCCCCGACGGTTTCGGCGAGGGCGTTGCGGGCGATGCGGGTGACATAGACGGTCACAGCAACGGTGGCGATGAAACCGATAATTTGTAGAATGCGTTGTAGCATTGCGGCTTGGGGGTCTTCGGTGGCGGCCCCGGTTCCCAGGGTGGCTAAACTTCCGGCGAGAGAGCCGATATAGACATACATGATGGTTCCGGGAATCATGCCCAGGGAGCCGAGAACGTAGTCTTTGAGAGAGACGTTGGTGACGCCGTAGGCGTAGTTGAGGAGGTTGAAGGGAAAGATGGGAGACAGACGCGTGAGGAAGACGATTTTGAAGCCTTCTCCTCCGACGGCGTCGTCAATGGCGGCAAATTTGCGGTTACTGGCGATTTTCCCGGCGACCCAATCCCGGGCCAGGTAGCGGCCAATGAGAAAGGCTAAGGTTGAACCGAGGACGGCGCCGATGAAAACATAGAGGGAGCCGAAAACGACCCCAAACACCACGCCACCGCCGAGGGTGACGATGGAACCGGGGAGAAAGGCAACTGTAGCAATAATATAGAGGCCAATAAAGGCGATGATGCCGATGGTTCCGAGGTCTTGGATGCTTTGTAGGGCCTGTTGTAGCCACTGTTGAGGGTTGAACCCCACTGAGGAGTCTTGGGCGAGAACTGGGGTCACAGCCCCGAGCAAGAACCAGGACAAGAGAGGGAGACTGATGGAGAACATACGGGCGATCGCAGTTTGGGAAGGGTGGGGGACAGGTTTGGACGAGAACATGGCAACCTTAGCCGATGACGAGTGCTTCTAGTTAGGGTTACGCTCGTTAACGGCTTCTGGATGTGGCGATGGGTTAGTTCTGTCCAGCTTGGGCGATCGCCGTCTGTCCCTCGTCGGAGAAAGCATAACCGAGAAAGGCTTGAACCCTCTCGTTGGCGGGGTCTTCATAGACGTAGTAGAGGTTCCGCCGATAGGGATATTGTTCGGCGATGGGGGTTAACCCGTCGATGGCCACGGGACGAACGGTGCTTTGGTTGAAAATTTGGGCGGCGGTGGCGTAGCCAATACCGTCATCCCCTAAGGCTCGCAACATGGGGGTGGTGGCATCCCGTTCTAGGGTGGTGATGTTAGGGGTATTGCCAAAGTCGCCGCCGTTGAGAACCAACTCGCGGAAGGTTTGGTGTGTGCCGCTGACGGGAGGACGGTTGAGGACGCGAATGGGTTTATCGGGGCCGCCAATCTCTGACCAGTTGGTAATTTCTCCGGTGAAGATGTCAACTACGTCTTGTTGGCTGAGGCCTTGGGCAAAGGGATTACTGACTCCCACCACGAGGGCGATCGCATCTTGGGCCACAGGAACGGCCACAAGACCTTGGGCTTGTTCTTGGGCGCTGAGGGGACGGGAGGAGGCCCCCAGGTCGGCATTGCCCGCCAAAACGGCGTTTATACCATCTCCAGACCCGGTGGCTGAGGTTGCAACCGTTATTCCTGAAAACTTCTCTTCAAAGCCCTGTTTTAAGGCGCTATTGATAGACACCATAGCGGTAGACCCTTGCAAATCGAGGCGGGTTCCGCTGGGAAGGCTCTCGGGAACGGTGAATTGGCTTGGCGTAACCGGGGAATTGGTGGCCGTTGAGGGGGAGGCGTTGTTGGCTGGAGCGGTTGCTGATGGAGGGGATGAGGTCTCTGATGAGGTCTCTGATGAGGTCTCTGATGGGGTCTCTGATGGGGTGTTGGGAGAGCGACTGAGGAACCAATAGACCCCGAAGCCAATTAGGGCTAAGACGAGGATATAGACAATGGGCGGCGGTCCGGATTTTGACGGTGACATGGATTAAGGGAGGTAACAGATTAGGGTGAATCATTGAACTGTTGTAAGCGGCGAGCCACTTCGTCGTCGAGTTGATGCTGCTCCCAATCCGCCTCGGTGTCGGGTTCGGCTTGGGAGAGTTCGGCGAGGGCTTCTTCTTCGAGGCGTTGGAGTTCTAGGCGGCTTCGGGCATCGTCGAGGTGCGATCGCGCCGCTTCTAATTCCTGTTGACGAGAGACTTGGCTGAGGGGATCGAGAACGTCTCCGAGTTCGGCCATATCTTTGAGATGCTCCACATCAAGGCGATAGGCTTCGAGTTGAATGGTCTCTCGTTGCAGTCGCTCTTCGGAGACTTGTAAAAACTCTAGGGCTTGTTGGAGGCGATCGCCAATTTGGGGGAGGAGTTTTTCGAGTTGTACCGCCTGCGTCATGGCTAACCGCGCCCCGGCTTTATCCCCTTGTTGTTGAGCGATCGCCGCCCGCTTTTCATAAGCCGTCACCTGCTTCAGTTTCGCCTGATATTTCAACTCAGCCTGACGGTAAGCGGCCCGTTGAGCGCGTACGGTTTCTTCGAGATCCTGGACCGACTGCTGCATGGTTTTGAGGGAGAGTTCCGCCGTGGTAATGACATCCGGTTCCGCTGCGGGAGGGGCTTCGGGAGGCTTACCCCAGAGCCAGTTCCAGGTGTTAATGGTCATGCGTCCGGCCCAATCTCCCATTAACCAGTACACTGCTTTTTTCATCAGGGTTTCCCATCATCTCAAGTCGCCTTATCGCCAGTCTATAGTATTTTTTGGCTCACTTCGGGGATTCGGGCCAGGGGAGTTGGCGATCTTGGGCCAGTCGTTGAGCAACAGCCGAGGCCCCCTCGCGGTTGAGGTGACTCGGATCGGCGAAGAAGTCGGGGCGATCGCGCCATTGTGCTGATAAATCCCGCACCCAAACTCCAGATTGTTGAGTTTGTTGCTGCAAAAACTCCTGAAATTGGCGTTCATAGCGACGGCGCGTTGCATCGAGATACTCATTGGTGAGGGGTAGATTCACCAAAATCAAGGGAATGTTGCGGCCTTGACAGAACTCAATCACCCGGGCCAGGGAAATCCCCTGAACGCCACCGAGGTTGAAGTTGGTGTAGTCGCGATCGTAGTCTCCCGGAACCCGGGGGAACTGCTGAAAATAGGTTTGGGGATTAAAGCGATCGCGGACAACCTGAAACCCATTCGAGTCTATATCGCGACGAGAGAGAATCACCGGAACCGCACTCTCTCGGGAACCATTATTGCGCAATCGCTGATAGCCAGGGGAATTGCGGATACGGGTAAAGGTGCGATCGTCTCGTCCACTATTAAAAGCCCGAGAACCATCGGCCCAAATCATCAATTTAGGTAACTGTTCGGGGGTTAAGATTTCTCGGAGCAACAGATTGACCACTTGAGCCGTGGCCCCATTGATGCCGAAATTAAACACCCGCACACCCGTGAAGCCACGACGATTGAGGTCAAATTGCAATCGCTTAGCATCGAGGCCCTGTAAGCCTCGGGAACTGCCAATAATTAAGATATCAGGTGCGCCCAGGGTCGCCACATAGGCTCGATAAAGCGCAAACTGCTCATCTAACACCAAACTATTAAAGGTCGGATAAGGCAGACGGTTGCCGCTATTGCCCGCTTGTTGGAGGGCGAAATCAGCATTTTGTAGGTATTCCTGTACCTTTTTTTGAGCAAAGGCCCGTTGAGGAGCCGTCACCGGAACCGATTGCATGGCCGCGAGGGCTTCTGTCCAATATTGCACCACCTGATGCCAATCTTCGGGGGTGTTAGCCCGTTGTGAGGCTTGCCAGGCCCGGGAGGCGCGATCGGTTCCCCGATTAAAAGTTTGTAATCCTGACGGTAATTCCGTCGTCTCCTGCGCCTGCATCGTCTGCACTGGAGTCTCGATCGCCTTGGGATTGACGGGGGAACTGGCCACCTCCAGATGACTCACAGCCAAAAGGGCGAGGATGGCGGCGATGGCGATCGCCAAGGGGCGCAGTTGGCGCCAGCGGTATTTAAACAGCGTTAACATTCTGCAACTTCTTATAGGTGTGGATTAGAAACAAAAAACCTCGCTTTGCCAGAACAAAGCGAGGTTGCAACTTAAATCACGAGTAAACCGTCCCACCTAGGCTGTGGGATCATCATCGTCCTCGTCATCACTGTCATCATCATCAAACGCATCAGGATCGAAGTCCTCATCGTCGTCATCATCATCGAAGCCATCGGAGTCGAACTCATCGGAGTCGCTATCATCACCCTCATCGAGATCCCCATCATCGAGAATCGCCGTAGACCCGTCATCTCCATCCGGTAAGATGGCCGCCGACTCATCACTGACACTTCCCGTGAGATTGTAGGCGCGAGCGGTGCGATCGTCGAGGACGACATCTTGGATCTTACTCTCATCGTCCACACCATTGACCACCGAGTTGATGTCATTGACATCCGCATCTGGGGCCGAGAAGTTTAACTCTTCATAGGCATTAAACCCCGTTCCGGCAGGAATCAAACGGCCAATAATGACATTTTCCTTCAAACCGCGCAACCAATCGGATTTACCCTCAATCGCCGCCTCAGTCAGAACACGAGTCGTTTCTTGGAAACTCGCCGCACTAATGAAGCTATCCGTATTCAGGGAGGCTTTCGTAATCCCCAACAACATCGGCGTATATTGAGCCGGAGCGCCCCCAGTAATCGACATCGCTTCATTGACCTGCTCAACTTGACGCAGTTCAATCAACTCACCCGGTAACATCGTTGTATCACCGCCATCATCGATTTTCACCTTCGAGGTCATCTGACGCACAATCACCTCAATGTGTTTGTCAGAAATATCCACCCCTTGGGATTGATACACCGACTGCACCTCATTCACCAAGAAGGTTTGGACATTGCCAAAGCCCGTCAACGCCGCTTCATAAGTCCCCGAAGGTGCGAGGTAATCAAACCAACATTCGAGAATTTCATGGGGGTTCGAAGGGCCATCAGTAAGGGGTTCGGCCACATCCACCCGTTGGCCATCCACCACCAGCACATTATGTCCTGACAGGGTACGGTATTCCGAGACCGTGCCATCATCTTCGACCACCCGAATTTCAACGGAATCATCGTCTTCATAGATAACCTGAGCAGTTCCCGGACGACGGTTAAGGACGCAGGCCTCTTTCGGTTTACGGGCTTCGAGGAGTTCTTCAATCCGAGGTAGCCCCTGAATGATGTCTCCAGTTTTCGCCCGTTCAAACACCAGTAGCACCAGGTTATCCCCCCGTTGCACCAAGCTACCATCATCCACATGGAGAATCGCACCCGGAGACACACGATAAGGACGAGCGTGACGCAAGACAATCTCGTGGTCGTGAATTTCAACCACTTGTCCCGATTCTTCTAGCGTTACCCCTTCGGCTACCGTGGCACCGCTGACGAGCAGATCTCCTTCTTTGACTTGAGGTTCAGCATCGCCGAGATCGAGGCTAAAGCGATCCTCTTTACTGACAATCAGAACCCGGCGAGTGGCTTCAGTACCTTCACGAATCCCCCGCACCATCCCCGGATTACGACAGGCGATTTCCGTGCGAGCCACGACCGAGCCAGGCTCGATTTGGTCGCCGTCTTGGACCAGCAGACGAGTGCTAGTGGTACTGGTAAAGAGCGGGTCAACGTTGGTATTTTCCCGGCGTACCGTCAAGGACTCAACTACCACCAATTGCAGGCGCATCGCTTCATCATCGTCCTCATCGGGGACCAGTTCGATGTCGGCTTCGAGGTGACGAGCATCGCTGCCAATGTCCAGAATCAGTTGAGTGCGGATGAGTTCTTGACCTTCAACGGATTTAATCCGCTCGCCATCTTTAAAGGGCAACATCCGCTGTACGGGCCGCAGAGCAATGGGGAAGGCGTTTTCTTGACCTTCCGCCGGCTGCTGACTGGGAACCGAGGGCGTATCGGGAACTTGGAACTCTTCAACCGGACGCAGTAGCACCCCAGTTCCTTCGGGGGTCGTGACGGATTCAACGAAACAGAGAGACTCAGCCACTAAGCCGGGGGCAATCTCTTGGCCTGGATGGACGAGGCTTTGTTCAGGAACGCTGAGTTTGTCGTTGCTGCTGAGGTCTAGGAGATGGAAGTCTCCGGCTTTAATGGAGATTTCCCGCAAGATGTCGTTTTTCTGGACGACTTCGACAATGCCGCTGTTCTGACAGTAGATGTCTTTGACCACTTCGGTACCGGCTTCGACAAAGTCCCCATCTTCGACTTCGAGGAGGGAGATATCTTTGTTGATTTCGTGGGTTTCTTCGGGAATCCAGATCATGGTTCCCCCTTTGGTGATCTCGTAGCCGGCTTTGCTGCCTTTGCCTCGTTTGGCGACTTCGATATCGCCGTATTTGAGAATCCCGCCGGTGTGGGTTTTGTAGGTGTCGTCAATCAGTTCGGCCACCACTTGACCATTGCGCACTTTTGTGCCTGGTGTGGCGGTGAGGGTAAATTCTTGCCCCTGTTGAGTCGAGACGATGTAATGGTCTCGGCCTTGACTGGTGACGGTGGTGACTTTGGCGCTGTCGAGACGCACCGAGGCGGTAATGATATCGACTTCTTTGGGGATAGTCGGCGCCGGGGCCAGGCTGGATTCTCCGGCATCTTCGGGGGAGGGGAGATCCTCTTGAGGGATGCGGACAATCCCGCCGGTTTCACTGGGGGTTTCGGTGACGGCGAGGACATCTCCGGCGGTGACGGAATGGCCGTTTTTGACGACGGGAGTTGCCCCAGGGGGAAGATTATAGACTTCGCCTTTTAGCACCCACATCAGTCCACCGCGTGCGGCGATGATGGTGGTGTTGCCCTGACGGTCTTTTTTCTCTTCGGGGATGACACCGGCATATTTGACTTCGCCGCCGATATCCGTGGCCACGTCTTTGGTGGCTTTCTCGGTGTTTTTGCGGGTGCGGGCATTGCCGATGGGAACTTCGGCGATAAATTGGTCGGCGCTGACGCTGTCGCCATCGCGGATGATCAGGGTTGAGCCTTGAGGCAAGAAGATGCTATGGCGTTTGCCTTTGCCGGTGGGTTCAATGACGAGATCTCCGGCTTGTTCAACCATGTAGGCTTCTTCCCCGTGGCGGGTCCGGTAGGGACGAGCGGTGAGGTCTTTGCCGTAACGTGCAGTCCCGTCGAAGGGGGCTTTGGCGGGTCGGGCCACTTCCCCGGTGAAGACTCCGCCGGTGTGAAAGGTACGCATGGTGAGCTGGGTTCCCGGTTCGCCGATGCTTTGGGCGGCGATAATGCCCACGGCTTCACCGAGGTCCACCAGTTCGGCGTGGGCCAAACTCCAGCCATAGCAATGTTGACAGACGCTACGGGCTGATTCACAGGTCAGAGGCGATCGCACCCGCACTTCGTTCAGGCCAGCCGCGACAATCGCATCGGCCAGTTCCTGACAAATGACCTGATTGCGCCGAGACTCAATAACTTCCTCACAACCTTCATGGCGATTGTGAATGGAGACGGTAATCAGTTCTCCAGTTTTGGGGTGATGCACATCCTCGGCCAAAACCCGACCTAAAAGACGAGTTTCGAGAGGAATCGAGACTCGTTCCCCGCTACGCATACTTTGCAGGGGAATGCTGCGCTGGGTTCCACAGTCGAGTTCCCGGACAATGGTGTCCTGAGATACGTCCACAAGACGACGGGTAAGATACCCCGAGTCAGCGGTACGCAAGGCGGTATCGACGAGACCTTTACGCGCCCCGTAGGAAGAAATAATGTACTCAGTAACCGTCAAACCTTCGCGGAAGTTGGTTTTAATGGGTAAGTCGATGATTTCCCCTTGTGGGTTAGCCATCAAGCCCCGCATTCCCACCAACTGACGCACCTGGGAAATGTTCCCCCGCGCCCCAGAAAAGGCCATCATATAAACGGAGTTGAGGGGGTCACTTTGTTTGAAGTTGGTGACCACGTCATCTTTGAGTTCTTCGCTGGTGGTACTCCAGGTATCAATCACTTTCTGGAAACGCTCCACCTCAGTGATTTCCCCTCGGGTATAACGAGCCTCGGTGACATCAATTTCTTGTTGGGCGGTGGCCAGCAATTGTGGCTTGGAAGGCGGAATCTGCAAGTCCTCGATGCTAATAGACACCCCAGCTCGGGTAGCATAGCGAAAGCCCAAGTCCTTGAGGTGGTCGGCAATTTGGGCGGTTTTTGCAGTTCCATGATAGCTGAAGGCCCAAGCAATCAGGGAACGCAGTTGTTTTTTGTCGACGACTCGATTGTAAAAGAGCATAGTCTCTCAACGTTGACGGGTTTAATAGGGAGGAGGATGAGATAACCCAGGGAGGAACAGCCCCCCTGGGGAGAACGGTCTCTAGGCTAGAGCTTCTCGGATGGCTTGGTTATAAATAACCCGGCCTGGGGTGGTATAGACATATTGGGCGATGAGTTTTCCATCGGCATCGAAGCGTTTACGGCTGTATTGGTAGCGTTTCACAACGCTGCCATCGTCGAGGGTTTGTTCATCAATCAGGGGGTCGTCGCCTCCAGTCACGACGTTGTCATCGGGGCCGAGACGTACCCAGACGTATTTATGCAGGTGAACTAATCCCCGTTCATGGGCAATAACCAGATCCTCAGGGTTCGCAAAGGTCTGTTCGTTCTTATCTTGAACTGTGGGGTTCTCAGCGGTGAGGTAGTAGCAGCCCAAGACCATGTCCTGACTCGGCGTAACGATGGGTTGTCCGGTGGCGGGGGAGAGGATGTTATTACAAGCCAACATCAGCAACCGCGCTTCGGCTTGGGCTTCGAGGGATAGGGGAACGTGAACGGCCATTTGGTCCCCGTCAAAGTCAGCGTTGAAGGCCGGACAGACGAGGGGGTGCAGTTGGATGGCGCGACCATCGACCAGAATTGGCTCAAAGGCTTGAATCCCCAGACGGTGAAGGGTCGGCGCCCGGTTGAGCATGACGGGGTGGCCTTCGATGACTTCTTCGAGAACATCCCAAATGTTGGGGTCGTTGCGAGAAATCAGTTTTTTGGCAGCTTTGATGTTGTTGACAATACCTTGACGAATCAGGCGGTGAATCACAAAGGGTTGGAACAATTCGATCGCCATCTCCCGAGGTAAGCCACATTGGTGAATTTCCAACTTCGGACCGACGACAATCACACTCCGTCCCGAGTAGTCCACCCGTTTTCCGAGCAAGTTCTGACGGAAACGACCCTGTTTCCCTTCAATGATATCGCTGAGGGATTTCAGAGGGCGATTATTCGCACCAACCACCGTCCGTCCCCGCCGTCCATTGTCAATGAGAGCATCAACAGCTTCTTGCAACATCCGTTTTTCGTTACGGATGATAATTTCCGGGGCCAAAATCTCCTGTAAGCGAGCCAGGCGGTTATTGCGGTTAATGACCCGACGATAGAGGTCATTGAGGTCACTGGTGGCGAAGCGACCCCCATCGAGTTGCACCATGGGGCGCAAATCCGGGGGAATCACGGGAATGGCATCGAGAACCATCCAGTCAGGTCGAGCGCTGGTGGCGATGAAGTTATCAATCACCCGCAATCGTTTGATGAGTTTGGCCCGTTTTTGCCCTTTGGAGTTGGAAATGTCTTCCCGCAACTTCTCGGCGACCACTTCGAGTTCCATATCCGCCAGCAACTGCTGGATGGCTTCAGCCCCAATCCCTACTTCGATGCCTTCGAGTTGGGAGTCCTCGTCATAGAGTTGTTCCTCGATTTCCATCCATTGGTCTTCGAGAAGTAGTTGTTTGTAGGCCAAGTTATCGGCGTTGCCGGGATTCAAGACCACATAGGCGTTGAAATAGACGATTTGCTCCACATCTCGCAGGGGCATATCCAGCAAAATAGCCATGTAGCTGGGAATCCCTTTGAGATACCAGACATGGGTCACCGGGGCCGCCAGTTTGATATAGCCCATACGGTGACGACGGACGCGGGATTCGGTGACTTCGACGCCGCAGCGTTCGCAGACAATGCCCCGGTGACGAACTCGTTTGTATTTACCGCAGTGACATTCCCAATCTTTGGCGGGGCCGAAAATGCGCTCACAGAATAAGCCGTCCATTTCCGGTTTCAGGGTGCGGTAGTTGATGGTTTCGGGTTTGGTGACTTCACCGACGACCTGGCCGTTGGGAAGTGTCCGTTCTCCCCAACTGCGAATCCGCTCCGGGGAAGCGATGGCGATTTTGACGTAATCAAAGCGCTGTTCGACTTTTGGCATCGTTTTGGGTACTCCGAAGGTTCTCTAGTCTGTGGGATGAGGGGGATATGGACCTCCGCTGACTGAGTCTGCCCCGAAATTGGGGGCCGAGGACAGCGGAGGGGGGTCAGGGGTGGCGTAGAGGATTAATCCTCGTCGTCTGAGCCTTTGGACATGGATTCGTAGGTGGGACGGTTGGGGGCGCGACGGCTGGAGACATCGGACATTAAATCGACTTCAGCGTCAACGCTGTTACCATCTTCAGCGGTTCCCACTTTATGGACAGCAATATCCAAACAGAGGGATTGCAGTTCCCGCATCAGCACTTTGAAGGATTCGGGGGTTCCCGGACGAGGAATGGCTTTCCCTTTAACAATCGCATTCAAGGCCTCGTTACGTCCCTGCATATCGTCGGATTTGACGGTGAGCAGTTCTTGCAAGGTATAGGCGGCCCCAAAGGCTTCGAGCGCCCAAACTTCCATTTCTCCGAAGCGCTGTCCCCCTTGTTGGGCTTTCCCACCCAAGGGTTGCTGCGTCACCAAGGAGTAAGGTCCGGTAGAGCGAGCGTGAATCTTATCATCGACGAGGTGAACCAGTTTCAACATATAGGCTTTACCCACCGTCACCGGCTGGTCAAAGGGTTCGCCGCTACGGCCGTCATAGACCTGAATTTTACCGGCATTTTGGGGGTCATACACCCAGTCTTTGCCGGTTTTCTCCCGGGCCTGTTGCAGCTTGCGGTTGACGGTTTGCCGCGATTGGTCGGTTCCGTGCATTTCGTCGAAGGGAACCATCTTGAAGCGGGCGTTGAGATTGTCGCCGGCCCAGGCCAACATACATTCAAAGATTTGTCCCACGTTCATCCGGGAGGGAACTCCCAGAGGACTCAAGACAATGTCTAGGGGGGTACCGTCGGGGAGATAGGGCATATCTTCCTGGGGCAGAATCCGGGAAATAATCCCTTTGTTGCCGTGGCGACCGGCCATTTTGTCCCCGACTTGGATTTTCCGTTTCAGGGCCACATAGACGCGCACCACCATGTTGGCACCGGGGGGCAGTTCGTCGCCTTGTTCACGGGTGAAGACCCGCACATCGACGACGCGACCTTTTTCACCGTTGGGAACCCGCAGGGAGTTATCTCGCACGTCGCGTGCTTTTTCCCCGAAGATGGCTCGTAGGAGTTTCTCTTCGGGAGGTTGGTCGGATTCCCCTTTGGGGGTGACTTTGCCGACGAGGATTTCCCCGGATTCCACCCAAGCACCAATACGGATAATGCCGCTTTCGTCAAGGTGTCGTAATGAATCTTCACCAACGTTAGGGATTTCGCGGGTGATTTCTTCGGGGCCGAGTTTGGTTTGCCGGGCTTCGATTTCGTATTTCTCGATGTGAATACTGGTGTAGACATCATCGATGACCAACCGCTCACTAATAAGGATGGAGTCCTCGTAGTTGTAGCCTTCCCAGGGCATATAGGCGACGAGGATGTTCTGTCCCAGGGCCAGTTCTCCCCCTTCGGTGGCGCTTCCGTCAGCCAAGACTTGTCCGGCTTCGACTTCGTCTCCTTCAAAGACGATGGGGCGTTGGTTGAGGCAGGTATCTTGGTTGGAGCGTTGGTATTTTTGCAGTTCGTATTCGATGATTTCGGGTAAGCCGCTGCTGTCGCTCTCTTCGACGGTGGGCCGCACCAAAATGCGCTCGGAGTCGACGTAGGTGACGACGCCGGGGGTGCGGCTGACGATGACCATGCCGGAATCTCGGGCGGCTTGGGCTTCGAGGCCGGTTCCCACGAGGGGGCGTTCGGGCCGCAGCAGGGGAACGGCTTGACGCTGCATGTTGGACCCCATTAAGGCGCGGTTGGCGTCGTCATGCTCAATGAAGGGAATCAAGGAGGTGGCGACGGAGATAATTTGCACTGGGGAGACGGCGACAAAGTCCACCTGGTCGGGGGTGGTGGTGGTAAAGTCCTGACGGTAACGGACGGGAACCTGATCCCCTTGGATGTAGCCTTCGGGGTTGATGGGGATGTCGCCGGGGGCGACGCGCAGGTCGTCTTCTTCGTCGGCGGTCATGTAGATGGGGGCGTTCTCCCGCATGACGCGACCGTTTTCGACTCGGTAGTAGGGGGTTTCGATGAAGCCGTAGTTGCTGACGCGGGCGTGGGTGGCGAGGGAGCCGATGAGTCCGGCGTTGGGACCTTCGGGGGTCTCGATGGGACAGATGCGTCCGTAGTGGGAGGGGTGAATGTCGCGCACGGCGAATCCGGCCCGTTCTCGGGTTAGTCCGCCGGGACCGAGGGCGGAGATACGGCGTTTGTGGGTCAACTCAGCCAGGGGGTTGGTCTGGTCCATAAATTGGGAGAGTTGGCTGGAGCCGAAGAACTCTTTGATGGCCGCGACGAGGGGTTTGGGGTTGACGAGGGAGGCGGGGGTGAGGGTGTCGGCGTCGGAGACGGTCATGCGCTCTTTGATAATCCGTTCGAGACGGTTGAGGCCGACGCGGACTTGGTTTTGCAACAGTTCGCCGACGGAGCGGACGCGACGATTGCCGAGGTGGTCGATGTCGTCGATTTGCCCCATGTCAAATTCGAGGTTGATGAGGTAGTCGACGGCGGCGAGGATGTCGTCGGAGGTGAGGACGCGGGTGCTGTCGGGGACGTTGAGCCGCAGTTTTTTGTTGAGTTTGTAGCGCCCAACCCGCCCGAGGTCGTAGCGTTTGGGGTCGAAGAAGCGGGATTCGAGCAGGGACAAGCCTCCGGAGACGGTGGGGGGTTCGCCGGGTCGCAGTTTGCGGTAGAGTTCCATGAGGGCGTCTTCTTCGCTGAATTGCCCTTCTTTTTCGATGGTTTTTTCGAAGAAGTCGTAGTGACGGATGCGATCGCTAATCTCGGCGTCGGAGAGTCCTAGGGCTTTGAGCAGGACTTGGGCGGAGAGTTTGCGGGTTTTGTCGATGCGCACCCAAACGAGGCCGTTGCGGTCGGTTTCAAATTTGAGCCAAGCGCCTCGGTTGGGGATGAGGGAGGCGTTGTAGGTGCGGCGACCGTTTTTGTCGACGTCGGATTTGTAGTAAACACCGGGCGATCGCACGATTTGGTTGACGATCACTCGCTCGGCACCGTTAATGATAAAGGTTCCCCGTTCGGTCATCAGGGGCAGGTCGCCGATGAAGACTTCTTGTTCTTTAATTTCGCCGGTTTCTTTGTTAATCAGCCGGGTGGGGACGTACATCTGCACGGCGTAGCTGCTGTCGCGCCGTTTGGACTCGTCTACACCGTATTTGGGTTCTTTGAGTTTGTAGTTATGACCGATAAAGTGAAGTTCTAGCTTTCCGGTATAGTCGGTAATGGGGGAGAAACTGTTGAGTTCTTCGATTAAACCTTGTTCGAGGAACCAACGAAAGCTCGATCGCTGGATGGCGACGAGGTCAGGCAGGTGAAAGACGGGGGCGGTGCTGGTGGTGGTCGTTTGTAAGTTAGTCATTCGTCTTCTTGGTCGGACTGTTGGGATGCGCTAAAGACGTGGATCGTTGACCGAGGTCTACCGGGTTAGGCGCAGGGCTACACGGCAAATCGAGGTTTCAGTGTTTGAAACCTCGGTCAATGTTAAAGACAGGCTTGTGAGCATCGCCTGAGTGAGCGGGTTGTGGGTCGGTCGGGGGTGGGATTCCGACGGACGCTCGCTGGGATGATGGACGATTCGGGTCAAGTCCAGATCTTGGCATTCGTTTCGGAGTCTGCGGTTGCGCGGGCGGGGTTGGCGATCAGGGTGTTAAACCTAAACTCAGGTTAGACCAAAGCAGGCGATCGCATTCTGCCGTGTTTGGTCTGCTAGGTCAGTGAAGGATACACCCCTGAGTTGAGCGAGGGTTTCGGCAACGTAGCGCACGAAGGCGGGTTCGTTGCGTTTACCCCGTTTGGGGACGGGGGCGAGAAAGGGACAGTCGGTTTCTATTAAAAGGCGATCATCGGGGACGAGCTGGGCGGATGCTTGTAAGGTTTGGGCATTTTTAAAGGTGACGATACCACTAAAACTAATATAAAACCCCAAATCCAGAAACGCTTGGGTTTCTTCGGGGGTTCCGGCCCAGCAATGCATGACCCCTCGGGGCTGACCGCCGCGATCCCGAAATTCCTGCAACTGCTCGACTAGGGCGCTAGCAGCGTCCCGACAATGGATAATCACAGGCAGATCAAGAGCCTCAGCGATGTCAAGTTGTCCCCGCAGGGCGGCATATTGCTCGGGCCGGTTGTCGGCTTTGAAAAAATCTAGCCCTGTTTCACCGATCGCCACCACCCGCGTCTCGTCTTGAGCTAAACGGGTAATCTCTTGGGCCAGCTTGTCGCTCCAGTCCTGGGCGTCGAGGGGATGTAACCCCACGGCTAGGGACATTTCCGGCACTTGGGCGGCGATGGCCTGGGTGCGAGAAAATTCCCGAGGATGGACGCACGAATGAACCAAGTGGCTCACCCCGGCGGCTCGCCAGCGATCGCGGACTTGCGCGAAATCCGCCTCGAAACGGTCAAAGTTGACGTGAACGTGGGTGTCAATAAGCGTCATGCGATCGGCTCAATGGTCGTCGGCCCGCGCGAATTAGGCGGCGGCGGTGTCCTGTTGTTTGAGGGCTTTAGCCAGACGCGCTTTTTTGCGGGCGCCGGTGTTGCTGTGCAATACGCCTCGTTTGACGGCTTTGTCAATTTTGCTATAGGCCAGGTTCATATGCTGTTGAACCTCCTCTAGTCCCTCGGGACTTGGGTTACTTTGGTAGGCCTCGACGGCTGCAAAGTACTTCTTCATCAGCGTGCGGATGGCTGACTTATGAGATTTATTGCGTAAGCGGTTGCGCTCGTTGACTTGAATGCGTTTGATTGCAGACTTGATGTTTGCCACCGATTAACTCCCCTATGTAGATCAATTCTGTTTACGTTTACTTTGGCTGTTCTTACCAGACATACTAATATAGCATCTCATTTGTGAGAAGTCGCGCTTTCTGAAAAAATCCGCGCTAAGCTGATAGGGTAATCAGTTTACGTGAGATCGCTCCCTCTGGCTCCGAGGCGGGCGATCGCATCCAGGATATCCTGGCGACTTCACTTTGGGGCAGACACGCGCGGAGGCATTCTGTAACATCCCATGCTGCGAATCATCACTCAGCGATCCGAAGCCGAGTCCGAGTTACGGCGAATCATGAACCGCACCCAGTCTGACGGGGTGCTAGAACAAGAAGCGAGCGTGCGAAGGATTGTCGACACGGTTCGCCAACAGGGGGATGCGGCTCTACTACGCTACACCCAAGAGTTTGACGGTCAATCCTTGACCCGTGGTCAATTGCGAGTCACGGGTTCAGAACTCGATGCGGCTTATCAACAAATTCCCAAACGGCTCTTGGATGCGATTCAACTGGCCGTGAAACAGGTTGAAGCCTTCCATCGTCAGCGGGTTCCTAAAAGTTGGGTTGATTTTAGCAAGGATGGCGTTGTCCTGGGGAAACGCTATACGCCGGTCGATCGCGCGGGACTCTATGTTCCCGGGGGTCGCGGTGCTTATCCGAGTACGGCGATTATGAATGCGGTTCCGGCCAAAGTGGCGGGGGTTGAGGGGATTGTCATGGTTACGCCGCCGGGGGAGGATTTACGGATTGATCCGGCGGTGTTGGTGGCGGCCCAGGAAGCGGGAGTGCAAGAGATTTATCGGGTTGGGGGTGCGCAGGCGATCGCGGCGTTGGCCTATGGAACCAATACGATCTCGCCGGTGGATGTGATTACTGGTCCGGGAAATATCTATGTCACTCTGGCCAAGAAAATGGTCTTTGGAACCGTCGGGATTGATTCGTTAGCTGGACCGTCGGAAGTGTTGGTGATTGCTGATAGTCAGGCCGCTCCCGCTCATGTGGCGGCGGACTTACTAGCTCAAGCCGAACATGACCCGATGGCGGCGGCGATTCTGCTGACGCCGGATTCGGCTCTGGCTCGTCAGGTGGTGGCGGAGGTGGAGGCGCAATTGAGTGACCATCCGCGACGGTTGTGGACTGAGAAGGCGATCGCCCATTATGGACTGGTGGTGGTGGTGGATTCTTTGGCTGAAGCCGCTGCTCTGTCTAATCAGTTTGCGCCAGAACACCTCGAACTCGAAATTGCTGAACCCTGGGAGTTGGTGCCGCAGATTCGTCACGCAGGGGCGATTTTCCTGGGCTATTCGACCCCAGAAGCCGTCGGGGATTACTTGGCCGGTCCCAACCATACCCTACCCACCTCCGGCGCCGCTCGCTACGCCTCAGCCTTGGGTACGGAAACCTTTATGAAGCATTCGAGTCTGATTGAATACTCTCCGTCAGCTTTGCAAAATATGAGTGAGGCTATTCAAACCCTCGCTGACGCGGAAGGCTTACATTCTCACCGGGAGTCGGTTCGTTTACGAACTCAGTTTCAGAAACAGACTCCCCCAGATTCCCCAGAGTCGTAAGCTCACTCAGTTGGGGTTATTTCGTGTTTTAGTTAGACCAANTAGGACGTTTTTTTGAGCTGAAACAACTACAATGAAAAGACTTTAGTATTTTCAGTTGTTTATTGTTAAGTGTCTATGGTGCGCTATTTCTTCGGGCTGCTTCAACTTCCACTGCTGACTCTGACCACTCTGGCGGGACAGCTCGCGCTAACCCCGGCGTTGGCTGAGGGAGATGAGGAGCTTACTACCTACGAGTATTATGTCCATCGCTGTGAAAAGGGGAGCGATCGCGAGGCGGTGGTGGCCTGTGAGAAGGCGTTGGCCTTGCGCCCCGATGATGTCAGCACTTGGACGAATTTGGGGGTACGGCTGGGAAATTTGGGGGACTATGAGGCGGCGCTGGCGGCTCATAATCGGGCGCTGAGACTGCGTCCGAGGTATGCTCTGGCGTTGCTCAATCGTTGTGCGGATCAGATTGCGCTAGGGCGCTTTATTGAGGCGGTGTCGTCCTGTGAGAGTGCGTTAGAGGGAGATGGCCGCTGGGGGGAGTTGAGCGCGGCGATCGCCTGGTATAATTTGGGACTGGCTCAACAGGGTCTCGATCGCTACAGTGAGTCTCGTGAGGCTTTGATGCAGGCGATCGCCTTAAACCCCCAACAAGCCGCCGCCTGGAATCGTCTTGGCTATGCTTGGGAGCGTCTGGGAGAGTACGATGAGGCCCTAGAGGCTTATCGTCGCGCCGTGGAACTGGCCCCGACCACACCGAGGTACCGCGAGGATCTCAACCTTGTACAACGGCGTTTGCAGTTTTAAGGTGATATGCCAGTCCTCGGCGAGAGTTTAAGGGGAAATTCTAAAGGAAAGCAAAAAAAATTCCCAGCCCCGATAAACCATGCTATGGTGGTTAGAGAGATAGAAGAATTATCGGTCTATAGTGTTTGTTTTTGGTATTAACTGGTTTTCTCCCGTTTAGTCTGAGCAAGCTTCACTCCGAAATCTCCATCTCTGCACGCTGTTTGATTTTGGAGACCCTCGATGTCCGTTTACGTTGGAAATCTTTCTTATGAAGTCACCTCTGAGGATTTAAGTGACGTTTTCTCAGAATATGGGACGATTAAACGGATTCACGTCCCGACGGACCGTGAAACCGGTCGTATGCGGGGATTTGCATTTGTAGAAATGGAACAGGAATCCGAAGAAGCCGCCGCAATTGAAGCCCTCGATGGGGCAGAATGGATGGATCGCGTTATTCGGGTTAACCCTGCTAAACCCCGTACCGACAAACCTCGGTACAACCGCCGCTAGGTAAACGTTAAGTCTTGAGCGGTTGGCATCGGTGGTGTGGATAGCACGGTATACTGACACATTGTATAATAGCACTGAGTCGTTACACGGCGAATCACATCATCGATGTCTAGCCGTCAAGCCAAGGCTTCCGTCGTTTAAGAGATCGTTTTATGAGAGAATCTCATAACTCGGAGGAACTAAATGACGAGCCTTCGTAAGAGGAACGGGAAAGTTTCCGAGCCTCTTTTTTTTCAAACTGTGAACTGTGAGTAGAAGGGAAGTGAATGACTCAAATTATCTTGGGTGATAGTGAACCCATCGAATCCGCATTACGTCGCTTCCGGCGCAAAGTCTCCCGCGCGGGACTGTTTTCGGATATGAAAAAGAATCGGTGTTTTGAGACTCCGGCGGAGAAACATAAACGCAAGGAGATTGCTCGTCACCGTGAGCGTCGTCGGTTCCGTAATCGTCGGAAATCCTATTAGGATAGATTGGGGGGTAAACTGTGGTTTACTCCCCATTTTTTTTGGGTTAAGACTGGGGGGTTAAGACTGGGGTCGTTTGAAATAGCAAGCGGTGGTAGAACGCTCGCTGCGGCGACTGTCTGGCGCGTAGAGACAGGTAACCATCTCAAAACCTAAGTCTCCCAAATCTTGAATTTGTTGGCTAAAGTTTTCATAGTTGGGGTCGTTTTCCTGGGTGGCGGATACGGAGCGATATTCCCAACGAATGGGTTGTGCGGTGCGGTTGGGAGGGTTGTCTGGAGGCGAAAATTGTGCCGATACGGGACGTAGTGAGAGTAGCAGTCCGAGAAGAGTTAGACATAATACATTGACGACAACGAGCCAAGACCAACGTTTACGATTCATTTGGCGATTCATGGAGAGTGTCCCACAACGATTGTAATGGTTCTGCTGACCCTAGATGATGCGTTAGATGATGCGTTAGATGATGCGTTAGATGATGCGTTGGTACTGTTCGATCGCCGTTTGGGCGATCGCCTGCCAACTATAATACTGAGTAGCATAGGTACGAGCATTGTTCCCCCGTCGCTGACAGTCGTCGAGATTGGCTAACCCATCGAGAAGGCGATCGCGAACTGACTCGACGGAACAATCGGCCACCCAGCCAGACTCCGAGTCCGCCACCGCATCACAAATCTGGACGCGATCGGAAATTAACACCGGTGTTCCCACTCCCATCGCTTCAGCGACGGCGATGCCAAAGTTCTCATAATAGGACGGTAGCACAAACAGATCGGCGCGGTGTAGGAGAGCGGCTTTGCTGTCACCGCTGACAAAGCCAGTGATGCGAGTCTGGGGGTGAATCGGGGAGTGACGGAGGCGATCGCCAATCCTCTGTTCATAGGCGGGATCTTGAGGATTACTCCCGGCTAAGACAAACTGAAACTCAACTCCCTTAGCGGCGACGGCTTCCAAGGCTGGAATCAACAAATCTAGTCCTTTTTTCGGTTCCACCCGCGACATAAACAGAACCAGAGGCCGAGTTGCGTCAACTCCCAACTCCTGACAAATCTCTTGCATCCGAGGCGGGGATTCTGGCGGTGTGACTCCCAAGGGAATCACCCAATCTTCAGTTTTCACCCCAAAGCGGTGGGAAATTTTGGCTTCTTCGGCGGTGGTGAAATGAACGGCGGCGGCTTGGGCCAGGTTTTCTCGTTCTAAAACCCTAGCATAGAGGTCTTTCAGGCGGGATTTTTTGCGTAAATCGGCTGGATCGAGGGTTCCTAGGGGCCGCAAGACATAGGGAACCCCTCGTTGACGACAAATCCAAGCCGAGAGGCTGCTGACGGGGGAGAAGAGTGCGTGAATATGGACGAGATCATAGTCCCCGGCGTGGTTCCACAGCCATTGAAACAGGGGAAGGGAGAATTTATAACGCCGGAAGGGAGAACAGCGACAATAGCGAATCTGGTAGCCATCTTGGGGGATGGCTTGATTGAGGGGAACATCGAGGGGATCTTGGCCGGAGTCGCCGTTGGAGTCGGTGGTGAGGAGGGTGACATCGACTCCCTGTTCGGCTAAGGCTTGGGAGAAGCCTAAAATCATTTGACTCGGACCGCCATAGACGAGGGAGACGGAGGGGACAATTTGCAAAACTTTCATGGCGATCGCCGTCGTGGGGATAGAGATGGGGATAGAGAGATGTCCTGTTCTAGGATAGTGGAAACTCTCCCCAACTGGGGAAGTAGGTCAGTCTAGGTCGGCCGAGTCGCTACTATGGGAAGATGTGGATGCGATCGAACCTGAACATCTGCGGCTTCTCACCCTCGTTAGCTATGGACGCTTTTAGATTTGCGATCGTCAGTGATTTACATATTGCCCTTCCTCATACCATTTGGGATAGTCCTAACCGGTTCCATTTGGTGGAAGTCTCGATTCCGGTTTTGGAGACGATTTTAGATCGCCTCAGCCGTTTGGATTTAGAGTTTCTGCTGATTCCGGGGGATTTGACGCAACATGGGGAACCGGAAAATCATCGCTGGTTAGCGAAACGCCTCGCTGAACTTCCTTATCCGGTGTATGTGATTCCCGGAAATCATGATATCCCGGTTGCGGTGGCTAATGGTCATTCGATTGGGATGGGAGATTTTGCTGGCTATTATCCCCATTGTGGCTATGGCCAGCCTGATGGGTTAGATTACACCACTCAGTTGCGGCCAGGGTTACATCTAATTGGCTTAAACTCCAATCACTTCAACGCTGAGGGAACGCAGCTGGGGAGGTTGCTGGAGTCGCAGTTAGACTGGTTGGATGAGCAATTGCAGCAACTCCGGGGGGAGGAGGTTTGGCTGATGGTGCATCATAATGTGATTGAACATCTCCCGGGCCAGTCTCAGAATGCTTTGGGACGGCGGTATATGCTGGATAATGCGGCGGTGTTACGGGAGTTGCTGCGATCGCATGGAGTGCAACTGGTCTTTACGGGCCATCTTCATGTCCAGGATATCGCGCGGGAGGGGAATCTCTACGACATTACCACGGGTTCGACGGTCTCTTATCCTCATCCTTATCGGGTTTTGGAGTATCTGCGGGACACTCAGGGACAGACTTGGTTGCAAATTGAGTCGGGGAGAGTTGAGGGGGTACAGGATTGGGAAAATCTCGGCCAACTCTCTCGGGACTGGATGGGCGATCGCGCTTATCCGTTTATGCTACGCTTACTGACTGACGCTCCTCTCTATTTATCGCAAGAATCGGCCGAACCGCTCATTCCCAGTTTGCGCTATTTCTGGGCCAACATCGCTGATGGGGATGCTCAATTTGACTTTGCTCATTTCCCGGTTCAACCTCGCCAGTTTTTTGAGTCGTTTTCGGCGATAACCCAGGAGGGACATTTGGCGTTGATTGACAATCATATCGCTCTCAACCTGACGTCATCTCTCTGATTTTTTTGTCCTTCTACTCCCGGTTTATCTGATTCCGCCGATGGTTTCTAACGCCAAACTCCGACGCTGGGCGATCGCCTTTCTTTTAGGACTCTCCCTGGTCATTATCGGCGGAGAACTTCTGATTGAGAAGATTGCTATTTTTGGCTTTCACGATATTGTAGATTTTGATAATCCTCAACAGCAACCCCCTCAACGTCCTGAATTTGCTGCGGACTATAGTATCGAGAAATTTGAGGGATTTTTACGGGAATTAGTCAAGCGAGATTACTGGTTTTTATCCTCTCAAGACCTATACAATTACTATTATAAACAGCCAAAAGATCCGCTTCCTGAACTGTACAAATCTCGTCCGAAAGTTATGATTACTATTGATGATGGCTATCGAGACGCTCATCTCAATGTGTTGCCTCTTTTGGAGCAACTTTATCGAGAAACCGGCGATAAAATTACGGTAGTTTGGTTTGTCAATTCTTCGTTTATGGGGGTTCCGGGAACCTATTTAGAACACGCCAGTTGTGAGGAGTTGCGGGAAGGAGTGATGCGCGGATATTATGATATTCAATCTCATGGGGCAAATCATGAAAATTTGACTCTAATTTCTGATGAGGATGTTGACAAGGAAGTGGGGCGATCGCAACAGGAACTTAGGGACTGTTTGGCTGATTTAGAGGGAACTGAAATTGTCGCTCATCATATTTCTTATCCCTTTGGGGCTATCAATGAAAACGCTTTAAAAATTGTTAATAACTATCATCAATCGGGGTATTTATATGATACCCGAAGTTTGCGTCTGACTCCCTTTCGCAATCCTTATTTTATCCCTCGTCAAACGGTGAACCGAAACACCTCAGTGGGCCGTCTTCTGCGTTTAGCGGCTGGGGGCTGGTTTTAGGGATTTGGTATCCAAATTGGCAAACCCCGCGTTACTATTANACTCGCTATTTTGCCTCCGGTGAGTCTGGGTTCGCTGGTTGCAGTTCAGTGAAGTCTCGCGCCACCCCACCCGGATTTTCCTCCATCCCCGTGACTGAGAAACCCGATTGCTGTCTTAAATGGTTGTGAATCAACAGAAACCTGGCTTCTTGTCTCTCAGGAATTTATTTGCTAAACTGGAATAGCATTGAATAAAAATGAGAGCCATACTTATGCAAGTTCGAGGTATTAAACGAGGTAAAACTATTGAGCTAACGGAAAATATTGCCATCCCTGACGGCCATGAAATCATCCTGGAAATTAGCTCAACCCTCACCCAGACACCAGAAGANCATTGGCAGCAATTCTGTCAACTATTTGGGGCTTGGTCAAACCAACCTGATTTAGATGCTACCTTTACCGCGATCGCTCAAGAACGCCATCAAAACCACGGTCGAGAATTATTTGATTTTGATTGATTCATGTATTTGCTAGATACTAACATCTGTATCGCTTTACTTAAAAATCATCCCAATGCTGTCCCCAGATTTTCCCAGCATTTTCAATCCTCCTATCTGAGTTCTATTGTAGTGTCTGAACTCTACAAAGGTGTTTATTGCTCACAAAAAATAGAACAAAACTTGGCTACATTACAACAATTCATCAATTTACTGCCTCTGGTGGATTTTGATTTGCTTTCTGCTCGTGAATTTGGTCGAATTCAAGGAGAACTCAGACGCATCGGTAAGCCCACAGGAGAATTAGATGCCATGATTGCAGCCGTAGCGCGATCGCGAGATTTTATTTTAGTTACAGATAATTTAAAGCATTTCCAAAATATTGTTAATTTGAAAATTGAAAACTGGCTGATTAATGAATAGGTGATGGGTTATTAGTGTGAGCGCTGTACTAGACTACTGATGGCGATCGCACTCAAAAACGGATGGGGATATTTACCCGAGTCGGCTTGCCAGGGAACGGTCATCGGTTGGGGTTTAAATAACAATCCGCTACTGGAGGCAACGATCGCACCCCCAGCAATTCCAGGCAAGGATGGAGATGATGTGCCACCCTACCTAGAAAAACAACTCAAAAAGTTACTTGCTTCACTCGAAGAGTTAAGAGAGGACGAGGATTCATGAATCGATACAGCATGATTGTTCAGTGGTCTGATGAAGATCAGCTTTTCCTGGTCACAATCCCAGAGTTTACTGATCTTGTCGTGATGCCTTGCACTCACGGAAAAACTCGTGAAGAAGCAATTCATAACGGTGAAGAAGTCATAGAAATGTACCTGGAAGCTTGGCAGGCAGAAGGTGAAGTGATTCCTGAACCGAGAACACTCCAAGTTGCTTGACGCTTTTGGTGATTCTGACGGCATAAGGTTAGATCGCTCTTTTTTAAGGATTGGCCAAGTTGAGATGCGATCGCCGTTAGCGCGATCGCCCTTTTTCAATCCCATATTTAGCCGCTTTGAAGGCGAAATACGCCACTAGACTACTGATGGC
>P_2C_Liq_2_UnCtyDRAFT_1000028_pt1 | contig 37020 bp, 44 predicted proteins | sample Pon2CUnioCityCA_FD_10236 | JGI IMG/M metagenome (IMG submission 10236) | reverse complement strand
CTTGGTACAGGCCTTTCACGGTAATGTAACCTTCGGTGGGCCACAGACCATGGTCAGAGGTGTCCTTTGTTACAATAATTCCATTAGGAAAGGTGATGCTTTTGCTCTCCGCGCTTTGAATAGTATCTGACAGTTGAACTACGGTGCCGGTTTCCCATTCAAAATCCAGTAGTATTCCTGCAAATCCATCGGCACTGCCTTCGAAAACAGGCTTCTGTTCCATCGCTTTTTCAGGAGTTCTGAAATATTGATAGAGACCAATGGACACTGCTCCGGTAACAAAAAAAGCCAGGGTAATGAGCACTTTCTTCATGACGTAGGTTTAGCTTCGTACCTGACCGATGTAATTGCTCGGGGTGATTTGTTTGAGCTCGGCCTTAACGGTATCGTTCACCTCTAAAGTATCAATAAATTCCGCGATGCTTGATGCCGTTATAGCACTATTTGTGCGCGTTAAAGCCTTGAGCGCTTCATATGGCTTCGGATAGCCCTCTCTGCGCAGGATGTTTTGGATGGCTTCCGCAACTACGGCCCAATTCGCTTCCAGATCTGCAGCGATTTTACCCTCATTCACTAGGAGTTTGCCCAGTCCCTTATTCATAGAAGCTATGGCGATCAAAAGGTGACCAAATGGAACACCTACATTACGCAAGACAGTAGAATCTGTAAGGTCGCGCTGCAAGCGTGATATAGGTAATTTTCCAGCGAGGTGCTCAAAAAGTGCGTTGGCAAGCCCGAGGTTCCCCTCTGCATTTTCAAAATCAATCGGATTCACCTTGTGGGGCATCGCAGAGGATCCCACTTCGCCGGCTTTGATTTTTTGTTTGAAGTAATCCATACTTACGTAGGTCCAAACGTCACGGCAAAGGTCAATGAAGATATTGTCGATGCGTTTCAGGGCATCGAATTGCGCTGCAATATTATCGTAGTGTTCAATCTGCGTGGTAGGGTAGCTGCGTTGCAGTCCTAGGTGGTTGCTTACAAAAGCATCTCCCCAACGGTGCCAATCGCGTCCTGGATAAGCCACGGTGTGCGCATTAAAGTTACCCGTTGCCCCTCCAAACTTCGCGCTGTGGGGTACGGCTTTTAGTTGCGCGAGTTGCCCGCGAAGACGTGAGGTGAATACACTAAACTCCTTGCCTAAGGTCGTAGGAGATGCCGGCTGACCGTGCGTTCGTGCTAAGAGCGGAATGGCTTCCCAGGCCTTTGCACTTGCCTCGATAGCTTCAATAAGTGCTTCAATTGAAGGGCAGATCACCTCTTCCAGTGCCTCTTTCACGGATAAAGGAACGGACGTGTTGTTGATGTCCTGAGAGGTAAGTCCAAAGTGGATAAACTCTTGAAATTGGCTTAATCCCAGTGCTTCAAAAGCTTCTTTAATAAAGTATTCAACCGCCTTTACATCGTGGTTCGTAACCTTTTCAATATCCTTTATTTTCTGTGCATCTTCCGTGCTAAAGTCCGTGTAGATCGCACGCAAGGCATCAAAATGCTTATGATCAACACCCGTGAGTTGAGGTAAGTCGCTTTCGCACAAGGCGATAAAGTATTCGATTTCGACGCGAACCCGATATTTGATCAGCGCGAATTCCGAAAAGTATTGAGAAAGGGCTTCGGTTTTCGAAGCATACCGACCGTCAACGGGTGTGATGGCATGTAAAGCTGTAGACATTGCAAGGCTATTAAAACGCAAAATTAAAGGAGTTGACCGCGTTTTCCTAATTCTATGACCTCAAGGTTTGTGACTTTTCCTTTTTCGTCCCCTTCTTGGACCAATTCGAACCGGAGCATCGTACGCATCTTGTGAAAACCGTGGATTCCGGCCGCACCGGGATTCATGTGCAAGCAATCGATATGCTTGTCGTAAACGACCTTTAAAATATGGCTGTGTCCGCATATAAACACATCCGGTTTTTCTTTCTTCAGCCCATCGCGGGTTCTGTTGTTGTAGCGCGGGGGATAGCCACCGATGTGTGTAATCCAAACTTTTACGCCATTCAACACGAATTTCTGATGCAGTGGGTAGCGGCTGCGCATGGTATGGTCATCGATATTCCCATAAACGGCAATTAAGGGTTTGCCCAATGCTTCAAGCGCATCCATTCCGTCGTGACTGCCGATATCTCCGGCATGCCATATCATATCTACGCCAGCGGCATAGTCTAGGATTCTTTCGTCCATATGACTGTGCGTATCAGAGAGTAATAGGATTTTTGTCCTTTTGAGTGTCACAAGCGTACCTTTGCGTGAATTCTATTCAAATGTAATGCGTACACTCTTGAGATTGGCCTATGATGGCGCACCCTTTTGCGGTTGGCAAATCCAGCCGAAGGACCGTACGGTTCAGGGTGATCTCGATGATGCCCTAAGTAAGCTCTTGCGGCAGCCCATTCAGACCATGGGTGCAGGTAGGACGGATACAGGTGTACATGCAAAAGAAATGTTCGTGCATTTCGATTGGTCACCAGAATTGGGAGAAGGGACATTGGATTTGGACCAATTGGTGCACCGCCTAAATAGGTTTCTCGACCCGGCCATTCGCATTTACGAGGCACGTGAAGTGCCCTCCGACTGGCACGCACGATTCGATGCAACCGCACGCAGCTACGAATACATCCTTTGCCCTTCCGGTTCGCCCTTCTGGCGGAATAATGCTTGGATGATTGAGCGATTACCAGATGTTGAGCGTATGAATGAAGCGGCAAAATCGCTGCTCACAGAAACGGATTTCGCCAGTTTTTGCAAAGCCGGATCCGACAACAAAACGACCATTTGTTCGGTCACGCGTGCAGAATGGGTAATGGAAGGCGATGTGTTGATCTTCCACATCACCGCAGACCGTTTCCTCCGTAACATGGTTCGTGCCATAGTAGGGTCGCTCTTTGAGGTCGGGCGTGGTAAATGGTCGGTGGAAGAATTTAAAGCGCGGATAATGCAAAAAAACAGAGGCGCTATGGGAACAAGTGCCCCCGCACAAGGCTTATACCTAACACAAGTAACTTACAACAACCTCTAGCATGTCTAAAGTAGGCGGAAAAGCGTTCGATTTTAAACTTTTCACGAAGGTCATGACCTACGCACGTCCTTACCAAGGATTGTTTTGGGGGTCAGTAGTGTTGACAGTCGTGCTTGGTGCTTTGGGAACGGCGCGACCTATTATCACAAAGATGATCATTGACGACGCCATCCTCGCTTTGGACGCCGCATATTTGGTCAATCTAAGTTTGTGGTTGGTGGCGTTACTCATTCTGGAAAGTTTGGGCCAATTTGGTTTTATGTATGCCGCAAACTGGCTAGGTCAGAGCATTATCAAAGACATTAGGATTGAGCTTTACGATAAATTGCAATCGTTCAAGTTGGGTTTTTACGACCGCACACCCATTGGCCAATTGGTCACTAGAGTAGTATCTGATATTGAAACCATTTCTCAAATCTTTTCCCAAGGCATCCTGGTCATTTTCGGAGACCTCTTCCGTATTGTGGTTATGTTGTTCGCAATGTTCTTCTATTTCAATCCCGTTCTTGTACTTATCAGTTTATCGATTATTCCCGTATTGTTCATCGCTACACGTTGGTTCCAGCGCGGTATTAAAGGCGCCTTTCAACGCGTGCGTTCGGAAATTTCCAACCTGAATACCTTCGTTCAAGAACACCTTGGGGGAATGAACGTTGTTCAGGCTTTCGGCCGCGAGCAGCAGGAATCTGAAAAGTTTCGGACGATCAATTCCCGTCACCGAGATGCAAACATTGAAAGCATTTTCTACTATGCATTGTTCTTTCCTATCATAGAAGTGCTCAGTGCCATTTCCATCGGTCTGGCTGTATGGTATGGAGGCATGAATGCCGCCCAGGGTGGTGCCGTAACGGTAGGAGAGCTGACAGCAATGATCATCTTTATCGGTATGTTATTCCGTCCACTACGTCAACTCGCGGACCGATTCAACACTTTGCAAATGGGCATGGTTGCTTCGGAGCGCGTCCTCAAGCTTCTTGAGAGTGATCATGAGCGCGAGGCAAATGGGACGAAAGTCTTACGCCCATTAAAAGGCGCGATCGAATTTGAATCTGTAGATTTTCATTACAATGCAGGGGAGCCCATTCTGCATGAGGTAAGTTTTAAAGTTGCACCGGGTGAGACCGTTGCAGTAGTAGGAGCAACGGGTGCGGGCAAGAGCACCATCATTTCCATTATTATGGGCTTTTACCCGTATTCGAAGGGAAGGGTGAGTATCGACGGCGAAGAGTTGAAAGAATTGGACCTGCATGATTTACGACAGCAGTTGGCTTTAGTATTGCAAGATGTCTTTTTGTTTTCAGATACGGTTCGGTCAAACATCCTTTTAGGTAATGAAACCATAAGCGATGAAGCCGTTTTGAAAGCTGCAGCGGCTATTGGTATTTCCGAATTTATAGATGGGCTTCCTGATGGTTTAGATTATAATGTGCAGGAACGCGGTGGTGTACTTTCTGCCGGTCAGCGCCAGTTATTGGCCTTTCTGAGGGCATACATCACAAACCCCGCAGTACTTATTTTAGATGAGGCCACATCGTCCATCGACTCGCATACAGAAGAACTCATTCAAAGTGCGTTGATAGCTCTTACGCAAAACAGAACATCAGTGATCATCGCACACCGTCTTTCAACGATACAGCACGCGGATAGAATCATCGTTCTTGATAAAGGACGAGTGGTTGAGATGGGGAATCATCAGCAACTCCTAGAAAAAGGAGGCGCGTATTACAATTTATACGAGAAGCAGTTCGCTTCGGTGGAGTAAAAAAAAGCCCGCTCATTGAGCGGGCTTTCTTTTTTAAAATCGGTAACCAATATTGATACCGGACCTTACGTGAAAAGGTACGCCATAAAGTTCTGAAAGAATCGACTCATAAGTGTCTGTATGACTAATTGCATTCACAAAATTATAGCCGGCTCCTGCATAGACGCGATAGCTTAGGCCATTATCTAAGGCGCCGTGCCATCCTAAGTTTAGCCCTGCACCAAATGCGGTTTGCGAAAAGTTGGCAGGAACAAACATGCCATTTGCATCTAATTCTTCCCACCCTTGAGTGCTCATTGTTTTAAAACGCAAATAAGTTCCTAAATACATGCCTTCATTCGCATCGTTAGAGCTATTGAAATACGTCAGGTATTCAGGACTAAACGCGAATCCAGCTGCTGAAGACAGGACACTTCCCTCGTCTGATTCCAAGCTGAGGTTGATTGCGCGTAATTCCACATTAAAACTTTGTTTGTCGTCCAAATGGTACATGCCTTCCAGCTTCAATTGTCCAGCGGTTAGTGCACCCAGTCCTAAAGAAACTTCATAGGATTGAGCATTCATAGAGGTGATGCCAAGCAATAGTCCAGCAACAAGCAATACTTTTTTCATGTTTAATGAGTTTAAGGTTTGGTTGAAAATACAAAAAAAAAGCGGCCCCTGAGGGCCGCTTTTTTTTATCCATTCATGGAGATTAAGAACTCCGCATTGTCTTTTGTCTTTCGAACGCGATCGCTTAAAAATTCCATTGCCTCGATTGGGGTCATATCTGCAAGATACTTTCTCAAAACCCACATGCGTTGAAGCACATCTGGCGCAAGGAGAAGATCTTCTTTACGTGTGCCACTTTCCGTAAGGTTGATGGCTGGCCAAATTCTACGGTTGGCAATCTTACGATCCAATTGCATCTCCATATTACCCGTACCCTTGAACTCTTCAAAAATAACTTCATCCATTTTCGAACCGGTATCAATAAGTGCCGTGGCTAAAATGGTTAAAGAACCACCCCCTTCGATATTACGAGCGGCTCCGAAGAAACGTTTTGGACGTTGCAGAGCGTTAGCGTCCACACCACCAGATAAAATCTTACCAGAGGCAGGACTCACCGTATTGTATGCACGAGCTAAACGTGTAATACTATCGAGCATGATGATCACATCGTGACCACATTCTGTCATTCGCTTCGCTTTCTCTAAAACGATGTTTGCCACCTTCACGTGGTGATCAGCCGGCTCGTCAAATGTGGATGCTACTACTTCTGCATTCACACTGCGACTCATGTCTGTAACCTCTTCTGGACGTTCGTCAATCAAAAGTACAATCATGTAAGCCTCTGGATGGTTGGCCGCAATNGCGTTGGCAAGCTCTTTCATCAAAGTAGTCTTACCTGTTTTCGGCTGTGCTACAATCAATCCACGCTGTCCCTTTCCAATAGGGGAGAACAGGTCGATGATTCGAGTCGATTCTGTGCTTCTTCTCGTTGTGATGTCAAATTTCTCATTGGGGAAAAGTGGCGTCAGATGCTCGAAAGCAACACGGTCACGTACATATTCTGGAGTTCGTCCATTGATGCTGTTGACCTTAACTAACGGGAAGTATTTTTCACCTTCGCGCGGCGGACGAACTTCACCAGTAATGGTATCTCCAGTCTTCAGACCCATACCGCGAATCTGATTTTGACTGACATAAATATCATCAGGCGAATTCAGGTAATTAAAATCTGAGCTTCTTAAGAATCCATAGCCGTCCGGCATGATTTCTAGTACCCCTTCATTCGCAATGATGCCTTCAAAATGAAATTCCTTAGGTCTGCGTTTATTGCGCTGTTCACGAGGTGCATTATCTCGGTTTCCGTTGTTGTTGGTGTTGCGAGGTCCCTTTTCCTGACGCTCAGCTTTCTCTGGACGCTCAGCACGCTCTGGTCGTTCGCCCTTTTCAGTGCGTGGGCCCTTAACCGTACGATCACTGTTTTCACTGCGAGGTTGCTCGGGTCGATTTGCGTTTTGCACTCGCTTTTCGCGCTGAGGAGTCTGTTCTTTTTTACCTTCTTCTTGCCCCTCGGTTTGCACCTTGCGGTCCAATTGTTTTGGGCTTTGTGGGCTTTTTCCTGCTGATGAGGATTGACCAGTTTTACTCAGAATGGCGCCAACGAGTTCGCCTTTGTTCATGTAACGGGCTTTTGGAATATCAAGAGAAGCTCCTAAGTCCTTTAGTTCAGGCAATTTACGGGCCTGTAATTCGTTTTCAGTCAACATGTTTTTTGGGATAGAATAGGTAGAAGTTGAGCCGGTGCTCGATGGTTATTTTGCTCTACAGAACAATAATAGTGAGATTTGGAGATTAAATGAAAATTGGCAACATATTTTTTTCAACTTTGTGCAACTAATTTGAGTTCCATGATCCAACGCATCCAGACCCTCTATCTTTTTTGTGCAGCGATAATCAGTACCCTAGGTGCATTTATATTGCCCCTATATGCCACGACATCGGAAGTGTTTAGAGCTACTGCAGGTATGTACACCTTTTTAACTTTTGGATTAGGAATGTCATTATTCAGTGGAGCTGTTTTATTGTACAGCAACCGTAAATTTCAACTTATCGTGGTCCGATTAGGCATGCTCAGTGCCCTCGCTGCCATGGGTTTTATCATCCAAGCCATTCTAGCGACAGAGGGTGCCGCCGCCCGTTGGGGTGCCGCCGCTCCTTTTCTAAGCATTGTTTTCGCCTATTTAGCCTCCAAAGGCATTCAAAAAGACGAGAAAAAAGTACGCAGTCTAGACCGACTCCGCTAAGGGTAAAGCGGCGCATTGCGCATTTTGTGTACAGTCCCAATACAGATGTTGCAGTCCATTGGTGAGCCAAAGGTAGGGCGCTTTCACACTTTGATTGTAGTTAAAGGCCTGGTTAAAAGTAGCTTGACTTAGTTTTACAGACGGCGCTTTGCATTCGACGAGAATAATCGGTTTTCGATCTTTGCCGGCTACAATATCCGTTCTCTTCTGTTTGAAACCCGTTTGAACACCTGCTTCCGTACTCATATTGCTTTTGTGGAATCCCAACGCTTCTAAATAGATAATGCAATGCTGGCGTACCCATTCCTCTGGAACGGCAATGAGCCATTTCTTGCGAATGGGGTCCCAAATTTCCATTCCTTTTGTCGTTTCACGCAATTCCACCGCTGACGCGATTTCTGAGGGAAACAGCAACGTCGGGAAGCCCATTAAAAGATCTTTTTATTGTACAGTTTCGGATGTTTGCCCACCACGTTTTCGTAGGTTTTTTCAATCTCNGTGAAGGTGTCCAATTCCTCGCCACAAGGAATCACCTTCAAAATGCCGGCATGTTTCTTTTCGTAGTCTAGAAAACCTAAAGAAATNGGTGTGCCTGCCTTTTTNGCAATTTGATANAAACCGGTCTTCCATTTTTCGACGCGTTTCCGAGTCCCCTCGGCAGGTACCATTAAGGTCATNTTTTTATCCGATTGCAGCAACTGTGCTGCATGCTCCACTAGATTGTTTCGTTTACTTCGATTCACACCTATGGCTCCCATTGATGTAAAAAAGCCGAAGAAGTACCATTGGGTGTAAAAGTCTTTGATGAAGAATTTTAATGGAAGACGCATGATCCAAAAAGCACCTACGGCATAGACTAAATCATAGTTCGAAGTGTGCGGAGCTGCGATCATCACAGCGTTTTGTGAAGCCTTAATATCTTCTGGGGTAGCCGCAAGTTTCCAACCGGTAACTAAGAAAATAAATCGGGCGATGAGGTATTTCATATCAATAGGTTCAAGGTTACAAAGATACGCCTTCAAACCATGCTTCAGGAAACCCTACAAGATAGACTTTGGTGGTGGCCCGTGTCATTGCCGTATACAGCCATTTGTAGTAAATAGGAGAGGGTCCGTCTGGTAAATAGGGATGCTCTACAACCACGTGTTCCCACTGCCCGCCTTGGCTTTTATGGCATGTGATGACGTAGCTGAATTTAATTTGAAGGGCGTTGAAATAGGGGTCGTTTTTGACCGATTCGTACATTTTACCTTTCGAACCGCGGTAGGAATATTTAGCCATCATCTGCTCATACAAACTGTTGCTTTGAGCGCCGCTCAATGCGGGACTTTCACTTTCGAGCGCACTGAGATTTAAGATCACATCGATCGCATCTTGTTTCGGGTAATCCACAAAAACTACCGTAGCCTCACAAAAGGTAAATCCGTACCGTTCGTGAATGTTTCTGATGCTTCTTATCTCCCCTATTTCACCATTTGCAATAAATCCCATTTGGCTTGATTCGGGCAGCCAGAAATAATTGTTTTTTACGACCATGAATTGGTCACCGGCGGAAATGCGCTCCTCCTGGAATTTGATCCGGCCACGTATGCCTTGATTGTATTGGTTCGCCTTTTTATTGCTGCGTACTACCATGGTATTTCCGCTGCTATCGCCCGTATAGAGTTGTTCGAAAATCTCTTGTAATTGGTAACCGTCTTCCACTCGAAGTAAATCACCTCCGGCCTCAAAAACCGGCGGATCGCTTGAATCGGCTTCAATCAATTGACGAAGCATTGTAGCATTCTTCAGGATATAGCTGTCTAATGCTTGTCGTGTTACTTGACGCAAGGTGTGCTCTGTCGCCGGTAGTCCCATCTGATTGTTAAAGAACACCGACGATAGTGCAGGACTTTGCGGTTGGCCTACGGGAGGCAACTGTGCGGGATCACCTACTAATAGGAGATGGTTTGAAGGATCTTCAAAAATGTATTGAAGCAAATCTTCTAAAAGCGAATGGTCGCCTAATGAACGGTCCCTTTGGGTGCTGATCAAACCGGCTTCATCCACGATAAATGTGGTATTCTTATTGGGGTTGTTGGCAAGAACAAAGGTTGCTGCACCGCCGGAACTCACCTTCGGCCGATACAAGCTTCGATGGATGGTATGGGCAGGGAATCCTGTGGCGCCGCTCAATACTTTCGCGGCGCGACCTGTAGGCGCCATCAACTTTACCTTCCGACCATGCTTTTTATGCACGGCTACCACACTTTTAAGCAAAGTGGTTTTTCCTGTACCCGCATATCCTTTGATGATCATTACTTCGGGTTGGATGCGTCGAATGCTGAGGTAGACCGCTAATTTCCGCAGTAATTGGTCCTGATCATCCGTAGGATCAAAAGGAAAAAAGCCTTTCAGATCGGCATATGTATTTTGAGGTGATTGCAATTAAAAATTATTGTAGTTTTGGGCCATAATTGTTGATTTAGACCCATGAATTCAAAGGTACAACTAGGAATTAAAGTAGTTCTCATTCTTCTCTCGACGTACTTTACGTACCGTATATACAGCAGCATCATGCAACCCATTAAATTCCAGCGTATTGAGCGTGTGAGAATTTGTGACGTTACAGAGAAGTTGGAAAATATTCGCGAGGCACAATTGGCCTACAAAACGGAAAACGGCGCTTTCTGTTCAGATATCAATGAACTCGTTGCGTTCGTGGATACGGGTGTGATCAACATCATTGAGCGCAAGGATACAAGCTTCATGTACTACGATAAAGTATACCAGAAGCAGATGAATAAAGATTCTGTCATGCTCCGTGTTTTAGGACAAGAGCCAGTTGCAGTGCAATTGTTCGGCGAAGGATTTAATGCACAATCGTTGCTTAAAATTCCAGGAACGGATAGTTTGTTTACAATGAACGCGGGCCAGATCAATAAAAATGCCGTTGATGTTGCTACCTTTGAGGTGAGTGCTCCATATGCTACTGTATTTGCAGATGTTGCGGGTAATTACCCACAGGCATTCAGTAAAGTTGCAAACGAGTCCTTAACTATCGGCTCATTAACAGAACCTACCATCAGTGGTAACTACGAAAACACTTACTGTAAGTCAGAATAATCTCGACCCGGCTTTTGCTAACGCGAAGGCAGGAGAAAGCACATTGTCCATCCTGTACCAACAGGATGGACTTTCTTTTTTGGTGCGTCACACAACCACGCGCCAGGTTTATCTTTTCGGCTTTCATCCCCGCTCATCTTGGAGCGAAAACCCCATAGCAGATGTACTAGCGGGTTTTCCGGAATTACCGGGTGAAGTCTGCTATGCCATTGAAGCCTCACATACCGTGCTTATTCCAGAAATCATGAGCGGTGGGGAAATACCGGACTGGACGGCTACTGTTTTAGGGCAAAAGGCGAATTTCATGGATTTAAGCGCTGCCAACTCGATGACTTTTCTGTCGTATTTGAATGAAGCCGATCTGCGTCTGAGTCAGAGTGATACTTTAGTTTGTAGGCACAATTGGGGGGTGCAATTGGAGCGCTTAAAGCCAACTTCACAGCCCAAGCTTTGGGTGCACATTTATGCGGATAATGTCCAAATTTTCGCAGCATCCGACGCGAAATGGCAAGTCATCAATAGCTTTCCGTGTAGCAACGAATCTGAATTACTCTACCATTTAGGCAATGTTTCCGAGCAGTTGGGTTGGGATCGAGCGGCTACTGCGGTGGAGTTGAGTGGTTATTCTGCACGCGCGTACAAGCCCATTGTCGAGCCCTATTTCTCTGGGGTCCAATTATTCAAAACCCAGCAATGGGCGAAGATCAGTTCTGCGTTATCAGATTTTGATGCCGTTGCATTTGCCAACCTTCTTCGTTTATGAGAATTGTCAGCGGAAAATGGCGCAGTAAAAGAATTACCGCGCCGAAAAACTTACCGACTCGACCAACCACTGACTTTGCAAAGGAGAGTTTGTTCAATGTCTTGAACAACCGGTTCGATTTTGAAGACGTTCGGGTACTGGATCTGTTCTCAGGTACGGGGAACATCAGCTACGAATTTGCCTCGCGCGGAACGGTAGATTTAACCGCAGTAGATCAAAATCGAAATTGTACGCGCTTCATCACTGCCACTTCAGAAGAACTCGACGCCGGCATACATGTGGTTCAGGCAGATGCACTGCAATATGTGCGTCGCGCTTCAACGAGTTTTGACCTCATTTTTGCAGATCCACCTTACGATTGGGAACACTATGAGAATCTGGCAAAGTCTATTATTGATTTGGGACTCTTGCGCGAAGGTGGAGAGGCCATTCTAGAGCACAGTGATCAAACTGATTTGAGTCACTTACCTGGCTTTTTTGCACACCGCCGTTACGGACATGTGAATTTTAGTTTCTTTTCGAGGCCCCAAGATTTAGTGGCCGAAGATTAATCTGTCTTAAGAAACGCTACGAGTTTTTTTATCGCTAATCCACGGTGTGAAATGGCATTCTTCGTTGGCGCATCCATCTCGGCAAAAGTAGAATTGTAACCGTTCGGCGAAAAGATAGGATCGTAACCAAAGCCTTTAGCGCCTGATTGTACTGTGGTTATTTCTCCATTCACGGTTCCTTCGAAAAGAAATTCTTCACCATTCAGTACCAGTGCCACTGCTGTTCTGAACCGTGCCTTCCGGTTCCTTTGGCCTTTAAGCTCGTCAAGGACTTTGTCCATGTTTGCTTGTGGGTCTTTATCAGGACCGGCAAATCGTGCGCTAAAAACTCCCGGAGCGCCATCTAATGCTTCTATTTCTAGTCCAGTATCGTCTGAAAAACAGGATAATCCGTGTTTCTGCCAAACCGTTCGAGCCTTAATCCATGCATTGCCTTCTAGGGTTAGCGCGGTTTCCTCAATATCTTCATGATCGCCGAGTTCGGATAATCCAATAACCTCGTAATCGGGTGCTAATAATTCACGAACCTCTTGTAACTTACCCGGGTTATGCGTCGCAAAGACCAATTTCATATGCCATTCGTTTAGATGAACAAAGTTACACCGATAATTCGCCTTGCAGGTCCCGTTTTTGCCATTCTTACGGCAGCTTCAGGAGGTTTTCAACCGCACTATTGGTTGCTTGGTGTTGCACTATGGATGCTTATTTGGTGGATTACAGAAACGGTTCATCTTGGGGTGACGGCATTGCTCCCTTTAGTGCTGTTTCCTGCATTAGAAATTGCTGGGGCCAAATCCCTCTCGGCTTATTACGCACATCCTTTAGTCTACCTGTTCTTTGGGGGCTTTGTTTTAGCCTTGGCTTTGGAAAAGACGGGTCTTCATTACAGAATTGCACTGTGGATTTTACGTAAAACAGGAACAAAGGATCACCAGTTATTGTCCCCCCCCCAATGTGGATATCAAATACGGCAACGGCCATTATGATGTTGCCCATTGCGTCCAGTGTTATTGCGGTTTTGGAACCGCCGCAGCGTGAAAAATTGGCCCGCCCTATACTCCTTAGTGTAGCTTGGGCAGCAAATATTGGTGGAATGGCTACGTTGATTGGCACACCGCCAAATATGATTTTTGCCGGATTTATGAGCGAGCAATTCAACCGTCAAATTGGCTTCGTCGAATGGTTGCCAGTCGGACTGTCTGCAAGTGCATTGCTGGGTACTATCGCCTATCTCATTCTACGAAGGGGGCTAGGAAAGACGGACCTCTCGCCATCCGAAGAGGCGCGCACACGAAGTTGGCTGGAAGAGGAGTGGGGCCGTTTAGGTGATTTATCCGCTTCGCAACGCCGTGTTGCGATCATTTTCGCCTTNACGGCACTANTGTGGATACTTCGTCCTTATTTAAGTAGTTGGTTGCCGGCTGTGCAATGGTCAGATACCGGTATCGCTCTAGCAGCTGCCGTACTATTATTTACCGTGTTTGACGGATCGAGCAAGAGTATATTGAATTGGGAGGATACAAAGGCTTTGCCTTGGGGAATTTTACTGTTGTTCGGTGGAGGCTTGGCCTTAGCCGGTACACTTCAAGCGAGTCCGTGGTTCGATTTATTAGGAGCGCAGTTGGAGTCCTTGCAAGGCCTACCGTTTGGGGCATGGCTGTTGGTCATGGCGTTCTTAGGAGTGTTTGCTACAGAGCTATTGAGTAATATGGCGCTGGTAAGTGCACTACTACCGTTGATCTTGTCGTTAGCCACCGTATTGGGTCTAGATTTTTACTCCTTGTCCCTTCCGCTGGTTCTGGGTGCGAGCTGTGCTTTTATGTTGCCCATGGCAACACCTCCTAACGCGATCGTTTTCTCAACAGGTAATCTTAGTATGTCCTACATGATGTACCGTGGGATTGCACTAAATCTGCTTTCCGTTGCGGTATTGTTGGTTTTGACTTGGACCCTACAAATTATGGGCTAACGATCTGATCCGGCTTAGAAAGTACCTTCTTTGGAAGATGTGCCTTTATTAATGCGCCCATCGCTTCAATCCATTCTACTTTGAGTTGTGTTCTGGCATAGAGTAAGCTGATCTCACGCCCTGGAGTAGGCGTGGCAATTGGCTTGACACTGGGCTTGTATTTCTCGTGTAGATCGATGGCAGTGAGGTAGGGAAGTAAGGTCATCCCCATACCTCTATGGGCCAATTTTACTAGGGTATCAAAATTTCCACTTTCCATTTGTAATCCCTGTCCCTCCTGTGAATTGGCTTGGCAAAGTTTCAAAACACTGTTTCTAAAGCAATGTCCCTCGTTCAGTAGGAGTAAGTCTTTTACGTTGATCTCCGAAGCCAATAAAAACTCATCGTCCTTCATTGGATGATAATCCGGCACAAAGGCCATAAAAGGTTCCCAGTATAAGGGTTGTTCAATGATGCCCTTTTCGTCGAGTGGTGTAGCAGCGATACCCACATCAATCTGATCTTTGCGAAGCGCATCAATCATATCTTCCGTCTTGAGTTCTTCTACTTTTAGTGTGATTGCTGGAAACTTAGCTTTAAACTCCGGGATAAATCGCGGCAACAAGCTCGGTGCTACGGTCGGAATTACTCCTAAACTCAACGTCCCTTCATACGAACCTTTAATGCGTTTTGCCATATTCTCCATGACCGCACTTTCGTGTAGGATCTTACGTGCTTGCTCAATGAGGCGTTCACCTAGTGGAGTGGGAACAATGGGGTGTTTGGATCGGTCAAAAATGAGTATGTCCAATTCCTCCTCAAGCTTTTGGATTTGCATGCTCAATGTGGGTTGTGTCACATAACAGGCTTCTGCAGCTTTCGCAAAATGGCGATGATTATCAACAGCGACAATGTATCTGAACTGAGTTATAGTCATTTCCTATCAAATTTATTCTGTAATAGAAAACAAAGATATCGCTTCTTTTTACCCTGCGCAAATATCCTGAAGTACATTTAGAGGGTATGACCATAACCGATCTTGAAAGAGCTTTTGAGCAACCCTTGCCGGGCATCAAGGGGCATCAGTTGTTGATGCCTTCTTATCGAAACGCACTGAAATTTGCTGCGGTGGAAGCTAAAAACCCTCGACGTGCAGGAGTTTTGGTGCACTTGTTTGACGGCGTCGATGGGCTGGAGGTATTGTTAATGAAGCGTCCCGAATACAAAGGAACGCACAGCGGTCAAATCAGTTTTCCCGGCGGTAAATTCGAGCCGGGAGATCAGACACTTAAAGAGACGGCCTTTCGCGAAGCCTTTGAAGAAGTTGGTCTTCGCAAGGAAAAGTTGCGGTCCATCGGTGCGTTGAGTTGGCTGTATATACCGCCTTCAAACTTCTACGTCGAACCGTATGTGACGTACAGTTCAAAATGCCCAGAATTGGTCCTACAGAGAGAAGAAGTTGCCTATACCTTGTCCGTTCCTTTGGCGAAAATTTGTGACCGTTCTTTGCTTCGAGATGCTGAAGTAGTGACTAAATATGGACCGATGCGTGTTCCCGCATTTCATTGGCAGGGCGAAGTCATTTGGGGTGCGACGGCAATGATTCTCGGAGAGCTTAGCGCTCTGTTTTCTTAGCAGTATATTTGCCGTCCTGAAACGATACTCACATGCATTTAAATCCATTCAAGCGAGACAGCTTTGGTTACAATCTGCTTATTAAGCGGACGGTGATTTTTGTCTTTGGTTTGATCACTTGGTACAGATTTTTCCGTATCAACAGTATGCGAATCGTGGGTGCAGATAAACTACAAAACCTTCCACAACAAGGCGTATTGTTTGTATCAAATCATCAAACGTATTTTGCTGATGTAAGTGCGATGTATCAGGTGTTTAATGCCGCTGAAAATAATCGATACAACAGCGTTCCTTTCTACACCTTGTTCCGCCCCAAACTCAATGTCTTTTTTGTTGCAGCGGCGGAGACCATGAAAAAAGGAATACTGCCGAAGCTCATGCAGTACGCTGGAAGTGTAAGTATCAAACGCACTTGGCGCGAGGCAGGTAAGAATGTCAACCGCTCAGTGGACCCCAAAGACATTGAAAACATCAAGCGGGCCATGGAAACGGGCTGGACCATAACCTTTCCGCAGGGGACGACTCGACCTTTCGTTAAGGGAAGAAGAGGAACCGTGCATTTGATCAAAGAATTGAGACCCGTTGTTGTTCCCGTAGTGATTGACGGCTTTCGAAGAGCGTTCGACAAAACGGGTATGTTTGTGAAGAGCAATGGTAATCTCTTAAATATTACCTTTAAGGAACCGCTGCAGTTGGATTATTCAAAATCAAATGATGAACTGTTAGATGAAATCATGGTTGCTATTGAACAAGCACCAGAGTTTTTGAAAATAAAAGACGAATGAAAAAATTAATTGCTTTAGTACTGTTGTCCACGCTGTTTTCAGCGTGTGAAGATCCTATTCCTGTCGTAGATCCTACGGCACTAGACAATAGAAACATCTATATCCGTGCCTACAAATACTTCGACGGATCCATCATCGACACCTCCACGGTGTATCAAATCAATGGCGACCTCATAAAATTTGATCACATCTACGTAACTCTTAGTGGTGCTCGTTTTGTGAGCTATGACGAGCAGGATACGACATTTACGGAAAGTGATTTAACGATGATTGATCTCATCGGGACTTCGGAGGTGAAACTGGCTCATTTACCTTCAGGTAATTACAACGGTAGTTTAGAATATACTATTGGTCTTGATAGTGCACGCGCCTACACAGCCCCTGAGCAACTGGACGCAACCAACCCTCTTAAGCAAGGGGTTGGTATGGAATGGCAGTGATGTAGGTCACAGCTTCTTCCAGATGGAAGGTCGTATTTTTAACCCTGCGGACACAGTATTTACAACGCCAGAAGCAACCTTCAATTGGCGTGTTGCTACTCCAGATTTAGCATTGTTAAAAAGCGAGAAAAGAAATTTTAACGTAGCCTCGAATAAGGACGTGTTTATTGTAATGGATATTGATGTGGATAATTTCTTCTTAGGATTATCTCCTTCCTTAACCAATATTATCAATAGCGATCCAGCGGATGGCACGGATTATGATTTAGCTAAAATCTTGAGAGATAACGTAAGTAGTGAGTTCGTGTTTAAACTTTAAATACCCCTTACTCATGCGATCAACACTCCTGTCCATTTTTTCTGTCGCACTTCTGCTTGCCTCCTGTGGTGGGGGGTCGCAGCAGGTTACTCTTGAGATAAATCTAGAACACAATGGCGTCCCATTTGAGGTGGGAGAAACCCTCTACAAAGGAGATACGGCTATTAAATTCGAATTAATTCATTTCTATTTGAGTCAGATTGCGCTTGGCGATCAGGTGGTGGAACCCGTGGTATTTATCAATGCGCAGGACAGTACATCTATGCATTACGTTCTTCCTTTAACAAAGAAAGTTGACCAATTCAGCTTTGGAATGGGTGTAGATTCCATTAATAATATTCAAGATCCTACTTCCTTCGGCTCCGATCACCCGCTTTCCAGTTCTAACGCAATGTACTGGTCTTGGGCCACCATGTATAGATTCTTTAAAATAGATGGCCGGGTCAATGCAACTGGAGCGTTGGGAACAAATGATCAATTGTTGGCTTGGCATACGGGTAAAAACGCATTGTACAGAACGAAAGAAGTCAACGTGTCCATTAAACCGGGAGCTCATTTAGTGTTGACTTTTGATCTTGCAGAGTTCTATTCAGGAGTGAGTCTGGACACGGAGACAATGACCCATTCCATGGTAGATGACTATGCCATTGCGGTGAAGCTCTCAGATAACCTGCCCGCTGCCTTCAGTTTGCGCGTGCAGTAAGTCGTTGTGCTACTAGTGCCCCGGAAGGGATAGGGGCTATCGAAATAAAATGCTGATCTTCATTCCTCCTAGAAGCGCTGGCGCAGCATTTTTTGAGTCAATTAGTTGGTATTCGCCAGTGAAAATGCCCGATACAGGGTCAAACTCTTCAACATAATCTGAGGTTTTGCGCTGTTTTTGACGGATTCCGCCGCCGATGAACCAGTCGACAATCATACGCTCGGAAGGACGGCTCTGGTAGCCTAGGGTGAATCCAAAATCCGTCCAGTTGAAGCCTTCATTTACCGTTGTGTCGATTCCTGCTGGTGTGGTCGTGTAAAAATCTTGGGCGTAATTTCTATGTCCCATGATGTACGATATGTAATAGCCATCTTCAAAGGCATTTCCTTCTGGGAAAAACTTCACATTGACGGTACCGCTGTATCCCAGCTTGCTTTGAGTCTGCCCATCTTGGCGCATGCTGTAGCCGCGAATGGCTTCTTCGGTGATATTGTACGTAGTAATGCCAATACCCGCTTCAGCACTCATGTAATCTGAAATTTTATATTCATACGAAACAGGTATATCTCCGGCGAGCATGGCCGTGGGACTGAGCTTTATCGCATGGTTGTATCTGCTGTAATACAAGCTGCCACCCTTCGGTAATGCGCTCGATGGAGTAAGAGAACTAATAGTACCTGCTCCTTGCGCTGTGTTGAGGTCGCGCTTTCGTACAATCACCGTCTGTGCATCGGCACTCAGGGACCATGCGAGGGCTATGATAAGGCTGTAAATAAATCTCTTCATACGGTTCGATATCTAGTAGGGGTGATGTATCTTGACTTCAACAGAGTCAAATTACGAAAAATGTTCACCCCAAGCTTATGCTGCGTTTAAAAAAAGGCGTTTTCACGCTGTTTCTTTCCATTGTTCTATTAACCGGTGCACGTGCACAAGGTTCATTTCCAATTTTAGAGTGGAGTCCGGAGTATTCTGCCCGCTCTGCTAAATTTGATCGATTACTCCAGGTAGGTGATAAAGGTTTTTACACCTACAAAACGGCCAATGCATCGTTATTGGGCGCTTCACGTGATGAATATTTTGCCTACTACGACCGTTATGATTTAGGTGAGAATTGGCTCATAAAGAACGCGCGTTGGGAATGGAAGGGACGTCGCGTTGATTTCAAAACCAGTGTCATCATCGGTGAGACACAATACCTGTTTTACGAGAGTTACGACCGACAGGCAGATCAGCGTTATTTGCTCTGTCGCACCCTAGATTCGAACGCCACACTTAGCGAAGTAAAGGTGATGGAAGTCCTGGACAGTCGTCGAAGAGCGCGGGGTGATTTTGATATCCAATTATCGAAAGACCGTTCTAAAATCGCAATTTTCACGAATCCACCGTACGAACGCAATTCAACCGAAAATTTCTACATCCGAATCTTTGATACCGCGCTCGAAGAGCTGTGGAATGCGGATGTTGAGTTGTCCTACCGTGATAGAAATTTTGGCATCATGGATTTTGAAGTTTCGAATGCGGGCGAGGTGTTTATTTTGAGTTATTACGACAATAGTCCCAATGTAACTATGTTGAATAATAGGGATTTAGACTACAAGCTCATGAAGATTACCGACCGCAGCGGGGCAACTGATGTGGTGGAATTTGATTTAGGTCTGCAAGAAGTAAGTGTACAAAGTTTAGGTATTGAATGTGATTTAGTGGACGGTCAAATGGCGATTTCAGGATTTTATGGAAAGCGCAATGTTTGGGATATGGATGGAGCTTTGTATCTGGCCTTCGACCAATTAAAAGGCGAAGTGGTGTCCTCGAACCTGAACCAATTCGCACCAGATTTTGTCGCTCAATTCAATAAATATCGGGCTAAGCGCGGTAAAGGCATTCGTAGAAATTTTGTCTTCCGCCAGTTCGAAGCGCGGCCAGATGGTGGTGCTTATGTGGTGGCTGAAGATTATGAAGTCGTGGTGAGAACCACCCAAGGACCGCGCGGTCAGACCACCACCAACTATTATTACTACTACAATGATATTATCGTTTTAAGCATTAACAAGTCGGGTGATGTTGATTGGTACGCACACATTCCAAAGAAGCAGACGTCCATGAACGACGGCGGCTATTTCTTGGGCTACACTATGTTATTGAACCAAGAAGGCCTGCATTTCCTGTACAATGATCACCGCAAGAATGCGAAACGTTGGGGCAAGAAGAACTTGAAGCGCATTACCAATGCGAAAGCGGGCAATCTTGTGATGGTTACATTGGGTCATGATGCGTCCATGCGATACAATGTGCTGAATCGAAACACTCGTCAGAAATTCCGTGTCGCACCGCGTCAATCTAGATTAGCAAACGACGGCTATGACGGTGCGGTCCTATTATCTTTGCGTGGATCTAAAATCCGATTTGGTAATTTATACTTCGAAGATTAATACATGAATATTCACTTCATAGCCATTGGAGGCAGCGCCATGCATAATTTGGCCATTGCGCTCCACAATGGTGGACACATCATAACAGGTTCTGACGATCAGATATTTGAGCCTTCGCGAGGACGACTCGCGCTAAAAGGGTTGTTGCCAGAGGTTGAAGGTTGGTATCCAGAAAAGGTTCACGAGGGACTTGATGCTATTATTTTAGGCATGCATGCACGGGAGGATAATCCGGAATTGGCCCGCGCGCAGGAATTGGAGTTGCCCATTTTCTCGTACCCTGAATTTCTTTACGAAATCAGCAAATCCATGACGCGTGTGGTCATCGCCGGTTCGCATGGAAAAACCACAACTACCGCAATGGTACTCCACGTGATGAATCATGTAGGACAGCCCACAAATTATATGGTAGGTGCTCAACTTGAGGGTTTTGACTGCATGGTAGAATTGGAGAGTGGTAGTGAATTTATGGTCATGGAGGGAGATGAATATTTGAGCTCGCCTATTGACCGCCGCCCAAAGTTTCACTTGTACCGTCCAAACATCACCGTCATCACCGGTATCGCATGGGATCACATTAACGTGTTCCCAACCTTTGAGTCCTACGTGGACCAATTCCGAAAATACCTCGAAACGATCGAGCCAGGTGGCGCATTAATTTACAATGAGCGCGATCTGGAATTGGTCAAACTCGTAGAGGAAACCAGTGCTCCAGTTAAAACATTCAGCTACAACCTTCCTCGTTTTGAGATCCATGACGGTCAGACCTTTATTGAAACGGAGGAAGGCATGATGCCGCTACAGATCTTCGGGGAACACAACCTCAGTAATCTGGAGGCTGCACGCTGGATTTGCTTAGAAATGGGCGTTCAGGAAGATGCATTTTATGACGCAATCTTAAGTTTTACGGGTGCACAAAACCGTATGGAGGTGTTTAAATCCGGCGACCAAGCCAAAGTCTTCCGGGATTTTGCACATGCACCCAGCAAAGTTGAGGCCAGTGTCAAGGCCTTGAAAGAGCAGTTTGGAACGGTACGTGCAGTTTTGGAATTGCACACGTTCAGTAGTTTAAATCCAGAATTTTTACCGCAATACCAGGGCACCATGGATGCTGCGGATGAGGCATGGGTCTATTTCAGTCCCAATGCAGTTGCGCACAAAAAACTTCCTGCGCTTAGTAAAGCAGATGTAGCGGCAGCTTTTGGACCTGGGGTTCGTGTCTTTGATTCGTCAGAATCGCTTCAATTGGCTCTAGAAAATCCAGCGAACATCAAAGCTATGGCGCTTATGAGTAGCGGAAATTTTGGAGGTATTGATTTGGAGGCTACGCTAGCTAAGTATTAATGAGTAAATTTGCAGCATGAGCAAAAGGGAAATCATTGACGCCAGAGCACTAAACATAGCGCTAAACCGCTTGTGCTGTAAGTTGATTGAAAATCATGGCGATTTCTCAAATTCCATTCTCATAGGAATGCAACCGCGCGGTGCACAAGTTCTAGAGCGTCTCGTGAAGCTTTTAGAAGGAACTTATGGTGTACAAGGTGTGCGGACAGGAGTCTTGGACATTACGTTTTTCAGAGATGATTTTAGACGTCGCCCAGGACACTTGCAGCCTAACAAAACACGCATAGATCATCTCGTAGAAGATCAAAAAGTCGTCTTTATCGATGATGTGCTCTATACCGGTCGCAGCATCCGTGCAGCCATGGATGCAATTCTTAGCTACGGAAGACCATCGAAAATGGAATTACTCACGTTGATTGATCGAAGATTTTCGCGTGACCTCCCAATACAACCAGATTACAAAGGCCGTCAGGTCGACTCTATTGCTTCGCAGCGTGTAGAAGTACTTTGGGAAGAAGTTGATGGGAGAGATGCAGTATTACTAACGGATCCCGAATAATGAGCGAATTATCTGTGAATCACTTGCTGGGAATTAAGCACCTCAATGCAGAGGACATCCAGCTCATTCTCGATACGGCAACACAGTTTAAAGAGGTCATTAACCGACCTATTAAAAAAGTACCTACGCTACGTGATATCACCGTTGCGAACTTGTTTTTCGAAAATTCAACGCGCACACGACTGAGTTTCGAATTGGCTGAAAAGCGACTTAGTGCTGATGTTGTGAATTTTTCTGCCGCCTCTTCCTCTGTGAAGAAAGGTGAGACACTGGTAGATACCGTAAATAACATCCTGTCTATGAAAGTAGATATGGTAGTCATGCGACATCCTAATCCAGGCGCAGGTGAGTTTCTTGCGCAGCACGTCGATGCTTCCATCGTGAATGCAGGGGATGGTGCGCATGAACATCCAACGCAAGCCTTGCTCGATGCCTTCTCTATTCGTGAGGCAGTGGGAACCTTAGAAGGAACTAAAGTGGCCATTGTTGGCGATATCGTACACAGCCGAGTAGCATTGTCAAATGTGCTATTGTTGAAGAAAATGGGTGCTGAGGTCATGGTCTGTGGGCCAACGACGCTCGTGCCTAAATACATGCATACCCTAGGTGTGAAAGTTGAACACAATCTTCAGACCGCCATAGAGTGGTGTGATGTGGCAAATATGCTGCGTGTTCAGCACGAGCGTCAAGACATAAAGTACTTTCCCTCCATTGCTGAATACCGTGCTCAATACGGTTTGACTATGGACCATCTGGATGCTTTAGAAAAACCGATTGTGGTGATGCACCCGGGACCAATCAATAGGGGTGTAGAGATTACATCAGAAGTTGCGGATAGCGAGCATTCTATCATTTTAGATCAGGTTCAAAACGGTGTTGCGGTTCGTATGGCGGTATTGTACTTACTTGCAGAGAAGCGCAAATTAAGTAAGTCCTAAATATGGGGCTTGATTTGATCATTTTGGGGGCAGCAAGCGCAACGCCCACATCAAATCAGTATACCACCGCGCAGTTGCTTAAAATGCGTGAGCATTATTTTTTGATTGATTGTGGAGAGGGTACTCAGAAGCAACTTCGCAGAGCGAAGACAAAGTTTTCGAGGATCAATCACATCTTCATTTCTCATCTCCACGGCGATCATTTTTTTGGACTCGTAGGACTCTTAAGCACCTTCCATTTGTTAGGACGAACCACACCATTGACGATCTATGGGCCGCCTAAACTAAAGGAGATTGTTTTGACCCAGTTCCGTGCGGCCGGTACCTTCACTTCGTATCCCATGCATTTCGTTGTTACCCAACACAAAGTGCCTCAGGTATTGGTCGAAACAGACGCGTATACCATCTCTAGTTTCCCATTAAAACATAGGATAGCAACCACGGGCTTCCTCTTTAAAGAAAAGGCGTTAAAACGCACCCTGAACAAGGCTGCGGCAGATGCCTATGGGATTCCTGTGTGCGACTATCATTGGATTAAAGAAGGGAAAAATTGGACCAGTGATGAAGGAAAAGAAATTCCGAATGCCGCGCTGACCCTTGACCCGCCCCAACCTTTGTCCTATGCATTCGCTTCAGATACGATGTACACGCAAGATACCGCTGGTTATGTCGAAGGGGTAGATGTGCTCTATCATGAAAGCACGTTTTGTGAAGATAAGAAAGCGCGTGCTAAACAAACCATGCACAGTACTGCAGTACAGGCAGCAACGGTAGCAAAAGAGGCCAGGGCTAAGCACCTACTCATAGGTCACTATAGTGCGCGCTATACGGATAAGACGAGGTTTGAGGAAGAAGCGAAGGCGGTATTCCCAAAAGTCTACGCGGCGCGTGAATTGTATCAGTACAGCATCAAGCAAAGCGGTATTAAAATGAAATCTCTAGCACCCGAAAAGGATGAAAAATAAGGCGTTAGCGGTACTCTTTTTAACCATATTCCTCGATCTGATGGGGTTTGGACTGATCATTCCCATCTTACCCATCTATGCAAAAGATTTGGGTGCATCGGATGCGATGGTTGGGCTATTAGGAACCTCCTTTAGTATCATGCAATTTCTATTCGCCAGCTTCTGGGGGGGATTGAGCGACCGCTACGGGCGACGACCTGTGATGCTCACGAGTATCTTAATCATGATGGTGGCCTACATTCTCTTTGCAAACGCGACAGTGCTATGGCTTCTGTTTGTGACGCGTCTCATGAAAGGATTTGGCGCTGCAAACTTAAGTGTGGCACAAGCCTATATAAGTGATGTGGTACCCCAGGAAAATCGGACGAAGGCATTTGGTATTATCGGTGCCGCCTTTGGTCTCGGATTCATTTTTGGACCTTCTTTAGGCGGGATATTAAACGAATATTTTGGCGTGGCTGGAGTAGGGTATTTTGCGGCCAGTTTAAGCGGTTTAAACTTCATATTAGCGTGGTTCTTCCTAGGTGAAACTTTGAAAGAGAAATCCACACAAAGCCAATTATTTCCGAACCCATTCAAAGACATTATCCGCTTCAAATCGACTCCTGAAGTGAGCGCATTGTTTACGATAAACTTTGTTTACATCCTCGGGTTCAGTATGATGCAAATCACGTCAACGCTTCTGTGGGCGGAGCATTTCGGTTTATCAGAAATGCACATCGGTTATACATTCGCCTATATCGGTTTATTGGCTGTGATCATTCAGGGCGGTCTGATAGGTAAATTTAATACCTGGTTTGGCGAGCGTAATTTATTAGTATCGGGTACCGTTTTAGTCGCCCTTGGGCTCTTCGGTATGCCTTTTGTGCCTACCGATTTATTTGGCCTCGAACTGTTTTGTTTAACCTTACTTTCTCTAGGAAATGCGCTCTTGACACCAACGGTTAGTTCATTATTGAGCAGTTTTGCACCTAAGGATGCCCAAGGCAAAATCTTAGGAACGAACCAAAGTGTAGGTTCATTAGCCCGGGTGGTAGGTCCGGCCATTGGAGGAGCAGCTTATGGCTTTCATTATACCTATCCTTACTTGTTAGCGGGAACCATAACTCTGATTGTCAGTGTTTTGGCAATTCGCCTTCGTAAAAAGCACTTTTCGTAGTCTGCATACCNTNTGNATGTNGAAAAATATTTAGATAGTTGTTTAAACAATTAAGTCNCTGCTTGGTTATATTCGCACAACCTAATTAACAAGAAACAAAATGAAGAAAATTGCAATTCTAGCGGCGGCAGCAATCGTAGCTGTAAGCTGTTCAAACGGTTCAAAAGCTGATGAGGCATTAACTGGCGAAGCACAAGAAGTACAAGCAGTTGCTGAAGCAACAGCATATACCATTGAAGAAGGCGCTTACTTAAAGTGGCGTGGATTCAAATCTTATGTAGCTTCTGAGCATTTGGGTACAATCGGTGTACAATCTGGCTCTTTTGCAGTTGCTGGAGATCAGCTTGTAGGCGGTACGATCACTATCGACATGAAATCTATTGTAAACGAAGATATTGAAGATGAAGGCAAACGCGGCTATTTAGAAGGTCACCTTAAGTCTCCAGATTTCTTTTTTGTAGATAGCTTCCCAACAGCGGTATTCGAAATCGTTGAAGTACGTGAAGAAGCAACAGATGTTGCACCATTCGTAGTAGTTGGTAACTTAACTATTCGTGGCATTACAAATAGTATTGAATTTCCAGCGAATGTAACTGTTGAAGAGGGATCGTTACGCTTTACTGCGCCAACCTTCTCGATCGACCGTACGAAGTGGGATGTTAAATTTCACGACAGCGAGGACGCAACAATCGCAGAAACTTTGAAAGAAGATTTGATCGACCACAGCATTGAATTAACGATCAACGTATCGGCAACGAACGCTTAAACTATCCCTAACATAGTTCAAAGCAAGCCCCGTCCTGCAAAGGTCGGGGTTTTTTAATGCTTGTATAGGGCTTTGAATGCCCTTTCAACGGATTCGTACTTAAACGAAAAGCCGGTAGCTACGATTTTATCAGCACTGACTTTTTGACTCATTAAAGCGAGTGTTGCCATCTGACCAAGCATGACTTTCAATACGAAAGGAGGGACACCAATGGGAAGCATAGGCCGCTTGTTTACGCGACATAGGGCTTTGGTGAGTTGTTTGTTTGTCACAGGAGCTGGTGCTACGGCATTGTAAGCACCGCTCGCTAAAGATTGTGTTGCTGCATAAACAAACATTCGAGCGAGATCCTCAACGTGAATCCAACTGCTCCACTGTTTGCCGGAACCTAGGGGCGCTGCAAGTCCAAATTTTACCAGCGGTTCTAATTGACCTAGGACCCCGGCGCCACGATCTAGAACAATGCCTATTCTAAGCTGAATGCTTTTAGTTTGTGACGATTCAAACTTCTTTGTGTAGGATTCCCATGTTTTCGTCACTGCTGCGAGATAGTCGTCAGCAGGTGCATCTTCTTCCGTCATTAAACGTTCTAAATCGCTACCGTAGTAACCTATAGCGGAGGCACTAATGACTGCTTTGAGTGGTGTTTTTAACCGGCTTGTTGCACTGAGTAAAAGCTGCGTACCGTCAACGCGGCTGTCCATGATCAGTTTTTTGTAAGCAGGTGTCCAGCGCTTACTTACTGTGGCGCCCGCAAGATGGATCAGGTAATCCGTACCCATCAAAGCGTCTTGATCTATTTCATTAGTCGCTGGATTCCAGTAAAATGAGGATACGCCTTTGATCTCAACAGATTTCCGCGTACTTAGAACGCGTATCTCATGCGATTGACTTTGGAGCGTTTGTATGATTGCTCGGCCTACAGATCCTGTAGCGCCGGTGATGGTAAATACAGCCATGGGGTAATTTTCTGTTGGAAAGCTAACAATGTTGTGTCAATTTTGTTAGGTACAAATTCACTAATTTTTTTTCAGTGCATACGATAGAACCCTATTACAATTGGCGCCATTTGTATCAAGCGAGTGAAGACCCGCAAAGTCCGTTGTACGGTTACTTCAACAGTGAGGTACATTTCACGGATCAAATTTTTGATCACGTCATACATCCGCAATGGGACAGTATAGGTTGTGAAACACTTTACCTTAAGGTCCTTTTTGTCGATTACGCAATAGGTTATACAGTTATTGAATTTTTTGGCGAATGGAATGATGCTGTACATAATGATATTATGCGGGTGAAACGTGATCTGATCGATGAGATGTTGCCAGTTGGTATTGATAAATTCATTCTCATTGGCGAGAATATTTTAAATTTTCACGCGGACGAAACGGATTATTACGACGAATGGTTGGAAGAGGTACCCGACGGTTGGATGGCTTTTCTTAATCTTCGTCCCCATGTGTTGGATGAACTATCGAGCTACAGTCTGGATATGTATTTTGTGTTGGGTGGTGCATTAGATGCTTTGAATTGGCGTACTAAAACCCCACAACAATTGTACGCTCAGATAGCCGCAGTGGTCCAACGAAGATTGGGTTAAGCGTAGAGCGCTACTAGTTTATCAAAGGCATCACGATCGCTCTCTAATGTGAACCAATTCCGGTTTTCCTTTCTCAAGTCCAGCCATTCAATTCCTAGTAAATTTTCCGACTCCGCTGGATTCAGAACCCAGCCTTGTTCGTTAACGGGAGCTACAGCCTTGAAATAGTTTAAAAGCAATTGCTCGTCCGGGCGAAATTGTGATGTGAAAAAATGNGTAGGGGTATGTATATGCGACCATTGGCAAGGTTCGAATTGGATAAATTCCTCGTTGAGTTCTCTGTTGAGACAGTCTAACAATCCTTCGCCCAATTCTAATCCACCTCCGGGAAGTTTGTTTAAATCCACTCCGCGCCAGCGCTCCTTCATGACCAAAAGTCGTCGAGTATCACTAACAATAAGCGCGTAACAACGCGCTGTGAATTTTTTAGCTTTTACCGTTTCCATGCGCGTGTCATTTCTCGTTTACGCGGGGGGCCAGGCAGCGCTTCCACTTCAAATCCGGCTGCTTTCATTGACCTTTTAACCACACCTTTTGCGCAATAGGTGGTGAGTATGCCGCCCTTAGCGAGCAGTTTGTACATGTTTTCAAAAACAGCATCTGACCAAAGCTCTGGCTGTGCGCTGGGTGCAAAGGCGTCAAAGTAAATAAGGTCATAGGTGCCCGGTTCTGCAGTGAACGTACGAAGGTCCTCTACAAATAGGGTAAATGAGGTGTCTCCGAATTGCAAAGGAATATTGGGGGTAGCTAGCAAAAAAGGAAGTGCTTCTTGCATGCCTGCTTCACCGAGGTCCGTCGCTTCTTCTGGAGTGATTGGGAATTTCTCTATCGCATGGTACTGTACTTCCACACCCAATTCTTTCGCGGTCTCAAAGGTGAGTTGCGCATTCAAGGCCGTTCCGAGCCCTACCTCTAAAATGCGGACCGGTTGTGCAGCTGTTGCTTTGAGTCCTGCTTCGATAAAAACGTGTAGGCTTTCCGTTCGCGCACCATGAATACTATGGTAATGCTCGTCCAGTCCGGGTACCCAGATGGTGGTGCTCCCGTCGCTCGAGGTGGTTATATGGCGTTCACCGGCTACCGACATTAGTTGATATAGAGCAGTTCAATTCGTGAAATGGGTCCCTGGCAAAAATTAGTATGGCACGCCACACAAGATTTTACAAGGTTATTGTGCGCATCAATCTGCTCTTGTACGGCAGTGGCAGCTTGAATAGCGCCGTAACTGGCGTTAAATGCCATTGCATGCGGCTCAAAAGCAGGGCCTTTCATATGAGGCTCTGTGGGAGTTGCAGCAACCATTTTCAACAGATTGTCTATACTTCCAGAATAGAGTACACCTTTTTCGAGCGATGCTTTACGCTGTAAACCTTCCTCATGGAGGTCGCGCATGATTTGTGCTAATTCGCTAGGCTCATCCATCTTTGGCGACCATGTACTTTTTTTAACTGTGGAAGTCGATTCTTCAGCGGTATCGCAAGAATAAAGGCTCACAGAAATGGCCACTGCCAAAAAGAATAGTTTATTCAGCATCCGGAAGAATGATTTTAACGCCTTTTGCTTTAAACATTACTTCGCCAACAGGTTCTGTGATTGCTGCAATCTCCTCTTCACTAGCGCCACGGTCTTCGGCATAATGACGTAATTGGGCCACAGAAGTGCTGTCCCAATAGGCGTATCCCGACATGATCATATCCTGCCCTTGACTGTTTGTAGGAAGTAAAAACTCATAATCATAGTCTACAAAAAGGTTGTTGCTAGAATCTATGGCTGTAGCCATCCAGCATCCTTTCGTCGTACAAACTTGCGTTATGGGTCCTGCAACTACGGCCCAAACCGTATCAAGATCACTGGTCATATTTTCCACGACCTCTGCCGCTGTAAAGGCATTTTCCGTACTAAAGGTGCTATCACCAAAGTTTATATACGTAGTGGTTTCGACCTCGTTTTGTGTTGTTTCATCGGTTGAATTTTTTCCGTTTTGACAAGAAATTAGGCCGATTGTCGCAAGCGCAGCAAGAAATAAATGTTTCATGTGAATTCTATGTGTTTAAAAGTCGGTGTACCTAATGTATTGGTAATCACCGCAACGGTTTTACATTGTCAAATTTAGTACATTTGTACTCCCAAATACAGCGCACATGAAAATAGAATTGACCTCTAAAAGCCGCATTAGCGAAGTAGATTTTTCAAACCTACCTTTTGGACGTAACATGTCTGACCACATGTTGGTGTGTCATTTTAAAAACGGGGCGTGGCAAGAGCCAGAAATTCGTCCTTATGGACAGCTAGAATTCAGTTACGGTTTACACGCGCTGCATTACGGTCAAAGTGCCTTCGAAGGGATGAAAGCCTATCGCAAAGATGATGGAACCATCAGCATGTTCCGTCCTCTGGATAATTTTGCTCGTTTGAATAAGAGCGGTGCGCGTCTAATGATGCCTCAGATTCCTGAGGAGATCTTTATGAACGGTCTTACGAAACTTTTGGAAATCGACTCAAATTGGGTACCTGCTGCGGAAGACCACAGTTTATACATTCGTCCTTTTCTCTTTGCATCATCAGAATTCATCGCTGCAAGACAAAGTGATGATTATACCTTTTGTATCATCACTTCACCCGTAGGTCCTTATTACAGTGGCTCGGTTAAAGTGAAAATTGAGCAGGAGTTTACGCGTGCAACAGGCGGCGGTATCGGTTACACCAAGGCAGCCGGTAATTACGGCGGTGCTTTTTACCCCACGTCGCAAGCGATCAAGGAAGGGTACAACCAGGTCATTTGGACGGATCACAAAGAACACAAATACATCGAGGAGAGTGGAACCATGAACCTCATGCTATTACTAGGCGATACCTTCGTAACGCCTCCGCTAACGGATCGTATTCTAGCAGGTGTCACACGCCGCTCTATTATTACCCTTATAAAAGAACAAGGTTGGGCAATCCAGGAGCGTCCAGTTACAGTGGATGAGATTGTAGAGGCAGCGAGAACAGGTTCATTGAAAGAGGCTTTTGGAATGGGAACCGCAGCTGTAGTAAGCCAGATTGACACCATAGGTCATCAGGGTACGAACTATTCTATACCTACGCCAGCAGATGGTAAGGCCATGGAGATTAAACGTTTATTGAACGATATACGTTTAGGTCGCACACCGGATACGAACCAGTGGATGGTTGATGTGGTTCAGCCGGCTGCTGCTGAATAGACTAAAAAACTAATAGAATGAAACCCGGTTGTGAAAGCAGCCGGGTTTTCTATTTCCTGTAGGGAAGTAAAAGCTTGAACAATGCGGCTGTGTCGAGACCTACGACGCTATTGTAATTGCCCTCAATACGATCGATAAAACCTGCGCCAATCCATTCTTGAATTCCATATGCGCCCGCTTTATCAAAGGGTTTAAACTGTTTGATGTAAAAGTCGATTGCCCAATCAGGAATTTCAGAAAAAGAAACAGTGACTATGCTAGTCTCAGTGGTCAATTTCGGTATGCCATTATCCGTAATGACCAGGGTTAGTCCACTGATGACCTCATGCGTTGTCCCGCTCAAAGCCACCAACATTTCGCGTGCTCTCGCTTCATCTGTCGGTTTTCCGAATCTTTGACCGTTTTGCCAAACTTCAGTGTCGCTCGTAATTCCTAGTTGCCCAGGTTCGAGGTGGGTACTTAGTGCTTGCGCCTTTAGCTCACTCACGAAGGCGGCCACTTCTACACCGGATAAATGCGCCGGAGCGCTTTCGTCAATATCCAACGGTAGGGTCTTGAAATCTAGACCTAACGAGGTTAAAAAAGCGGCTCTCCGTGGGCTTTGAGAACCCAATACTAAATCATGGGTCAATTCCATTGTTACCAGGTTCTATCTTCTTTGCGCCCCCAAAGATTATGGATTTTCAATAATTGCTCTACGACGTCGCGAACACAGCCTTCTCCCCCTAATACAGGGCTTACATAATCTGCTATGGCTTTTATCTCTGGCGCTGCATCTTGCGGCGCACAGGCAAGTCCGGCCAATTCCATTACGTCGTAATCCGGAAGATCATCACCCATGTACAATATTTCCTCATTGGAGAGATCATAGCACATTTTTAAATCTTCAAATGCATCCATTTTAGAGGATGCACCTAGGTACACATCTGTGATGCCCAATCCTGAAAGTCGTTCTTTCACATCCGTTGAGGTTCCTCCCGTTATAATGGCCACACGAATACCATTTCGAACCGCCAATTGAAGGGCATAGCCATCTTTACTGTGCATTTTTCGGACTGGAGCCATACCCGGCATGAGCAACACTTCTCCGTTAGTCAATACACCGTCCACATCGAGCACGACGGTTGTGATGTTCTTAAAGAGCTCTTTATAATTCATCTTTTGGATGGTGTTTTTGAATACTGGCACTTAATAATTTATACAACGTTTGAACGTCCTGGTCTTTGATGGAGTCCATATGCTTTTCTAGTGTCGGTGTATCGAAGCGTAAAGCAGGACCTGTTTGGGCCTTTTTAGGACCTAATTCGATTGCTTTACCAGGGCCTTGACGCATAATGGCGTGCAAGATTTCGACCGGAAGCTTATGTTGTGCTGCATGCTCGTAGGCCAATGTATACAGGTGATTTGTGAAATTATTGACCATTACCGCAGCGGCGTGGAGCTTTTCTCGTTTGTTGGATGGGATATCAAAGATGTGTTGGGTTAAGCAGGACGCAATAGTTCGAAGTACTGCTTCATCTTCCTTGGTCTTCGCTTCGATCAGAATAGGGACTTCGGACCAATTCAAAGCAGCATTTTTCGTGAAGCTATACAATGGATAAAAAACACCACTTCGCGTTCCGCTTTGAATAGGTAAGGCGCCTGCTGTATGTGCGACTAGCATATGCTCAGGTAAAGCCGCGCAAACCTCAGAAACCCTATGGTCCCCAACACATACGATAACGAGGTCCGTTGCGCTTTGTAAATGAAGATTTCGGTCTACGAAATAGGGTGTGTGCTGCTTGGATAGCCCGTTGAATAGATGTGAACCTAAGTTTCCCTTGCCTACAATAGCGATATGCATCGGTCCATCACTCATGCATTAGCCTCTTTTCAGACGTTGAACTACAGCAATCACAGTTCCCAGCGCCATTAGAATAGAACCGATCCACAATAAATTAATCCAAGGGAAAACCACGGCTTTGACAAGAATAAACGGCACTTCTTCCTCTTTGTGCTCACTCGCGATGATCACCGGTCTGTTGGTTTCATAGTTGATGCGATCAAAGCTGAATTTTAATCCCAATGCTTTGATTTCCGTATCCATATGCTTCACTTCGTTGCCCTCGACTACGTAAACGGGCATCACTTTATAGGTGCTATCATCCATGGTCTTCACGGTGATTCCGGCGCCCAACACTGCATATTCCAGTTCACCATCTTTATCTGGTGCATCCACGAGGAGGGTATCTAAGGTGACTTGATATTTTCCGTAGAGGTAGTGGCTCTCGTTTAGGTTGAATTCAATCTCGAATTGGTTTTTCCACTCGTCATCTCCTAATTCCTCTGCCGTCCGCAAGTCCGCATAGGTGACGTGCGTATAAATGTCTTTCAGTGCAAAATGCTGTGTAGACGGCTCGGCAACGTTACCCATACGTTCATTTAGCTGTATGCGCGGTTTCAGACCAAAGGCCGGTTCTAATTTCCCATCATTTTCTTCAAAGAAATCCAGGTGGTAGTTCACGAAATGACCCTCTTCAGATTGTTGCGACCAACTCACAAAGTAGTTGCCCATGGGCACTGTATCACCTTGCTCAATAAGCAAGTTTTCGTTAGAGGGGAAGTCTTCGTGAATGAATGTGTCGTTTTGTGAAATGATGGTTTTGTTCGCATTGGAGATGAGTGATCCTGCGATGATCAGGCCAAAACCTATGTGAGCAACGCTCGATCCTGCCACCGCACTTTGGCCTTTAGCCCAACGCAACCAAAATTCTGCATTAGCGATAATGGCATAACAGCTTGTCCAAAAGAGGAAGATGTACATGGGATTCCACATATCAAGCGCCGCCGCTCCTGCAAACGCAACGAGGGTAGTGAGCACTAAACTCAGGATCTGACGTTTGAAGAAGGATGCCGTTGTGGTTTTACGGTAGGCAAGGAAATGGCCTGCACCCATCAATAAAGTGATGATGATGGCAAACGGAACCTGTATGGCATTGTAATGCTCAATGGGATTGTTGAGGACTTTGTTCCGATCGTACAATGTGAAGAGAACACCTTCAGGTCCAAACAGCTTATTAAATACCGGGTAAGAAGTGCTTAGTGTGATTTGTAGACCACTAATCAATAAGGTCAATGCACCGATAAACATCCAAAATTCACGGCTGTCCATACGGTCTTCCTTTTCCTTTTTCGGTAAGCCTTTGTAGCGGATAAGTAATAATCCGATCGCGCCGATGGTGAAGAAGAGGAGGTAAATTAATAATTGGCCACTCAAGCCTAAATCTACGAAAGCATGCACAGAACTGTCGCCTAAAACGCCGGAGCGGGTAAGGAATGTAGAGTACAAAATGAGCAAGAAGGTCAGAATAAGCAAGAAGAGCGCCGAAGGCATTACTCCGCCTTTATTGCGTTGAATGAGCAATAAGTGCGCTCCCGCGGCCATGGTTAACCACGGTACCAACGAAGTATTTTCCACAGGGTCCCACGCCCAGAAGCCCCCAAAACTCAGTGCTTCATATGCCCAAGCTCCGCCCATCAAGATACCTACGCCTAAAATTCCAACGGAGAAAAAGCTCCAGACCAATGCGCTGTTGATCCAACTCTTATAGTCTTTACGCAACAATGCTGCTATTGCATAACTGAAGGGCACCAACGTCGAGGCAAACCCTAGGAATAGCGTAGGTGGATGAATGGTCATCCAGTAATTTTGAAGCAATGGATTTAATCCAGAACCGTCAGCGAAATTAGGGAAACGTGTAAGGTAGTCGGCAAATTGAGTCCAGGGTAGACCTACATTTTCACTCAATTCACGCACAAGAATAAAGGGGCTGTAACCCAGGTGAAGATCACCAATGTAAACGCCTAGAATCATGCTGACTAAAAAGGCTTGTACTGCGGCAAAGACACCTACGACTGGCCCCTCGAAAGATTTTGCGCTGTAGGTTAAAATCCAACCTAAAATGGCATTCCAGAACATCCAGAGTAAGAATGATCCTTCTTGTCCTTCCCAGAATGCAGAAAATAGATAACGCGGAGCGAGGTCCAGTGAAGTGTGTTTCCATACATAGTCGAACTCAAAGTAGTGNTTCGCCATAATAAAGAACAACGTACCTATCAGACCGAACAGGGCGGTGGCGTGAATCCTAAAGGCCAGACGACCTAAGGTTTTCCACTGTGCACCCTTTTGATAATAAGCGACGGTAGAGAGTAAAGCAAANGCAAAAGAAAAGGCCGTCAATCCACGACCTAATTCTGCTGCCCAAAGGTGTTCACCTATGTAGTTCATAAGAAGTTATTTGTAGATTTTATCGCTATCTACTTCGTTTTGTTCGTTGTACTTCGACGGACATTTCATGAGGATTTCTGTGGCGATGAATGCTGTATCCGCATCATAACCGGTAAGCGTAATTTCTTCAGAGCGCTCAAAATCTTGAGGTTTGGGCTCGTTGTAGATAACGCGCTGCTTCTTTCCTTGTTTGTCAATAGCACCGAAGGAGAATTGGACCAATTTAGGCTCAAAGGCCATTTCAGCATCTAAATCCAGGAAAGCGATGACCGTTGTGGTTTCGCCCTCTGCAGAAGCGGCTGTTGTAAAGTCGCTATACGTAGCGCTATTGCCCAATTTTACAAGCGTATACCCGATAAGAACTGCAATTGCAATAATGATAGCCACCTGACTATTTTTCATCTTCAAGCTTTTTAATTTTTCGATCTAAAGAGAATAAATAAGCTCCAAGACCAATAAAAATGATGGTAATCACACCGATCACTACATTCATTTTGTCATTGCCGTACATGATGCTTTCATTTTGAGCAGCGGCGGCAATGGGACCCAGGGTGCTCAATAGCGCGATTTGCTTTTTCATTCTTCTAAGTTTCTAATTCTATAACGCAAAGCGGCGATCCAAGTTCCCACTAATATCCATCCAAGGACTGCTGGGTAAAACACCAAACGTAATCTATTGTCTAAATCGTAGGAATTAAATCCAGGATTACCCCCATTACCCGGGTGTAAGCTATCTGTCATTCTGGGCAAAATACCGATGAAAACGATCATCATAACGAACGCAAATATGTTGTAGACACCGCTAATTCTCGCTCTTTTACGAGGGTCGTCGATGGAGTTTCTCAAAACAAAATAGGCCAGATAAATGAGCATGGTTATGGCCGTACCGTTGAGCTTAGGATCGTTCGTCCACCAAGCACCCCAGGTGAATTTCGCCCAAAGCATACCGGTTAAAAGTCCCAGAATACTAAAAAACATCCCGGTCTCTGCCAAGCTGATGCTTCTTCTGTCGCGTGCCATATTCTCTGAAGTAAGAAACCCAATAGCATTACCAAAACTTGCCGCCATCATTGCGACCATCGCAAACCACATACTTACGTGGTAAAATAGGTTGCGAATGCTTTGTTCAATAATGGGAAGTTCGGGCACCTCTGTCCATAAACCGTAACTGAGGCTAAATATGATTAAGAGTAGGCCTGTAATTTTGTAGGATAGTCCTTTCATGCGTGTTTTTAATCTTGCCAAAGATACGGAAAGAGAAGGTAGGCGAGTAGTCCAATTCCAATATCTAACGCTGCTAAAGAAGCCACTAAATTCAAGGCTTCACCGGTAGGGACTCCTACGATGGCTTGTAGATTTAAAACGCTGGTTAATTGGAGAATAGGAAGGAGTAGGGGAAGGGCTAAAATGGCACTTAACGTCGCATTGCCTTGCGTACGTTGCGCAACACCNGAAGTTANNGTNAGNACNACNCTNCANCCTACNCTGCCTAAGAGCAGAGCGAGGCCGAACAAAAGGGTGTTGAATACAGGATTGCCAAAGAATAGACTAAAAAGTCCCCAAGTCAACCCACTTATAACGGCAATGTAGGCACTGTTAAATAGGAGTTTCGCAATGATCGTTTCTGCGGGACCGGCAATCGTTTGATAGTAGTAGAAATAATCGTTCGATTCGTATTCGAAACTTCGAGCGCTTAACTGTATCGCACCAAAGAAAACTACAATCCAGAGCAGTGAATTCCAGGTCTTGTCCGCCGGAACACCGCCGCCATTGAGTAGGTAAATCAGGTAAGCAACGCCCACGAGATAGAGCCCCAAGGAAAAGAGTACGTTTGAATTTCGTACTTCCTGAGAAAAATATCTACGAACCAGTACCCAAGTATTTTTCATGGGTGTAAAATTACGGCAAACTATTGCGCAAATTTGATGTTATACCACAAAACCCTAATTCATGAAAAAAATAGTT
>P_2C_Liq_2_UnCtyDRAFT_1000024_pt1 | contig 38787 bp, 34 predicted proteins | sample Pon2CUnioCityCA_FD_10236 | JGI IMG/M metagenome (IMG submission 10236) | reverse complement strand
TCCACCAAACCGGCATTTTCCTCTCCTGCTTCTACAAGCATGTGAGGGCCTTTTTTCGGTAGTTTTTTCAACCAAACGATGGAGTTTTTATAAGAACAGTGCTCACTCCACATGACACCATAAACAGAAAGTTCAAGGTAGTTGGGGGTGCGTCCTAAAATCTCTTTGATTTTATCAAACTCTTCGGGGCGGAGGCCCATTTCTTGAGCCTGTTCTAAAGTGGCTACGGCAGTGCTGTTCATTATTGAAAAGAATTTGGGCAAATTTAGGTATTCTTGTACCAACTCATTTGTATTCTATGCGCAATCTTTCCCACACTTTTATCCGATTTGTTGTTTATAACCTTCTCTTCATCTTCTCACTGAGCAATTGTACCCCAGCCGAGGAATTTGATCTGTTGATAACGAACTTCGAATTGCACACCCCTTACAATACACCAAAAAGTGACGGTGAACAGCCACAATATTCCATCGGAATCAAGGACGGTAAAATTGCTTCGATACTGGACCACAGTCGAGGCACGAAATTTCCGAAAGCGAAAGAGACCCTGTCCTTAGAGGGGCAACACCTCTACCCCGGATTCATTGATGCACACGGACACCTTTTTGGGTATGCACGAACCTTAAGTACTGTAAACCTGATCGGTGCCGCATCGAAACAGGAGTGTATTGAGCGCATCCAAGCATACGTTGAGCGGCATCCCAACGAACATTGGATCATCGGTCGCGGCTGGGACCAAAACGATTGGACACCGCAAGAATTCCCAACGGCCAAAGACCTCGCTGAATTTTCAGATAAACGCATCTACCTCACACGTATTGACGGGCATGCAGCTTGGGTCAATCAGGCAGTGCTCGACACTTTTTCCATTTCGTCCAGCACAGCCATTGAAGGCGGACAAATTCTTGACGGCGTGCTTGTGGATAACGCAGAATCTTTAGTCACTTTACCAAAGCTAACCAACAGGTATTGGCGTGCAGCCTTACTTCAAGCACAAGACAGTCTAGTGAAATATGGACTCACGGCAATGACTGATGCAGGACTTACGGCAAGCCAAATCCTTTTATTAGACTCATTACAAGAAGAGGGGCAATTCCATCTTTTTGTCAATGCAATGATCAGCAACAATGAAGAAGATTTGGCATATTTCGAGTCAAACGGTCCGATTGAAAAACCGCTCCTTAGAGTAAAAAGTGTCAAAGCCTATCTCGATGGTGCCTTAGGCTCAAGAGGCGCTTTACTGCGTGACCCTTACCATGACCTACCGGATCATTACGGTCTACCGCTTCTGAGTCCGAGACAACTCGATGGATTGCGCGAGCGATGCGTTGAAAACGGATGGCAGCTCTGTGTTCACGCTATTGGAGATAGCGCACACCACGTTTTATTAGAGAGTTTCAGCCAATTGGACACCATTGCAGACCTCAGATTCAGGGTGGAACATGCGCAAATCATGACACCAGAAGACAGTGCTTATTATTCGCATCCGAACATCATAGCTTCCGTGCAGCCGACGCACGCGACAAGCGACATGTATTGGGCCGAAGATCGCCTGGGGCCACACCGTATTCAACACGCATACAGCTACCGAAGAATTTTCAATGCTTCGAATGAAAGGGTCGCCTTTGGGACCGATTTTCCGATCGAACACATCGACCCCTTAGCCACTTTCTTCGCTGCAACCACGCGCCAGGACAAGAATCATTGGCCTGAGGGCGGCTTTTTACCCGAACAAACCGTTAGCCCAGGAATGGCCATTTACGCAATGACCTCTGGCGCCGCTTATAGTGCTTTTGGCGAAGAGGCCTACGGAAGCATTGCCTTAGGTCAACAAGCCAATTTCACCGTCTTAACTACAGATCTTTGGAACCACTCACCTGACCTGCGTGAAAGCACCCGTGTAGTCAAAACTATAGTTGGCGGTGAGGTGTTGTATGATCGCAATTCCTTTAAAGGGCAATAGTACATTTTTGCTATATTGAACCTTCGCAAAAACACACATTTTTCAAGAGAATAAAACCATGAAACAACCCACTAGATTATTCGATATTCCCCATTACCAGTTGGAACACATACCAATGAAGCTGATGATGACCTCTAAGGTTGGCGGTGAATGGAAATCATACAGTACAAAAGAATTCATTGAAGCCGTAGACCAAACGAGCCGTGCATTGCTAGAGCTTGGTGTTAAACATGGCGATAAGGTTGCGCTGATCTCGCACAACAACCGTTGCGAATGGAACATTATGGACCACGCGCTTTTGCAAATTGGCGCTGTAGATGTACCGATCTATCCTACCATGACCGAAGCAGATTACGAATACATCTTCAATCACAGCGAGAGTATTTACTGTTTTGTCTCCAACGATGAGCTTTACGATAAAGTNTCCGCNGTTCTCGATAAATGCGAGCACATGAAGAAGGTCTATACTTTTGAGCACTATGAGGGCAAGAACCACTGGTCAGAAGTGCTGGCCTTAGGTGCGGATCAAACCCGTCAAGCAGAGGTTGAAAAAGCCCGTGATGCTGTAAAACCAGAAGATCTTGCCACAATTATTTATACCTCTGGAACCACTGGTCTACCAAAAGGCGTTATGTTAAGCCACAAAAATGTGGTTAGCAACGTCATTGCGGCTACACCGCGTATTCCGGGCCTTGTTAAAGGTGAAGCAAAAACATTGAGCTTCCTGCCCGTCTGCCACAGCTTCGAGCGTTTCATTCAATACTTATATATGTACAATGGTGCCAGCATCTATTTTGCGGAGTCTATTGAAACCATCAAAGCCGATTTAAATTACTGCCAGCCTACTATTTTCACTGCTGTTCCTCGTCTCTTAGAGAAGTTCTTTGACGGCATTGTTGCGAATGGCACCAGTGCAGGCGGTCTGAAAACTAAAATCTTTGAGTGGGCCGTTAGCCTTGCTCTACAATGGGAACCAGAACATGCAAATGGAGGTTTCTATCATTGGAAATTAGGTATTGCGGACAAGCTTGTATTCAGCAAGATCCGTGCTGCTTTAGGGATGACAGAGATCAAAGCTGTCGCTTCGGGATCGGCAGCCTTGCAACCGCGTTTGGCGCGATTCTTCAATGGGATTGGCGTGCCTATTCTCGAAGGTTACGGACTGACGGAAACGTCTCCAGTGATTTCTGTGAATACTACGGCGCAACCCGGTATGCTACGCATTGGCGCAGTCGGTAAAGTGATTGATGGTGTTGAAGTTAAGATTGCAGAGGATGGCGAGATCCTGGCAAAAGGTCCCAACATCATGATGGGCTATTACAAGCAGCCTGAACTGACCGCAGAGGTGATGACCGGCGATTGGTTCCACACTGGTGATATTGGAGTAATTGAAGACGGCTTCATTCGTATCACAGACCGTAAGAAAGAAATGTTCAAGACCTCTGGAGGTAAATATGTAGCACCACAGTTGATTGAGAACGAACTAAAGGCATCGCATTTGATTGAACAGAGTATGGTCATAGGATCAGGGCGCAAATTCCCATCCGCAATCTGTATCTTAAATGAGCCAGGCGTCAAAGAATGGTGCTCACGCCACGACATCAAATTTACTACTATTGAAGAGATGGCGCAAAACCAGCAGGTGCGTGATCGCGTCTGGAAAGATGTAGAGCGTGCGAATGCAGGGTTTGGAAAGTGGGAGCAGGTTAAGAAGGTCATCATCGACACTGACGAATTCACTGTTAACAATGGTTGTTTGACCCCTACATTTAAAGTTAAGCGCAAGCCTATTCTTGCGAAGTACGAAGAGCAGATCGAAGCGTTGTACGCAGAGTAAACTCTAAATCGAATACCGCTTTCAATCCCCGCCTCCGGCGGGGATTTTTTTTTGCCGCTACCCCACACAAATGGGGCGGCGGGGAAGACTACAGCGCATGTTGGGTGAATACCAAAACAAAAAACCCGCTTCCATTAGGAAGCGGGTTCACTGAATCTTTACACGGTTAAGAAAAGCCTATAGCGCTGCGACGTGCTTAGCCAAGCTTGACTTCAAGTTAGATGCTTTCTTCTTATGAATGATGTTGCGCTTTGCCAAGCGATCAAGCATAGAAGTTACGCGTGGGAGCATTTCTGCAGCTTCCGTGGCGTCAGTTGCACCGCGAAGTTTGCGCACAGCGTTACGTGTCGTCTTATGGTAGTAACGATTGTGTGCAGCCTTCTTGGCTGTCTGACGAATTCTTTTTAAAGCAGACTTATGGTTTGCCATGTCTTTTAATTCTTAATAGTTGTGACCCGTACGGGAATCGAACCCGTGTTTCTGCCGTGAAAGGGCAGCGTCCTGGACCGCTAGACGAACGGGCCTTAAATGTTCCAGAACATTCCCCTGTTTTGTTTGGGGAGTGCAAATGTAATCACGTTTTTCAGATTCACAACACATTCACACAAAAAATCGAAAATTATTTCGACCTCCGCAGATCACAGGTTAATACGCCTTAGCGAAGACTACACGCTGCTTGCTTGGCTTTCCTGTAAGCACACAAACCCCCTCTTCCTCCTTGGAATCCAATGGGATACAACGGATGGTCGCCTTCGTCAATTCTTTGATTTTATCTTCCGTTTCTGTCGTTCCGTCCCAATGTGCATAGACAAATCCTGGATTTCCCTTCATCAATGCTTCAAATTCTTCCCAGGAATTGACCTCCTGTGAATGTGCTTCTCTAAAGTCTAGCGCCTTTTGGAACAGTGATTTTTGAATCTCTTCCAACAACGCTGGCACGGTAGTGGCCACATCTTTCTGATCTACAAACTGCTTTGTTAGAGTATCTCTACGTGCTAGTTCGACACTGCCCTTCTCAAGATCCTTAGGACCGATAGCAATGCGCAAAGGAATCCCTTGGAGTTCGTATTGATTAAATTTCCAGCCCGGCTTGTGCGTATCGCGGTTGTCGTATTTCACGGTAATGCCTTGCGCACGTAATTGGCCCATTAAGTCTTCAGCCACTTCACTAATGGCATCCAATTGCTCTTGCCCCTTATATATGGGGACAATAACTACTTGGTAAGGAGCCAATTTTGGTGGCAGCACCAATCCATTATCGTCACTGTGTGTCATAATAAGCGCTCCCATCAGTCGTGTACTCACGCCCCATGAGGTTGCCCAAACGTATTCTTGTTTCCCTTCCTTATTCTGGAATTTCACCTCAAATGCCTTGGCAAAATTTTGACCCAAGAAATGAGACGTACCCGCCTGCAGCGCCTTACCATCTTGCATCAAAGCTTCGATACAGTAGGTCTCTAACGCGCCCGCAAACCGTTCACCTTCGGTTTTCAAACCACGTAAAACAGGAATGGCCATGACATCTTGAACGAAATCTGTGTATACGTTCAACATAGTTTCTGCCTCCGTGATGGCCTCTTCCCTTGTGGCATGAGCAGTATGGCCCTCTTGCCATAAAAACTCTGATGTTCTTAGGAATAAGCGTGTACGCATTTCCCAACGTACCACATTCGCCCACTGATTCACCAGTATCGGCAAATCGCGGTAGCTCTGGATCCAATCTTTATAGGTATCCCAAATAATGGTCTCGGAAGTAGGGCGAACGATCAATTCCTCTTCCAATTTCGCCGAGGGGTCTACCACAACACCACCTCCATTAGGATCGTCCATTAATCGGTAATGAGTAACCACTGCACATTCTTTCGCGAATCCATCCACATGCGACGCTTCTTTTGAAAAGTACGATTTGGGGATAAACAGCGGGAAATAGGCGTTCATGTGACCCGTTTCCTTGAACCGTCTATCGAGGTCCGCTTGGATGCGTTCCCAGATTGCAAAGCCATAAGGCTTGATCACCATAGAACCACGTACGCCTGAGTTTTGAGCCAAATCTGCTTTGACTACCAATTCATTGTACCATTTCGAATAATCGTCCTCGCGTGTTGTGAGATGTTTTGCCATGTAATTGAGCTTGGTATAACTTTTGTACCTTGTAAATAAGAACGCAAATCTACTGAAGTTATGAAGAAGCCCATACTACTACTATTCATTTCTTCCCTCATGTTATCATCATGTGGGACTTCAGTGAGTTTAACAGCCAATTATTTCGAGGACGAAAACTATTACAACCCCGCGCTTCCCGCACCGCGTTTCGCCAGTGCAAAAGCGATGGGAACTATGGATAGTGAACCCTATACGGATGAAGATTTTGCGCTTATTTGGGAAGGAGAACAACCCTTAGTTTCAGCACCGCTTCAGGGCAGTACAAACGCCTGGTGGAACAATGGCAGAAGCTATTGGACCCCTGGATTCGGCACCTTCTTCTACCCCCAATGGAACAACACCATGGGACTCAACTCCTGGAACAGCATGGGCGGTTATCATCCCTACGGCTACAATGGCTTCGGCTACGACTCCTTCGGGTGGAACAGCGGGATGGGCATGGGTGGATTTTCGCCTTACGCCTTCGACCCCTACGGATGGAACAACGGCTGGAATTCGGGTTGGGGAATGGGCTATAATCCCTACGGCTACACTCCTTATGGTTACAATCCTTATGGATTTGGCTGGAATGCATGGAACGGCGTGACCAATTTCGGATCTACCGCCTCATCGCCTTCAAACGAGCCCACTCGGACCGGCATCAACTATGGCGGCAGACGCCCGAACAAATACCGCAGAAGCGGAGGTCAAGGCAGTACAAGCGGCCGCACAGACAACTACTCTACAGATTGGCGCGCACCCACCGTGCAAGCACCCAACACTGCACCCGTTTCCACCTCCAGAGGCTGGGCACAACCGCTCCTTGAAACGGCACAAAAATCCCTACGCACGTCTGCAACCACAAGCCCTCGCGGCAGCAGCAGCAGACCCAGCACAACGGTAAAACCTGCACCGTCGGTTCGCAGCGAAGTAAATTATTCGCAACCCAATACAAGATCTACTTACGAGCGCAGCGGCAATTACCGCGTTGAAAGCGCACCGGCAACACGCAGTTCAAACACCTATACCCCATCCGCACCTGCACGCAGTGGTTCCACCTCTAATTCTAGCGGTTCACGTAGACGATGAAAAAAACACCCGTACTGGCACTGCTGATCTTCCTTTGTTTTCAAGGAAGCGGACAAAGTGTAGACTATTTCGCTGAGCTCAACCAGCCCGTGCTCTGGGGAGATGCGCGCTACAACAGTCTTTCAGGTGCGATGACTGCAATGAGCGGTTCTTTTACGGCACTTGCGGAAAATCCCGCTGGAGCAGGCCTTTATCGACAAGCCGCCTTCGGAAGCGATCTTTCCATGTACAGCACTACTAATTTTAAAAGTAGCAACGCATTCCCGACCGGCAACGCTTTGACCTTAAATATGGCCAATGTGGGCTACGTCGGCAAAGAACCTGAAACCGGATGGAACGTATTCTTCACCTACAATTCCGACGACCTGTTCCGTCAAAATTTACGCTACACCCAAAATGGTGGAGGAAGCATACAGCAACAATGGATTGAGAACAGCCATTATGTTGCTCCAGACGATCTGCCTTGGGTAGGACCGTATGAAGATATGCTCTATCAAAGCTACGCATCGGACCGTAACGATACCACGGGTGAATACTACAGCACCGCCAATCTAAACAACACGAATTTCGTTCACGACCTCCACAGATCCGGGATGAAAAATCAGTGGACCCTAGGTTTTGGCGCATCGGCCAACAAACAATTGTATTATGGAGCCTCCGTTAAAATCGTGCATTCGTACGAAAAGGTAACGGTAGCGCACGAAGAGAGTTACAGCGAAACCACAGACCTCACGTCTTTCGATGTTTTGGACTATTGGGACAATAGCGGCGTGGGAATTACGGCAAATGCTGGTCTTCTTTACCGCCCAAATCAAGCGCTTCGCTTTGGGCTGGCTGTCGACTTACCGCAAGTATACAGTTTCACTCAAAATTGGGATACAGAAATGATTGCCTACCGCTCTTCTGTCAACCAAATCATTACGCAAGCAGAAGGCTATGGACTGCTCTACCAGTGGAGTATGATGACTGCGCCGAAATTGAAGTCGGGCCTCACACTAGTCGGTGGCCGATTAGGCCTCATCACCCTCAGTCACACCTACATCCCACACAGTTTTTCCGCCGCTTTAAGCAGAGCCGAGCGCTACCTGAACCCCATTATCAACGAAGAATTAAGTGACCAACACACCCTAGCTGCAGGCGCAGAACTGCGATTAGGCCCAATCACTTTGCGCGGTGGAGGCGGCTACACCAACTCCTTTCAACAAGGGCGTGCTGCGCAATGGCGTCGCAGTTTAGGCATCTCATTGCAGAGCGAAGGCAACACCTTTTATATGAGTTGGAGCCAACTCCGTCAAGCCACCCAATATTATCCGTTCAGTGCTGCCTACACCGAGTCGCTCGCTCTAATGAGACAGCGCTCTATCCTTTCCATCGGTTCGACCTGGAAATTCTAAGGCATTTTGCATCTTTTAACGTAATTTGCAGGGACCGCAGCGCATTGCGGTCCAATTCATTTTAAACCTACTTTCGAATGAGCCATTCATTTCGTCGTGCTACAACAGCCGTAGTCGTTCTCTTTGCAATTCTATGCACACTTCCCGCAGGCGCTCAACGCAAAAGCAAGGAAGACCAACCACTCTGGGCAAAAACGAGCCTCAGTGCCTTTAAGTTTCGCAATGTAGGCCCGGCGACCACTTCGGGGCGCATTGCCGATCTAGCGGTAGACACTAAAAATCCTGGAACCATGTACCTCGCTTTGGCCTCTTCCGGGGTGTGGAAAACCACCAATAACGGAACCACCTTTGAACCTGTTTTTGACAGCGAAGGAAGCTACAGTACTGGATGTATAGCCATTGACCCAAGCAACGCTAATGTTATTTGGGTGGGTACCGGCGAGAACAACAACCAGCGTTCAGTCGCCTATGGAGATGGACTCTATGTGAGTCGTGATGCCGGCAAGAGTTGGACCAAAAGCGGTTTAGAATCTAGCGAGCACATTGGAATGATTGCCATCGACCCGACCGATGGGAACCACCTCTATGTCGCTGCGTATGGACCGTTATGGTCCTCCGGCGGAGAACGCGGTATTTACGAATCAAAAAACGGCGGTCAAACTTGGACGCGCATTCTATTTGTCGACGACCAAACAGGTTTTAACGAAATCCATATGGATCCGCGCGATCCGCAGACGCTTTATGCTACGGCACACCAACGCAGAAGACACGTGTACACGCACCTCAGCGGCGGCCCCAACAGCGCGATGTACAAAAGCACCGATGGTGGAGCGCATTGGAATAAGGTAGGAAACGGATTTCCGGGAGGAGATGTAGGGAGAATTGGTATGGATATTTCGCCTGCAAATCCAGATGTGCTTTACGCAACTGTGGAAGGACATGGGACATACGCCTCTACGGATCGCGGAGAAAGTTGGAACAAACGCTCCGGTCATGAAACCTCAGGGAACTATTACGTGGAGTTCATTTGTCACCCGACGGATGTGAATACGGTATACAGCATGGATACCTATGCGCATGTGAGTGTAGATGGAGGAAAAACCTTTAAAAACATACCCAAGCGTTTCAAACATGTGGACAACCACTGCTTGTGGATCGATCCGACGAACACGAACCACATGTACATTGGTACAGATGGTGGGTTGTACGAAACATGGGATGGAATGTCGAGCTGGAATTGGAAAGCGAATTTGCCTACCATCCAATTCTATCGTGTAGCTGTCGACAACGACTGGCCGTTTTACAACATTTACGGCGGGACCCAAGACAACAATAGCCTAGGCGGCCCGTCGCAAACCATCAATCAACGCGGCATTATCAACAGCGATTGGTTTGTCACTAATGGCGGTGACGGCTTTGAAAGCGCTACAGACCCAGACGATGCAAACATCGTATATGCTCAAGCGCAATACGGATGGTTGGTTCGTTTTAATAAGCAAACCGGTGAAAAGACACCGATCCAGCCACAGCCCCGTTATAAAGAGGCGCCATACCGTTGGAATTGGGACGCACCGCTGGTAGCAAGTAAGCACCAGAAAAAGACCTTGTATTTCGCGGCAAATAAAGTATTTAAAAGTACCGATCGCGGCGAAAGTTGGACGACCATTAGCGGCGACCTCAGCAGGCAATTGGACCGCAATACTTTACCTATCATGGACCGCTACTGGGGACCTGAAGCCATTGCCTTGCACAAAAGCACATCCATTTACGGCAACATTGTAACGCTCCGCGAAAGCCCTTTAAATGCTGGACACCTGTGGGTAGGAACAGATGATGGCTTGGTATGGAAATCAGAAGACGATGGTGAAAATTGGAACAGTATAAAAACTTTCACCGGCTTACCTAAAACACAGGTGGGATCTCTAAATCTACCGTTGGTTTACGTGCAGGACCTCATGCCTTCGCAACACGACAAGAAGGTGATTTACGCTGCGTTCAATAACCACAAGAATGGCGATTTTAAGCCCTACCTATTTAAGAGCGCTGATGGGGGGAAAAGTTGGGAAGATATTGCAGCCGATCTACCCGAACGCGGAAGTGTGTACAGTATTGCTGAAGATCACATCAATCCCAATTTACTTTTTGTCGGTACAGAGTTCGGTGTATTCTTTACACTTGATGGAGGTGAGAATTGGGTCCCGTTGAAGAGTGGGCTGCCCACCATTGCCGTACGAGATATTGCCATCCAGGAGCGCGAGAACGATCTGGTTCTTGGAACTTTCGGACGCGGCTTTTATGTGCTTGATAACTACAGCCCACTGCGTGAATTGGAATATGTGCTCGAACAAGAAGCTGCATTTTTCACCACGAAACCGGGGTTGTTGTTCCGTCGCGCCAGCATCGGTGGTACGGATTATAAAGGTGCCCAACTCTACAAAGCCAAAAACCCTGAAGTTGGAACCACCTTCGAATGGTATTTGGCAGATGGCGCGAAACGCGTAAAGAAAAATCGGCCAGAGGCAAATAACGAACTGCCCCACTACCCTAGCTTAGCGCAGCTCCAACAAGAAGACTGGGAAGAAAAACCCTATCTATTGTTTGAGATCTCTGATTCTTTAGGCAACCCTGTCGCTCGCTTCACAAAAGCGGACAGTAAGGGCATTTCACGTCACACATGGGATGGACGCATGAGCAGTAAAGCCGGTATCCGTACAAATGGCGAACCCATTACAGAGGCCTACGGAACCACATTTGTACTCCCTGGCACCTACTACGTAAGCTTGAGTAGATCGACCAACGGTACACTTGAAACTTTAGTTGATCGTCATGAATTTAAAGTGAACCATTTGTACAACTATGAGGGCATCGATATGGAATTCATCCAAAGTGTTGATGCACTTATGGCACGTTCGAACGAGGTGAAAGCGCTGTATACAGAGCTTAACGAGGAATTGAATGAATTACGAGCAGGTCTTAGAAACACACCAGGTGTAGATCTTGAAAATATATCTGAAGCGCGCGCTATTGATCTCGAATTGAAGGAGATTGGCGTTTTACTTAACGGCGACGGCACACGTAAAAAGCATGAATTTGAAACATCCAGCTCTTTAGGAGATGTTACAGGATTGCTGGCTTGGGGTGCGTACAACCACCGAGGAGCGCCGACGGGTACAATGCGTGCTTTGAAAGAAGATGCAGAGGCTATGATTAAAGATGCAGTTGCGGCATTGGAAACTATTGATGAAAAACTCGACGAATTAGAGACTAAAGCGCGTGAACAAGGGGTGCCTTTTTGGGATTAATAGTTTGTACCTTTGCCGCCCTTAAAGCATAGACTAAAAAAATGTCTGATACTATTAACGAACTTCTCGCCGACGAAATTGGCGATGCACACGAGAGTTTTACCGCAGTTACACCACTACGCGCGGATGCTTTTGACCTTTCTAATGAGGAAAAAATTGCAACCATTGCGGAACATGTGAAAGGCATATTGACTACCCTTGGCATGGACCTGGAAGACGACAGTCTTAAAGGAACGCCGATGCGTGTGGCCAAACTGTACGTCAACGAAGCGTTTGGCGGACTAGATCCTGCGCGTAAACCGGGCATGAGCACCTTTGATAATTCCTACCGCTATAATGAAATGCTGGTGGAGAAAAACATCGTTGTGTATTCTACCTGCGAACACCACCTTCTACCTATTGTAGGTCGTGCACATGTGGCCTACATTTCTAAGGGAAAAGTAGTCGGTTTGAGTAAGATGAACAGAATTGTTGATTATTACGCAAAGCGCCCTCAAGTACAGGAGCGCCTTACCCGCCAGGTAGTCCAAGCGCTGCAAGAAACCCTGGGAACGGATGATGTCGCTTGTGTGATTGATGCAAAACACCTTTGTGTGAATTCGCGAGGCATCAGAGATATTGAGAGTTCGACCGTAACCGCCGAATTTGGTGGTGCATTCCAAGACGAAGCAAAAAAGAGCGAATTTTTAGATTACATCAACCTTACAACTGATTTTGGCGCTTAGTGAAACCATTATACACTTCTTACCCCTTAAGTATTGAGAATAGCCTGACCGGTGAAAAGGAGGTTTTTGCCCCTGTTCACGAAGGTAATGTGGGTATGTATGTATGTGGCCCAACAGTTTACAGTGATGTGCACTTAGGTAATGCACGAACATTCACTTCATTCGATATGATCTTCCGTTATCTAAGGCATATCGGCTACAAAGTGCGCTATGTTCGAAACATTACGGACGCAGGGCATTTAGAAAATGATGCCGATTCAGGTGAAGATAAAATTTCCAAAAAAGCACGTTTAGAGCAATTAGAACCCATGGAGATTGTGCAACGGTACACCGTTGACTTTCATAAAGTGATGGATGCACTTAATGCCTTCCCGCCATCTATCGAGCCTACTGCCACTGGACACATATCCGAACAGATAGAAATGGTTCAGACCATTCTAGATAAAGGATGGGCCTACGAAAGTAACGGCTCAGTGTACTTTGATGTGACTGCCTACAATGCAAATGGCGGCGACTACGGAATACTTTCAGGGCGTAAAATGGACGAGCTACAAGCCGGTACCCGTGCTTTAGATGGCCAAGAAGAAAAACGCAACCCTGCAGACTTTGCACTTTGGAAGAAAGCATCACCTACGCACATCATGCGTTGGCCTTCGCCATGGAGTATAGGATTTCCAGGCTGGCACTTAGAGTGTTCAGCGATGAGTACAAAATATTTAGGCGAGTCGTTCGATATTCATGGCGGTGGAATGGATTTGAAGTTTCCGCACCACGAATGCGAGATTGCACAAAACAGCGCTTGCTCAGGGCACAAAGGCGCTCGGTATTGGATGCATGCAAACATGTTGACGCTGAACGGAAAGCGCATGAGTAAGAGTACTGGTAACACGATTTTACCGAGGGAATTGTTCGCTGGGGATAGCCCACTTTTAGAGAAAGGCTTTAGCCCCTCTGTAGTCCGATTCTTCATGATGCAAGCGCACTACAGCAGTGTGTTGGATTTCAGTAATGATGCACTACTCGCAGCAGAAAAAGGGCACGACAGGTTACTTAGTGCGCTTGAAAAATTGGACACCTTAGAACCGTCAAAGGAATCCATCATTGCACTGCAACCTTGGATAGACAAATGTTATCAAGCGATGAGCGATAATTTCAATACGCCCATTCTCATTGCACATCTGTTCGAAGCCATCAAATGGATCAGTACCGCGGAAGGCACGATTGGACTTGATGCTGACGATTTAGTCACATTTAAAACTACTATACACGCTTTCACTTTTGAGCTCTTAGGCTTACAGTCAAAGTCCGTAGATTCTTCAGACGCACATAAAGACGCCTTAGATAAAGCCATGTCATTGGTGATTGAATTAAGAGCACAAGCCCGCTTGAACAAAGATTGGGGAACGGCAGATTTAATCCGAGACCAATTGCAAGAAGCAGGTATCCAGCTCAAAGATGGTGCAGATGGCACCAGCTACAGCCTCTAAAAAATGAAAGCTGTGAAGGATGTCGTTTTGAAAGTGCTCGGAACTCCCTTACTTGCATTGATTTGGTTGTACCGTACGGTATTCTCCCGATTGCTTGGTCCTTCTTGCCGCTACCAACCCACCTGCAGTGTTTATGCAGCGGAAGCGGTTAAGATCCACGGTCCATTTAAAGGCTTTCTGATGAGTCTAAAAAGAATTGGCAGTTGTCATCCTTGGGGTGGACACGGCTGGGACCCAGTGCCAGGAAGCGCACTTGAAAAAGAATTAAAAGATAAAAACATACGCTAATCTCATACAATGAAGAAACTCGTGCTATTCTCTGCGGCATTTGCCTTGTTCGCCTGTCAATCTAACTCTGAATCTGCAGATGGTGCGAGCGGAGCGACTTGGGAGGACAAAATCAGTTACGACGAAGAAATTCATCTTGAAGGCATTCGTCAATTGACTAATGGCGGCGATAATGCTGAAGCCTATTTCAGTTTTGACGGAACCATGCTCACTTTCCAGAGTAATGCGGAAAAGTGGGGAAATCAATGCGATCAGATCTATGCTTTTAACTGGAATACTGATACCATTTGGGACAAAGAACCGCAGCTCATCTCGAATGATTTAGGTCGCACGACTTGCGCCTATTTTATGCCCGGTGATACTACGATTCTTTACGCCAGTACATTTAGAGGGGACACTGCATGCCCCGCGGTTCCAGAACGCGGTGAAAGTGGCGCATACGTGTGGCCTATCTATGCTGATTTTGACATTTACGTAAGTGATCTACAAGGGCACATTGTAGACACATTAATTTCTGGCCCAGGTTACGATGCGGAAGCTACTGTAAGTCCAGACGGAACTAAAATCGTATTTACATCAGACCGCAGTGGTGATTTGGAACTGTACACCTGCGATATTGACGGATCGAACATCACTCAAGTTACGAGCGGCTTAGGGTACGACGGTGGCGCTTTCTTCAGCCCAGATAGCAAGAAATTGGTCTTTAGAAGTTCACGTCCGCAGACTGAAGAAGAGGTGAAGAAATACAAAGATTTGCTTGCACAAGGCATGGTCGAGCCTACGCATATGGAGATTTACACGTGTNATGTAGACGGCTCAGAATTGACCCAAGTTACCCAGCTGGGAAATGCCAATTGGGCCCCATTCTACCACCCGAGCGGCAATAAAATTATATTCTCAACCAACCACCACAGCGAGCGCGGCTATCCTTTCAACCTATTCATGATCAATACCGACGGAACGGGGCTCGAGCAGGTTACCTACGACGGCGTTTTTGACGCGTTCCCGATGTTCTCGCCGGACGGTAGTAAATTAGTCTTCGCTTCAAATAGAAACAACGGCGGGTCGCGCGCGACAAATCTGTTTATTGTAGACTGGAAAGAATAACACTATGCTATTGACCATTCTCTGGGACTTTCCCAACCACATCCCTATCGCAGGCTTTGAACTCCGATTCTATTCGCTGATGTTTATCATCAGTTTCGTTCTAGGCCAGTACGGGATGCAATATGTTTTTAAAAGAGAAAACGTCAACCCTAAACTCATGGACAGTTTGGTGTACTGGATGGTAGGTGCCACCATTGTTGGGGCTCGACTGGGACACGTTATTTTTTATGACTGGAGCTACTACAAGGATCACCTCGGTGAAATCCTGATGGTATGGAAAGGCGGCCTAGCCTCGCACGGCGCGGCCATCGCTATTGTAGCGGCCATGTTCTATTGGAGTAAGAAATTGGCAAAAAAGCATCCTTTGTGGACCTTAGACCGCATCGTTATCGTTGTAGCGTTAGCGGCAGGCTTCATTCGTATGGGCAATTGGTTCAATTCCGAAATTTATGGTGCGCCGGCCAACAGCGCCTTTGAGACGGTTTTTGTAGAAGATGGACGCAATACCTTGATACGGGGATACGGTGGGACCTTAAAGTCCGCCACTTTTGAGAAAACGGACCAATTCGTCCTAACCGATTCCATCACCTACCCTGTACTCAATGCCACCTTAACCTTCGTACGTCTTAACGACGTCCAAACGCAGCAGTACGCTACAGACTTTTTACCGCGCATTCTCAACACACAGGATCCCGATAATCAAAACCTTTTGGTCCATGGCATTCCGGAGGTAACGGTATATGAAGATGAAAATGGCTGGCACGCGCAGACGCAACTGATCGGTGTACCTCGCTACCCTACACAGTTGTTCGAAGCAGCGGGTTACTGGCTCTTTTTCATTGTTCTCGCTTTGCTCTACTTAAAAACTGTTGTTGGAGAAAAGCGCGGGTTTCTATTTGGACTTTTTCTAGTGCTTGTTTTTGGCTTCAGATTTTTCATTGAAAATTTCAAAGAAGTTCAAGTAGATTTTGAACAAAGTATGCAACTTAATATGGGCCAGTGGCTGAGTATACCGCTGGTTGCAATTGGACTACTATTTATCGCATTAAGCCTGCGCAAAAAATCATTGTAATGAACGCATTTAGAAAATACGCCGTTTGGATTGTTGGCCTCGGTTTGGCCGCATTTATCATTCCTTCCATCGTAGGAAGCATTGGCAAATTCAGTTCCAACACGAAGCCTTCCGTAAAACAACCCAATGAACCCTACGAACCGCCCTTTCGCGTCGATGGTACCGTTTGGGCAGTAAATGGTACAGATACCGCTACTGTTTTTGAAACCGAATATGCAACAACGCCAGAGGCTATAGAGATCGGTATGATGTACCGCAGATCTACACCACCGAATAGGGCCATGCTCTTCTTCATGCCAGGTGGCGACCAATTACGAAGCTTTTGGATGAAGAATACCCTTGTCGCGCTGGATATCATTTACATCAATGCAACAAATGACGTCGTGAGCATTCAAGCCAATGCCGAACCTCTTTCGACAAAAAGCCTTCCAAGCGCTGCACCTGCATCGTATGTTCTCGAAGTCTTAGGAGGTCAAGCAGCAGCGCAAGGGATCACCGTAGGCACAAAGATTTACTGGAGTCCAGTAGGCACCGAATAATTTTCAAAAAGCCGCTCAGAGTGAATAATTTATCTATCTTTGCGGCCTTATAGCATTACAAACATCTAAAACGATTTTGGTATGTACCTTACTAAAGAAAAGAAAGAAGAAATTTTTGCCGAATTCGGCGCATCAGCAACGGACACTGGTTCATCTGAAGGACAAATCGCTCTGTTTAGCTACCGTATCGATCATTTGACCGGTCACTTAAAGCAAAACAGAAAAGACCACAACACTGAGCGTTCGCTCATCCGTTTGGTTGGTAAGCGTAGAAAACTACTGAACTACCTAAAGCAAACAGATATCGCGCGTTACCGTGCGATCATCGAGAAACTAGGCTTGAGAAAATAATCCCAGCTTAAGAAGTACACAAAAAGGCAATTTTTACAATTGCCTTTTTGCGTATAAAAAAGTATCTATTTACACTATATATGATTCCACAAGCAATTACTGAAACTATCGTACTTCCTGACGGAAGAGAAATCACACTTGAGACCGGGAAACTGGCCAAACAAGCAGATGGCTCAGTTGTCGTTAAGTGCGGTGGGACAATGCTGTTGGCCACTATTGTGTCCAGCAAAGAAGCGAAAGACGGCGTTGACTTTCTTCCGCTTACGGTAGATTACCGTGAAAAATTTGCGGCCAATGGTCGCGTACCTGGAGGTTTTCTTAAAAGAGAGGGACGTCCTTCAGACAATGAAGTGTTGACCATGCGTTTGATCGACCGTGTATTGCGTCCTTTGTTCCCAAAGGATTACCACGCTGAGATTCAACTCATGATTCAGATGATCTCCTACGACGAGAATGTTGAAGCAACCTCATTAACGGGTTTAGCTGCCTCTGCAGCGATCGCAGTGAGTGATCTTCCATTCGACGGTCCTATTTCTGAAGTGCGCGTTGGTCGCATTAATGGAGAACACGTGATCAACCCTACCCCAGCTCAGATTGGTGAGCTTGAACTCGATATGGTGATCGGTGCGTCTATGGACAGTGTCGTTATGGTCGAGGGTGAAATGCAAGAAATCTCTGAAGAAGAAATGGTTGAGGCAATCAAATATGCCCACGACGCCATTAAAGTTCAGATTGAAGCGCAATTGCGTTTGGCTTCTCATGTAGAGAAAGCACAAACTAAACGTGAATACAGCCACGAAACGCACAACGAAGAAGTGCGTGAAGAAGTAATGGCTGCTACGTACGACAAAGTATATGAAGTTGCAAAAAGTGGTTTACCAAAGCACGAACGTTCTGCAGGATTCAAAGCTATTCTAAACGAATATCTTGAAAGCAAAGACGAAGAGTGGTTGGCGGCAAACACCGGTTTTGCAAAAACCTATTTCCACGATGTAGAGTACAAAGCCATGCGTGACATGGTGTTGAACGACGGACAACGTTTGGACGGACGTGCAACTACAGAAGTTCGCCCTATTTGGTCAGAAATTGACTACCTACCTGGCGCACACGGTTCTGCTGTCTTCACACGTGGAGAAACGCAATCATTAACCACTGTTACCTTAGGTACTTCGTTGGACGCAAACAGAATAGATGATGCAACCTTTACAGGTGAAGAGAAATTCTATTTGCACTACAACTTCCCACCATTCTCTACCGGTGAGGCACGTCCTATTCGTGGGGTTAGCCGCCGCGAGGTAGGTCATGGTAACCTTGCACAACGTGCATTGTACCAAATGGTTGATCCAGAAAACCCATTCACTATCCGTGTCGTTTCAGACATCCTTGAATCAAACGGTTCGTCTTCGATGGCAACAGTTTGTGCAGGAACACTAGCACTTATGGATGCAGGTGTAAAATTGGTTCGTCCTGTAAGTGGGATTGCCATGGGATTGATTTCTGACGGTGAGAAATTTGCTGTATTGTCTGATATCCTCGGTGATGAAGATCACTTGGGCGATATGGACTTTAAAGTAACGGGTACTGAAAAAGGTATTACTGCTTGTCAGATGGACATCAAAATCAAAGGTTTGAGCTACGAAATTTTAGTTCAAGCCCTGAAGCAGAGCTTAGAAGGTCGCTTGCACATCTTGGGTGAAATGCTGAAAACCATGCCGGAATCGCGCACGGAATTAAAGCCGAATGCTCCTAAGATCTACAAGCTTACTGTGAAGAAAGAATTCATCGGTCCAATCATTGGCCCAGGTGGTAAAAATATCCAAGGAATCCAGGCAGATACTGGCACAACGGTAACTATCTCTGAGGTTGACGACCGCGGTCACGTGGAAATTTCAGGAAAAGACGCCGCCATGATGGATAAGGCATTAGAAATGATCCGTGCCATCGCATTCGAACCAGAAATTGGTGAGGTATACGAAGGTATTGTACGTGGTGTACAGACTTACGGTGCATTCGTTGAGATTGCTCCGAAAGTTCAAGGATTGCTTCACATTTCAGAAATTGACTGGACCCGTATTAAGAACGTTGAAGACGTACTTAAAGAAGGTGATACAGTTAAAGTGAAGCTTCTAGAGGTTGACAAAGCAGGTAAGATGAAGCTTTCTCGCAAGGTGCTACTCCCGAAACCGGAGAAAGACGGCGATAAAGCTGAAGCATAATTCTTATCTTTTGAACTTGTGTAGTGCGTCTTTGGTTAACAAAGGCGCACCTACGCTAAAAAATTCATCTCGAGCATGAGACAGTTAAAAATCACAAAACAGGTAACGAACCGCGAGACGGCTTCGTTGGACAAATACCTTCAGGAAATCGGTAAAGTGGAGTTGATCACTGCTGAGGAAGAAGTGGAATTGGCTCAGCGAATCAAAGCCGGCGATCAGATTGCCCTTGAAAAGTTGACCAAAGCCAACCTTCGATTTGTGGTTTCTGTAGCAAAGCAATATCAAAACCAAGGTTTAACCCTTCCCGATTTGATCAATGAAGGAAACCTCGGTTTGATTAAAGCTGCGCAACGCTTCGATGAAACACGCGGTTTTAAGTTCATTTCTTACGCCGTTTGGTGGATTCGTCAGAGTATTCTGCAAGCACTTGCAGAGCAGAGCCGTATCGTTCGTTTGCCATTGAACAAAATTGGTTCAATCAATAAAATCAACAAAGCATACGCATACCTCGAGCAAGAGCACGAGCGTCCACCAAGTGCCGCTGAAATTTCCAAGCATTTGGAGATGAGCGAATCTGACGTGAAAGAAAGTATGCGTAATAGTGGTCGTCACGTAAGTATGGACGCGCCACTTGTTGAAGGTGAAGACAGCAATTTGTACGATGTATTGAATTCTTCAGACAGTCCACATCCGGATGAAGATTTGATGATGGACAGTTTGCGTACTGAAATTGAGCGCTCATTAGCGACACTAACACCGCGTGAAGGCGATGTTATTCGCCTGTACTTCGGTTTAGGCGGTCAGCATCCTATGACGTTGGAAGAGATTGGCGAGAAATTTGACTTGACGCGCGAGCGTGTCCGTCAAATTAAAGAGAAAGCCATTCGTCGCATGAAGCATACCTCAAGAAGTAAAATCTTGAAGACCTACCTCGGTTAATAACCTTGGTATTAAGTTTTTTATGGAACACCTCGCCTTCACGGGCGGGGTGTTTTACTTTTGTACGGAACTTAAACGCATCAGCATGGCTGCACCTATCATCTCACCATCACTATTAGCTGCCGACTTTGGCAACCTCCAACGCGACTGTCAAATGGTCAATAAAAGCCAGGCAGACTGGTTCCATATTGATGTAATGGACGGGGTTTTCGTGCCTAATATATCCTACGGTATGCCCGTAGTAAAGACGATGGCTGAAAACTGTGAGAAGGTGATGGATGTGCATTTGATGATCGTACAACCAGAGCGTTACATTCAAACGTTTAAAGACTGCGGTGCAGATATCTTAACGGTACACGCAGAGGCCTGCACACACTTGCACAGAACTGTTCAAGAAATTCACAATGCTGGAATGAAAGCGGGTGTTGCGTTGAATCCGCATACCCCCGTAAGTGTGCTAGAAGATATCATACAAGATCTAGATGAGGTACTCTTAATGAGCGTAAATCCGGGATTTGGCGGTCAGAAATTTATCGAAAACACCATTAAGAAAACCGCCCAAGCGCGCGAACTGATTGACCGTACAGGTTCTAAAGCACTCATCGAAATAGACGGTGGTGTTAATCTTGAAACTGGCGCACGTTTGCTAGCGGCAGGCGCAGACGCACTGGTTGCCGGTTCGTTTGTGTTCAAAAGTGATGATCCTATCGCGACGATTGCCGCTTTAAAAGCGCTTTAACGACGGAATTCCGAAGTCTGTTCGTAGACGGCTTGTAAGATTTCTTTCTCCACGTCATCCACTGCTAAACCGCGGCGCTGCATCATCCGGTGTGCCGTATCTAAGGCTTTGTCGAGTTTATATTCCATGGTGCCTTGAGGGCCTCCCCATGAGAATGAAGCAATGAAATTACGTGGAAAACCAGCACCATATACATTGGCACTCACTCCCACTACGGTTCCGGTATTGAACATGGTATTGATGCCACTTTTACTGTGATCACCCATAATCAATCCACAGAACTGTTGACCGGTTTTAGCGAAACGCTTACTTACGTAACTCCATGCTTTAACCTCGTCGTAGTTGTTCTTTAGGTTTGAATTGTTCGTATCGGCACCTAGATTACACCATTCGCCTATAGCGCTATTGCCTAAAAATCCATCGTGGCCTTTATTGCTGTAGCCTATAAGTACACTATTATTGACCTCTCCACCGACCTTACAATGCGGTCCCAACGTGGTAGCCCCGTAAATCTTTGTGCCCAATTTCAATGCGCTATGCGCACCCAAGGCTAATCCACCACGAACCACGCAACCTTCCATAATTTCTGCATCCTTTGCGAGATATATGGCACCCGATGTAGTATTCAAGATACTGGCCGTTGCCTTCGCTCCTTCTTCTAAAAAGATTCGATCTCCGATGACCGTGCAGGTCTCATGAATAGGGGCACTTGTGCGCCCAGCGGTAATCAAATCAAAATCGGACTCCAATTCCGCTGCATTCAATCCCCATATGTCCCAAGGACGAGCGACGATATTCAAAGGACCTTCAAAACACACACTGCCTGAGGTATCTGCAGGCTTTTCACCTTTCCATGCAATAACGGTATCGCCCTTGCATAGGCTCTGCCCCAAAGTAAGCGCTTCGGCAGCGGCAAGGAATTCATCCGTCGGACAAACACCGCTATCTACGGCTACATCGGCCTTGGCAAGGCTCGGGTATTTACGCTGCAAATACGATTGTGTCTCATTCCCTACTGCGTGCCCGCGTCGGGTATATTTTTCCGCAATGGTCAAAATCCCACAACGCAGCTCAGAAACCGGACGTGTAAAGGTTAAAGGCAGCAAGTGATCGCGGTTGGAAGAATCGACTAATTGTATACGCATCTTTAGGTAATGACTTTGGTTATGGAAAGTTAGGGCAAAAAAAAGACCCGCTGCAAAGCGGGTCTTGTATTTTATAAAGTCTAAACTTAACTTTTCTTTCCGTAACGGCTGCGGAATTTGTCCACACGACCCGCTGTATCTACCAACTTCACTTTACCAGTGTAGAATGGGTGCGAGTAGCTAGAAATCTCCATTTTGATTAATGGATACTCTACGCCTTCAACTTCGATAGTGTCTTTTGCATCTGCACAAGACTTAGTAATGAACTGATCGCCAGTACCCATGTCTTTAAAGACACACAAGCGATAGTTTTCTGGGTGAATACCGTTTTTCATTTTCTTCTTTTTATTTAATAGCCTGAGTTTTGGCCCAGACCCCTGTTTCTTTATGGACGGCAAATATAGGTTAAATGTTCATAACCACTTCATTGCGAGTACAAAAATACATGAGTAGCTTCGTAGAAATGAAAAAGGTCCAATTCTTTTTGCTTCTCATCGCCATTGCCGCACTCTCTAGCTGCCGCAATACTATTGATTTCCAAGGCAGTAACATTGAATTGAACTTCTCCCAAGACACCATTTACCTCGATACCGTTTTTACAGGATTGGGCAGTTCCACGCGCATTTTAAAGGTGTACAATCCCTCGACGGAGAACATAACCGTCGATAGGATTCATCTTGCACGAGGCGCAAACAGCTACTACCGAATGAATGTCGACGGCATCAGCGGTAAATCTGTAGAAAACGTAGAAATCTTAGCTGGTGACTCCGCATACGTCTTTATTGAAATCTCTCCAGACGCTCAGGGATCTGCGGAAATGATTTATACCGATAGCATTTGGTTTGAAAACGGGGCGGTTAAACAACACGTAGACCTCATCACAGCCGTTTGGGACGCCTATTATCATTTTCCGGACCGTGTACTCACCATCACTCAACCGGAGCCGTATCCCGACATAAAAATCCCCTATTCCATCTTGCCCTGCAATGCCACATGGAACAACGATAAACCCCACGTCATATACGGCTACGCTGTTGTCGATAGCGCATGCCTTCTGACAATCAATGAGGGAACACAAATCCACATTCATAAAGGAGGTGGACTTTGGGCCTATCGAGACAGTCGGCTGGTGGTGAACGGTGGTGGTGACGACGCAAACCACATGAGTCAGCCTGTTGTTTTTCAAGGGGACCGATTAGAACCCGGTTACGAATGGGTACCCGGCCAATGGGGCGGCGTACTAGGCGGAATCTTCCTCATGCGCTCGAACCAAAACCATGAAATCAAAAACACCATCATAAAGAATGCAACTACAGGCATTCGACTAGATAGTGCTGCCACTTTAATTGCCGATCAGCTCATCATCAGCCACAGCTCCCGCGTCAATCTGTACGGAGGTTTCGGTGATGCCACATTGACCAATTTTATCAGCGGCCCCGCCGGCGTCTATGGCCTATATGGACTGGGTGGGCACTACGAGGCGCGAAACAGTACCTTCTTGAATACTTGGAGTTATTCGTCACGAGGCGGAACAGCTGTGGGATTAAGCAACTTTTTTGAAGACGGGAGCGGCACGCGCTACACGCGTCCGATCAGCGCTTCATTTTTTGAATGTATTGTCGATGGCTCCCTAGATAATGAGGTGAGTCTTGCCATCGATAATGGGGAAGATTTTGATGTGGTGTTCGAAAAATCGGCCTTAACCATAGATCCTAACCCGGAAGGAGGTCACTACACACTTACCGATGTGGACATGTTTGTAGGAAGTGATTTGTTTTACAATGAAAATTGGGGATATACGACCGGACCGCTGTTGCCTAATTCGAATTTTTCATACGTACCGGATAGTGTGAATGCGCTGATTAACGCTGTCCAGCGCGATATTTCAGGTCCGCAGTACGACATCCATGGCACCTTCCGAAACAACTACATCACGCTTGGCGCTACCGAGCCGCTGTAACCTAAAGTTGCGCTAAGAATTCCATGGTATTTACCCCATCCGCATAGTCCCACAATTCAGGTTTCTGGGCTTTCCCAAATGGAATATGGCCGTGGCCGACCACGCACTGGATTTTCGCACCCCAACCGGCAATCTTATCTGCGGCGCCGGCCTCATCTTTGTAACGACTGATATGAAGAATGCCCACTGGGGTATGCAACTCTTCGTTTTCACGTACGATGACAAAACCGTTTTCTAGGAAATCGTCCTGATTGAGCAAGAACAGGGCGCGGTAGTATTCATAGTTGTTCCCGTATTTATTGTTGTTTACGATCCCGTTCCAATCTACAATGTTTGCAAAGATGCGCTGCACGTCAAAGGCCTCAGGCACCACAACATGGCCTACATTTCTGCATCCCATACCAAAGTAGCGGAAGATGTCTTCACCCAATGCTACCAATTCCTCATCGGATTCGCTGCCGTCGAGCAAGGCGACAGAAGTCCTGTTTTTACGTATAATGTTGGGGTACTTTCCAAAGTAATAGTCAAAGTAGCGCGCGGTATTATCACTGCCTGTGGCGATGACTGCTTCCATGTCGTTTAATCGGTCTACAAAGACCCAATCGCCTTCGAACAACGGATCGTGACGCAATAAAACTTTAACTAAGACAGGAATGAGGTACTCATCGTCACTGCTGCGTTTTACCAATGCGAAATGTCCCGATAAAAACACGGCTAAAAAATCGTGCAATCCGACCAACGGAATATTTCCCGCCATGACGATGCCTACACGTGTTCTGCTGATTTCTCGAGTCCCCCCTTCACGCTCGCGCCACTCTAAAAGGGCTTGATGAGAAAGTGCTTGACCCCAAGCAGCTAGGGCATGGCGCTGATTTTCTTCAATGAACCAGCCGTTGTTACGGTGCGACTGGACCATGGCAGCCTGAAGTTCCTCTGCGATATCTTCATGACCGCCAGAGATGGGCACACCCTGGGAAAATTCCCTTAAGAATTGGCCCAAGTTCGAAACTGCTTGAATCCTATGGTCTGAGAAAAACATTGGCGCTACCTTTGTGTTAGATTTGCAAAGCTAAAACACTACGCGTAGAAATGGCCATTAAAATCACAGACGAATGTATCAACTGCGGCGCTTGCGAGCCGGAGTGCCCGAATAATGCAATTTATGAAGGCGCCATGGAGTGGCGATTCAACGAGGGCACTGACCTGAGCGGAAAAATCGTTACACCAAACGGCAATGAATACGATGCAGACGAAGCACAAGAACCCGTAGATTACGACGTTTATTATATCGTAACGGACAAATGTACTGAGTGTATTGGCTTTCATGAAGAGCCACAATGTGCCGAAGTTTGTCCCGTAGACTGTTGTGTGCCGGATGAAGATCACGAAGAAACCGACGAAGAGCTTTTGGCTAAGAAAACCTTCATGCATTTGGATGATTAATCCGCTGCGTCTTTTGTTGGCCACGTTCCTATTGAGCGGTTTTGCCACGATAGCCCAGGTTACAGAGGCGCGACTTGCGCAGCTGGGCCAATCCTATTTACTTCCAGAGAACGAACCCTACCGGGATTCCCTAGCTGAGATCTTCGCAGACAGTCTGTGGGACTTTATACGTGTAAGCGAACACTACGGCGATGCATTGAAAAGCGTTCGCAACCTAAGTGTCCAGCTCCCTGAAGACCGGAGCTTCGCATTGTATACCTGGGCAGTACCGCAATCGAGCGGTGAATTCACCTTTCACGGATTTCTTTGGAATCCAAACTGGAAAGACAGCCCTAGACTGGTATTGAAAGATGTCGGCACCGTCGATGCCCCCTACCGTTGGCTGAAGGGTGGCGAATTCGTAGGTGGTATTTGTTACGATATTCGAACCACACGCTACCGCGGCGAAAAGCATTACACGCTATTGACCTTTCGCCCGGGACGAACAGTAAACACCAAATTTATTGATGCTATTGAATTGGGCAGCAAGAGCGCTAAGGTGCACTTTGGCTCGCGAATTTTTAATATCCGCTACAATGGCGATGAGCGCTACCAGCGCAGACCCTACCGCATTCAATTTCGTTACAACAGCACCTTAACAGCAGCCGTACGGTGGGATAAGAAGCACCGTGGATTTATTTGCGATCACCTCTCTCCGTCCCAGGAAGGTTTAGAAGAACGTTGGTTTGCCTACGGCCCCGATTTCTCTTATGATCGCATCTATTGGTCCAATGGTAAATGGGAATTGGACGAAGCCTATCCGTTGGTTCAAAACTTAGAGGTTGCACCGACCAATAACAATGTGCCTACCTCATTGGACCCAAAAAAATAGCGCCCATAAAAAAGCCCCGCGATGCGGGGCTTTTTTATATCTCACCTACACCGCGCGTTGCACGGCCTAGGGCAATTAATGATTCAACATCACGGGCATCACTAGCATGAGAAGGTCTTCGCCATCGTCCATGCCGTCCGCTGGAATAAGCAGCCCTGCGCGGTTTGGTGCACTCATTTCCATACGCACATTATCACTACCAAGATTGCTTAACATCTCAAGCAAAAAGCGCGAATTGAAACCAATTTCCATATCATCGCCTTGGTAATCGCACGAAATACGCTCGTGTGCCTTATTACTAAAATCTGGATCTTCAGCACTTACAGAAATCTCTGCACCGGCCAATTTCAAACGGATCTGGTGTGTAGTCTTATTAGAGAAAATCGCCACACGCTTCACTGAAGATGAGAAGGCACTGCGGTCAATCAGCATCACATTGGGATTCGACTGCGGGATTACAGCTTCATAGTTCGGGTATTTACCGTCGATCAAACGACAAACCAAAACCACATTATCAAAAGTGAATTGCGCATTCGTGTTGTTGTACACCACCTCTACTTCAGAACTGTCATAGCTCAATGATCCGCGCAACATGTTCAACGGCTTCTTCGGCATAATAAATTCCGCCGTATCCGCTGCGCCTAAATCTGTTCTACGGTAACGGACCAATTTATGCGCATCCGTTGCCACAAAAGTTAACGAGTTGGATTCAAACTGAAAAAACACACCGCTCATTACTGGGCGAAGCTCATCGTTTCCTGTTGCAAATAAGGTCTTTGTAATACCCGTAACCAACGCTTCTGCCGGCAAATTTGCTTTCGATGCATCTTCCAACTCAGGGAATTTCGGAAACTCCTCGCCGTCAATGTAGGCCAACGAATACTTACCATAATCTGAAGCCAGCTCGATAGAATGTGCGCCTTCGTCAAAAGTAAAAGTCAATGGCTGCTCTGGGAAAGTCTTTAAGGTGTCTAACAGCGTCTTTGCGGGCACCGCTGCTGCGCCATGGTCCTGGCTCTCTACTTCTAAATTCACGCTCATCATGGTCTCCAAATCTGAAGCACTGACGGTCAACTCACCCTGCTTTAATTCAAACAGGAAATTATCCAAAATAGGCAAAGTGTTATTGCTCTGAATAATGCCTCCAATCAACTGGAGTTGCTTCAAGAGTTTAGAACTAGATACTATAAACTTCATACGCGTTGTATTTAATGCTCGTAAGACAAATATAAACGGGCAGGCGCCTTTCTACCGGCCCACCGCCCAATTTTCTTATACACAATTGTTAATAATCAAATACGCTGTAAATCACTGTACTTCAGCGAAATCCCAGCGTAATTTCAAGAGGTTTCTCCAGCCATAGCGCTGTATTAAGACCATTCGTCCGTCCGGTAATTCCGCATAGAATCGATCGGGATCCCAAACGTGTACCGTTCCGTCCGCCGCCTGCTGCTGCCCCTCCGGCTTCTTATAGTAAGCACGGGTTCGCAACTGCTGCCCATCCACGGTATGCACAAATAACTCAAAAGCCGGCGTTGATGCAAAAATGCTGTCTTTTTTCGCCCACACATTGTCGGTAGGAATAATAGCACCTTCGTATTTCAATGTTTGGAGACTTTTCACTACCGTGAACAAGGCCAACGGATCATTTAAGGGCACTGCCTTAAATTTTTCGTCCACCATCGACCAATGCTCGGGTGCTGATGCTGGGTCAAGCAACGGACCATCTGGCTGCTCTAAATTCTGACGCGTGATCACCCAACCGCCGCTAGGATCTTGAGGCAGTACCATTTCAATATTTTTAATGGCTGCAGGCGCTAAACCAAAAATGGTTCTGTCACGCCACAAAGTAGATTCCGTAAAAAAACGAGTGCTTAAATACCCATTAAACCCTTGTATGTAAACAGAGAAAGGGAGTTCTGCGCCTACCATTTTATAATAGGTTCCCAGCATATCTGGAGTCTCTGTACCCACGATGTAGTGCTTTACGCGCTCTTCACCCACAAAAATCTCTACCCACTTTCCATACACCTCCATGCGTTGCTCGATCTCGGGAACGGCACTTTCAGTGACGAAGTTTTTCAATCGAACCTCGCCTAAGGTCTTCAACAGCACTTCGATCGCATCCTTCCGGGCAGGGTGCACACTGTCCACTACCCATCCTGTAGGTGTACGTTCTAAAGTTACGGAAGAAGGTTTCTTATCGCGGATGACCACTTTCGTAATACTCGATGTATCCGGTACTGCGAAATCGTACTGCGCCTTAAGGGCTTCAAGTCCATTACTCTGCTCCCCACCCGTACAAGCGGTAAGGAATACTGAGGTGAGAAGTACACTACTTACTAGGTTACGAATGCGCATATTTTCTTCGACGTAAGAGGTTAAATAACAATGCTGCAAGGAGCAAAAGTGCCTCGGGTATTGCTACATTAATGAGTTTCCATTGGTTGGCTTCAGCGACGAGCTTTTCGCCGTCGAGCAGACGCAATTTGAAATCACGCGTTCGGGTTTGCATGAGTCCTTTGTCGTCCAACATGTAATCAACCACGTTTAGAACCAAATCATCATTGCCGTATTGCACCCCAGTATACTGATCGTACCCCAAAGGTAAGGGCTGACCGCGCGGCAATTCCGGATTGATTAAATTCACTTGGTTACGTATAAAATCACCATCACTGAAAACCGCCATTGCGCTCACAGGACTTTCTTTTAACTGCGGCAAGCCTTCACCTGCTGCTTTCGGCGCAATACGCTGTGCATAGGCACTGGTAAATTTCCCTTCTAACAACACCCCAGTTACTAAATCGCGTTGGGTAAACGCTCTGGGATCAGGCCTATTATATAACGCTTCTAAACTCACCGTATGCGGCGCTGCTACCGCTTTGGAGTTGATCGAGGTTCGAAGTAAAATAGACGAACGTATACCTGGGCTTTCGAGTGTATCTAAGGTCGATGTAAATTCACCTTTAACCGCATTTAGATTCTGAACCGCCGGGTGATTTTGAGCGGCTAAAAGCGGGAAATAGACCCAAGGCTGAATACTTCTGCGGTCGTTAACGCCACCGCAACGCACGTCTTGTATGACATCCGCATTGATGCGGACGCCGTACTTAAACAACAGGTCGACAATATTGAGATCGTAAATTGCTGGATACGCCAAGAATTCCGGACCAAAACTCAGACTGTCCATTTCTGCATGCACCCCGTCGATGAACCACATGAGTTTTCCGCCGCCCATGACGTATTGATCCAGCAGGTATTTGTCCAATTCTGAAAACGCTTCTGTTGGCTTCGCAACAATCGCACATTTGTACGTATTCAAGCGGCGAATCATATCCTGTAAGTCGGGATCACCGTTAGGCAAGGCTTTATAGGCAGTCATCGAAAACCGGTCTACCGTGTAATTCTCACTCAACGCCAGACCAATTCCAGCCGTTTCAACAGCACTTAATTCACCGTGTCCTGTGATCATGGCAACCTTTGGCTTGTCAGTGGTCAGGAGCGTATTCAGCGCTTTTGCTAGATTAAATTCCAGTTGCTGAATGCTAATATTCACCTGTTCTGCAGGATCGTATACCATCACATCTTCCAACAATACGGCAGTCGCTTCACGTTCTTGATAGCTCAGAATGGCCCCAGGAAAAACGTTGAGCACACTTTGTCCGTCCTTATTTTGAACTTGCAATTGGACAGCATTAATGCCTTTGGTGCCCAATTGATTTTTNAACTCGTTGGCNTTATCTACGGTGTTCGGATTGATGAACTCAAAAAAGACGTTACCNTTCTTTGCGCTCCACTCTTCNAATTGGTGTTGCGTCTCGCGTTGAAGTCGCTCAAACCCTGCTGGAAAATCCCCCGATAAGTATACTTTAATCAATAACGGTTCTTCAATCTGTGAAAGCAAAGATTCTGTCCCTTCACTCAACGAAAAACGTTGCTCCTCGGTAAGGTCAAAACGGAATCGGGCCGAGAAAGAAAGTAGTAGTAAAAGAATTGCTGCTCCCACATAAACGCCTGCTTTACCCCAAGGCGATTTTAAATGCGGGCGTCCTATTACCGCTACCGTGGCACCGATGAACAACAAAACTAAACTCACGAAATAACCCAGATCACGTGCATCAATCACCCCTCGTGACATCGAACGGTAATGCTCGTTGATGCCCAGGTTTCTCACGGTCAGCTCCCAACCTGAAAATTTATACAGATCAGCCAAAGCCTCAAAACCCAAATACAACCCCATGTTGAAGGCCACACCTAGTACGAAGGCGACCACATTATTCGTGGTAAGTGCGCTGGCAAAAACGGCCACAGCGGTATATGCTGCGCCTAAAGCAATGAGGCCAATAAACGAGCCTACCGCAGCACCCCAATCAAGATTTCCAACAGGTGAACCTAGAGCGTTTACACTCCATAAGTAGACCAGCGTTGGCAATACGGCCAATAAGACCACTGCCAGGGCCCCTAAGAATTTTGCCCAAACCAATTGAACCACAGAAATGGGACGTACCACGAGCAACTCCATCATTCCAGACTTCAGCTCGTCGCTAAAAATCCGCATACCTATAGCGGGTATAAGAAACAGGAAGACCCAAGGCGCCAAACCAAAGTAGTTTTCCAAAGAAGCATACCCGCCTTCAAGCAGGTTGAACGGGCCATTGAACACCCACAGCATTAACCCATTGATGAGCAAGTAAATGCCTATAATTAAGTACCCTAAAATGCCAGAGAAGTAGACTTTAAGTTCTTTACGAAGTTGTGCAATCATTTGGTCATATGCTCTAATGAGTTACAGGTCCAAGCCTGGGGCTTGCCTGAAAATAGCGCTTTAGTTTTGGGCCAAACCACCCCGAAGGTGGCGCTGTCCCGATACGCATTTAAATCGTTTTCACTGTCCCACCAACTGTAGGTGAAAAAGCAATTTGGCGCCGCCAATAGCTGGACACGTTGACAGCCCGACGCACCCAAAATAGCCGTTTTATAGGCTTGAAAGAGCGCCTCAAATTCAACGCCATTTGGAGTTCCGGGCACAATGGGTAGCTGGACGATTCTTACAATCATATGAAATCCATTCTGACCCAATCGTGCACTTTCATCCCCAAGAGTTCGTTCGATCCTTTGACGTGCTCGCCCCCACTTTTCCCGACCACAATACACAAATGCTGGTGTTCGTCCCAAATAGCGGCAAGTTTTCCAGGAGGCACATCGCCGATGCGGTCGTAAAAGCGGCCTATACTCCGGTTGCGTGGCGTTTCTACGGAAGGTTTGCGCCCTCTTAATTGGGCATCAAACATAGATTTTGTAATGTTCGTAATACAGGTCCCGTAATGATCAATGTAGACGACCGACCCGCGGATCATTTGCTCCTCAACCATGGGCTCGTGTTCCTTAATGCGTTTGATCCGCTGCACTACAGGACCGAGCAGTTCTAATTTCCCTCCTTCTGCTAAATGGGCTGCCGCCGTAGCGAACAATGCGAAGACATCGCTCGCATCGACACCGCGAATATCCAATGTTCTTGCATCCGTAATCTTCGCCTCCATTAAAAGGCTTGGCAATATGCCGTTATTCGCCGCAATAAAGTATTGACCGTTTGCTTTAATGCAAACGTAAGTCAGCCCTTGCTGTGGACTGCTTCCTACAAAAACCACGTGAATAGTACCCGTCGGAAAAGATGTAAAAGCGCGTTTTATAAGAAACGAGGCTTGCTGAATGTTATGTGGTTCGACCTCATGACTTATATCCACCCATTGCAACCCCTTGACACGGCGAATAAAGTGCGCTTTTGCCTTCGCAAGTGTTGCGTCTTTAGGTCCAAAATCTGAAGTTGCTGTGATGACCGCCATAGAAGGGCTAATGCCGCGTTGTGTATTGGTAAAAATGTAGTTACTTTGTCAAAAGTAAGGCAATTCCGCCTTCATTTACACCATACAAGGTAGCAGTAATTGACAGAACGCATATTTGAACTCACAGGGGCCGATCCAGCACAACTTTACGGACCCAGTAATACGTTCCTAAAGCAGATTGGAACCTATTTCCCAAAGCTGAAGATTGTTGCGCGTGGCCACAAAATAAAGGTGAGTGGTCCTGAAGAAATCGTCCTAGAGTTTGAAGACAAACTTGACGGTATTCTCGCGTATGTTGAAAAGCATAAAATCTTAGATCAGCGTGCCTTCGACAACCTNGTGCAAGCGAGCGATGCTGCAAAAGAAAATTACACCCTGCTGAAGGATGAGGTGATTTTGCATGGTCCATCCGGACGCATCATCAAAGCGAAGACGCCGAATCAATATAAGCTCATCGAGTCAAGTATCGACAACGACATGGTTTTCGCTATTGGGCCAGCGGGTACGGGAAAAACCTATACAGCGGTAGCATTGGCCGTACGGGCGCTGAAAAATCGTGAGGTACGACGCATCATTTTAACGCGACCCGCGGTGGAAGCAGGAGAAAACCTTGGCTTCTTGCCGGGCGATCTAAAGGAGAAACTTGATCCCTATTTGGCCCCGCTGTACGATGCATTGCGGGACATGATTCCGAAAGAAAAATTGGAATTTTACCTTGAAAATAAAACTATAGAGATTGCGCCACTGGCCTTTATGCGCGGACGCACCCTGGACGATGCCTTTGTTATTCTCGACGAAAGTCAAAACACGACTACCTCGCAAATGAAGATGTTTTTGACACGCATGGGAGAAAGCGCGCGGTTCATTATTACTGGGGATACTTCTCAAATCGACCTGCCAAAGCATCAGAAATCCGGACTCAAAGAAGCCATCAGCTACCTCAGTGACGTGAAAGGAATTGGTTTCGTTTATTTGGACGGAAGAGATGTCATTCGCCATCCACTGGTAAAACAAATTATTAAAGCATACGAACAAAAAGATTGATCATGAATCAAGAGCCCACTTATCAATTTTCCGGATTAACGCATTTCTACCGAGGAAAAGTACGCGATGTATACACCATAGGACGCGATGTTCTGGTAATGGTTGCATCGAATCGGATTTCTGCATTTGACGTGGTGCTTCCTCGCCCTATTCCAGGAAAAGGTCAAGTATTGAATCAGATCGCAGCGCACTTCCTTGAGGCTACAAAAGATATCGTTCCCAACTGGCGTCTTGCATCTCCTGATGCTCAGGTGACCATCGGCCATCGCGCAGAACCGTTCAAAGTGGAAATGGTTATTCGCGGTTACCTCGCAGGGCATGCTGCTAGAACCTATAAGAGCGGCGTTCGCGAATTATGCGGGATTGTTCTGCCTGAGGGAATGAAAGAAAATGATGCGTTCCCTGAACCTATTATAACTCCTGCAACAAAAGCGGAGCACGGCGCACACGATGAGGACATCTCACGCGAAGACATTATTGCAAGAGGTATCGTGAGTGAAGCCGATTACCTTCAATTAGAACACTACACCCGTGCACTCTTTAAACGCGGCTCAGAAATGGCCGCAGAACGCGGGCTCATTCTTGTGGATACGAAATATGAGTTTGGAAAACTCGCTGATGGTACGATCGTATTGATTGATGAAATTCACACACCCGACAGTTCTCGTTATTTCTACGCTGAAGGTTATGAGGAGCGACAAAATGCCAACGAGGCGCAGCGTCAACTTTCTAAAGAGTTCGTTCGGGAATGGCTCATGGAAAATGGATTCCAAGGCAAGGACGGTCAACAGGTGCCTGAAATGACGGATGATTTCGTTGAATTGGTCAGCAATCGCTACCAAGAACTCTATGAAAAAATTACTGGAAAAACATTCCATAAAGTCAGTGACGAAGGGGCTGAAGAGCGCATTCAAACGAACGTTGAGAACTACCTCTCCACCTTTTCGGGATAAGCCTGTTTAATTTGGAATCGTTTTTGTTGTTATATAGAAAAGTATACATGAAATATAGCCTACCGCTTATCGCCTTCTTACTTCTTTCGAACCTCAGCTTTGGGCAGTTCAAGGTGATAAAATTCGGCGTAAAAGGCGGCGTAAATTATCCGCAAAGTGCGCTGAGTGCTGCAGATATACTCACTATCTACAACGACCAGACCTACGACATATCTAACCTGCAAACGGATTTTCAAAACGGATTCCACTTCGGAGGAATAACACGCATCAGCCTTCCCTTAGTTCCGGTTTATGTCCATGGTGAAGCCCTGTACACGCAGTTCAAAGAAACACTCATTATTACAGACGGTGGTCAGGAAATTGACCTAAGCTCCACTGTGAGACGCTTGGATTTCCCCATTAGTGCGGGTGCTAAATTTGGGCCGGCGTACGCTGGTTTAGGAGGCACCCCATCCCTGCCCTTTGCAGATGCAAGCGCATTGTGGTCTAACGACCAGGAGGCAAACCTTACATGGGGTTGGCATATTCAGGCAGGACTAAAGCTTTGGCGCCTCATGGGAGAAGTAAAGTACGAAGGAGGTTTCGGCATGCTTTCGAGAAACGTGACCTACACAGATAACGGAGGCACCGACTACAACTTTAATTTAGATGCGAGACGGAGTCAAATCATGGTGAGTCTCACTTACTTTTTCAAGTAATTACCCCAATACTTTAAGGTAGCCTAATTGCAGGTAATGGTGCATCACTCCTACGGTATAGGCATCACTTTCTAGGTGCACCATACGCTTCTTCAGTTGCGCGATGTTCGTTGAGTCTGTCGCCAGATAAAAATACGTGTATCCGAGCACTCGGAAATTCTCTACGATGATGGCACATTGCTCTGTTGATTTTCGTCCAGGACCGATCAACACGCCATCCTGAGGCAACATGTAACTGCGCAAAGTGCTTATGCCGACACGCTTACTTTTAGCTTTCCACTGTAAATTTTGCGTGTGCTTAAAATAATGCTCGCGGTCTCTGTCTAAGAGAAATACAAAGGGATCCAGTCCCTCGGACATCATTACTTTTTGCAACCAGGGATAAATGGTTTTAGGACCCTCAAAATAAAAATCGGGAGCTTTATGACGTACTGGAAAGATGCGCACATGATCTATTTCCGCTCCCTTTTTCGCATCTACGAAAATACCGAAGTTTAAAAACTGCTTTTTCTTTGTGACATTGTAAATGGGACGATGCTTATCTAGGGTCGATCGTACCAAAACCTCAGCGACTGCCTCATTACCTAACTCCTCGACCTCAAGTGTTGCCGCCTCCTGCTGCAAGGCCAGTGCTATTTTATTATCGGCAACGAAATGTCGGTTGATGCTGTTTTGCAAATCCTTACTTGAACCCACATAAATGGCCTCGCCTGCCTCATTATAGATGTAATAAATGCCAACTTTATTCTGCATGTTCTTGACCTGCAGCTTGAACGGATTCTTACGTATGCTCGCTTCTTTACTGACGTGAACTTTGTTCAAATAAGCATCGCGATCTTTTTCCAGCAATAGCTTTAACAACTCAAGGGTCAATCGTGCATCGCCTTCTGCTCTATGGCGCGCTGAATTCACCAATCCCAGTTCCTTGCTTACCGTCTTCAAACCGTAATTTTCCCAATCCGGGAAGATGCGCTCGCAATAGGGAATGGTATCAAGGGTAGCGCGATGGTAATCGAATCCCATAGATTCAAATTCCTGCTGAAAAACGCGGTAATCAAAGCTAATGTTGTGTGCGACGAACGTACAATCCTCAGTGATTTTCACCACGCGTTTGGCCAATTCATAAAATTTTGGAGCCGTGCGCACCATTTTATTGGTGATTCCCGTTAATTTAGTCACGTAGGGATCGATACCTTTTTCAGGGTTTACGAGAGATACCAATTGGTCCACTACTTCCCCTTTTTCCAACACGAATATGGCGACATCAATGATTCGCTCCGAACCAAATGTTCCACCGGTACATTCTATATCAACTACTGCAAATTTCATGGCGCATAATTTCTTGCACCAAAGACGGCAGAGCCTATTCTCACGTGCGTGGCACCACATTCCATCGCAATGGCATAATCGCTGCTCATTCCGATACTTAAAGTATCCCAATGCTGCGCCTGCGCATGCTTTTTATAGAGGTCGTTGAGGTCCAAAAACTCTCTACGCACCTGATGCTCATCGTCAGTGTTTGATGCCATTCCCATCAATCCGCGTACGCGAACATTTGGGTATAGGGACATATGCGGCAATAGCGCTTCCAATTCCGCCACAGACCAACCAAATTTCGTTTCCTCCTGGGCAATATGGACTTGCAAAAGACAGTCGATAATGCGGCTTACTTTCTTTGCTTGTTTGTCCAATTCTTTTAAGACTTTTTCTCGATCAACCCCGTGCACCAAATGAACAAAAGGCGCCATGTACTTGATTTTGTTCGTTTGTACATGACCGATCATGTGCCAGCGGATGTCCTCCGGCATGGTCGCTGCTTTGAGCGCCATTTCTTGAACCTTGTTCTCGCCAAAATCACGCTGTCCAGCTTCGTACGCTTCCAATAAAAGCGCTACGGGCTTCGTCTTACTCACTGCTACCAGCTCCACCCCTTCTTGAAGTGAGGCGCGAACGGATTTTAAAGCTGATTGAATTTGTGTCATTTAAAAAGATGAAGAAGTAAACCGCTCCTTAATTTGGGTTCAATATACGTGCTCTTTGGCGGCATCGACCCCTTATTAACAGCGATTTCTTTCAATAGTTTTACACTTACCGGCGGTAAGCGAAATCCCAATGCATACCCCTTTCGCACCATCTCGGCGCTACGGTCCAATTCCGTTTGTCTGTGATAATGTAAACGCCCATCATTTCTAGGATCCACAACATCAAGCAGCGGATAAAGAATAGTATCCAGCAACTCTTGAGAAGGCAAGACCTCTCCCTTCGAGGCTCTACTGCGTAAATTATACCAACTCCCTTCAAAGAAGCATTGGAAACTGATGCCATTAAAATGGTCCGTTGGCGCTTCAATAGGCTCGAGGATATAGTGCGCCTCAAGATCAGAAAGATCGAAGGAATCATTACTTAAGTCGAACCAACGTTCAAATGATTCGATACCGACTTGCTCCTCCGCCATGAACATACAAAGTACGCCCTGAGCCAGTGGATTATCCGGTGCATCCTGTGCTACGCGTACCGATGAAGCCAATCGATGGTGTCCATCGGCAATGTATTTCGTCCCCGATTGCTCGAAGAATTGAACCAATTCATGGGCATGTTCCGCCGGTACCACCCACATGCGGTGACGGTAACGATCCGTAGAGGAAAACTCATACTCCGGTCGTTCCTCCTTGATACTTTCGACCAACGCTGTATACGATTCATTAGTCGAACCAAAGACCAAAACCGGTTCCGCTTGAAACCCAGTAATACTTAAATACCGAGCAAATATGTGTTCTCGTTTAGCAATGGTTTTCTCGTGTGGAAGGGTTGTGCCATTCACCACACTTTCAGCATCCAGCAAGCCTATAACACCCGTATAGGTAGCCGTTGGCGTTTTTTGCTCGTAGAGGTAATACGTTGGATGGGTTTCCTGCATGAAAATACCTTCTTGCTCGAAACGGTTGTAACGGCCACGAACCGCACTGAAACGGTCCTTGTAATTTGCATCCGGCAATGCGTTTGGATTAATGACGTGCAGGAACGTGTACGGATTGTTTTCCAATTTATCATCGAGCTCCTCAGCGCCGTAGGTAATGTAGGAACGGGTTGCTACTAAGTAAGCTTTGTCCCGCGTAGGACGTACCGCTTTAAATGGTCGGAGCATAACACTATACTGTTGGTGGTTCTTGAAGTGAAATTACACAATCAAAAAAGAAAAGCCCCGCGGAATCCGCAGGGCTCATCAAAAAGTTTTGAGTCGTCGTTAAAGACTTGCCGCGAGCGCATCAATATGGGATGCCAATTCAGTCCCAATGCGATCTTGTGCCTCTCCCGTCGCTGCACCAATGTGCGGAGTAAGACTCACTTTTCCATTCATTAAGACTTTCACAGCGGGCGTAGGCTCATTCTTGAAGACATCTAATCCAGCTCCAGCTACCTTGCCGCTCTCCAACGCATCAAGCAATGCCTCTTCATTAATTACTCCGCCACGCGCAGCATTTAATAAGAAAACACCGTCCTTCATTTTTGCAATTTCCGCTGCGCCAATCAAATCGCCGCCTGGAACGTGTAGTGAAATGAAATCCGATTGTGCCAACACGCCTTCCAAGCCTACATTCTTACATGTGAAGCTTAACGATTGACCGTCAAAGAATTCCAA
>P_2C_Liq_2_UnCtyDRAFT_1000021_pt1 | contig 39807 bp, 45 predicted proteins | sample Pon2CUnioCityCA_FD_10236 | JGI IMG/M metagenome (IMG submission 10236) | reverse complement strand
GTCTGAGATGGTACGAGCGTCGGTTCCCGGCCCTGATGGGCCTGACATGGGACGTGAGGCGATCGCCGACCCCCTAGCCCAAACCCTAGCCCAAGCCACAAGGGTTCTGCAATTCGCCGATACTGGGGATGATGTCGCCGAAGTGCAACTGTTGCTAACAGAATTTGGTTACTTCACAGAACCCGTCAGTGGCTTCTTTGGTCGAGAAACCCGGACAGCAGTGGCGGATTTTCAGGAGGATGCGGGACTTCCGGTGAATGGAATCGTCGATGGGGAGACGCGACGAGCCTTGTTTGGGGAGCCTGTCTCTGGGGGATTGTTTTCATCCAATATCTGGTTGTCCTATGGAGATCCGGTTCTCATGCGTGGTGAGGAGACGGGGATTGTGGCGGAGTTACAGGCCGCCCTCAATGAGATTGGTTTGGGGCCAATTCCAGAAGATAGCATTTATGGCAATCAAACGGCGGCGGCGGTACGGGACTTTCAGCGTCGTTATGGGATTGATGCACCGGTGTTGGGACAACTCGATCGCCGTACCGCATTAATTTTATCAGCAGTGGTCGAAGGTCGTATCCGTCCACCCGAGGCTCCCATAGAACTCACTCAGGGAGATAGAGGCTTTGAGGTGCATGAGTTGCAACGGGTGTTGTCTCAAACGCGACGGCCTCAAGGAGACACCTATTTTGCCGTTTCACCGACTGGATTTTATGGTCCGATCACGGAAGGGGCCGTCCGGGCCTATCAGCGGGATAATAATCTACCGGCGACTGGAATCGCCACGGAACGGACTTTGGAGCGTTTGTTTGCGGGCTATCGCTATGTGGTGGTGGTTCCCTTTCGTCCAAATCGCTCCCGATTGGGCGAGATGAATCGGGTTCGCAGTGCGATCGCCCGTCTTGATAATTTACCGGGACTGCGGCCTCAGGCCTTGCGCTTTTATGATGATCGCCGGGGTCCTTATATGGATGCGGGTTGGTATCGTCAGCGAGATGAGGCTGAGGCGCGAGTGGCGGCGTTGCGCGATCGTGGGCTGATGAATGCTCGGGTTGAACATTTTAATGATCTCTTTGCCCGGATGCGTTTGTCTCAGGCTGAGTTGGAGACTCGTTGACATCCTCTCGGGCTAACCGCTAAGCGGTCTAACGGGAGATTCTTAACCTCGCGATGTGGTACTATTGGAGATATCATTCTAATTGCAGCTCATACTCATACTGCTGTCAATAACTTACTATTACGTTTAGATAGTCTCTTAGCATGTTTGCAAAAACGTGCCACTGAGTTGAATTTACATACGAAATCAATTCAACTTAGTCGGGTAGATACTAGAGACGATACAATTTTTCAAAATACACAGATCGAAGCCTTTTCTTCTAAGCCTTGCTTTAAAAAAATTAAGGAGATGCGAGGAAGTTCAGTTCTGGTAATTGGAGGAACAACTAATGCAATTTTAAAAATGGTTAAGGAATTAAATAGTAAACCAAGTTTCAGAAATCTATACCCACAAGGTTTTCAAACAAAAATTTTAATAGTGGATGAAGCCAGTATAATGGTATTTCCCCATTTTTTGGCTTTAGCTACATTAGTCGAAGGTGATGGTGAAATGATGCTGTCAGGAGATCATCGGCAACTCGCTCCTATCATCACGCATGATTGGGAAAATGAAGATCGTCCCCCCGTTTTGCTTTATCAACCTTATGTAAGTGCTTACCAAGCTATCCGAAACATAAAATTTAACTCAGATGTTGACATACCAGACCAAGCAATACTATGTTCTGCTTTAACCTTTACGTTTCGTTTACCCACCGTTGTTCGTGAACTGATTGGACGCCTTTATCACAAAGACAATATTGATTTGCAGGGAATAGAAAAAAGTATTAATCCCAAGGAAGTGATAGGAAATTGGGAAAGACTGTTACAGGGCAATGGAGGTCTTTTTCTTGTCATTCATGATGAGCGAGAATCTAAGCGTAGTAATGCACTTGAAGTTAAACTGGTAAAAAAAGTTCTTGATTCTGGAGGTAATCTTGTCGATCACTCGACCGCAATTTTGACGCCNCCTCATCGTGCTCAACGATCGCTTCTCAAAACGGAGTTAGCTGATTATTATGGAAACGCTGTAGATGTGATTGATACCGTCGAAAAAGTACAAGGTGGGGAGTGCGATAATGTCATCGTTTCCGCAACAGCAAGTGATCTATCTGCAATCAGTAAAAATGTAGATTTTATTCTTGGACTCAACCGATCTAATGTTGCATTTTCGAGAGTGAAAAAGTGTCTAATTGTTGTTTGTGCGAAAACACTGTTAGATTACATTCCCAAGGAAATCGAAAATTATGAAGAGGCAATACTTTGGAAGGCATTACGTTCTAAGTGTTCACAACTTATTTTTTCTGATGCATTTGATGGGCATAGAGTACAAGTCTTTACGCCCCCGGAATCTTAATAACCTCAGAGGATGTCTGAAAAGGGTGGGGGTATGGAAAACCAGAAAAGTTAGCAAGGGTTTAACCTGTTAAGTATCAAAACACATAGACCCTCACTAGCCATGACTCGATCTTCTCCTACAGACCTGAGTGATGCTTAATAGAAAATCCTTGAGCCTTTACCGCCAAAGGCACGTCCGGAAGGTCGCCTTAGAACGGTTGCCTGTATTCTCCCGAGAACGCTCAGGCCTGAATTTATATTGCCTCGATTCACCTGTTTTTGAGACTTTAGTCTGATGCGCGACTTTTCAGACATCTTCTAAGCAGTAGGCCCCATTTGGAAAAGCTTGTATAGCCGAGCAGCCGCCTTAGAGCATCCTAAACATATTTTTACAATCAATATCTAGTGCTGAAGCTAGTCATATCGCATATAAGGCGCTATAGCTAGTGCCTTACTTTAACCAAGGGGAGGTAGGTCGCCTAAATTTACTGGGTCAGTAAAACTGTATACAAAAATCCATTCAGAACAGATACAATATATTCAGTGGTTCACCCCATCCCTGAATCAGAGATGCGCTATGATGTTGCGAAATCCATAATCGTGGTTGGGGAGGCGTCCTCTTGAGGTTCAAATTCAAGAAGAAAAAGATAGCGGCTCTCTATACCGAGGAGAAAAATGCCCATAAGTACCCCAACGTCATCGACGATTTCTTTGACGCCATGAGCGCGATCGCCGCAGCTAGAGATGAGCGTGACTTATATGCCCTAAAAGGCTTTCACTTTGAAAAGCTCAAAGGACGACCGGGAGAACGATCTCTACGCTTGAACAAACAGTGGCGGCTAATTGTCGCTGTTGAGAGGGATGAAGAGGGCGGGTATCTACTGATCATTGATATTGAAGACTATCACTGAATCAGGCATCAAGGGGAGGAAGAGGTATGACTCAGACATTAGCACCAGCAAGGGTTTCGCCGCCTGGGCGTATTTTGGCCCGAGAACTCGAAGCCAGAGGATGGACTCAGAAAGACTTAGCCGAGATTATGGGGCGACCCCACCAAACCATCAACGGCATTATTAAAGGGAATAAGCAAATTACGCCTGAGACTGCGATTGAGTTAGCTGAGGCTTTGGGCACCTCTGCGGAGTTTTGGACAAACTTAGAGGCAAAATATCGGCTGCATATAGCCCAAAAGGAAGCCGGTCACCCATCAGGGACCAGTGAAATTGCCCGTAGAAGCTGCCTCTACAGCTTTGCCCCGGTCGCGGAGATGATTAAGCGAGGATGGATTCAAGCGACTGACTCAATCACTGAATTGGAGCAACAGGTTTGCCGTTTTTTCGAGATTGATCAGATCGGGGAGACCCCAAAGCTGGCAGTTAACTGTCGGCAGTCTGAAAAGCGAGACCCAGCAGAGACTCAGGCTCAGATTGCCTGGATGAAACAGGTTGAATGGGTGGTGCGTAATCAAAAGCTTCCTGCCTTCGACCAAGCCACCCTTGAGTCCGCTATTCCTGAAATTCTGGCTTTGTCGGCTCATGCTGAAAATGTGGCTTTAGTGCCAGATAAGCTCTTTAGCCTTGGCATCCATTTTGTCATTGTGCCCCATTTGAGTAAGACTTATTTAGATGGTGCAGTCTTTTATCTAGAAGGTAGGCCAGTGCTTGCGCTGACGCTGAGATATAAGCGGATTGATAATTTTTGGTTTACGCTCATGCACGAACTCGGCCATATTGTTGCAGGTCATAAAGGTAGCTATTTAGACAATATGGATGATTTAGAGGTTAGTCGAGAAGAAACCGAGGCTAATCAACTCGCGACAGATTGGTTGCTAGATGCGCAAGCTTTAGATACATTTATTGAGCAAACTTCTCCGTATTTTTCGGCGAATAAGGTAAAAGATTTTGCAAAATCTCAAAATCGACATCCTGGCATCTTAGTGGGGCGCTTGAAGAAGGAAGAAATTATTCCATACAAAAATCATAATAAGTTCTTGGTTAAAATCGATAAACATCTTGAAACGTGGATTTCGTCCTAAGAGGATGTCTGACTCAGGCGGATTTGGGACTTCAGTAGGCCGATCCGCCTACCCCGATCGCCCGCAAGATTAGGACTTTACGGACTTGAGGATTTCGCTTTTTTGGGGCGGCCGCCTTTTTTGCCATTTTCACGGGCAGCCTGGCGTTTGGCAGCAGAGGTGTTTTGACCCCCTTTACGGCCCAGTTCAGCCATCCAGTGACGAGTCCCGAACATACCTTGAATCAGACCAGACAGGCTGAAGTCTGCATCCAGACTCTGCCAATGCAGACTTTGACCNTNACCGCCAAGCCATACATCGTCNAGTTGTTCCGGTGTGGCGGTGTCTAACCCTTGAGCCAAATGGGGCGGAAAGGCAAAAATTGCCCCATTTTGTAGGTGAATTTCTATGAGGTTGCGCTCTCGGTTGTATGTCACGCTCTCGGCACGGGGGCCGTCTTTAGCGGAGGCGGCCTCGGCTTGGGCGATTTCTGCGGCTAAGGCCTCTTCGCTGAACTCAAACTCCCAGTTTTGTTGCCATTGGTTAGCCATGGATATCCTCCCACCTGCTTAAGAATTCCTGTTGATGTTGGGCGACGAGCTTGAGGGCTGCATCTTGAGAGCAAGACCTTGAAGACGTTTCTCCCTCAGAATAACAACCCATCGCTTGGGTTTCTGCCACAGCCACAACGGATTGGACGTGACCCTGACTCGAATCATCCTACCCAACCGCCAAATCCTCCATATATCTTTGCCTACAAGTCTTTGTCCCAGGTAGAGTTGAGACATCATTTCGTTCACGGAAAAACCGTCACCATGTCTCATGAGTTAAATCCCGCAACCCCCTATCGAGGTGCCGAAGCTATCGAAGGGGCGATCGCCCGAGGAGTGGATCTCGATGGAACCCCCATTCCCAACGCCCAACTCGAACTCTATCGAACCATCATGGAACTCGAAGCGGGGCGGCCCCGCAGTGGGGTCACCAAAACCCTGCGCGATCGCATTGTCCGTATTGGCTGCAAACACTTCCCTCCTGGGGAACTCAACCGACTCCTCCAGGATGCCGACTTTCTCCCCCTCACCCCCCAAGAGACAGACTTTTTCTATCCTCAACCCACCAACTCCGCCCAAAAAAGCTCTCTCTAAAGATGGAGTGAGACCTGGCTTGTCACTGATTAGGCTACGGGTAGCTTAATGATTCGTTAAGTTTTCAGTGTGATCGCGATCGCACCCTCCATTCAAATTCCTGACTTCGTTGATTCGTAAATTTTATTTGCGGTTTATAAAGTTAGGTTGCAAAATGGAACTAATCGGTTGACAAAAGTAGAGTAACTACCATGGCTTACGCCACTTCTTCCAACTTCACCACAACTCAAGCCAACGCACTCTCGACCGTCGAACCCACCTCCCTTGTTCCGGAAGTGTCGGCTCGTATCCAACGCCTCACCACAGATGACCAGTTGGCACTCCTGTGGTTTATCTATCTCGAAATGGGTAAATCCATCACCCCCGCCGCTCCTGGGGCCGCCCGTCTTCAGCTTGCTGAAGGCCTCCTAGCCCAAGTCAAAGCCCTCAGCGCTGAGGAGCAGATGAGCTTCATGCGCGATCTCGTCGCCAAACGCAACACTCCCCTCAGCCGTGCCTATGGCGTCTTCAACGCCAACACCAAACTCGGGTTCTGGTACTGTCTAGCCCAAGGTATGGATGAGGGAACCGTCGTGCGCGTCCCTCAACGCTACAAACCGTCTCGTCAGGTTCAAGAGTTGCTCAACATCCTGATGACGCAGGCCAACTTCAGCCAACAAATCACCATTCTGCGTAACGCCGTGGTGAACATGGGTTTTGACGCACTCAGCTAGAGTCCTCTAGGACAACACCCAATCACAATCCTGAATCGAACCAGCGGAGTGGAGGTCAACTCAACTCCTTTACTCCGCTTTCTTTTGAGACTTATCGAGGTCAATTACGAGGTCAATTATGATGATGACGACCTGTCAAACGCCTATTCTGCCAGATCTAACCGTCCCCGTGGTGAGGGACTATTTCCAGTCTCTCAATGCTGGAGACTGTCCGCAGACGGCCCAATACTTTGCCCCTTACGGTGAACTGCACCCGCCCTTCCAAGGGGGAATTGTCGGCGTTGAAGCCATCGAGGCTTATCTCGAAGCCGAAGCCCAAAGTTTAACCTGTTTCCCTGAACAAGCCACGGTGCAAACCGCCAGCGATGGCTGTCAGCTTGTGCAAGTTCAGGGTCATGTCAAAACCCCCTATTTCTCAGTTCCCGTCGCTTGGACATTTAATCTCAACAGCCAATCTCAAATTGAACGGGTTGAGATTCGTCTGTTAGCCTCTCCCGAGCAACTGCTGGAGTTGCAACAGTTCAGCTAGAGTTCCCGAGTAACCCCTAGGCGGCGACAGAGTGGATGAACATCTGTTCGATCCACTCTCGCCCTAAATCTACATCCTTGGCGGAACATTGCCAGTCGGGATGGGCGGTCATCAGTAAACTTTCCAAGGTTTCGTGATCAAACAGATGCCACACTGGAGCGTCGTTGTAGGTGGTGGCGATCGCATAACAGTTACTACTAATACAATGAATGCGAGGTGCGTCCATAATGCGACCTAATTCCAGACTCTCCCCCGGTTGCAACTGCCGAAACCGCAAAATGGTTTCTTTAAAACTCTCAAAATCCGCTGGGGACAACCCCGGAACCGTCGTACACCCGTCTTGATTCCCATTGACCCAGAGCCAGTACCGCCGGTTGGGATCAATTCCCCGTAACCAAGGCTGTTCATCATCAAGGCGATAGCGGGGGGCGAGGGGAAAATGGGCGTCCATCATGGTGTTGACTGTTAGCTAGGCTACATCAACCAATTTGTCAAGTGATCCCCAAGTTTGTCAATTTAACGTTGAAAATCTTATAGATTATATGTATTTATGTAACAAGTGGGGGACAGTCTGACAGGGCTATCCCCCACTTGTTTGGGACTCAACTGCGAATAAACGTCGTTCCACCAGGCTGATCGACCAGCGTCACGTTCTGACGCTTCAATTCTTCCCGGATGCGATCGGCTTCACTAAAGTTTTTGGCTTTGCGGGCCGCTTGTCGTTGCCGAATAAACTCATAGATTGCCTCATCGGTCAAGCCATGGGCCTCAGAAGACTCTTCGCTGGAGGCTTCCAATCCCAAAACTCCGGCTAACTCCAGCAAGGTCGTCCATTGTCGTTGTAGGTGTTGAGAGTCTTCGGAAATCTCCCCTCCATGGGCCAAGATATTGCCCACCCGCCGTAACTCCTTGGCTAACTCAAACACCACCGCCAAGCCGCCAGAGGTATTAAAATCATCATCCATGGCTGTTTGGAAGGAGGCTTTGACTTGGGGAAGTGACTCCTGTGAGCCGTTTTCGGACCATGCTAATTGTTGGCCAAACTTCTGTCCAAACCGTAAGCCATCCCCGAGGGTGGCCCAGCTATTTTGAGCCGAGGCGATCGCCTCATCGGTGAAGTCCAACGGCTTACGATATTGGGCCTGAAGCACAAACAACCGCAACACCATCGGTTCAATTTGCGTTAACAACTCGCGAATCGTGGTGAAATTGCCCAAAGACTTGGACATTTTCTCCCCATTGACGCGAACCATACCATTATGAGTCCAGTACCTGGCCAGAGGTTTTCCGTGAGCGCCTTCTGACTGGGCGATTTCATTCTCATGGTGCGGAAAGACCAAATCCCCGCCACCACCATGAATATCAATGGTTTCCCCAAGCTGAGAGCGAATCATGGCCGAACATTCAATATGCCAACCCGGCCGGCCTCGACCCCAGGGAGACTCCCAGCCGGGTTCGTCCTCTTGACTCCCTTTCCAGAGGGCAAAATCAAAGGGATGGCGTTTGCGGCCATCTTCGCTCACCCGTCCACTGGCCCCGGATTGCATATCCTCAGACTTACGTCCTGAGAGTTTGCCATAGTCGGGGAAGCGTTCGACACTATAATAGACATCCCCTGAGGCGGCATAGGCCAGACCTTTATCAATTAGAGTTTGGACGAGATCGCAAATTTCGGGAATATGGTCTGTGACGCGGGGATAGTCATCGGCATCAGCCACATTAAGTTGGCGAATATCCCGGAAATAGGCCTCAATGTATTGTTGGGAAATCTCGGCCATGGAAACGCCCCGTTCTTTGGCCCGTTTGAGGATTTTGTCGTCAATGTCGGTGAAGTTTTGCAGGTAGCGAACCCGATAACCGCGCCATTGTAGGTAGCGACGCACTGTATCCCAGACAATATAGGAGCGTGCATGACCCAGGTGGCAGTCATCATAAACGGTGACGCCACAGCAGTACATTTTGACCTCGCCGGGAACTGTGGGTTCAAAGGGTTCTTTGGTCCGGGTTTGAGTGTTGTAAATGCTGAGGGTCATTGGGGGCAAGGATTTCAGGTTGATTTAAGAGACTTTGTTTCAGTGTAGCGGATTGGGGGAAGGGGGAATAGTGAATAGTGAATAGTGAATAGTGAACACCGGAACTGGGAATAGAAATGAGGTAGGGGCGTTCCCTTTTGGGCGTCCTCTCCCGACAAAAGGGGAATTAGGCCCAGATGCGATCGAGGAGGTTGTAGAAGGGTTGCCAATCNTCGGCGGTGGTGATGGGGTCCCAGATGGCTTCAATTTCGGAACGGATGGGGATTAGGTTGGGGTTAGCGGCACTAATCCGGGTTTGAATCTCCTTGAGTTCGCTGTTGGAGTAGGCTTGTAGAAGGCGATGATACACACCAGTCCAGGGTTGGAGAACTTGGGGGGGATCGGCTTTGGCAAAGATGGCGTCTTGGTCATCTCGCCATTGGGGGGAGAATTGTTGACGCAGTTGGCTGAAGAAGTCATGATAGCCGACGTCGTTCTCTTGCAAGAGTTCTACGGTGAGTTGGACCAGTTCTCGGCCGTCGCTTTCACTGAGATCAACCAATCCTAGGCGGCGTAGCATTCCTTGACGGTAATGTTGTTCGTAGTGGCGATCGAAGTCACTGAGGGCCTCGGTCATCGCTTCAGGGGTTAGGTCGGGGGTGACGCCGGCGAGGGGTTGTTGGAGGAGTTCTAGGTTAAGTTTACAGACTAAGGGCTGGTTTCCATAGCTGTAGCGGCCGTAATAGTCGAAATAGGCGGCGGTGAATTTGGGATCGTAGCTGGGGATGAAGGCGTAGGGGCCATAGTCGAAGCTTTCCCCGGTGATGGACATATTGTCCGTGTTGAGGACTGCATGACAGAAGCCGGCTACCATCCATTGGGCCGCAAGTTTGGCGGTGCGATGGACGAGGTCTTGGTAAAACTGAAGAGAGGCGTTGGCTTGGCGGCGATCGATGTGAGGATAGTAGATCTCAATCACGTGATCGAGGAGGGTTTTGCTGAGATCTTTGCGGCGTAGGTAATGGAGGCGTTCAAAGGTGCCAAAGCGAATATGAGACTGACTCAGTCGTACCATGACGCAAGAGCGAGTGGGGGAGGGTTCGTCTCCTCGCCAGAGTTGTTCGCCGGTTTCGATGACCGTTAGACAGCCGGAGGTGTTCACTCCGAGACGGGCCAGGGTTTCTGAGGCGATGACTTCTCGCACTCCTCCTTTGAGGGTGAGGCGGCCATCTCCTCCTCGTGAATAGGGGGTTCTGCCACTCCCTTTGGTGCCAAAATCGTAGAGTTGACCGTCGGTTCCTCGCACTTGTCCGTAGAGAAATCCTCGTCCATCGCCGAGTCGAGGGTTATACTCACCGAATTGGTAGCCATGGTAACAGAGGGCAAGACAGGGGGCTGAGCGGCGAAATTTTGCGAAATATTCGATAAAATGGTCGTCAGACACCTGTTTGGGGTCGAGTCCGACTTTGGGAAGCAGGCGATCGCCGCGAAAGCGTAAGATATGGGTGGGAAAGTCCGCTGCTTCGACTTGGTCGTAGTAGTCGTCTCCCAAGGCTTCGAGGGCAGTTTCATACTCTAGGTTGAGAAACGGATTGTGAGATAGATGGGACTGCGAACTTTCAGAAACGGTCATTCGGTAAGATATTGTGAAATTAGTGGGTCTAGCTGCGTCGGCAAAGGCACAGTTGTGCCTTCATTCTCGCAAACTTTGTTCAATGGATGCAAGGGACTGTTATGACTTTTTGGGCGATCGCTTCAATCCGGTTCCCTAAGCGAATTGAAGCCTGGCTGGTATCTCTGATGGGCGGTGAAGACCTCGGTTGTCTTTTTGATATTATTTTTGAGTCTGAATCACTGAAACAATGCTAGATTATTTACCTGAATATTTGCCGAACACATTGGATTTAAATGAGTTATTTCAATGGAGTTCCATGATTGTTGGGGCAGGGCTAACGTTAGCCTTGATTTTTGTGCTACGTCCCATCATCATTTTTTTAAACCGTCCACAAGAAAACTCGTCTCAAGTCTCTAAACTTTATCAGATTTTATTGCAGCCAAATCTCCAGATTTTGGGGATTCTTTTAAGTTTAGGGGCTTTAGAATTTGCGGCGCTGCGGTTTGAGGTTAGACCTTGGCTAGAAACTCCCTTAAGTCTGGCATTAACGGTGGCGATCGCCTGGTTTTTGTCTCAGGTTGCTGCCCAGCTTTTTGATGTTTATTTATTGGATATTGTCCTCAGAAAAGGAAGTAAAATCAATGAATTATTAAACCTAGGAAAGCTGGTTTCAAATCTAGCCATTATTATCGGCGCTATTTTTGTTTTTGCCCAAACCCATCAAGTGAACTTACTGGGTTTATTAGCAAGTTTAGGAATTGGCGGTCTAGCCGTTGCCTTTGCTGCTCAAAAGACCTTAGAACAAATCTTGGGCGGAATCGTATTATATCTCGACAAACCCTTTACCATTGACGATTATGTTGGACTCCCTGACGGAACATTTGGACGGGTTGAATCCATTGGCTTACGCTCAACTAAAATCCGCTGTTCTGGGAAAGGAACCCTAATGATTATCCCAAACGGGAATCTAACCCAAATGACGGTGGAAAACTTCACCGGGGGTAAAAAAGTTATGGCAATTCTCTACCTCAACTTTGAGCAAGAGATCCCAGAAGATGAGCGAGCTTTAATTCGTCAAGTGATTATCCGAGGAACCTCTGACATTTTTGGGATTGACTCTCGTAATACAGATGTCACTTTTAAGTCAATACGAGAGAAAGGTAGCACCATCAAAACTCAAGCTCAAACCACCTTCTTTATCCTCGGTTCAGGAAGCGTCTCGATGGAAATTCGCCGTCAAGTCCTCGATGTTGCCAACCAAAAAATTGCCAAACAACTGAAAGAATATGGTGTTATTTTTGATATTGATGAGCCAACAATTTATGTGGATTCTCCCATCACAATTTAATCACAGTCTAAGTTGACATAACATGAAGAAATTTCTAAATTACCTTTAGTTTTAAGCGAGCCACCCTAGACAACTCTAGGGTGAGTTAACCCGATTCAATCACGACAACGTCAAGCCTAACACCAATGGATATCAGTAACTTTTTAGGACCTATTGAACCTGTTATGTCCTGGCTCGTAGAAGCCAATGTTTTGCGTCTAATTATTTTCTTGGGATTTCTATTAATCTCATTGCTACTTGGACAATTTACCCCTCGCTTTGTCCGCTCTGTTATTCAACAGTTTTTGAACGAATCGGCGGTCACAACCTACGATAGCTTGATTGAGCCTGTTAAGCAGCCTCTTCAAGTATCGGGGACGTTACTCTTGATTTATTGGTCATCAATTTGGCTCAAAGGCTATGAGATTTTTTATGAGTTTTTCATTCCACTTCTCGACTTTGCTATTATTGTGAGTATCGCTTGGCTGGCGTCAAGGATATTCCGTCAGATTGTGCGGATTTATGGAATTGACCTCTTAAAAAAAATGGGGTTAGAGGTTGATGAATTGCTGCTCGTTTTTGAAACGATTGCTAATTTAATTATTGGTCTGTTAGCCGTTTTTGCCTTTGCTCAAACTCGTGATTTTGACCTATTTGCGCTCTTTGCTGGTTTGGGGATTGGTGGTTTGGCGGTGGTTGCTGCCTCACAGCGAATTTTAGAGCAATTCTTGAGTACGGTCGTGTTATACCTCGATCGCCCCTTTATCCCCGGTGATTATATTCGNCTCAAAGATGGTCAACTNGGACGGGTTGAATCCATTGGTTTACGTTCAACTAAAATCCGCACGTCAGCCAAAAGTACTTTATTTATTGTCCCTAACTCCATTTTGGTCAATGTCGAAGTCGAAAACCTAACGCGGGCCAAAAAAGTCATGTCGATGATTTATCTCGATTTTGCTAAACCTCTTGATGACCAAGATAAAGCTCTAGTGCGAGAAGTGGTCACCGAAAGTACGAACTCTGTGTTTGGGATCGATCCCGGAAGTACCAGTCTCAGTTTTAGTGAGGATGAGAATCACTCAGGAACTCAGGCTCGGGTGACGTTCTTTATTCTAGGTTCCAATGAGAACTCGATTCAATTGCGCAAACGCTTGTTAGAGTTAGCGAATCAGACGATTTCTGGCAAACTGAGTCAGTTTGGGATTACCTTCTCATCCCAGGAACCGACAGTGTATGTGGAATCGCCAATTACGCTATAAAGAACTATGGTCTGAAGTACAGTTTAATTATGTCTGTTTGGCAACTCGATTTTTTCCGTCGTCCCCTGCGTAATGAGGAGGGCGAGGTGTTGTGGGAGTTACTGGGGTGCGATCGCGCCTTCGAGTTTCGTCTACAAGGCTGGTGTCCTCAATCTCAGGCCAACTCCGACTGGATTGTCGAACAGTTGAAGAGTCTCGATCGCCCTCTCCCGGATAGTTTAGCGACCTTTCGGCCCGAATCCCTAAGTTTAATTCGTGAGGCGGCTAAAAAACTGGGGATTCAGGCGGTGGCGACACGACGAACCGAAACTCTCAAACGCTGGTTGTTGCAACGAGCCGAATTATATCAACAACTTCCGGGCTATACCGCAGATGCGTACCAACCCCTAGCGGTTCCTCGGCCCGCGCCGATTCCCGTGTCTGAACAGTTATGGGGCGATCGCTGGCGCTTTGCAACCCTTCCTGTGGCTGAGTTAGATAGTTTTGCGGCTCATCCGATGCGGGTGCGATCGCTCCCCCGAGAACTCCATCCCCTAGAATTGGGACTCGCCTCAACTGCATCTCTTCCGGGCCTAGTCATTGATGGAGGACGACAATCGTTGCAGTTAGCTCAATGGTTGGAGACGGTGACACCTGTATCGGTCAATTATATTCCCGGAGCGCCTGACGGACTCATTTTAGAAGCGGGTTTGGCCGATCGCTGGGTTCTGGCTACCTTTGACGATGCGGAAGTCCAAGCCGCTGCGCGACTCTATCATCAACGCCAACAAGAGACAAAGGGACTGCATTTTCTCGTCATTCAGCCGGATGACTCGGGACGGACGTATACAGGATTGTGGCTGTTGCAACCGGCTTAAAGTTGATAACCCATCACAGGTATTTAATGGTCAACGATCCAAATCTGACCCTCGTGAATCCCGTCGAAAACGCGGTCAATGAGAGTTTGTTCGCGGCGTCCGAAGTAGGAGCGGTTGCTGAGGATGTCATTGAGGAGATGGCGATCGATGGGGGTGATTTGGCGAAACCGGCAGATCCGCTCAACCACGTTTTCGAGGGAATAACTCGGGGTGGGAGGGGCAAAAGACATCGTTTTTAAAGATTGTGTGAACCTTACGCCCCAATTATAGCTTTTTATATAAAGATTATGTAAAGTTGCAGCGTGATTGTTGACACAAGTGGATGTGATGGTGTATATAAATTTTCGTGATTCAGATCGTTGACAGATTAGACATTTCTCAGCTAAAGACGTTGGCTGGGTTGGACTGGCAAAAAAAATCCCCAGTCAGAGATGGGGATAGAGGTTACGGTTGAGGGATAGGGGGCGATCGCCGTGGTGGTCACAGAGAATACACTTGACCATCAAAAAAGACGCGGGTAATCCCCTTCGCTTGTAAATGGGGTCCTGTTTTCTGCAACACCTGACTGTCAGGAACCTTCATCACCCGCTGATTGCGATTGGCAAAGCGGCGGGCCACACGATGATTATCAAACACAGGGAGAGTTTTCGAGGAAATCTCAGCAGCGGGAATCTCACCGAGATCATTAAACTCCCGTAGAGGTCGTGAAATCAGTTCAGAAGAGCGGTCGACGACCAAATAACAGGTTTTGGGTATTAAGGCGTTAGCCAACGGTTCAATTGTCAGCCAAGGGTCAGTTTCATCAGCCGTCTCATGGCCATTTTCAGGCGTCTTAATCTCACGACGAGATTCCGAGTTGGGGGACGATTCGGACTCCTCGGGGACTGGGGAATCGGAGTGAGCGGTTGAACCGACCGATTTGCGTCGACGGCGATTGGAGTGGTCTTTTGCTAAGTGGTCTTTGGGTAAATCGAGCTGTAACTGTTCCCCAGAATCCGTTGCAGACTCCTCATTGGGTCCTGACGAGTCCCGCAAAATCGGTTTGCGTCGTTGAGATTGGCGATCGCGACTCCCCGAACGATTGGCCCGTTTCTGTTGTACGAGCTGATCATACTCCTGGGGAGAAAAGCTACTCTTGAGCAGGCGGCTAATCGTAGAATTACTCACCCCATAGCGTTGAGCCAAGGTTGAGGTGGTTTCACCGGGATGCCGGTACTGCTCAATAATCTCGAGTTTGTCGGCATCTGATAGTTTTTTAGCACTCATTCGAGGGTTGTGATCTTGCAGAAATTGAAAAACGGGGGTAACGAGTCGGTCCAACTAGGACGAGGAACCCCGACGGCGACGACTTCCCCGAGAGACGGCGCGGGTTGACACATCAAATTCGAGTAATGCGCCAATAGCAAAGAAGACCCCAGTAAAGGTGAAAAAGACTTCGAGCAAATCCCCACTTTCATAATTGGGGATATTCTTGTCGGCGTACTTAAACCACATATCGGCGATGTATTGAGAGAACGCCGCTGCGGCAATCATGCGCCAGGACTGAGAAAACCGCCCACCCCAGAAGGCCAACAACAAGACCGCCGCAATAATCAACAGCAACACATCAAGGATCACATAGAGTAGGTTCAGAGGCGGTCCTAGGGGTTCAAGTTGTCGTTCTAGGCTAATCACCCATCCCGGTGCAGGACGTGCCGTCTCAATCACCTCAGTTGTTTCAGCCGCCGCACTTGCACTATCAAAATCTAAGGTAAAGTCAAAGGGATAGGAGAGCCAACCAGCAAAAGCCATACCGGCCACGGCAATGGCCAGGATAACACCCCATTGCCATAATTCCAGGTTCAGTCGCCGCGATCGCACCGCTAGGAGCATACCAACGGTCAGACATAAATAGCTGGTCACATAAAACAGGTCTCCAGGAGAGACGGCGGGGTCAAGTTCCCAGTAGAGTTCCCACCAACTAAAAAAGAGATTACCGATAAAGAAGGAAATCATCCCCAAGCCGAGGCCGAGCCAGACATTGCGACCACTGGCAATTTTATTACTCAGACCATTGCGTAAACAGAGGACTCCCGCAAACGCGAACGCCACCTGTTCCGATAGCAATGTCCCAATTCCATACCAAAAGGGACGGCCTTCACCGGGAACGGTGACACTAAACAGCAGGAAAAACAGCAGAGCCAAAACGCCCCACATTACGGACAGTAAAACTAAGTTCGAGGTTGATAACCAGGATTTCAACCCATTCTTATTGGTTTTCTCAGAGGTACTACTCATAAAACATTTCAGAGGCTAATAGCGTGCTAGCAGTGATCTCGGCCAGAATCCCCAGATGACCCTGATCCACCTAGATCTTCGAGAGTACAACGGCTTCAGGCAACGGGGGAGCATTAATCGTTAGTCCCCGGCCCAGAGTTTACCGAGGGGGGATTGATTCATCCAATTCATAAATTGGACGCGATCGCCATCGGGTAAATCTTCGAGAGCATCAATGGCCCGTCCAGCAAAGTTCGGATTGCCAAAATAGTCTTTTCCGATGCGATACAGTTCTTGAAGTAGGGTGTTGAGGTGATGTTCCTGCCAAGGGGGAACCTTACCACCATCGAGGGGATCTTGTTCCAAGAGGTCTTCGACTTCCCCGGGGGCGATCGCTTGTGGAAAGTTCCATTGTTGGAACACCTTAGCAATTTCCTTCTCAAACGCACTGGCCTGTCGAGTCCCTAGGAGGTCTTCGACATCGAAGTAAACCGCTTGCAGCAGGAGCAATGACGCTTGTGTGAACGAGGCCGCAGCAGCAACCGATACATCATCGCCGCCAGACTCTCCACTGATTTGTTCTAAACGAACCTTGCCCCAAACACTATAGCGATCAGGTTCTTCGAGCAGAACACAGGCTTTGCCCCGATTGTCGGTTAAATCCCGCCAAAACGAGCGAGCTTCTTCGGCTTGATTGGCATTAAAAACGCTAATCAGGCGAAAGGTTTGCCCTTGATATTTAAGAACCGGAACCGGTTGACCGGATTTAGGGTGCTGGACACTGGTAATTTCAACATCCTGCCTTTTTAGAATAAACATGACACTGCCAATTGACTCCGATCGGGGTCGATGGATGGTGTGGGACACGACAGGTCGGGTGTCGTCAGAGTCGCGACACAGCAAACCATCATATCAACGATGGTACTCGCGGACAGGCATCTGCCCCAAGAGGGTTACAGGGACGACACTGACGTCCCTCGACGTCAACCCTATCTCAACTACTGTCGGATGGTTTAAATTTTAGTGTACCCCGTAATTCGCCCTCAACGGATGCGAATGCCATTGTTCAGTGTTTTTGCCGGCTTAGACTTTTCGATTCCCAGTGGGGTGTGATAGGCTGGGAAGATAGGTTTCCCGAGTTTTCAGGTCTTACAAACTGGGTGCGTAACTCAGGTGGATAGAGTAGCTGCCTTCTAAGCAGCGAGTCGTAGGTTCGAGTCCTACCGCACCCGTTCGGTCTTCTGTGATGGCATTGCCCTTGCCGGTCATCAGCCCACTTCATAGGCTTTGAGGTGAGTGGCGGCGGCTTTTAGGGGAGCCAGCAGACTCATGGGCAAGGCAAAACTATTGAGGGCTTTGGCTCCCAGGCCGGGGCCGTGATAGTCTGTGCCTCCGGTCATGAGCAGTGAGTTCTGTTGGCAGAGCTGTTGTAACCGCTCCTGTTGCGATCGCCGATGATGGGGATGATAGACCTCAACCCCCATGAGTCCCGCCTCAAGCAAATGAGGCAAGACCTCCTCAACATTTCCCCCAGCAAACAAATAGGGATGCGCCCAAACCGGAACCGCACCGCAAGAGCGCAACAGAGCAATGCCTTCTTCGGCGCTAAACTTGGCATAGCCAACATAGGCCGGTTTTCCCTCTCCGAGAAAGCGATCAAAGGCCTCATCCCAGGAGTTGACATATCCGGCGGCCAACAAAGCCCGCGCCAAATGAGGTCGACTCGGGGCCACCCCTTCCCCCAACTGGGGGAGTTCCACGGGATATCCCAACTGATGCAGTTTGTCGAGCATCTGCTGCGCTCGCTGTTTGCGGCCCTGCAAGCGTTCCTTCAGGGGAGCTTCGAGGCGATCGCGATTGGGGTAAAAGCCGAGAATATGCATCGATCGCCCCCGATACACCGTACTCAACTCCACCCCAGGCACAAGGGTCAAATCGTACCCCTGAGCCGCCTCAGCCGCCTCAGAGCAACCCGACATTGTATCGTGGTCTGTTAGAGCCAGGACTTTCACCCCAGCCGCTGCGGCCGTCTGTACCAGTTGCGTTGGGGTCAGGGTTCCGTCAGAATACTGACTGTGACAATGTAGTTCCAGCATGATGTAGGGGCCAACGCCAAATGTCCGTTGTTGTTTCTCTAGGGTAGCTCGATTTAGCCGTGGCACAGTCTTCACAACCATCCGCCCCCTGTCTGATTTCCCCCAACCTCCCAGCCGACCCATTGAGAGGGTCTAAACCCATACAATTAGGGGTTCTGGCTTCGGGGAATGGGAGTAACTTCGAGGCTCTCGTTCAGGCGATCGCCGACGGAAAACTAGAGGCTGAAATCCCCGTACTAATTTACAATAATCCCGGAGCGGCCGTGGCGGCTCGCGCCCAACGTTGGGGGATTCCGGCCGTCTTGCTCAATCACCGCAACTACCACAGTCGCGAAGCCTTTGACTTTGATATCGCCCAAACCCTTCGCCAATCTGGGGTAGAGTGGGTCATCATGGCTGGCTGGATGCGCCGTGTCACCCAAGTCTTGATCGACCATTTTGGCGATCAGATGCTGAACATTCACCCCAGTCTGCTACCGAGTTTCCCCGGACTCCATGCCATTGAACAGGCTTTAGCCGCCGGGGTCAAAATCACCGGCTGTACGGTCCACATTGTTCGGTTAAAGGTCGATAGCGGCCCAATTCTCATCCAGGCTGCTGTTCCCATTTTGCCCGATGATACGGCTGAGAGTCTGCACCAACGGGTACAGGTCCAAGAACATGAGATCTTACCCCGAGCCATTGACTTAGCGGTGCGACGACAGGCGCAACTGACGGCGGAGAATTCCCCTCGTTCCTAATCTCTATCCCATGTTTCGCGATAATTTGCCCCTATGACCTCCTCTTCTGTCTCCAAGACGCTGGCGAACTGTGACCTGGCGCAACTCGAACAGCATCTGCTACTCCTTCTAGCTCGTTTGGCCTATCGAGAAGGGGATTTTGTCCTCTCGTCGGGCCAACGTAGTTCCTACTACATCAATGGGAAACTGGTTACTCTCGATCCTGAGGGAGCCTTATGTGTGGGCCGCTTGATGCGATCGCGGCTACCGGAGGATACGGCGGCGGTGGCCGGCTTAACCCTCGGGGCTGATCCCATTGTCAGTGCGGTTACTGTCGTTTCAGCCTATGAACAACAGCCGCTACCGGGGTTAATTGTCCGTAAAGAGGCGAAAGGCCATGGAACCCGAGCCTATATCGAGGGGCCGACGTTAGAGAAAGGGGCCAAGGTGGTGGTCTTAGAAGATGTGGTCACTACGGGCCAGTCGGCGATGAAGGCGGTGACACGGCTACGGGATGCTGGCTATACTGTTGAGCGTGTGGTGTCTCTGGTCGATCGCCAACAGGGTGGGGGTGAGTTTTATCAGGAGCGAGGGTTGGCCTTTGATGCTTTGTTTACAATTCCTGACATCCAAGCGATCGCCCGCAAACAGGACGCCTAATCCCCTCTAGCTGAGATTGAGGTCGTTTTGGGGTCGTCATAGGGTCTTTGTCTGGGTTAGTCTGGAAATGCTCCTCGTCTGAGGCTATTGATTATGACCGATCCTCGTTCTCAACGCGATCGCCCAACTGGGGAGGCGTCTGACTCTCGCCAAGCCAAGGTGAATGTGGTGGAGGTTGATCCGGTGACCTTGTTTGCGATCGTGGCGGCACTGTTGATCGTACCGGTCTTCCTCGCTGGCTTTTTCTTCCAATGACCGGCCTCGACTCCCGCCTCTTCCCGGATAACTGTGCCATTCATCGCGAAAACCTGCCTCTAGGGGCAGGTTTTGACGTGAAGGGGTTGACCGACTGTAACCCCCCTAATTTGTAGATCATGCACCATGAACAAGCGAAAGTATGGTCAACCTTAACACGCACCGCTTCCTTTGACGACAACCAGAATCGTTTTCAGAATCAGGTGTAAATCATAGGTCACAGACCATTTTTCTTGATATTGAAGATCCATCTCAACGATATCTTCAAAGTTTTTCACGGTTGAGCGTCCGTTGACTTGCCATTCACCGGTTAAGCCGGGTTTGACATCGAGGCGCCGCCAATGGTGAGGGGTATAGCGTGCGACTTCGTCAGGAGTCGGGGGACGCGTTCCCACTAGACTCATATCGCCTTTGAGAACATTCCAAAACTGAGGCAGTTCGTCGAGACTGGTGCGACGGAGGAAACGACCAATCCGAGTAATCCGGGGGTCATTTTCATTTTTGAAGATGAAGCCGCTGGCTTGATTTTGTACTAAATGTTTTTTCTGGTCAGCATCGGTCACCATTGAGCGGAACTTCCAAATTCGGAAGGGTTTGCCTTTATAGCCACAACGAACTTGGCTATAAAAGATGCCGCCGGAGTCGGAGATTGAGGTGGCGATCGCCACAGGAATCGCGACCATCGCGGTGATACATAACCCGACGATGGCGCCGAGGATATCGATGATGCGTTTGACTCGGCTATTGGCCGAGGCATGGATTGGTTCGGAAAATACTGCTGCGGTATCAGAGTGATACGGATTGAAGGCAGCAAATTGCGAAGTCAGTGTCGTAGTCACGGTTGGCACTCTTCGTTACATTACAGGTCAGCCCTTATGTCCCTAATATAGTCAGACTGCCGGCGTCTGGGTAGATGTTCCCCATCAAGTTTGCTTAATCTTCATCATTGAGGCGACTTTTTTAAAGTTACGATGAGGAAATGCCGCAAAATGACAAAATTTTCTAGGGAGACGGAGTGATATGGATCACGAACGGGGTCTGGTTTCCCGCGAATTTCTCACTAATTTCAGTGGTGGCCTGCCAACTGGCGGAATAAGTCTTTGACTTTATGTAAATCTTTGTCTCCTGGCGATCGCTCGACGCCACTTGAGAGATCAACACCGTCGGGATGAAGTTTAGATAAAGCCTCGCCAATATTCTCCGGGGTGAGGCCCCCAGCCAGAAACCAGGGAACGGCAGGATCGAACGATTGTAACGCTTGCCAATCTAGGGTTTTACCGGTTCCCCCGAGTTGTTTGGGCTGGTACGCATCTAGGAGTAGGCCATCGATCGCATCGTGATAGCGATCGCTCCTCTGTAGGTCAGCGGTTTGGCGAATCCGCAAGGCTTTAATGAGTTCGAGTTCAGGCAGCGCGGCCCGCAACGCCTGACAAAAGGTGGGAGATTCGTCCCCGTGGAGTTGAATGCCGCTGAGGGGGGCCATCTCAAGCACCTGGCGGATGTCGTCAATGGAGGCGTTGGCGACGACTCCGATGCGATCGCAGGGGGGAAGGATCTGACAAATCTCAGCAATTTGTGCGGGCGTCACATAACGGGGGGAGGCTTTCACGCAAATAAACCCCAACGCCGTCGCGCCAGCTTGCACAATTGCGCGTCCCTGTTCGGCTTGGCTGATGCCACAAATTTTAACCCGCATTGGCGATCGTCCTCAACTAGCCGGGCGTTGCCACGCCTTTCAATTCGTTTACCATATTTCCGGTTTTTTGTCAAAATTATGGTGTTGGCGCTTAAGCCTTAACCCTTAACGGCTCAACCGGGAGTATTTTGTTAACTATTTCAACGTTTAGGGAGATTCCTGGGAATTTCTGCCTATAATCTAGCCCAATCCGCTACTTTTTTATCGTCATTTGCAACAATGGTTTTTATCAACAGCACCTTAACTCTAGCGGCCTCGAGCTTAACCACTCCCTGGTCAACCGACGTTGCCATCATTATGGTCGCGTCTAACCTATTTGCCCTGGCCATTGGGCGCTATGCCATTCAAAAACGAGGGGTTGGCCCAGCATTGCCGATCTCGGTTCCAGGGCTGTTTGAGGGCTTTGGCTGGTCAGAACTTCTGGCGACGGCGAGCTTTGGCCATATCCTCGGCGCCGGTATTATCCTGGGTCTGGGTGGTTCTGGGGCCTTATAGGCGTTAACAATAGTTGACGTTGACGGCGAATGAGTTGTGGGCAACCTCACTGGTTGCCTTTTTTTCTGGGAAGGCGGCTGGGAAAGCTGCCATTAACCCAAGCGTTGGCGAATCCAGAGGGCGAATAGGGGTAAGGCGAGACGGTAGCCGAGATCGGGACCATAGATCAGGCCTTTATGTTGTAGGCCGGCGATCGCCCCCTGTAAGGAGCCACCTCGTGAGAGATGGTGTTTTTGGATATAGTTGCGGCTTTGGGGTTTATCGGTGGGATCGAGGGCTAAGGATTCGAGGAGTTGGAGTTGTGAGGCGGGTAAAAGAACCAACAACGACTCAAAGATATTGCCTAAATCGGCCAATAGGTCTTGCAGGGTGTCAGTAATCGCCGCATCATCCAAACGACCTTGCTCCCAACGGCGTTGACGTAAACGACCCACTAACATCGACGCATCGCCGATATGTCCTTGAACGGCGTTGAGGAAGGTCTCTAGGGCCGGCGATCGTGGGTCAAAACTCAAACCCACTTGTTGTAAGACCAATTGTGCCCAAGCGGCCACCACATCATCGGCCAGGGGCGTTAGACAAATGGTTTCGAGGCAACGAGGCTCTTGATAGAGGGTGTAACTTTCAGCGAGGGTGGCAATTAGGACATAGTTGGCGGTGGTGTGGCGGGTGATGGCCTCTTGTAAACCGGTTTCCCATTGGGCTGTACGATCCCAGGCCCGGATATGGGGAAATCCCTGAAAAATCAGGATCACCTGTCGTTTCATGGCGATCGCCAACTGTTGAGGAAGCTGCAACAGAACCTGATAGGCCTGCCAGAGTTGCTCAGCGGTGAGGACTGGATCGCGTTGTAAGGACAACTTACGGGGACTAGCCGCATTGAACTGAAACCAAGGTTGTCCCTCCGTGACAGTCCAATGCTGAAGGAAGGCGATCGCCCCCTGGCTTTTAGCCCCCTGAGAAATCCCCTCACAGAGTAACTGCACAAATCGCCGTCCATCGGTGGCGCGAATACAATCGACTTCCATCACCTTCGCCCCCACCTCCCGGGCCGCTCGTCGCACTAGGGTTCGACGACCACTTCCTGGAACTCCCGCAATGAGTAAATCGCGACCATTGGCTAACGTCTGAGTAATCTGCTGAAACTGAGCCTGTCGCCCAAACAATTCCAGGACCGATTCTTTCTGTGCAGAGATCCTCGGTACTGTCTCACCTGGTGTTGGTCCTAGCATCCTTTAGTTCTTCGCTATTGCATCAACATCAACGTTGTCATCTCGCACGATAAGCCAGATCAGACCCAAACACAACCAAAAATTATAGTGCCACATCGTGACAACACTAAAAAACCGTGCTAATCTGATTCTAACACAAACAATTTTGAGTTGAGTCCTTAGCCCCTGACAACCTCCGTGTTAGAAGCCTGCATCTTAGCAACCGTCCTGATCGGATTCATCGGCATCATCATCAAGCAAAATCTGTTGATGAAGATCATCGCCATGGATGTCATGAGTACAGGTGCGATCGCCTACTACGTCTTCATCTCCTCGCGAGATGGACTCTCATCGCCGATTTTCAATCAAGAAACTCCCCTGCAATATGCCGATCCAGTTCCTCAAGCAGTGATTTTAACTGCCATTGTCATTGGCTTTTCGATTCAGGCGTTAATGCTTGTCGGTGCGATGAAACTCGCACATCATAACCCCACCCTAGAAACCAATGAAATCGAGGACAACAATACGCCATGATGTCTCTGACTATTATTTGGATTGCGCTACCCCTATTTATTGGACTCACCATCTACCTGCTGCCAAAATTAGATCGCTATTTAGCCTTGGCAACCGTCTTGATGTCCTTCGGCTATGGACTGAATCTATTTTTAAGCCAAACCTCTCAACAATTTCAACTTTTAGATAACTTTGGTGTCAGCTTTTGGGTTGACTCACTCAGTAGCCAGTTCATCCTCACCAATGCTTTGGTGACGGGCGCTGTTATTCTCTATTCATCATTTCAGAATAAAACCGCGTTTTTTTACAGTCAAGCAATTATCCTACATGGCAGCGTCAATGCTGTTTTTATATGTGCGGACTTTATGAGTCTGTATGTAGCCTTAGAGGTGATTGGGGTGGCCGCTTTTTTATTGGTTTCATATCCAAGAAGCGATCGCGCCCTCTGGGTTGCCTTGCGCTACTTATTTGTCAGCAATACCTCAATGCTGTTTTACCTAATTGGGGCTATTTTAGTCTATCAAGCCAATCATTCCTTTGCCTTTACAGGGTTGACTAATGCCCCTCCTGAAGCCATTGCCCTAATTTTCCTGGGCTTGTTAAGTAAAGGTGGCGTGTTTGTCTCGGGGTTATGGTTGCCTCTAACCCATTCTGAATCGGAAAGTCCCGTCTCAGCACTCCTCTCAGGATCTGTCGTTAAAGCCGGTGTTTTCCCCCTATTGCGCTGTGCCTTGCTGATGGATGAGTTATTACCTGTTGTGCAAATTTTGGGCATCAGCACCAGCTTTTTTGGCATTATTTATGCCCTATTTGAGAAAGACGCAAAACGAATTTTAGCCCTGAGTACGATTTCTCAATTGGGTTGGATGATGGTTGCACCAATGGTAGCTGGAGTGTATGCCCTCGCTCATGGATTAGTCAAATCACTTCTATTTTTAGCCAGCGGTGCATTACCCACCCGAAATTTAGATGAACTTCGGGTAAAGCCAATGTACAGTGGATTGTGGCTGATTCTACTCGTCGGGGGTTTATCCATGTCTGGATTTCCCGGCTTCCTTGGTTTTTCAGCGAAAGTTTCGACCCTAAAAAGTCTGTCAGACTGGCCCGAGATTTTAATGAATGTATCCTCAGTCGGGACAGCACTAATTTTTGGTAAATTCATTTTTCTTCCCCATAAACGACAAGGAGGACATCTTAAGCCCGGTTTAATCCTGGCCGCCCTACTTTTAATCGTCAGCCTGTTAGTGGGGAATGTCTTGTATCTGCAAGCCTATAGCCTCGCCAATCTCGGAAAAGCCTTAGCTGTGATTGGGCTAGGTTGGTTAGGATATTGGCTTTTCATTAAACGTCAAGATTTAAAACTGCCCCGAATGTTTGAACAGTTCGATAATCTCGTTGGCAGTATGAGTTTGGTGTTAATTGTCTTGTTTTGGATGGTGTTTACATGATTGGCTATCTTAACCTAATCTTACGCTTAACCATTTGGTTTTTACTGACCGATGATTTCGGTACAGCTAATATTATTATTGGACTGGTGGTCTGTTTTTTTCTGCCGGGATTACACAAAACTTCCAGTTCACTCCAGGATTGGCTGCGAGTCTTTGGTGAAATTATTGTCGCCATCCCCCAAGCGTACTGGGAAGCCTTGGAAATGATTGTGAGTCCCCACATTGAGGAGGAATTTACCTTAGAACAAGTTAAACCGCAACGAACCGCCGGCTTGATTTTTCTGGACATTTTCCTGATTACCTTTACCCCCAAAACAATTGTGACAAAATATCATGAACATGGCTGGTATGAAGTTCATAAAATAAAACGGAGTTAACAGCAATGGATGGAATGGATGGTTTAATTTTAGGAATGATTGTCTGTTTGTTGCTGCCAATTTATGAGGCTTGGAAAGCAGATGATATTTGGCAAAAAATGTTGGCATTTTCAAGTATTGAAACCAAGTCATCAATTATTATTCTGGCAATTTCAGTGTCGCGTGAAGATTGGATGATTGGTTTGGTTGGGGTTATTATTCTCAGTGTGGGAAATGCTGCGTTAATGCTTTTAGCGAATGTCATTAAACGGGCAAATAGTGCATCAAGTCGAGGGTTTTATGGTTGATTTTTTAAGCTATTTCTGTCTCGGATTTGGACTTATTTTGTGGTTTTGGGGGACTTTTCCCTTACTGGGGCGGCGCTCAGTACTCTTTAAACTCCATAATCTGTCCATCTCCGATATTCTGGGATCGATGAGTATTGTTGTGGGACTGGCGTTAAAGATTCCTCGCGAGTTACCCCTGTTAATTTTAGCCCTAATTTCTTTGGCAATTTGGAATACCATTTTGGGCTATGTGTTAGCTTACTGTACTCGGAGTGCTGTTGAAGATGATTGAGTGGTACATTTACATTATTGTGGCGTTGCTCCCATTGACGGCGGTCATGTTGGTGCGATCGCAAAACCCCTATCATGCTCTCGTGATTCGAGGCATTTTAGGCGCGGTGGCGGCCTTAGTCTATGCCGTTTTGGGAGCTGCGGATGTGGCCTTAACCGAGGCGTTAGTCGGGACCATGTTGGCCATTACACTCTATGCTGTAGCGGTGCGTTCGTCTCTTGTCTTACGATTAGGAGTCGAGGCCTCGGAATTTCAAGGAGATCGATGCGATCGCTTTTGGGGCTTACTTTGGCGTGAATTGAGCGGCATTTTTGACAGCTACTACTTACGATTAGAACTCGTCACCTATGCCAGTCCTGAAGAGTTACATCAGGCCTTACGCAATCAAGACATTCATGCGATCGCCGAAACCACCTATCAAGAACCGACGATTGAGGGTATCGCCATGGAGGGGACAATTGCAGCGGACCCCAAACCCTTCATTGTCACAACCCGAGTTCGTCGAATTTATCAGTTAATGCAAACTGATCTCGTCCTAACTAGCCCTCGGTTGTTGTTATCGGCTGAGGAATCTACTGAGCAATCATTTGACCGATCTGATGTAGGAGTAAGTAAGGTATGAAATGGGTCTATTTAGCCGCTGTGGCGGTCATTTATCTGAAGTTTTTACTCCTTCCCAATATCAGCGTAGACTCCCTCGATGCCTCAGCCGTGGAGTTGGTGGTGGCCGATAGTGGCGTTCCCAACGCCGTGACGGGGATTATCTTCCGCAATCGTCTCTATGACACCATTTTTGAAGTGGTAGTGTTCACCATCGCTATCATGGGGTCTAAATTCCTGCTGGCCAACGAACATCCCCTGAGTGAAGTCCATCAATTTCGCGATCGCCCCTCGATTGTCCTAGCACGACTCGGCGCCCTCATCTCGGCCTTGGTGAGTATCGAGTTAGGGATTCGTGGACATCTCAGTCCCGGTGGTGGCTTTGCTGCTGGAGTCGCCGGAGGAACCGCCATCGGCCTAGTGGCCATTACCTCCAACGCTGAATGGATGGAAGGGATTTATAAACGCTGGCGAGCCGCCTTAGCCGAAAAACTCTCGGTCTTAGTGTTTATCCTCCTATCAGCACTGACCTTAGTGGGATTTGCACTCCCTCAAGGAGAATTAGGAGGCTTAATCAGTGGGGGAATTATCCCCATGATGAATCTCCTCGTCGCCTTTAAAGTGGCTCTCGGGTCTTGGGCCGCCATTTTACTGTTTATCCGCTACCGAGGTCTCTTCTGAGGGTCTGGTTCAGACTGGACGACTGATAACCGGCCTAGGGCGGGTTGCAACCGCTACAATAGAGGGGTGAGATCCGGTGTGAAGTGCTTTGTTGCCAACGTTGCAGACAATTCACAGGTCCACCAACGCTGTTTAGCAAATTAAAAGGATAGTTTCATGCAATCAGGTGCGCGAATCATCTCGCTGTTTGGGATTCCGCTCTACATTCATTCGTCTTGGTTCCTGATTTTGGCCTTATTCACCATTGCCAAAGGCGTTGCGTGGCAAGAAACCTATAACTGGGGTGGAGCCATTCCCTTCGTGGCTGGCTTTGTCAGTTCGGTGTTGCTGTTTGTCTCAGTGGTTCTCCATGAACTCGGACATAGTTTAACAGCTCAAACTCAGGGCATTAAGGTCAACTCCATTACCCTCTTCCTGTTTGGGGGTGTGGCGGCCATTGATCGAGAATCCAAAACCCCAGGACAAGCCTTTCAGGTGGCCATCGCTGGCCCAGCCGTGAGTTTTGCCCTCTTTGTACTGCTGTCGCTCCTCGTCTCGATGTTACCGAGTGGCTCAACCCCAGCGGCGGTGTTACTCGGTAATTTAGCCACCATTAACTTAGTGTTGTGTCTGTTTAATCTTATCCCGGGCTTACCTCTCGATGGAGGACAAGTCCTCAAGGCGGCGATTTGGAAAGCAACAGGCGATCGCTTCAAAGCCGTTCGTTGGGCCGCCCAATCGGGGGTCTTTCTGGGGACTGGGGCCATCGCTTTTGGCTTATTTGTGGCCTTGACGGTTCCGGGATTCACCGGAGGCTTCTGGATGGCCTTGATTGGTTGGTTCATCCTGCAAAATGCCAATAACTATGGCCGCGTCACCCGCTTACAAGAACTGTTGCTCAATACTCCCGTCAGCGAGGCGATGACACGACAGTTTCGGGTGGTGGATGGCCAGATGACGATTCGTGAGTTTACCGATCGCTACTTGCTCTCGGATCTATATGAGGGACAATCTCAGCATCAACCCTATTTTGCGGCGTCTCATGGACGCTATCGTGGTGCGATTCACCCGGACGATCTGCGGAGGGTTGAGCGATCGCGCTGGGAGATGCAAACCTTGGAAACCATCGCTCATCCGATCTCGGAATTGGTCACACTTCGGGAAACCGCAACGGTGTTGGATGCGATTTTGCAATTGGAGCGATCGCAGCTTCGGGAGTTGACGATTTTAACCCCAGCTGATGCCGTCGCTGGAGTCGTTGATCGAGCGGGGATTGTGCAGACGATCGCCCAGAAAGCGGGTCTGGCGATTCCCAAGGCTGAGGTAGAACGGATTAAAACGGAAGGGCGTTATCCGGCGAATTTTCCCTTGGCGGCGATCGCCAAATCAATTCCTTTAGATTCCTAATCTCGGCTACCTTGTGTTAGACCCGTTATGACATTTGATCCACCTCAGTCTGATCCCGAGAATCTGGATGAAGATGTAGAAGAACCCGTCGATGATGAGCAAGACTCACCCAGCCATCATCCCTGGTTTGAAGTGGGCCGCTTGTCTTCACCCCCTTCCTCAGTCCCGTCTGAGGCGACCTCTCAAGTTCCCTCTCAAGGCACTTCTAACGCCTCATCACCCCCCGATGAGCCACTCCGCCAACGGTTAACTCGCTGTCTCTCCCTGGAGGCTGAGTTGGCCGATCTCGCCGCCTTGCGAGAACCGGCCCCCTTAGAGGGACGCGATCGCGCCACATCCACTGTGGCTGCGGCCGCGATCGGCGGGGATTTAGAGGAGTTGGCTCGTCAGTGTTTGGAAGCACCCTCACCGGAAAATTATCAGGCGTTAACCACCGCCGTGACTCTCAAGGAAACGACGCTCGAACGTCAATTTTGGCATCAGGTTCCGCCGGCTTTGAGTCATCGCCGCCCTCTAACGCCTCTAATTGATGCGATGGGCGATCGCCAATTACGACAAGAAGCGGATATGCAGCAAGGTGCGATCGCCGTATTACTCGAACAACTCCCCCCAACGAGTCTAAACAGCCACGAGTTTGATATCTTCGGTTATGAGGCCCAATCCCTGCTGGGAACGCTTCTGGAGATTGAACGCCGCCAGGGAGTCATCGAGGGGTTGCTGCGGCGCGATCGCACTCTTCCCGGAGCCATTATTACCTTCTCCATTCTCTATATCCTGGCCGCCGTGGCTCTCATTGTTCTGTTTGTCGTCTTTTGGGGCCATGGATTTGTTGTCGAGAGTGTGAGCGAGCAAACCTTACCCCTGATTGGTATTCCCTGGCCCGTCTTCGTTTGGAGTTTATTCGGCAGTCTAGCGGCTATTTTAGCCCGTTTCCTGTATCATCCCTTTCGCCGCTTGCGTGAGATGACGCAATGGATGCTCTTACGCCCCATTCAGGGGGTTGTCTTTGGGGGAGCGAGTTATTTTGTCTTGGATGCGCTCTTATCGTTGCTGACGCCGTTTCAATCGCAAACCCCACTGTCAATGACCGATGAGGCGATTTTGCTCTTGTCATTTGCAGTCGGGTTTAGCGATCGCTTGGCGATGATTGTCTTCCGTTGGATGTCCCAGACAGAGCCTCACACCCGCTGATTGTAGGGGAGTTTGGCCAGCAACCGGGCCATCATGCAGGTGTTGGAAACCCCCGCAAACAGTAATCCGGCCCCAACAAAACCACTTAGGAAGAGGAAGCCACTGTTCACAAACGCCCCCAGTAGGGTTCCAATGAGAACCAAGGAGCCGGCCACGATTTGCACCTGGCGCATGATGCTAATGGGGGCATTTTTGTTGACGAGGGTGGGATGTCCGGCTTGTTTCCAAGCGTTCAAGCCGCCATCGAGGTGACTCACCTGTTCAAAGCCAGCAGCGAAGAGCTTTTGCGCCGCTTGAGCGGAACGATTGCCACTTTGACAATAGAGAACGAAGGGGCGATCGCCCGGAATGTCCGCCGCCTCGAAGCGAGACAGGGGCATCAGTTGCGCACCGTCAATCTTCTCTCCGGCGTGTTCGGAGGGTTCACGGACATCAATGAGGAGGATTTCTTCGGCTTGCAATTGTTGTTTGAGCTGGCCTGGAGCGATCGCCTTGAGTTTGTCGATCGGGTTAGATGAGATGAAGGTCATAGAGTTGATGGGAGTAGAGGGAGCATTCCACAAGAGAAAACCCCGAATCTAGTCTGGATTTTTCTTGTGACTTGGCGGGTACTTACCGGATACTTGGGTCTGACAGCGGTGGGTGATCGCTGAATCCACTGCCTGTCCATATACCGACCATATACCGACCATAACTCATTTTATCATATGGTAATAGAGGTTTCAGACAAAACCCCTAACCGGCTGGTCAGGGGTTGACAATGTATCGGAAGTGTGATATGCGCTAGAGCTATCTAGTCAGCGGGAACCAAGAGATCTTCTTGAGGTTCCTGGCTTTTGATCACCACTTTACCCTCATCGTCCACATCCACTAAGGCACCATCGCCATCCTGAATCCGGCCCGAGAGGATTTCCTCTGCGAGACTATCTTCGAGGAGGCGCATAATGGCCCGACGGAGGGGACGCGCACCGTAGCTGGGGTTGTAGCCTTCTTCGACGAGGCGATCTTTGAATTTCTCCGTCACCTTGAGATCAATGCCTTGTTCCAAGAGACGGGCAAAGACTTCCTTGAGGAGAATATCGCTGATTTCCTTGACTTCCTCTTTGGTGAGTTGACGGAAGACGATGATTTCGTCGAGACGGTTGAGGAACTCGGGACGGAAGTATTGTTTGAGTTCTTCGTTGACGAGGTTGCGAATCCGGTTGTATTGGGCTTCGGTTTTGTCGTCGTCGAACTCAAAGCCGAGACTACCACCACCTTTCTCAATGACCTTGGACCCAATGTTGGAGGTGAGGATAATCAAGGTGTTCTTGAAGTCCACCGTGCGTCCTTTCGCGTCCGTGAGGCGACCATCTTCGAGGATTTGCAGCAGCATATTGAAGACATCAGGGTGAGCCTTCTCAATCTCATCAAAGAGAATCACCGTGTAGGGACGACGGCGCACCGCTTCGGTCAGTTGTCCGCCTTCGTTGTAGCCGACATAGCCGGGAGGAGAGCCAATGAGTTTGGAGACGGTGTGACGTTCCATGTACTCGGACATATCCAAGCGAATCATGGCTTCTTCGGAGCCGAAGAAGTAGGAGGCCAGGGCTTTGGTTAGCTCAGTTTTACCCACCCCAGTCGGTCCAGAGAAGATGAAACTAGCGATAGGACGGTTGGGGTTCTTCAAGCCAACGCGAGCGCGGCGAATGGCGCGGGAGACGGCGCGGACGGCTTCGTCTTGACCAATCAGGCGCTGGTGCAGGGTTCCTTCCATATGCAGCAGTTTCTCGGACTCGGACTCGGTAAGTTTGTTCACCGGAACGCCGGTCCAACTGGCGACGATATGGGCGATGTCTTCCTCGCCAACGGTGGGAGAATCTTCGTTGCTGCTGGCGGTTTCGTTTTTGCGGCTTTGGGCGATCGCCTTGATTTCGGCTTTGATTTCCATTTCGCGATCGCGTAGGCCTCCGGCTTTATCAAAGTCCTGAGAGCGCACTGCGTCATCCTTATCCTTGAGGACTTGGCGCAGTTCCTTATCGAGTTCCTTCGCCGCCGGGGGAAGTTGTGATTCGAGCAGGCGCACCCGTGAGCCGGCTTCATCGATGAGGTCAATGGCCTTGTCGGGGAGATAGCGATCGCTGATGTAGCGATCGGAGAGTTTCGCGGCGGCTTCGAGGGCCTCATCCTCGATTTTCAGCTTGTGGTGCTGTTCATAGCGTTCTCGCAAGCCGTAGAGAATTTCGATGGTTTCATCCACCGTTGGCTCACCGACCATCACCGGCTGAAAGCGCCGTTCTAGGGCCGCATCACGCTCAATATGCTTGCGATACTCATCGAGGGTGGTTGCACCGATACATTGCAGTTCACCACGCGCTAGAGCGGGTTTAAGGATGTTGGCGGCGTCGATCGCCCCTTCAGCGGCCCCAGCACCAATGAGGGTATGGACCTCATCAATCACGAGAATGACATTAGAGGCTTGGCGAATCTCGTCCATGATTTTCTTGAGCCGTTCCTCAAACTCACCCCGGTATTTGGTTCCGGCGACGAGCAACCCAATATCGAGGGTAACGACGCGTTTTTCTTCCAAGATATCGGGGATATCGTTGGTGCAGATGCGTTGGGCCAGACCTTCGGCGATCGCGGTTTTCCCGACCCCGGGTTCCCCAATCAGCACGGGGTTATTTTTGGTGCGGCGACCCAAAATCTGGATGACGCGTTCAATTTCTTTCTGACGACCCACCACGGGATCGAGTTTTCCTTCACCGGCCAATTGAGTGAGATTGGAGCCAAACTCATCCAGGGTCGGGGTTTTGGTGCGGCCACCACTTGAGCCGGCGGCCACTTCAGCGGTCTCACCGAGCATCCGAATCACCTGAGTGCGAACCTTGGAGAGATCCACCCCGAGGTTTTCGAGAACCCGAGCGGCGACTCCTTCTCCTTCACGGATCAGGCCGAGGAGCAGGTGTTCTGTGCCAATGTAATTGTGACCGAGTTGGCGTGCTTCTTCGAGAGACAGTTCCAGAACTCGTTTAGCTCGGGGCGTGAAGGGGATCTCCACGGCCACGAAGCCGGAGCCTCGACCAATAATTTTCTCAACTTCAATGCGAGCGTCTTTCAAGTTCACACCCATCGATTTGAGGACTTTGGCGGCGACGCCGGTCCCCTCACCGATTAATCCGAGGAGGATTTGCTCCGTACCCACGAAGTTGTGTCCCAGGCGGCGGGCTTCCTCCTGAGCGAGCATGATGACTTTAATGGCTTTTTCTGTAAATCGTTCAAACATGGCTTACTTCCGATACCGAACAGTGTTTAAGGCGGGGGACCCGTTCCACAGGCGCGAGTTGTCGTGCTTGAATTAGCATAGCAAACCTGACTCAAGTCTTGCTATGGACTTCCTCTTGAAATTGGATTGGAATTGGATCGATGGGGCTTGCTTAGGTATTTTGACGGGATTTAACAACGTCTTAAGATTTTTCCGCCCCAAGCTTGAATCCTCTGTTCAATTTGCTGATCCCATTCCTCTAATTTTTGTAAGAAATTGCCATTTTGTAGCCCACTTAACCACAAAATTAACGCATCATCCCCATTGGCATAGTAACGCCGTCGCCGTCCGGCTTCTTGAAAGCCAAATTGTTGGTAGAGCGATCGCGCGGCCGGGTTCTCGGCGTTGACTTCTAGGGTGGCCCGGGCCAGTTGGCGATCGCGGGCGGCCCGCAACAGTCCCGAGATGATGAGTTGTCCGAGGCCCCGACGGCGCTGTTCGGGGTGAACGGCCACAATGGTCAGATGGGCTTCATCAACGATGGCCCAAAGACAGCCTAGGGCCAGCAAAGAGTTGGGCTGATCACAGTCCTCGATGCCCAGAAGAATACTGTTAGGACTATCGAGTTCCCGTCGATAGCCATCTTCGGTCCATAATTGGCCGAAACAAAGATGATCGAGAGCCAGAATGGGACCGAGATCAGCTTCAGTAAGGGGATGGAGCGCCAGACGAGTCACAACAGCCAACGAAGACAGACAACACTAGACCAAACCCAAGTCCAACTCACCGGTGAATTGACAAAGGATTCAGCATTGGTAGCCCTTGATCGTACACTAAGAAGGGATGGGTTGAGCGACTGCCCTCGATGTCGCCGGCAGATCTCTCGACGTTCACGTATCCCTTAACCCTCGTTACAGTATTACTTGTCCCTCTCTCATTTTTATGGTCTCGACTCCTTCTCTTGACAAACCCCAATCTGGTCGTAGCTTTCTGGACCAGGCGATCGCCTCATCGTCTCCCAATCAAAGCCTTGTCCCCCTCACTACCCGTCTCGGTGACAATGATGCTTTAGAAATTGGCGGCTGTGATGTGCCGACACTGGTGCGTCGCTTCGGCTCTGCGCTCTACATTTTGGATGAAACGACCCTGCGTACAGCCTGTCGTCAATATCGCGATGCCTTTGCTCAATACTATGACGGCGAGAGTCTCGTGCTGTTTGCCTCGAAGGCTTGGAGTTGTTTAGCTGTCTGTGCCATTGTCGCCAGTGAAGGACTCGGCGTCGATGTGGTCAGTGGTGGGGAACTTTACACGGCCCTGAGAGCGGGTGTGGCTCCCGATCGCCTGTATCTCCATGGCAATAATAAATCAGCCCAGGAACTCAACGAGGCGATTGAGGCCGGGATCACGGTGGTGGCCGATAACTGGCAGGATTTACAGATGCTTGTGGAGTTAATGGGCGATCGCTCTGACTCCGTGCGGTTGATGTTACGCTTCACTCCCGGTATTGAATGTCATACCCATGAGTATATTCAAACGGGCCACATTGACAGTAAGTTTGGCTTTGACCCCGACTCCCTCGATGCGGTGTTGCAGTTTGTCTCGCAACAGCCGAGTCTCAACTGTGTGGGTCTCCATGCCCATATTGGCTCGCAAATTTTTGAGCTGCAACCCCATCATGATTTACCCGAGGTGATGGTGTCCTGGCTGCAACGGGCGCAATCGTATAATCTACCGGTAACGGAGTTAAACGTCGGTGGAGGACTCGGGATTCGCTATACCGAAGATGATGATCCCCCGAGTATTGAGGACTGGGTCAAAACCATCTGCGATCGCCTCAGCGGGGCTTGTCGTGAGGCTAATCTGCCCTTACCGCGCCTGCTGTGCGAACCGGGGCGATCGCTCATTGGTACCGCTTGTGTCACCGCCTATAGCATTGGCGCTCGCAAAACGGTTCCAGGGGTGCGCGACTATATTACCGTCGATGGAGGTATGTCAGACAATCCTCGGCCCATCACCTACCAATCTCGCTATCGTGCTGTCGTGGCCAACCGGATGAGCGCCCCCGCCACAGAAACAGTGACCATTGCCGGGAAACATTGCGAATCAGGGGATGTCGTCATCGCCGATGCCCAGCTTCCGGCCACCGAAGCCGGAGATACCCTCGTCGTAATGGGAACCGGGGCATACAATTACAGTATGTCGTCGAACTATAACCGACTTCCCCGCCCGGCAGCGGTCTTGGTTTGTGACGGAGAAGCGAACCTGATTTTACAGCGAGAAACCTACGAGGATCTACTGCGGCAGGATTGCTTGCCCGAACGGTTAGTCGCAAAGACTCCTAGACCCTAACGCTTCGGCTGGTAACGGGCCGGTAATCCGTTATCCCGTCCCGAGTTACCCACTCGGGAACGGGCCGTTGACGATGGACTTGGGTAGCGAGCAGTACGAGGAATATCCAGAGTTCAATGGAATCTCTGTGGCAGCAATGGTTAGCAAATTCGAGCGAAACTCAGCCCACGCTGTGGCGCTTGATTCAACAATCCTGGGTCATTATTGACATAGGGTTGGTTTTTGTGCTAACATACACGATTCTAGTGGTCGTCAGCGAGCGGCGCACCCTCTGGATGGTACAAGGGTTAGTGTTTTTGATTGTGGCCGCAGCGGTCGGCAATGCCCTCAACCTCAGTTTGCTGCATTTTGTGTTAGATAAAATTGCCATTATCTCGGCGGTGGCTATGGCAGTGACGTTGCAATCTGAGTTTCGGCAACTCCTCGAACAACTTGGCCGGGGCGATATATCAGGCTTATTTCAATCCTCTCGGGATAGTTTGCCCAAATCCGACAGTATTGTCGATGAGGTGGTTGATGCGGTTAAAGAACTCTCGCAAAATCGCACCGGTGCCATTATCGTCATGGAGACCCGGCAACCGATTGACGAACGAGACTTTTCAGTGCCAGGTGTTAAACTGAATGCCGAGGTCTCCAAGGAACTCTTACAAACGATTTTTCAAACCAGTACTCTGCTCCATGATGGTGCGGTCTTGATTCGGGCCTCGCGCATTATTTCGGCCGGTGCTATCCTACCGCTGTCGGAACGGAAAGCGTCGCGCCAGTTGGGAACACGCCACCGGGCCGCGATGGGGATTACAGAACGGGTTAAAAATTGCGTCTGTGTGGTAGTTTCAGAGGAAACCGGGTCAATCTCTTTGGCGGAACGGGGGACGCTTAATCGTCCCTTGACCAGTAGTAAACTCAAGGAACTCTTAGAGGCTTACTTTTCGACGAAAGGTGATGGGGAAGTTGTGGCCCCCAACTGGCGCAACTTAACTCGCCAGTTAAGTCATAAGGGGGGGTCGGCCATCTCTCGATTTTTCGGGATTGCGCCTTCGACACCCAAGGATAAACAATAACGACTGGTTTAACGAGCAAGCGAGCTTATACAATGCAGGGGTTAACGTCCGAAATGCGATCGAGTTCATGGCTGATGAACGCGGGTTTGCGGTGGTGATTGAGGAAAATAATATGAGTGCGAAGCCAACCCTTTTAGGAACGTTACCCACTGACCTCGATCCGACGCGATTGCCGAAACATGTTGCTACGATTATGGATGGCAATGGACGTTGGGCGCAGCGTCGGGGATTGCCACGTCTGGTGGGCCATCAACGGGGGGTTGATGCCTTGAAAGCCTTGGTTCGTTGTTGTGATGATTGGGGGATTCAGGCGTTAACGGCCTATGCGTTTTCGACGGAAAACTGGGGACGACCCCTCGAAGAAGTGGATTTTCTGATGATGCTGTTTGAGCGGGTTTTGCGACAGCAGTTGAAGGAGATGATGGAGAAGAATGTCAAAATTCGCTTTGTGGGCAATTTAAGGACGCTTCCGGCCTCGCTCCAGCGGGAAATTGAAGCGGCGATGAGTCAAACGGACGCAAATTCAGGGATTCAGTTTACGGTGGCGACTAACTATGGTGGCCGCCAGGAAATTGTGGCGGCTTGTCAGGAGATTGCTAGGCAGGTGCAACGGGGGGAACTAGCTCCTGAGGAGATTGATGCGAGTTTGTTTGAACGGCATCTCTATACGGCTGGGGTGGGTGACCCGGATTTACTGATTCGTACCAGTGGTGAGATGCGGATTAGTAATTTTTTACTCTGGCAAATTGCCTATGCTGAGTTGTATGTGACGGATACGCTTTGGCCGGAGTTCGATCGCCATGCGTTTCGTGAGGCGTTGCTGGCTTATCAACGACGCGATCGCCGGTTTGGTAAGGTGAAAACGTCTTCGGTTTAGTGAATAGTGAATAGTGAATAGTGAATAGTGAATAGTGAATAGTGAATAGTGAATAGTGAATGAAAAAAGCCCGCCGGGGCGGGCTGTCGGTTGTGAGGAACCTCTCACAAGGATTGACTAGCTGTTGTTGGTTTCGGCTTCGAGTTGTTGAGGTTGGCTGTCGCTGAAAACATTGACTTTAACCACTCGGTGGACGGCTTCGGGGGCTTTGGGAAGGGTGAGGGTTAGGACTCCGTCTTGGTATTCGGCTTTGGCGTCACTGTTGGTGACAGGAAGGGGTAAGCTCAGGGTGCGACGGAATTTGCCTACCGGGAACTCTGGGTTGAGGTTATATTCGTCACATCTAGGATTCGCGATCGCCCGTACTCTGGGAAGAGCCTACACCTGAATAATGCCGATGAATTGGTTTATTACTGATGATGGAGACTGCCAGTCTCTTGAATTTAAAGCTTGGACTCCCTATCGTCCTTACCGACTTTATCGATTTCTCACAGAACTTGAGGATATCCTGGAGGAGATCAAGAGCGATCGCCAACGCTTAGAGGCGATCGCCCCTCGGGTCTGTGAGTTCCTTGAAACAGCAACCTGGCTCGATAGCGCCTATGTTCCCCCAGATGCGCAACGGGGTTGGTCTGTGTCCAAACTCTATACTGAACAAGACTACCCCCTGACGGTACAACTGGTGTCTTGGAAACCGGGGGCAACATCGACGATTCATAATCATGCCACTTGGGGGCTAGTGGCGATGTTGAGTGGTTGTGAACGGAATCACTTTTGGCGACGAACCGAGGGGGAGGCTATTGAAAAGGTGGGCGATCGCATCGTCTGTGAAGGGCAAATGATCACCTTTAGCCCTGGTGCGATTCATTCGATTGAAGCCTTGGGTGATGAACCGACCATTTCCTTTAACCTCTATGGGGAAACGGATTTCCCGAAACGCTTTAAGTTTGATGCGATCGCCCAAACGGCGGAACATTTTTGAGGCGGGTTAAGCCATCACCATGCCACCATCGACATTTAGGGTTTGTCCGGTGATATACGCCGCTGCGGGATCGGCCGCTAGGAAGCGAATCAGGCCCGCCACTTCTGTCGCGTCACCAAAGCGTCCCAAGGGGATAAACTTGAGAATCTCATCGGCTTTAATGTCATGGGTCATATCAGTGGCAATAAACCCCGGTGCAACGGCATTGACGGTAATGCCCCGACTCGCCAATTCCTTGGCCACGGTTTTGCTGAAGCCAATGACACCGGCTTTGGCGGCACTATAATTCGCCTGTCCAGGATTACCCATTTGTCCGGCGACGGAGGCGATGTTGATAATCCGTCCTGATTTCTGTTTTAGCATCAGTTTGGTGACGGCGCGGGTACAGAGAAAGACTCCTGTTAAGTTGAGATTGATCACCGCTTGCCAGTCGGCGGGCTTCATGCGCATTAACAGGGTATCGCGGGTGATGCCGGCATTATTGACGAGGACATCAACTCGTCCCCAAGTGTCCGTGGCGGCTTTAATCAGGGCGTTAGCCTCGTCTTCTTGGGAGACATCGGCTTTGACGGCGATCGCCTCGCTTCCCATCGCCTGAATCTCCGCGACCACCTCCTCGGCGGCGGCACTGGAACTGGCATAGTTCACGACGACCTTGGCCCCTTCGCTGGCCAGGGCCAAGGCGGTGGCCCGACCAATGCCTCGGGACCCACCGGTGACGATCGCCACCTTCTCATTGAGATGTTGCAAGTTTTCGGGTAAAGCGTCCATAGTTCAGATATCCTGATTCTCTACAAGAGTCCCCATTTTAAGGTCTGACGGTCGTTTGAGAAATTGGTTAGGCTAGGTCAAACAGTAGTAGTTCTGTCGAGCTGTCTAAATTTGCCATCCCGCGATCATCGGCTCTACGTAAGTTGAACATCCATAACTCCTCAAAATAAATTGACTAAATGGGTTTGACAAATTCATCCTATTTTTCAAAACAATTGCTATACATTACATATATTAGAGGATATCTGAAACCTCGCGCATCAGGCTAAAGGTCTCAACAGATGCCTTCGTTTCGCCATTTTCGTAAGGATGGTATGAACGATTTTTCGTAAGGTAATCGTTCTGGGGGGACTTCCCGGGCCGGACTTTGGCAGTCAAGGCTCAATGATTTCTGATTGAGTATCGCTCAGGTCTGTATGATAAAATCGAGTTATGGCTAGTGAGAGTCTACTGGTGCTAATACTTGACAAGGTAAACCCTTGCCAG
>P_2C_Liq_2_UnCtyDRAFT_1000019_pt1 | contig 43023 bp, 42 predicted proteins | sample Pon2CUnioCityCA_FD_10236 | JGI IMG/M metagenome (IMG submission 10236) | reverse complement strand
TTGTCACCTCCGGCTCCTCGGGCGCGTTTATCCTTGCGTTCACAGCTCTCTTTGATGCGGGCGCGCGTGTCGGTCTTGGCGAGCCAGGGTATCCGAGCTACCGCCAGATCCTCAAGGCGCTGGATGTGGCCCCCATCGGTCTGCCCACCTCGGCAGAAAACCGCTTCCAGCCCGTGCCAAGCGACTTTGCGGGGCAGGGGCTTGACGGGTTGCTTGTTGCCTCACCTGCCAATCCCTCAGGGACAATGCTTAGCAGTACAGCGATGCAAGAGTTGATTGAGGCCTGCCAAGCTGCGGGCACGAGCTTCATTTCAGACGAAATCTATCAAGGCATCGAATATGAAGGCGAGGCGGTTTCGGCGCTCGAGCTGACCGATGACTGCTATGTCATCAATTCGTTCTCCAAGTATTTCTCCATGACAGGCTGGCGCATTGGCTGGATGGTTGTGCCTCAAGACCACGTCCGCCTGATCGAGCGGCTGGCACAAAACATGTTTATCTGCGCGCCACATGCCAGTCAGGTTGCCGCTTTGGCCGCATTTGAGTGCACAGACGAGCTGGACGCCAACATGGAGGTTTACACCGCCAACCGCGCCATGATGATTGATGAGTTGCCCAAAATCGGCCTGAGCAATTTTGCACCGCCCGATGGCGCCTTCTATATCTATGTCGATGTCAGCCATATCACTCAGGACAGCCGCGCATTGGCGTCAGATATTCTGGCCAAAGCGGGCGTCGCCGTCACACCGGGGATGGATTTTGACCCCGTGCGCGGCCATACCACGCTGCGCCTGTCTTATGCACGGTCCACAGATGAGATCCGCGAAGGCCTTCTGCGCCTCAAAGCCTATTTCGCGCAATAGCGTCTTTCCTGAGGCAGGCTTTGCCGCTAGTATTGGCAAAAATAAATAGGCGGTCATGAGTAGGTTTTTCGCAGCCCTAACCCTTTGCATAGCGCTCTTTTCGGGCGCAATGCTACACGCGCAGACGCTGAGCGGCCTTGCGCGCTACGAGGCTGCGGGCAGTGGGTTTTCTGCACGCGGCGCAGCTCTGACCCTTACGCTCAACCTGAGCCAAGCGGTGCCTTACCGCGTCTATACGCTCGACACCCCAACGCGCCTTGTGCTGGATTTTCGCGAGGTGGATTGGGCCGGTGTTGATAGCGCGGCCGTGACGAGCGCAAGAGGCGTAACCGATATGCGCTTTGGCGGGTTTCGCCCCGGCTGGTCGCGTATGGTGGCCGATCTTGACGCGCCCTTCGCCATCACCACCGCCGAAATGAGCCGCAACCCGGATACAGGGCAGGCCACCCTCACTGTCGCAATGACCAGAACCACAGCCGCCGACTTTGCCGCGCGCTCAGGCCCGCCCAAGGGCGATGCATGGCCCAAGGCGCTGGCGGCGCTCCCCAAAAAGCTGGATGACCGTGTGCTTGTGGTGCTTGATCCGGGGCATGGCGGGATCGATCCGGGGGCGTCACGCGACGGGCAGACCGAGAAAGAGCTGATGCTGACCTTCGCACGCGAAATCGCCGAAGAGCTGGGCCGCCTTGGCACGGTTGATGTGTTGTTGACGCGCACAGATGACAGCTTTGTTTCGCTTGAGCGGCGCGTGGCGATGGCCCATCAGGCGGGGGCTGATCTCTTTATCTCGCTTCATGCCGATGCTCTGGCCGAGGGGCGCGCCCATGGCGCGACCGTGCACACGCTGGCAGATGATGCGACCGATGAGGCCTCGCAGCTTTTGGCCGAGCGTCATGATCGCGCCGATCTGCTGTCAGGCACCGATCTGAGCGGGCAAGATGATGTGGTGGCCGATGTGCTGCTTGACTTGGCGCGCCAAGAGACAGAGCCGCGCACAAAGCGGCTGGCCCGCGCCCTCATCGGCGGGCTTGAAAGCAAAGGCGCGCCACTCAACCGCCGCCCGTATCGCGCCGCTGCCTTTTCGGTGCTCAAGGCCGCAGATATTCCATCCGTTCTGTTGGAAATCGGCTTTCTCTCAAGCGAACGTGACTTTGCCAATATCACCAATGACGCGTGGCGCCGCAGCATGGCCGAAGGCCTGCGCGACGGTATTCAAGCCTGGATCATTGCGGATGAGGCGGTCAGAGGCGTTGTGCGCCAATGATCAGCTACGGCACCGCTTTTCAAAAACGGGCGAAAACCAGCCCAATCTCACCACCAGTTGATTTTGACCTCGGCGCGCCTTGGGCGTATAGGCTTGTGGTGCGCTTCAGGGGAAAAACGTGTTAAGATTCTTGTTCTCAGTACTTGGTGGGCTCTTCAGCCTGATAACCCTCGGTCTTATGGCTGTGGCGCTGTCTATCGGGGCGATCTTTTATATCTATGGCCGTGACCTGCCGAGCCACGAGAGCCTGTCGCAATATCAGCCGCCCACGATCAGCCGTATCTACTCGGGTGAGGGGCGTATGCTTGACGAGTTTGCGCGCGAACGCCGCCTGTTTACCCCTGCCGAAGAGATCCCTGATCTGATCAAACACGCCTTTATCAGCGCAGAAGACAAGAATTTTTATGTGCACCAAGGCTATGACACCCGCGGTATCGCCTCTGCGGCGGTTGATGCCATACAGGGGGGCGGCGTGCGCGGCGCCTCGACCATCACCCAGCAGGTGGTGAAAAACTTTCTCTTGTCTGCCGACCGCCGCGCAGAGCGCAAAATCAAGGAAATCATCCTCGCCACACGGCTTGAGGAAACCTTGGACAAGGAACGCATTCTCGAGCTCTATCTCAACGAGATTTTTCTGGGGCAGAACTCCTTTGGCGTGACGGCTGCGTCGCAGGCTTACTTTAACAAAACCCTCGGCGAGCTTGCTCCGCATGAAGCGGCCACTCTGGCGTCCATGCCCAAGGCGCCGGGGCGTTTTCACCCTGTGCGCAACAAAGAGCGCGTTCTGCAACGCCGCAATTTCGTTCTGAAAGAGATGTTTGAAAACGGCTATATCACTGAGGCCATGTACCAATCCGAGCGCGCGCTGCCGCTGCGCTCTGTTCAGAACGGTGATTTTGAGCCCTTCAAAGACAGCCTGCCGCCACGGGACTATTTTACCGACGAAATTCGCCGTCAGCTTTCAAAAGACTTTGGCGAGGAAGAGTTTTTCAGCGGTGGTATGACTGTGCGCGCCACCATCGACCCCGAGATGCAAGCGATTGCCGCGACAGCGCTTCAGCTCCAGCTTGAGCAATATGACCGCAACCGTGGCCGCTGGCGCGGCACAGATGTGACCATTGCTGCAGATCAGCTCGGATCGGAGGAGGCGTGGCGCGCGGCTTTGGCAAATGCAAATGTCCCCCGTGACATCAACCTTGAGAGCCACTGGTTCCCAGCGGTTGTTCTGGAGATCGGCGATCAGGCGATGCGCATCGGAATTGACGGGGTAGAAGAGACAGAGGCCGAGCCATTTGTCGTGCCCCGCAAAGATATTTCGTGGCTCAAAGGCAGCTTTACCGACAATTTCAAGCTTGGCGATGTCGTCCATGTGCGTCGCATGACAACGGGGGATGCAGGCGCAGGCGACTTTATCCGCTGGACGCTGCGTCAGGTGCCGCAAGTGCAAGGCGGCTTTATGGCGATGGATGTGAACACAGGCCGTGTGATCGCGATGCAGGGGGGCTTTTCCTACCAGCATTCGGTTTTCAACCGCGCCACACAGGCACAGCGCCAGCCAGGCTCGTCTTTCAAGCCGTTCGTCTATGCTTCAGCGCTTGATAGCGGCTATTCGCCCGCAACAATCGTTGTCGACGCGCCCATCGAGATCAACACCCCCCAAGGTCTCTGGCGGCCCAAGAACGCCTCAAACCGCTACTACGGCCCCACGCCACTGCGCACAGGGATCGAACAGTCGCGCAACCTGATGACCATCCGTCTGGCCGAAGAAGTGGGCATGGATGTTGTGGGGGACTATGCCGAGCGCTTCGGTGTCTATGATCATATGGGGCGCTTTCTGGCCAACTCTTTGGGCTCACAAGAATCCACGCTCTACAAAATGGTCTCCGCCTATGCGATGTTTGCCAACGGCGGCCAGCGTGTTGAGCCGACACTGATTGACCGTGTGCAAGACCGCTACGGCAAGACTGTCTACCGCCACGACGAACGCATCTGCGTTGACTGTGACAGCCCCACCATTGCGCGCGACCAAAGCCCAAGCATCGTGAACAACCGCGAGCGCGTCATGAATGCGGTCACCGCCTACCAGCTCACCTCCATGATGACAGGCGTGGTCAGCCGGGGCACAGCCAGCAAACACGTGAACCTCGGTGTGCCCGTGGCTGGCAAGACAGGCACAACCAATGACTCCAAAGATGTCTGGTTCATCGGCTTCACCAACAATATCGTGGCAGGCTGCTACATCGGCTATGACAACCCGCGCTCGCTCGGCTCGGGCGCGTCAGGGGGCGGCATGTGCGGCCCTGTGTTCCAGCGCTTTATGTCCAAAGCCATCCAGAAATACGGCGCAGGCAAGTTCCGCGCGCCCAAAGAATGCGAGTTCATCAAGATTGACCGCTTCACAGGGGCGCGCCTCTCCGACAGCGCCGAGGGCGATCACGTGGTGATCGAATGTTTCCGCGAAGGCGAGCAAATCGAATTTGGCATCATGTTTGATGGTGGCTTTGCCATGGGCGAAAATCTTCCGCTTGTGCGCGAAAGCGGCGCTGCCAAGCAAGTCACAACATCGACAGGCAAAAAGGCGGTTGTCGGCCCCAAAGCCGGCTTTGGCACGCTGAGCACGGGCGGCCTCTACTGAGCTTGCCGCCGCGCGGGAGCTGCGCTATCAGTCGGCCCTGAAACACCACCTAAGGAAGACCCATGCGCGCAGAAATCCAGAGCGTTGTTGCCGAGATCGAAAAGTCACTGGAGCTTCTGGCCCAGCGGATGGATCGTGAGACCGCGACCCACAGGCTCGAAGAGTTCAACGCCCGCGTGGAAGATCCTACGCTTTGGGACGATCCTGAAAAAGCCCAGAAGCTCATGCGCGAGCGTCAGGCGCTCGTTGACGCGATGGAAAGCTATGACACCATCGCAGGCGATTTGGCAGACAATGTCGAGTGATCGAGCTGGGCGAAATGGAAGATGATGCCGAAGTCATCGCAGAGGCTGAAACCGCGCTGAAAAGCTTGAAGACAACAGCCGCTGCTAAAGAGCTCGAAGCGCTCTTGAGTGGCGAGGCCGATAGCAACGACACCTTCCTTGAGATAAATTCCGGGGCTGGTGGCACCGAAAGCTGCGATTGGGCCAGCATGCTGGCGCGGATGTATGTCCGCTGGGCCGAGAAAAAGGGCTACAAAGTCGAGCTTCAGTCTGAATCTCAGGGCGAAGAGGCGGGCATCAAATCCGCCACCTACAAAATCTCGGGTCACAATGCTTACGGCTGGCTCAAGTCTGAAAGCGGTGTGCACCGCCTCGTGCGCATCAGCCCGTTTGATAGCGCCGCCAAGCGCCACACTTCCTTTACCTCTGTCGGCGTCTACCCCGTGGTTGATGACAACATCGAGATCGAGGTGAACCCCGCAGATATCCGCATCGACACCTACCGCTCCTCAGGGGCGGGTGGCCAGCACGTCAACACGACCGATTCTGCCGTGCGTATCACCCACGCGCCCACAGGTATCGTTGTGACAAGCTCGGAGAAATCCCAGCACCAGAACCGCGACATCGCCATGAAAGCGCTGAAATCACGCCTCTACCAAATGGAGCTTGACCGCCGCAACGCCGCCGTCAACGAAATGCACGAGAACAAAGGCGATGCAGGCTGGGGCAACCAGATCCGCTCTTATGTTTTGCAGCCCTATCAAATGGTCAAAGACCTGCGCACAAACTTCGAGACCTCCGACACCAAAGGCGTGCTTGACGGTGATCTTGACGGGCTTATGGCTGCGACTTTGGCAATGAATGTGTCTGGCAAGTCCCGCTCCGAGGCGCAGGGCGACAGCTAATCAGCTCTTTACGCGCGCGCCCAGAGGTGGCGTCTGCTCAAGAAGACCTCGGGGGCGGTGCCCCCGACAGCTCGGGTCTGGCGACGCCAGCGGCGAAACCTGATATGCGCTCTTGCGCCGCCCTCAAAGGCGCGCCAGCATATGCAAAACACACTGCAGGGACGCCGCCACCATGAGCAACATCACCAATATGACAGCGCTGGATCAGTCACAGGCCATAGCCGAGGGCCAGCTCAGCGCCGCCGAGCTGATGCAAGCCACCTTGGCCCAGATCGAGACGGTGAACCCGCAGGTGAACGCGATTGTGTCACTGCGCGATGCTGATACGCTAATGGCCGAAGCCCGCGCGGCCGATGCTGCCCCCCGCAAAGGCTGGATGCATGGCATTCCGCTTGCGGTGAAGGATCTTGCCAATGCCAAAGGGCTGCCCACCTCTATGGGCAACCCGATGTTTGCAGAGACGATTGCGCCCAAAGATGATCTTGTCGTCGCGCGGATGCGCGCAGCAGGGGCCATTATTATTGGCAAGACCAATACACCCGAATGGGGCCTTGGCTCGCACACCTTCAACCCTGTGCATGGCGCAACGCGCAACCCCTATGACCTCGCGCGCAGCGCGGGTGGCTCTTCTGGCGGGGCGGCTGTCGCATTGGCGACACGGATGCTCTCTGTTGCCGATGGCTCTGATATGATGGGCAGCCTGCGCAATCCGGGCGCTTGGAACAACGTCTACGGGTTTCGCCCCACCTATGGCCGTGTGCCCTCCGAACCGATGGGGGATAATTTCCTTCACCAGCTCTCCACGCTTGGCCCCATGGCGCGTACGCCCCGTGATCTGGCCGCCTTGCTTGATGTTCAGTCGGGTGCTGATCCGCGTCAGCCTCACGGCGCGCGCTATGACCTCACACTGGGACCCATTGATGCCCCTGTCGCGGGGCGGCGCATCGGCTGGCTTGGAGATTGGGGGGGCGCATTTGCCATGGAGGCAGGGCTTCTGGCACAGTCAGAGGCAGCGCTTCCCGAGCTTGAGGCGCTTGGCCTCACTGTGGAGCATGTTGCACCGCCCTTTGCGGCGGAGGCCATTTGGGACAGCTGGATCACCCTGCGTTCCTGGGCCATCGCAGGGGGGCTGTCGGTCTTTTACAACGACCCCGCCAAGCGCGACCAGCTCAAGCCCGAGGCCATTTGGGAGATCGAGCGGGGGCTGGCCCTTTCGGCCATGGATGTGCACCGCGCCTCTGTGATCAGGTCGGACTGGTTCAAAGCCTGTGCCCGGCTCTTTGAGCGCTATGATGCCCTCATGCTACCGACCACGCAGCTCTATCCGTTTCCTGTGGAGTGGACCTATCCGCAAGAGATCGCAGGGCAGGGGATGGACACCTACCACAGGTGGATGCAGAGCGTGACACCTGTGGGCTTGCTTGGGGTGCCATGTATCAACATTCCCATGGAGCTGAGCGCAGCGGGTCTGCCTGCAGGTCTCTCGCTCTTTGGCCCGCGCGACAGTGACGCGGCTCTCATGCAGCTTGGGCAGGCGTGGCATCAGGCCTACCGCTATGCTGAGCGGTGCCCGCCTGTGGCGTGAGCGGGCCACACCCGCTGTCCATACAGCTTGCCCTACAGGCTGCCACACTGCCTGCCACACCGCTAAAAGCTGACTTAAACAAACATCTTTGTAGCTGTCATCTTTAGGCCTTACACTGGGCGCAAGCAGGCGGGGAGGCCTCACCATGACAAAAAAACTGGGCGCACCAGACTTGGGCGCAGTGACTATTTCTGACATGAAATCAGCGCTTTACAAGGGGTGGGGTGATATGCGCCGCGCGCCTGTTTACGGGCTTGTCGTTGCAACACTCTGCGTGCTCTTCGGTGCGCTTCTGGCTTGGATCACACTTGCGACGGGAAAAAGCTACTGGCTCGTCTTCGCCGCCGTCGGCTTCCCCCTTTTCGGCCCCTTCACAGCGGTCGCTCTTTACGAGGTGAGCCACCGCTTGGAAGTAGGCCAGCCGCTTGTTTTTTCAGAGATATTCGGGATCGTACTTTATCAGGCAAGGCGGCAGTTGCCCTCACTTTGCGTGATTATTCTGATGGTTTTCTTGTTCTGGTTTTTCATCGCGCACATGATTTTTGCGTTGTTTCTGGGCCTCTCAACCATGACCAATGTGTCCAGTTCCTTGGAGGTCTATCTAAGCTCTGATGGCCTAACGATGTTGGCTGTCGGAACGGTGGTCGGCGCGCTTTTTGCCCTGCTGCTTTTCATGATCACAGTGTTCGCCATGCCAATGCTACTGGATCGGGAAATCGACTTTGTCACAGCCATGATTACGAGCTTCACAGCGGTGCAGAACAATTTGATTTTGATGGTTTTTTGGGGCGCAATGATCGCCGTGTGCACCTTTGCCGCCATGGCCCCTGTGTTCCTGGGGCTCTACATTGTCCTGCCATTGTTTGGCCACGCAAGTTGGCATTTGTACCGCGCCTCAGAGGCGCGGGCCGAGCTTTAACGAAAGGGTTCATCGGGCCGCATCAGGCGTGCGTGGTAGCCTGGAAGGTCTTCTACTGTGTGGTATCCACTGTCACCTGCCATGGCCCGGGCCGCACGCCATCCGCCTTGGATATGTTCAATCACAAAGCGAACGACCCGCTGGCCAACGATACTTTCGGAAACAGTTCTGGTTGCATAGCCTTCCCAGAAATTGTTCTGAAAAGAGGGAACACGCGATAAAAAGCTGTATGAACAGGTAAGCGCACCGCGACGTGCCGCGAGGATCGTGATCCCTCTTTCCTGTTTCATGACGACCCCTCGAAACTCACGGTCACACGCGGCGCCAGAAAGGCCCTGATCGCTCATGGCTTGAGGCAGTTCGTAGCCACGCACGAATGTGCCGCCATCCTTTCGAAATACATACAATAGCCCAACAACAAAGCGTTGGTTGTCTGTGAAACTAGGGCGACTGAAGCGGTAGAATCCGCTTGGTAGCTCGTCTTCCAGCACAGGCTCAACTGTTTTGCCCAAGTAAGGCAAAACCACCGGGTGTGTGAGAATATCGCGGCTCTTTTCAGGGCGCGTGATTTCGTCAACGGGCTCCAGAAGAATACGGGCATCAACATCAAAAAACAGGCAGATCCTGTGCAACACATCAGGGCGTGGAAAGCTTTCGCCTGCAAGGTAGCGATTGAATTGGGTCCGGTTTATCCCAAGCTCACGACACAGGCCCGCAACGGAGGCGTAACGGTTTGCTAATACTCTGAGATTAGCACCAAACACACTTCGCAGTGCCATGGGATCTGGGGGTGGTGCAGTTTCTGATGATCTCGGCACGGTGCAGTCTCTTTGGCTACCTTTGGATATAGAATCTAATCTTATGTTGTAATTTTCAAAAAGGTAACATCTAGAAATGGAATTTTGATGCTTTTTAGCGCCTTAATTGACGCGATATAGCGTCATTTTTACTTTGTGGCGTCACATATTCGCATAGTGAGACACTTATTCAGGGGTGGCATCTCTTCCCGAGTTTTCTAAAATTTTAACTAATGGGGATTAGAGCGAATAGGACCGGCGATGTTTGGAGTTGTTCTCTGGAGTGATAGCCAAGAAAAGAAGGCAGTCATTTGGTGCGAAGATCATGGCGATCTGGCATTTTACGGTGGTGAATCGTCTGTTTTTGACGGCGCTATGCTGGATGCGGGGGATCTTGTAGAGTTTCAGTTGAAGGCAGGGTCTTCTATGCGCCTGGTGCAAAATCCAGCGCTGATCTCGGCAGAGTTCGCGCCGGCTTTGGCTCAACGTTTGAAGGCTACTATTGTGCCCAAGGCACCTGCACCGAGCACTGCAGTCAAAAGTAAGAGAGCAGGGGCTCAGATCTTACCATTTGCGTCCTTTTGCCCCGCTTAGCAGGGCAAAAGGCGTTTTTTCTTCACTGGGCAATCTTGCCGCGTGCGAGTGCGGCAACACCCGTGCGCGCAACCTCGCTTAGCCCGAGTGGGCGCATAAGGTCACTGAACGCATCAATCTTTTCTGGTGTTCCTGTGATCTCGAAAACAAAGCTCTCCAATGTGCTATCAACCACATTCGCGCGGAAAATGTCGGCCAGTCGCATGGCTTCGACCCGTTTGTCGCCACTCCCCTCGACCTTGAGCAAAGCCAGCTCCCGCTCAACAGACGGGCCCTCGACTGTGAGGTCATGCACTTCGTAAACCGGGACGATCCGCCCAAGCTGAGCCTTGATTTGCTCGATGACTTGCGGCGTGCCTGTCGTTACGATTGTGATGCGTGAGCGGTGCCCCTCGCGGTCGATCTCTGCAACAGTCAGGCTTTCTATATTGTAGCCACGGCCTGAAAACAGGCCAATGACACGTGCCAAAACACCAGCTTCGTTTTCGACAATCAAAGAGAGAGTATGCTTTTCGATCACGTCAGAGAACGTCGGGCGCAAATTGTAGGCCGAGTGTTTGTTCGAACCTTTTTTAATCTTGAGAGCGGACATTCTTATTCCTTTCTTCGTTACAAACAGGGCGGCTCAAACGAGCACTGCACCGCTGCTGCCGATTGCGTCTTTTACGTTGGCTTCGCCGAGCAGCATCTTGTTGTGCGGCTCTCCTGACGGGATCATCGGGAAGCAGTTTTCATGCTTTGTAACAAGGCAGTCAAAGATAACAGGGCCGTCATAGGCCAGCATCTCCTTGATGGCTTCGTCCAGATCATCAGGGTCATCCACTCGGATACCTTTCGCGCCAAACGCCTCTGCCAGCTTTACAAAGTCGGGTAGGGCTTCGCTCCAGGAGTGAGAGTAGCGCTCACCGTGCAGCAGCTCCTGCCACTGGCGCACCATGCCAAGGCGCTCGTTGTTCAGGATGAACTGTTTCACTGGCAGGCGATATTGAATGGCTGTGCCCATTTCCTGCATGTTCATCAGCCAGCTCGCTTCGCCCGCTACGTTGATAACCAGGCTATCGGGGTGAGCCATCTGCACACCAATGGAGGCAGGGAAGCCGTAGCCCATTGTGCCGAGACCACCCGATGTCATCCAGCGGTTCGGGTCTTCAAAGCCAAGGTATTGCGCGGCCCACATTTGGTGTTGGCCCACTTCGGTACAGATATAGCGGTCGTGGTCTTTGGTCAAAGCTTCAAGGCGCGCCAGAGCGTGCTGAGGCTTGATAACCTTGCCCTGTTGTTCGAAACTCAGGCAATCAACCTTGCGCCAATCTTCGATTTTTGCCCACCACTTTTGCAGCCCTTGCTTGTTGGTTTTGCGTCCGCGCGCTTTCCAGACTTTTAAGACATCTTCGAGAACATGCCCAACGTCGCCAACAATCGGAATGTCGACACGGATAACCTTGTTGATCGAAGAGGGGTCGATATCGATATGGGCTTTTTGAGAGTTCGGGCTGAAAGCATCAAGGCGGCCTGTGATGCGGTCATCAAAGCGCGCGCCAATGTTGATCATCAGGTCACAGCCGTGCATCGACATGTTGGCCTCATAGAGACCGTGCATCCCGAGCATACCAAGCCAGTTTTTGCCCGATGCTGGGTAGGCGCCAAGCCCCATCAATGTGGATGTGATCGGAAAATCCGTTCCATCAACCAACTCGCGCAGGAGCTGGCTGGCTGCCGGGCCAGAGTTGATAACGCCGCCACCTGTGTAAAAAACGGGGCGCTCAGCGTTTTCGATTGCCTCTACAAGCTCCTCGATCGAGGCCATGTCGCCTTTAACTGGGGGCTGATAGCGGCTTGTCTTGGCTTTTTGTTTTGGCGTGTATTCGCCTGTCGCAAACTGCACATCCTTTGGGATGTCAATCAGCACAGGCCCTGGCCGGCCCGTGGTGGCCACATGGAAGGCCTCATGAATCGTGCCCGACAAGGACGCAGTATCCTGTACCAGCCAATTGTGTTTGGTGCAGGGGCGTGTGATGCCGACTGTGTCCGCTTCCTGAAACGCGTCAGTGCCGATCATGAACGTGGGAACCTGACCCGTCAGAACGATAATCGGGATAGAGTCGAGCAAGGCGTCTGTAAGGCCTGTCACAGCATTGGTTGCACCGGGGCCAGATGTCACCAGAACGACACCCGGTTTACCCGTGGAGCGCGCATAGCCCTCTGCGGCATGCACCGCGCCTTGCTCGTGCCGGACCAAAACGTGGCGAATGCCATTCTGTTGAAAGACTTCGTCATAGATCGGGAGGACAGCTCCGCCAGGGTAGCCGAAGACGACTTCAACACCTTGATCAATAAGGCATTCTACAATCATTTTTGCGCCGGTCATTTGACGTGACATTTCAAAGCTCCATTCCAACTTTCGTTTCACACATAAAAAAGCCCCCGATTTTCGGGGGCGCATGGGGTTACCTTAGGGTGTCCGTTACCGGCCCATGCGCCTTTTTCTCACGATGACCACTAGGTCTAACATGCCGAGAGCCTTTTGCTGCGTTTGCGGGACATTAGAAGCGTCAAACGGGGGCGTCAACCGCCAAAGGCTAAATAATAGAACTCTAGCGGTGCATTTTCTTTCTGAAAGTTGCGCTAGAGGGCCTTTTTGAGACAGAAAATCCGCAGTTTGGCGGTGTTCATAGGGCTGTGCCGCTCGTTTTTGACACGCCACGGCGCTCTAACCCTGCCGTCAGCCTTGAGCGCGGGATGTGTTTCTCAAGAGATCGTTTAGCGTTTGAGCCTATGGGCAGGGAGGTCCGGAAGCGAAATATTTGCGACTTGTTCGGCAATCGGCGCAGTCGAAAGCGGGTGTGTCTCCGCCTCATGAGATGCTGGCTCTCCAAGTGGGGCCCACTCGTTCTGTTTGTATATTTCCAGCGCCGAGAAGTTGGCTTTGTAACCCATCTTGGGACTTCCCGGAACCCAGTAGCCCAAGTAGACATGAGGTAGGTCACCTGCACGTGCGATGTCGATATGATCAAGGATGATGTAGGTTCCCAGAGACGTATGCGCGAGNTCTGGGTCAAAGAAAGAGTAGACCAGTGACAAGCCGTCTTTCAGAACGTCAGTCAGGCATACGGCGACAAGCGCTTTCGTGTTGCGGTCAATATACTCTATCACCCGTGACCTGATGGGCGTTTCCTCAATCATGGCGGCGAACTCGAACACGTCCATATCTGCCATGCCGCCATCAGCATGGCGGCTATCAAGGTAACGCCGAAACAACTCATATTGCTCCTCGGTTGCCCAAGGCGAAGTGACGCGGCGCTCAAGGTGGGCGTTTTTCTTCAAAACACGTTTTTGGCTTTTTGAGGGTTTGAAGTGCTCTGTTACAATGCGTGCAGACATACAGGCAGCGCAATCAGCACAAGACGGTCGATACAAAACATTCTGTGAGCGGCGAAACCCCTGCTTTGACAGCTCATCGTTGAGCTGCGATGCGGTCTCGCCTTGCAGAGCCGTAAATAGCTTTCTTTCCATGCGACCTTCAAGGTAGGGGCAGGGTTGTGGCGCCGTCACATAGAATTGGGGCGCAAGCGGCAGGGTGTGTCGCATTTACCAGTGTCCTGTTTGTTCTTCATAAACGATAACAACGAGTTGAAAATTCTCCAAGAATTGAATCTGTTTAAGCTTAATCTATGACGTAAAGAGATACTCTCAATGCCAAATTCGAACAAGGAAGCCACCAAAGGTGTGGTTGCCATGACAATCGCCTGCCTGATTTGGGGATTTTCGCCGCTGTATTACAAGGTGCTATCTCATATCCCGCCCCTGGAAATATTGGCCCACAGGACGATTTGGTCTTTTGTCATCTTTGCCTTCGTTCTGTTTGTTCAGAACCGGTTGCCGACCTTGTTGAAGCTCTTTTCGAGCCTAAAAAGTGTTGCTGTCGTTGCGGTGGCCGCGCTGATGATTTCAGGAAACTGGTTTGCCTTCATCTTTTCAATTCAAAATGGCCATGCCGTTGAGGCCGCTCTGGGGTATTATATTTTCCCGTTGGTCGCCGTGTTGCTGGGCAAGCTTCTCTTTGGTGAAACACTCAGCAAAGTACAGTGGTCTGCGGTGGCTATGGCCAGTGTTGCGGTCTCGCTTTTGACATATGGTCTGGGCGTGGCGCCTTGGATATCGCTTTTTGTGGCGGCTTCCTTTGGCTTCTACGGAGTTGTGAAAAAGCGCATTGACGCGGGGCCTGTGGTGTCAGTGACAGGGGAGGTTGCCTTGCTTGTGCCAATTGCGTTGGTTGTCTTATTCATGGTGCATTCGCGCGGCGATGGCCACTTTGGGACAGCGGCATGGGAAAACAGTATGTTGATTTTCTCGGGTATTCTGACAGCACTGCCTCTGATGTTGTTTTCCTACGCAACACAGCGCAACCGGCTGTCTACCGTCGGATTGCTCCAGTACATTAATCCTACGGCTCAGTTTTTTTGCGCGGTTGCCATATTTGGCGAACCGTTCGGCTTTTGGCATGCCTTGGCATTTGGTTTGATCTGGCTGGGGCTTGCTTTGTATTCGGGCTCAAGTCTGGCTCAGGACAGAGCGTCTCGCAAAAACGCGGTTGCGCTCTGAACGTCATCTTTCACGACGAACAGATCTTTCAAGCTCGCGTCTGCAAAGCCGTTGTCAACGATATGATCTATCAGCGCGACAAGGGGAGACCAGTACTCATTGACGTTGAGAAGGATAATTGGCTTGGCGTGCAAAGCGAGTTGCGCCCACGTCAGGACTTCAAAAAACTCATCCAGTGATCCTGCGCCTCCTGGCAAAACCACAATCGCATCTGCATTCATGAACATTACTTTCTTACGCTCATGCATGTTTTCAGTCACAACAAAGCGGGTCAGATCTGTTTTGCCGACCTCTTTGGACATTAAGTGGGTTGGAATGACTCCGAAGGTTTCACCGCCCGCGCTTTGGCAGCTTCGGGCCACACGCCCCATCAGGCCGATGTCACCAGCGCCATAGACCAAACGCCAGTTTTGCGATGCCATCTCCGCGCCAAGGGCCTCGGCGGTTTGTGCAAAGGCGGGGTCTTTGCCATCTCTAGAGCCACAATAGACACAGACTGAACGTTTTTGCACGGGGGACATCCTATTTCATCGCTTGTTTTGACCCGTCATAGCCAAGTTGCTATGCTCGCTCAAGCCAAGCTTTCGCGGGCAGATTTGGGGAGCATTTATGAGCAAGATATCCAACTTTGGAGCAGGCACGATTGCAGGGATTTCTGCTGTTGGTGCTGGGCTGGTTTTGCTGGCTGGTATTGGCATTTATTTCACCAGTGGGGGTGAGAAGGTTGTGACGGTCGCAGAGCAAGTCCAGAAAGATGCCGCCTTGAGCCACGTCGAGAGGGATATTGCTAAGGCACCAAGTGCGGCTCTTGCTGTGACACTACCCAGCTTTGATGTAACACGCGTAGATGCAAGTGGCCAAGCCTTGATCGCAGGGTCGGCGCGCCCCGGGGACACTGTCGAAGTGCTTTTGGATGGGGTTGTAATTGCCTCCGTTCAAGCGGGGACAACGGGTGAGTTTGCCGCGTTTGCAGACCTTCCCCGGAGTGATGCCGCGAGGAGCCTCAGCCTGCGTAGTGGGAGCGATGGCCACGAGAGCCTGAATACGGTCATTGTTGCCCCTATTTTCGGAGGGCAGGCCGTTGTCGCAGGCGAGGCAGGTGTTGAACCATCCGAGGTGGCGCGCACTCAGGCCGTATTATTGGCCAGTGAGGCAGGCGTGGAGCTGGTGCAGCCAGCATCGCCCTTTATCCCAGACCAAGTGGCGCTGGACGCGATTACGTATTCGCAGACCGGTGCTGTCGAGCTGGCAGGGCGAGCGCAAAGCGACGGCTTCGTGAGAGTATACCTAGACAACAGACCAATCAAGACAGAGCCTATCGCGGCAAATGGCAATTGGCGCACGGAGCTCCCCGATGTCGATACGGGCGTGTACACGTTAAGAGTGGATGAGGTGGATGGTAGCGGGCAGGTTCAAAGCCGCGTGGAGACCCCCTTCAAACGGGAGATACCAAAGCAGCAGGTCTCAGGAAGCAACGTAAAGCTGGTGACCGTGCAGCCAGGCGCGACGCTTTGGGCTATTGCGCGTGAGCGATATGGCCAAGGTGAACTTTACCTACAGCTATATGAGGCAAATAGAGACCAGATCCGAGACCCTGATCTTATCTACCCTGGACAGATTTTTGATATCCCGGGCTGACTTCGCCTTAGTGCGTCTCTGGCAATTTCTCTGAAAGAGGATTAACCGTTGACCCTGAGGTTTTGAAGGCGGTTTCACCATGAGCACGGATATTGAAAAAGAAGAACGCGCGTCAGGGTGGCGGACGATAAAACGTGTGCTCCCCGCGCTCTGGCCTGAGGATGAAGCCTGGGTGAAGCGCCGTGTTGTTATTGCAATGATAGCACTGTTGTTGTCCAAGTTTGTCGCGGTCTATACGCCGATCATCTACCGTGACGCTGTAAACGCGCTCTCTGGCGAGGGTGTGTCTGATCTGATGTTGGGGGCAATTGGCCTGACCGTTGCGTACGGGATGGCACGTATCTTTTCCAACGGGTTTCAACAACTTCGCGATGCCGTGTTTGCCGCGGTTGCCCAGCGGGCTCTACGCAAGCTGGCGCTCGAAACGTTTACCCATATTCACCGGCTTTCGATGCGCTATCACATCACGCGTAAGACAGGTGGTCTCAGCCGTATTATCGAACGGGGTGTAAAAGGGGTCGAGTTTCTTTTGCGCTTTTTGCTCTTCTCTGTTGGGCCGCTGATACTGGAGCTTGCGCTGGTCGCCGGTATTTTCTTTTTTCTATTTGATGTTTGGTATCTTGCGGCGGTGGTGTTCACGATCGTTCTCTATGTCTGGTTTACGTTCACAGTCACGGAGTGGCGTGTGAAGCTGCGACGCGAGATGAACGACAGGGACACAGATGCCAATCAAAAGGCCATCGACAGTTTGCTCAATTTTGAGACGGTCAAGTATTTTGGCGCGGAGCGTCGGGAAGCCATGCGGTATGACGAGGCTATGGAAGGCTATGAGAGCGCCGCTATCAAAACAGCTTCATCGCTTGCGTTTTTGAACTTTGGTCAGGCGTTTCTCATCACCTGCGGGCTTATCACGGTAATGGTTATGGCGGCGAAAGGCGTTCAGACAGGCGCTCTGACTGTGGGCGACTTTGTGATGGTCAATGCTTACATGATCCAGATCACCATGCCGCTNAACTTTCTTGGGACGGTGTATCGTGAGATCCGCCAGAGCCTGGTTGATATGGGGGAAATGTTTGATCTTCTGGGGCAACCTGCTGAAATAGAAGACAAGACGGGTGCTCCAGATATCAAAGTGAGTGACGGTCGCGTTACGCTGAACAACGTATTCTTCGGATATGACCCATCACGCCCCATTCTTAAAGGTGTTAGCCTTCAAGTAGATGCGGGCCAAACAATCGCGATTGTTGGGCCGTCTGGGTCAGGTAAGTCTACGATCGGTCGGTTGCTGTTTCGGTTTTATGATGTGTCCAGCGGCAGTGTCATGATTGATGGACAAGATGTGCGTGACGTAACTCAAGAGAGTTTGCACCAGATGATTGGTGTGGTGCCGCAGGACACCGTCCTGTTCAATGATACAATCCGTTACAATATTGCCTATGGTCGTGATGGAGCGTCTGAAGCCGAGATCATCGCAGCTGCAAAAGCCGCTCAGATCCATGACTTTATATCAGCTTTGCCTGACGGCTATGAGACGACTGTCGGTGAGCGGGGTCTCAAACTCTCTGGTGGCGAGAAGCAGCGCGTTGGTATTGCCCGAACGCTTCTAAAAGACCCCCCTGTATTGCTGCTTGATGAGGCAACATCAGCCCTCGATACTGAAACAGAACGAGAAATTCAGGACGCGCTACGGGTTGCAGGAGAGGGCCGGACAGTTTTGACAATTGCACATCGTCTCTCAACAATTGCGGACGCTGATAAAATTGTTGTGTTGGAAGACGGCCTAATCGCAGAGCAAGGCACACATGAGGCTCTGCTCAAACTCAAGGGCCGTTATGCCAGCCTTTGGGCGCGACAAGTTACAGAGGAAGACGCTGCTTAAGTCATGTTGGTGCTTTCCTAGCCTGAGTGTGCTTTGGCACAGGGCTGGTGATGTCAGGCGCACAAGCCAAGTTTGCGACTATTTTCTGGACGGATCAGGCTCTCTTTGGGTGAAGTCGCGACCCTGAGCCCTTGGAATGAGTGCGCCATGCGGCGCTTAGTGCTAAGGTATGGCATAAGCATGGCTTGCCGGATTATTGCCACTCTAAATAGCGGGCCTTGGCAGCTGGTTGTCGAGGATGTATGAGGGGCAAAACAAAGGGGCGAGACGCGTGAGCGATACAGATAGTTTTATCGAAGAAGTAACTGAAGAAGTTCGGCGGGACCGGATGTTTGCTTGGGTGAAGCGCTATGGCTGGATGGCTATTGCGGCTGTCCTGCTGATCGTGGGGGCCGCGGCTTTCAATGAGTATAGCAAGGCTCAAGCCACAGCCAAAGCTCAGGCGTTTGGAGACAGTGTTCTTCAGGCCCTTGACCTAGACGCGCCGTCCGAACGCGCTGAAGCTTTAATGGCAATAAACGTAGAAGGCACGCCAGAGTCAGCTCAGTCACTCTTGGCGCTCTTGAGTGCAAAAGAGTGGGTTGAAGCAGATCGTGAAGACGATGCAATTACACTGCTTCAAGCTGTGTCAGATGATGCCGAGGTGCCTCTCGTGTACCGTCAGGTAGCGAGCTTTAAGCTGCTCGCTTTGCAGGCAAGTGACCTGAGCATTCAAGAACGCAGCCTCGGGTATCAAGCCTTGATCGGAGGGAACCCACAGTTGAGAGTGTTGGCTGAGGAACAGTTGGCCCTGTTGGACGTCGAGCAAGGCAACACAAAAGAAGCGATTGCAGCGTTTAATGCCATCGTCCAAGATACTGAGGCGACTGCGGGCCAAAAACGACGCGCATCGCAGCTGATAGTAGCTCTCGGTGGAGACCTCGTGAGCACAAACGGCGAATAACGACTAGATTGTGCCATCGCTTAAACACTGGACGTGGCTGAAGGGAAGTTCAAAATGAAAACTGTTTCGCGGACGTCGAGCATGTTTACTCTCTTACTTGGAGGGATAGCACTTTTGGCTCTCAGCGGCTGTGAGGAGCCAGAAGAGATTCTCTCAGGAAAGCGAGAGCCGCTGCGCGTTGAGAGCGATCTGGACACTTCCACCGTTGTTACAAGTGTCGCTGAGAACCAATCGCGCGCGATTTCGCTGGCGCCGACCCAGTCTAATTCCGGATGGCTTCAACGCCATAACAGCCCTGACACGCGAATTGAGCACGCCGCTTTTGGCGGCGCTCTTGACGCTATTTGGAGCGTCAATATCGGAGCCGGCAACGGGCGCCATGGCCGCATCACCTCCGAGCCGGTTGTCGCCGACGGTAAGGTTTTCACACTTGATTCCGAAGCGCGTGTCGCGGCAACGAGCACTTCTGGCGCTGCGGTCTGGTCTGTTAGCTTGGTACCGGCGCGGGACTCTGCGCGCGACGCTTCTGGCGGAGGACTTGCCTATTCTAATGGTGTCGTGTTCGTTACGTCGGGTTTTGGCCTCGTGACGGCTCTTGAAGCCGACTCTGGGCAAGAGCTTTGGCAACAAAAGCTGCAAGCGCCGGGAACAGGCATGCCAACGGTTAAAGATGGTATCGTCTATCTTGTTTCTGGGGACGCAACTGCTTGGGCACTGGATGCAGGCTCGGGCCGCATTCTATGGCAGCTTGGCTCGGCATCAGACAAGAGTAACGTTTTGGGTGGCCCTGCACCAGCGGTTGACGACCGGATCGCTGTGTTCTCATTTGGATCGAACGAGCTGCAGGCAGCCTTTAAAGAGGGCGGTCTGCGTATTTGGGACGCAGCTCTCTCTGGCCAAAGGGTCGGATTTTCCCGCAGCCGTATAACCGATGTGACAGGAGACCCTGTGATCGTTGGTGACAAGATTTTTGCAGGCACATTCTCAGGCCGCACCGTTGCTTTGGAGGCGGCCACCGGAACACGGATTTGGACAGCTGAGGAAGGGCCGATGAGTGCTATCTGGGCTGCCGGTGATTCAGTGTTCATGGTGACGGACAACAACGAGCTGGCGCGCCTCGACGCTGCGACGGGCGAACGGATCTGGGGCACAAAACTTCCATTTTTTACTAAAGATCGCCCAAAAAGACAGAAAGCTATTTTTGCGCACTATGGTCCTGTTCTTGCTGGAGGGCGGCTTTATGTTGCCTCCAATGACGGTCTGATCCGTGCATTTGACCCCGAAGATGGACAGCTCTTACAAACTGGTGATCTGGCTGGCGGTGCGGCGACAAGTCCGGTTTTTGCAGGTGGGGTGATGTATGTTGTCTCGGGCAAAGGCCAACTTTTCGCTTTCCGTTAAGGCCAATCTAAGTTAGGTGCGGATCTTCGCGACTGGAGCGCCGAAACATGAGTTTTACCTTAGCTATCGTTGGTCGACCGAATGTCGGCAAATCGACTCTTTTCAACCGTTTGGTTGGAAAACGTCTTGCGTTGGTTGATGACCAGCCTGGCGTGACGCGTGACTTGCGCGAAGGTGAGGCGAAACTTGGTGACCTCAGGTTTACTGTGATCGACACTGCCGGCCTCGAAGATGCGACAGATGACTCCCTGCAAGGGCGTATGCGGCGTTTGACAGAGCGCGCGGTCGAAATGGCTGACGCCTGTTTGTTTATGATTGATGCAAGAGCCGGCGTAACACCAACGGATGAAGTCTTTGCCGATATTTTGCGCCGCAAGGGCAGGCCCGTTTTCGTTGCGGCCAATAAAGCCGAAGGTATGGCTGCGGACGCAGGTGTTATGGAGGCCTACGGGCTTGGGCTTGGCGAACCGATCCGGTTGTCGGCTGAGCACGGTGAAGGCCTGAACGAGCTCTACAGTGCACTAATGCCCATGGCTGATGCATTCGAGGAGCGTGCGAAAGAGACTGCGCCTGAAGTGGATGTGACGGTGGATGAGGACGATGATGTTCCTGATCATACACCCACGATAAAGCGTCCGCTCCAGATTGCTGTTGTGGGGCGGCCTAACGCGGGCAAATCGACTCTCATCAATAAAATTCTTGGTGAAGACCGGCTTCTGACGGGTCCTGAAGCAGGTATTACGCGTGATGCTATTTCTCTGACGCTTGAATGGTCGGGAACGCCGGTTCGCATTTTTGACACAGCGGGCATGCGCAAAAAGGCAAAAGTACAAGACAAGCTTGAAAAGCTCTCCGTTTCTGATGGTCTGCGTGCGGTGAAGTTCGCTGAAGTTGTTGTTGTTTTGTTGGATGCCGCCATTCCCTTTGAGCAACAAGATTTGCGCATTGCCGATCTGGCTGAGCGGGAAGGGCGCGCTGTTGTTGTGGCTGTCAACAAGTGGGATATCGAAGACGAGAAGCAAGATAAGCTGCGCGACTTGAAGGAATCTTTCACACGGTTGCTGCCTCAATTGCGGGGGGCACCGTTGATCACTGTGTCCGCGAAGACAGGGAGAGGGCTTGAGCGCCTTCATGATGCGATTATCAAAGCCCACGATGTTTGGAATATGCGTATTTCCACTTCACATCTAAACCGTTGGTTGGATGGTATGGTACAGGCCCACCCACCGCCCGCACCTCAAGGAAAGCGGATCAAGTTGCGCTATATGACGCAAGCGAAGACGCGCCCGCCAGGGTTTGTTGTGATGTGCTCGCACCCAGACAAGATGCCAACGGCCTATTCTCGTTATCTTGTGAATGGCTTGCGGGAAGACTTTGACATGCCTGGCACTCCGATCCGCCTGTATTTGCGCGGTCAGGGGGATGCCAATCCCTACAAAGGAAAAAAGAAACCCGGGCCGTCAAAGCTGCGCAAACATACTTTGGGCAAGAAGCGAGATTAACGTAGCTTTGGTGCGACGACTGCGCGGGCAAGATACGCAATCCCAACGCCACAGAGCACTATAACGCCTGTGTTCAGCGGCTCGAGATTGCTGAAAATCACACCTGTAAGCGCCCAAATGACCACGAGAGGGTAGGAGACTGTGTCAGGGTGGGCTTTCTGAATAGCCGCGGCGATGATCAACGCCAGACCAAGGCCAATAAACGCGGCTGTCGTTTGGCTGGTGTAACCATAGCCCGCAATAACCAAGCCTAAGGCAACACAGGATGCTGCAGTCAACCAGCCAGCATATGCGCCGATAGATTCGCGGAGCAACCACCTGTCGTCCGAGCCGCTTTTCAAAAGGGCGGCGAGTGCGAATACCAGCATAACCCAGATCAAAACAGTGGCCCAGACGACCGAAACCTGTGCAATGGCTATCCATGATGCGCCGACGGCCAGACTCACAAAAAGAGCAGGGCGCGCATTGATCCAGCTCGCTGAGTTAGACTTTTTCAGCAAGCCATAGGCCGTGCTGATGATCAACCAAATGTAGAGAACACCCCAGATAGAGAAGGCGTACCCAGCGGGCTGAACCGGCGGGTTCGTCTGCGGGAATGGAAACTGATTGGCTGTAAAACCCCTAAACCCATCGGTCAGAAACGGAGATATAGCAAATATCACCGCCGCTACAAATGTAAGTACAGAGAAGACTTTGGTCATTTCGCAAGCCTCAAGACAATGTCCCATCTGCATTCAGGGACGTCTTGCCGCCCATATAAGGGACCAGCACTGATGGAATCTGCACAGACCCATCTGCTTGCTGGCCATTTTCGAGAACGGCGATCAATGCGCGGCCAACGGCCAGCCCAGACCCATTCAGCGTGTGAACATATTGTGGCTTGCCGCCATCTGCCGGTTTGAAGCGCGCCTGCATACGGCGCGCTTGGAAGTCGCCGCACACGGAAATAGAACTGATTTCGCGATATTTACCCTGACCTGGCAGCCAAACTTCGATGTCGTGCGTTTTTGTGGCGCCAAAGCCGATGTCGCCTGTGCACAGCACAACCGTGCGATAGGGCAGTTCTAACTTCTCCAGAATGCCTTCGGCGCAGCGAGTCATGCGGTCGTGTTCTGCAAGACTTTCCTCGGGGTGACATATCGAGACCATTTCGACTTTTTCAAACTGGTGCTGACGAAGCATCCCTGAAGTATCGCGGCCTGCGCTTCCTGCTTCGGAACGGAAGCACTGTGTGTGCGCAACATAGCGACGGGGCAGGGAGGCTTGCTCAACGGTAAGCCCGTTTACAATATTTGTAAGCGTGACTTCAGCTGTTGGAACGAGCCACCAGCCATTGGTGGTCTGATAGCTGTCTTCACCAAACTTTGGTAACTGGCCAGTGCCATACATCATTTCTTCTTTAACGAGCACGGGCGTCCAGGTTTCTGTCAGTCCGTTTTCTTCGATGTGTGTGTTGAGCATGAACTGCGCAAGCGCTCGGTGAAGTCTTGCGACCGACCCTGAGAGGACGACAAAACGGCTGCCTGACAGCTTTGCAGCGGTTTCAAAATCCATGCCTGTCTTTACGGCGTCGATTTCATAGTGTTCACGTGCTTCAAATGTGATCTCGCGAGGGGTGCCCCATGTGCGTAGTTCGGCGTTGTCGTTTTCATCGGCACCGTCTGGAACTTCGCTATGTAAAAGATTGGGCAGGCTTGCGAGAAGCTCTGTCAGCTGCGCGTCGAGAGCTTTGGCAGCGTTCTGCAGTTCGGTCACTTCGGATTTCTTTGCGGAAACCTCTTCGCGCAATCTTTCAAAAGCGGTCGTGTCCCCAGAGGCTTTTGCTGCGCCGATGTCTTTTGCTGCCTTGTTTTGGGCGGCTTGTGCTGTTTCAGCAGCCAAGATCATTGAGCGGCGTTCTTCGTCCAGCTTAAGGACGCTTTCTGACATTGGCGTGAGGCCGCGGCGTTTCATCGCCACGTCAAAAGCATTCGGGTTTTCTCTGATCGCGCGAATGTCGTGCATCTATTTTGTCCTTGCGAGAATTAAAACTTGTTGCCAGCCTTATGGCCCATTTTGCAACCCGAGGTAAACGGGCGTTTCTGCCCGATACTCAAAACCCTTTGGCCATTGCAAACAGTGTTATTCGGGCATAGGTAGAGCTGGATTTAAAGGGCTATGCCCACAACCAGACCACGACGGGGGCACAAATGAGACCTGGTGACTTGCTGATGTTGGCCGCGATTTTCGCGATCATGTATTTTTTATTGATCCGGCCGCAGCAAAAGAAGATGAAAGAACATCAACAAATGATCGAAAATATCCGCCGGGGTGATCAAGTGATTACGCAGGGTGGTATTATTGGTAAGGTTGTTAAGGTCCGTGATGACGGCGAACTCGAAGTTGAGATTGCCGATAACGTTAAAGTCCGGGTGATCAAAGGGACTGTTGCGCAAGTGCTCAACAAGACCGAACCAGCCAAAGCTTAATCTTTTCAAAATACTATAAGACGAGGCGGAGCCGCCAATGCTTCAGATTGATACATGGAAACGAGTTTTAATCTGGCTCGTTGTAGTGGTTGGCATTGTGCTGGCTCTGCCCAACGGATTTTACACACGCGTCGAAACGCATAATGATGCCGTCAAGGCAGTCGACGCGGGCGGATCGGCTGCTGGGCTGGAGGAGCAGGTTGCTCTTTGGCCCAGTTTTTTGCCATCAGGGCTTGTAAATCTTGGCCTTGATTTGCGCGGGGGCGCCCATCTTCTGGCGGAAGTCAAAGTACAGGATGTTTACGCGGCGCGCATAAAGAGTATGTGGCCAGAAATACGGGACCTGCTGCGCGAAGAGCGTGAGAGAGTTGGCACTGTCCGCCTGCAAAACAGCGCTGATAACGAGCTTCGCATCCGTATTTCAAAGCCCGACCAATTGCAAAACGCCGCGAGTCTTATTCGTGGCCTTGCGCGGCCTGTGACAAGTATAAGTGGTGCGGGGGCCAGTGACATTGAGGTGTCTGTGTCTGGCGAGAGCATAGTCGTTCGATTGTCAGAAGCTGAGATGCTCGCCACGGACGAGCGCACTGTGCGTCAGTCTCTTGAAATCATTCGTCGCAGGATCGATGAGGTCGGCACACGAGAGCCGACAATTCAACGTCAAGGCGGTGACCGTATTTTGATCCAAGTACCGGGGCTGGGAAGCGCTGCCGAGCTGAAAGAGATTATAGGTACGACCGCTCAACTGACATTTCATTCCGTTGTTAGCCGTGCAGACCGCGCTGACGCACCCGCAGGTGCAGGGAACTACGTGTTGCCATCGATTGATGAAAGCGGCGTCTATTATATCCTTGAAGAAGCATCCGTTGTGACTGGTGAAGACCTCGTCGATGCGCAGCCCGACTTTGACCAGAACGGTCGCCCAGCTGTGTCATTCAGGTTCAACACATCCGGAGCACGACGCTTTGGCGACTATACGGCTGAGAACATAGGCTCCCCATTTGCGATTGTTCTCGACCAAGAAGTGATCTCGGCTCCTGTGATCCAGAGCCATATCGCTGGCGGTTCGGGTATCATCACTGGTAACTTTTCGCTTGAGGAAAGTACCAACCTTGCTGTCTTGTTGCGCGCTGGCGCTTTGCCGGCTGGGCTTGAATTCCTGGAAGAACGAACAATCGGACCCGAACTCGGTGCAGATAGTATTGAGGCCGGCAAGATCGCGTGCATCGTTGCATTCATAGGCGTGCTCGTTTTTATGGTTTTGAGCTACGGCAGGTTTGGTNTTTTCGCCAATATCGCACTCGTGGTGAACGTGGTGCTCATATTTGCTCTTCTCTCAATGCTGGGCGCTACATTGACGCTGCCTGGTATTGCGGGGATTGTATTGACAATTGGGATGGCTGTTGATGCCAACGTACTGGTGTTCGAGCGTATTCGTGAAGAGCTTAAGTCTGCCAAAGGGCCAGCGCGTGCCATCGAACTTGGCTACGAAAAGGCGCTTTCTGCGATCGTTGATGCCAACATCACAACCTTTATCACAGCAGTTATCCTTTATGCCGTCGGGTCTGGGCCTGTGCGCGGTTTTGCGATTACTTTGGGACTTGGTATCATAACTTCTGTCTTCACTGCGATTTTCGTGACACGCCTTATCGTTGTGATGTGGTTTGAGCGCCGAAAACCCAAAACCCTGGAGGTTTAACCCATGCGACTGAGACTCGTTCCGCAAGAAACCAACTGGGACTTCTTTGCACGCTATAAGCTGTGGCTTGGTATTTCAGGGCTTATGATGGTTGTAGCGTTTTTGAGCTTCATTCTACAGGGGCTAAACTACGGCATTGATTTTAGGGGTGGCACGACTCTTAGAACGGATAGCACTCAACCTGTCGTGATTTCGGAATATCGCGCAGCAATTGAGCCGCTTCAGTTGGGTGATATCACAATCACGGAAGTGTTTGACCCGACATTCGGTGAAGATAAAAATGTAGCGATGATCCGTATACAGGCGCAAGACGGGGAGGAAGCTGTCGCAAGCGAAGTGGTTGCTTCTGTCCTTCAGAGTCTGCAGGTTGTTGCCCCCGATATTACCTTTAGTTCGGTTGAAAGTGTCGGGCCTAAAGTCTCGGGTGAGCTCATTCAAACGGCGGCTATTGCCGTAGTACTCGCGATTGGTGCTGTATTGATCTACATCTGGCTGAGGTTTGAGTGGCAATTTGCAGTTGGTGCGGTCGTCGCGCTTGTGCATGATGTTTTGCTAACCATCGGTATTTTCTCGGAACTTCAAATACGCTTCGATTTGGCAATTATTGCCGCATTGCTAACGATCGTAGGATATTCGCTCAATGACACTGTTGTTGTCTTCGACCGGGTTCGCGAAAACCTTCGCAAATATAAGCAAAAACCCCTCAAAGAGATCATGAATATCTCAATCAACGAGACCTTGAGCCGCACGATGATGACATCCGTAACAACCTTGCTCGCGCTCACCGCTCTGTTTGTGTTGGGTGGTGATGTGATCCGTGGGTTTGTTTTTGCGATGATTTGGGGTGTAATCGTTGGAACGTATAGCTCAGTGTTTGTAGCCTCAACGATCCTCTTGTGGCTTGGAGTTAAGCGGGACTGGTCAAAGCCTGATGGCAACTTGGGAAACCAGTTTGCCAACGTTGATGCCTGAAGCCCTTGGACTAGCTTTGGGCCAAGAGGGCCTTCTTTTTCTGATAGCGACTGTTTTTATAGCAGGCATTATACGAGGGTTTTCTGGTTTTGGGACTGCACTTATCTTTGTTCCCGTAGCGAGCCGATTTCTTGAACCGGTGTGGGTTTTGATTGCTTTAACCGTTATGGATGCATTCGGGCCTCTCCCCAATTTGCCTCGAGCGTGGCGCGACGGAAACCCTAACGACGTGTCAGTGCTCGGCATTGCCACTGTTCTTGCTCTACCAATAGGACTTGCGCTGTTGTTCGCCGTACCGGCTGAGGTCTTTCGATATATGGTTGCCTCACTGGCGATAATTGTTCCTGTGTCGCTACTGGCTGGGGTCCGTTATCGGGGCGCAATCACAAAGCCTGTCCTGTTTGCCGGGGGAGCTTTGGCGGGTGTCACTGGTGGGGCAGTTGGTCTGCCGGGGCCCCCAGTGATTATGCTTTATGCTGCAAGTACAAAGCCGATAAGTAGCATCCGCGCCAATACCATGATGTATCTTTTCTTTTTTGATTGTGTGCTGCTCATTTGGCTTGCGTTTAAAGGTCAGCTTGCGGCTGTTCCAATTTGGCTTGGAGTCCTATTTTTCGTCCCTGCAATCCTTGGCAATATTCTTGGTGCCGCGCTCTTTGATCCTTCACGAGAAAAGGTGTATCGAGGGATTGCTTACAGCGTGATTGTTCTCGCAGCTTTAACTTCTTTGCCAATATGGGACAAATGAATGAAACTTACTGAAATGCAGTTTGCCGAAGCTCAACCTGTTGACAGTTACGGCGAAGGATTTTTCCGTATCAATGGGCAGCGTGTCGAAGGCGGTATGCTCGTAACGGCAACGGGGGCGTCGGGTTGGAGCGGCTACGAAGAGGCTGATGTACTGCTTGCGTTGGCTGGTGACATCGATGTGATTTTTATTGGAACAGGTAAGGAGATTTCGCACCTACCCGCAGGGCTCAGAAGTCAAATTGAAGCAGCTGGAATGGGTGTAGAAGTCATGAATTCTCCTGCGGCCTGTCGCACCTACAATGTTCTGGCCGCCGAGGGCCGCCGTGTCGCGCTTGCGGCCCTGCCTGTGTAAGAGACTGGGTATGGATCTCATTGTTGATAACCTTGGTGTCGCTCGTGGGGGCATTCCTGTTCTACAGGGGGTCAGCTTTGCTCTTGAAGCAGGGAAGGCGCTTGTGCTGCGTGGCCCAAACGGAATCGGCAAAACGACCTTGCTAAGAACGCTAGCGGGCCTGCAGATGCCTCTGAGTGGAGCGATCAGCCTTGACCGAGAGGCTATGGCCTATGCGGCACATGTGGATGGGATCAAAACCACACTCACGGTTCAAGAGAACTTAGCCTTCTGGGCTAAAGTGTTTGAAGCGGATTGCATCGAACGCGCAATTTTGTCTTTTGACCTTGATACTCTGAGAGATAGGCCCGCTGGCTTGCTGTCTGCTGGGCAAAAGCGACGCCTGGGTTTGGCCCGTCTTATGGTGACTGGGCGCTCGGTGTGGATCCTCGATGAGCCGACGGTTTCACTCGACGTATCTGCTGTTGAGATGTTCGGCCGTGTGGTCGAGGCGCACTTGGATGCTGGCGGTATGGCGATCATGGCCACACATATCGACCTTGGGCTTAATGACGCAATCTCGCTAGATCTTGGGCCGTTCAAAGCGTCCTCCTCATTGATAGAGAATTTTGACGAGGCCTTTTTATGATTGCGCTTTTGATACGTGATTTACGTCTCGCCGTGCGCGCGGGGGGAGGCTTTGGGCTTGGACTGGCATTCTTCTTGATTGTTGTCGTTCTTATTCCCTTCGGCGTTGGTCCGGAAACCGGCCTGCTTGGTGAAATTGCCCCCGGTGTCTTATGGGTTGCTGCATTGCTGGCTTGCTTGTTGTCGCTTGATCGTGTGTTTTCACTTGATTTTGAAGATGGGTCTCTGGATTTGCTTGCAACATCTCCCTTGCCTTTGGAGGGTGTCGTTGCAGCAAAAGCTGTTGCCCATTGGCTTACTACAGGCCTGCCGTTGGTTCTGGCCGCTCCCGTATTTGCTTTGCTTATGAGTCTCCCCCTTCAAGGCTATGTTGCTCTGGTTGTGTCACTTTTGCTCGGCACGCCTGCACTTTCAATCATCGGCGCGTTTGGGGCGGCTTTGACCGTCGGCATCAAACGCGGTGGATTGCTGTTGAGCCTTTTGGTTTTGCCACTTTACGTGCCAACCCTTATATTCGGCGCAGATGTTGCGCGGCGCGGTGCGGAGGGCCAGGGGTATATTTCCCCTCTGCTTATGCTTGCCGGGATTAGTTTTGCCGCATTAGCTCTTCTGCCATTTGCAAGCGCCGCAGTGCTCAGAGTTAACTTGCGATAATGTGACATCTCGGCACTGGAAATTATGAAAGAATTCAGGCAGAGGACTGTGTGAAAAGGGGATGAATTTGATGGCATCTATCTGGCAGTATGCAAATCCACTGAAGTTCATGCGGACAACTGAAGCTGTTTTGCCGTATGTGTCTGCTGCGGCAGCTATATGTCTTGCGACGGGGCTGATCTGGGGGTTCTTTTTTACGCCTGACGATTTTCGTCAAGGATCTACGGTGAAGATTTTCTACATCCACGTCCCAAGTGCTATGATGGCTATCAATATCTGGGTCATGATGCTCGTTACCTCATTGGTGTGGATCATTCGACGACATCATGTGAGTGCACTGGCGGCTCGTGCTGCAGCACCCATTGGAGCGGTTATGACATTGATTGCTCTCTTCACGGGCGCGGTTTGGGGGCAGCCTATGTGGGGAACATGGTGGGCCTGGGATCCACGTCTAACATCTTTTCTTATTCTGTTCCTATTCTATCTCGGATACATGGCGCTTTGGGCTGCAATCGAAGATGATGATACGGCGGCAGACCTGACGAGTGTATTGTGCCTCGTTGGTTCGGTCTTTGCTCTCTTGTCACGCTACGCCGTAAACTTCTGGAACCAAGGCTTGCATCAAGGAGCCTCGCTTTCCCTTGATAAAGAAGAAAACGTTGCCGATGTCTTCTGGTATCCCGCACTTGTTGCAATCGCTGGCTTTGTCTTACTTTTCATTGCCTTGGTTATTGTGAGAACAAATACAGAAATTAGAGCTCGCCGCGCGCGCGCGCTCTTGGCACGGGAGCGTATGAATTGATGCCCGATCTAGGAAAATATGCTGCAGAAGTGCTTTCGGCCTACGGGGTTTCCCTCGTGCTGATCGCTTTGATTGTTTGGGCGAGCCTTGCGCGAGCCCGCAAAGTCAAGGCTGAGTTGGCCGCAATAGAAAAACGGAAAGAGCCTCATGGCTAAAATTTCTCCTATGATGCTCGCCCCACCGCTTATTTTTTTGGCTTTGGCGGGGCTTTTGAGCTTTGGGCTTTTCCGCAATGACCCCGACGCGCTGCCCTCTACGTTTGTTGGGCAAATGGCTCCGCCAGTCGTGTCTGCCCCCTTGGGAAGCAAAGCGACTTTTGACAACAGCGATTTGCTCAAAGACGAGGTAAAGCTGGTGAATTTTTGGGCCAGCTGGTGTGCACCATGCCGTGTTGAGCATCCACACCTGAATGCCCTGGCGAAAGAAGGTGTGCCAATTTACGGGGTTAACTACAAAGACAAAGCGACAAATGCGTTAAAGTTCTTGGACGACCTAGGAGACCCGTATGCCGCAGTTATCGCGGACGAGAAGGGGCGACCTATGTCATTGAACTGGGGCGTAGCCGGTGTTCCAGAAACTTTCGTGATAGATTCTGACGGCAAAGTGCTGTTGCGTTGGGCTGGCCCGATTACAGAGCGGGTGATGGAAAATACTATTCGCCCTGCTATCGCGAAGGCGCAAAACGGTTTCTGATCAATCGCCAAGGCGAGTTTCGATTTGATTTGACCGCTCGAGCGTTCGGTGAACAGGACACTTGTCGGCAATTTCGAGCAGCGTTTGCCTTTGTTCGTCACTAAGGGGGCCGCGTAACTTTATGATCCGTTGAAAACGGTCAATTTTTTCTGAGGCACCAGCGCGAGCATCCTGTGCATGAACCTTATCGTGGCTTACATCGACACTGATGTGCTCCAGTGGCCAGCCTTTACGGCGTGCATACATGCGCAAGGTCATAGATGTGCACGCGCCTAGTCCGGCAGACACGAAGCCATATGGGCTCATTCCTTTGTTGGTTCCGCCATATGCCTCAGGTTCGTCTGCCAGTGAGTGATGATCGGGACCCGACATGATATCTTGGAGGAAGCCGCCAGGATCTGTCTCACTGATGCGAGTGATTCCTTCAGGAGCACCCGGTGGTGGGGCGGGGGCGTGAAAATCAAGGTAACGCCTCACCCAAGAGGCAATAACCTCGGCAGTATACTCAGCATCTTTCGGGTTGGTAATAAGATGATTGGCATCATCTAGGGTGACAAAGCTCTTGGGGTGCTTTGCTGCAGTGAACAGCGCCGCTGCATTGTCTACGCTGACGATGGCATCCCTTGGAGCGTGTAGCACCAACAGTGCTTTTCCAAGAGATTTAAGTGCAGCATCGAGTTTGTACTGGGCTATGTCAGTCAAGAAGCTCTGCTTGATCGTAAAGGGTCTCCCACCCAAGCAAACCTCTGCTTGGCCAATTTCAGCTATCTCTGTTTTTTTATGACCAAAGTTTTCGGTAACGTGACCGGGTGCAAAAGGAGCCCCAATTGTGACGACGGCTTTCGCCTCTGGTATATCTCCAGCCACCGCTATGACAGCTGCCCCCCCAAGACTGTGTCCAATCAGAATATCAGGGCTATAGCCTTGGTGCCGCAGCGCTTGTGCTGCTGCTTTCAGATCCTCAAGGTTGGTTGAAAAGCCTGTATTGGCAAACTCACCGCCAGAGTGACCCAAACCCGTGAAGTCAAAGCGGAGCACCGCGATGCCTTGAGATGCAAGGCGTTGAGAAATGCGCCGAGCAGCGGGAATGTCTTTTGAGCAGGTAAAGCAATGAGCAAAGAGAGCGCTGGCGACGTGCGGCCCGTCTGGAATGTCTAGCCGCGCTGAGAGGCTGTGCCCCTGAGAGCTTTTGAATGTGAACTTCTCTGTTGGCATAATTTTCCCTCGTTGCGACTATTGATTAGGGTAGGGGCGCAGCTGTCCAACTTCCAGCCATGTGACAGGAGGGTCACGCTGATGTGACGTCATGGGGGGATTCCGCGTGCGGGCTTCAATAAAAAACTGATAATGTTTCAGGTAAACCAACCCACGAAATGAGTTGGATTGCGCCAGCAAAGGCGCTTGAATGTGGGTATAACAACTTATTTAGGGGCCAGATCTTGAGCAAACAAAATTACTATGCGCCGCAGGGTGGACTCGCGCCTCAAACACAGCTCCTGACAGACAGGGCCATGTTTACCGAGGCCTATGCTGTCATTCCCAAAGGCACGTTCAGTGACATTGTTACAAGCCTTTTGCCATTCTGGGCGAAAGCGCGTTTTTGGGTCATTGCGCGTCCCTTGTCAGGTTTCTCTGAAACCTTCTCGCAGTATATCGCAGAGGTCCAGCCGGGCGGGGGAAGTGAGCGACCTGAAACNGAAGCAGGCGTTCAATCGGTTATTTTTGTTGTCGAAGGTTGTCTGACACTTACAATTTCGGGGGCCGATCACGAGCTCGCGTGCGGAGGATACGCCTATATCCCAGCAAGTGTGGACTGGACGCTACACAACAACTCTCAAGCTCCAGTACGATTTCACTGGGTTCGAAAGAGATATGAAGCAGTGGACGGACTTGGAGAACCCGAGGCATTTGTGACCAATGAAACGGCGATATCACCAACAGCCATGCCTGGNACNGAGGGGAAATGGGCNACAACCCGTTTTGTCGATCCTGANGATCTACGTCANGACATGCATGTGAANATTGTGACTTTTCAGCCNGGTGCNGTCATTCCTTTTGCTGAGACACATGTGATGGAGCATGGGCTTTACGTGTTGGAAGGGAAGGCTGTTTACAGGCTGAATCAAGACTGGGTTGAAGTCGAAGCTGGTGATTTCATGTGGTTGCGCGCGTTTTGCCCACAAGCTTGTTATGCAGGTGGCCCCGGGCCTTTTCGATATTTGCTCTACAAAGATGTAAACAGGCATATGAAGTTTCCAACAAACCTTTAACAATCTCAGGTGCTAAAGAAAAAGCCGGTGCTTGCAAGAGCGCCGGCTTTTCATTTGGCTTAAGGCTTATTCAGACTTAGTCGCTTTTGGGTAGTGATCCGCGCCCATGTCCAGAATGGCCGCCTGCAACTTCTTCTGTGGCCTCATCCGCGAGCTCTTCTGGCAAAATCAGATTGAGCACNATCGCTATCCCTGCGGCGGGAAGAAGCCCCGATGTTAGCAAGACGCGTGCCGTTGAACCTAAGTGTTGAAGCGCATCAGGTTCAAGCTGAAGGCCTAAGCCTATCGAAAGGGAGATTGCAAAGATAACCATATTGCGACGGTTCCACTCGACATCAGAGAGCATCGAGATGCCCGCTGCAACAACCATTCCAAACATGACAATTACGCCACCACCGAGAACTTCAATGGGGACCGTGCGGATAACACCTCCAACCTTTGGAACAAGACCACAGATGATGAGGAAAATCGCACCGCAGGTTACGACATGACGGCTCATAACACCTGTCATCGCTATGAGGCCAACGTTTTGGCTAAACGAGGTGTTTGGAAAACCGCCGAAAATTCCGGCAACGGCAGTTCCGAAGCCGTCCGCATAGGTTGCACCCTCGATTTCCTTGTTTGTCGCTTCGCGGTTTGCACCGCCTTTGCAGATACCGGAAACGTCGCCGACTGTTTCGATCGCCGAGATGAAGGCCATCAGACAAAATCCAACAACAGCAGCGATGGAAAACTCAAACCCGTACTTGAATGGCTGGGGCAAGGCAAAAGCGGCTGAACGCTCCCAAGACAATGCAATAGACTCAAAGGTCAGCATGCCAACGGCCAAGGCATAGATGTAGCCGGCGATGAGCCCCACCAATACGGCAGAGATAGAGAGCATACCGCGCGTGAAAAATTTCAAACCGAGCGTTACGAAGATTACGACAAGGGCAGCTGACCAATTCAACAGNGANCCATATTCGGGNGTGCCGATNGCNGGNACCCCNCCAGCGGCATATTGAATCCCGACTTTGACCAAGGCCAGACCGATCATTGTGACAACCAAACCTGTCACGAGAGGTGGCAGCGCGAAACGGATCTTTCCGATAACGGTGCCCAGTAGGGCGTGGAAGATACCGCCAATGATGACGCCTCCAAAGAGCGCGGCGAGGCCATCAACACCTTTACCAGCTACAAGGGGAATCATGATCGGCAAAAATGCAAAAGAGGTTCCTTGCACGATTGGCAAGCCCGCACCGACCGGGCCCAGAGTTATGGTCTGCAGCAGCGTGGCTACCCCTGCAAAGAGCATCGACATCTGAATAAGATACAGAAGCTCTGGAAAGTCAGGTGAGTTTGATCCGAAGCCAAAACCCGCAGCACCCGCGACGATGATAGCTGGTGTGACGTTAGAAACAAACATTGCCAAAACATGTTGAATACCCAGCGGGATCGCTTTTGCTAGGGGCGGTGTATAGTTTGGATCACGTAATTGCTGTGGTGTCCCGATTGAATTGTCAGTCATGGAATCCTCCTGTTTGACTGTTTTGAATGCCTGCTTCTGTGTCAGGTCAAATTAGTTTGGAGCATCGACGAGAAACGGCGTCGTAAACCAGTGTTCTTCAAGATTAGGCGTGTCGCCAATACGGTCGACTACAATATATTGGCCTGCTCGTCCCAGAGGTGCGAGCACGCCGTGCCATATATTTCGGTGAATGTTGATGCTTTGATGTGGTGCAGATAAAAACACCTGCGGTTTTCCTGGCTTTCCATTTTCATCAGCGGCCACGCTAATGATCATCGGAACGGCTGACAGCGGCACAAAAGCTTGGCTGCCTTCGGGGTGGCGCTCCATCATGTCTAGCTCATGAGGGAAGTGGCGTGCCTTGGCATCAAACAAGCTAATGCCTGCGCGGCCTGATCCGAAGTCTAGCTGGGCCAAATCGTGGTGCCGGCCACACATCCCTTGATTGATGATCTTGTCAGCGTCTCCGCGAAGTTCAATAACATCACCAAATGGCGCGAATTTCTCCGCTGTTAAGGGCTCAGGGTACAGAGTCGGGCTCATGGCAGGAGATCCTGTAGTCTAAACTGTGCGATCCGCTCTACCTGAGCGCAAGCCGTCTGAAACTCTGTCGCTTGGTCGTTGTCGATCCGTGTTTGGAATGCGGATAGAATTGAGGCTTTGTCATGGTCTCGGACTGCGATGATAAAGGGAAAGCCATGTTTGCCCACATATTGTGTGTTGAGCTGCGTAAACATGGCGCGCTCTGCATCCGTGAGGTAGTTCAATCCCGCCGAAGCTTGTTCGCTGGTGCTTTCGTCAGTCAGCTTTCCTGCAGCTGCGAGCTTGCCTGCTAAATCAGGGTGCGCAGTGAGCACTCCAAGCTTTTCCGTTTCGCTTGCTGTTCTGAAGATGCGACATAGAACATTATGCACACCGGCTGCGCAGTCATGGGCCGGGCCGAGCTCTAACGCCCAAGCGCGCTCGGCAATCCAAGGAGAATGTTCAAAGATGGAGCCGTAGGCCGCCACAAACCGATCTTTTGTCATCTCGCTAGGGCGCTCGTAGCGCTTATGAGGGTTTGTCTTCGCCCAATGCTCGGCAATGTCCAACCTGCGGGGAAGCCATATGTCTTCATGACGCTGCAGGTGCTCAATGAAGCGCTTCAACCCAGCTACTTTTCCAGGCCTTCCTACAAGACGGCAGTGTAAGCCCACAGACATCATAGCTGGCCGTCCTGCTTGCCCTTCTGCGTAAAGCGTATCGAATGCGTCTATAAGGTACGTCCCGAAATCATCGCCGGTGACCCAACCAGGAGCTGTTGCAAAGCGCATGTCATTGGTTTCAAGCGTGTAGGGGATAATTAATTGATCCCGATCTGCGACTTCAATCCAATAGGGAAGGTCGTCATCGTAGGTATCTGAAATGTAGTCGAACTGACCTGTTTCCGCGACCAATTTGACCGTATTTTCAGAGCAGCGGCCCGTGTACCAGCCTTTCGGGGGAGAGCCGACGACCTCCGTATGCAACCGGATGGCTTCGGCGATTGCCTCTCGCTCTTGAGCTTCGGGCATGTCTTTGTGCTCAACCCATTTTAATCCGTGACTGGCAATTTCCCAATTGGCGTCTTTCATGGCCTGTACCTGCTCAGGGCTTCGAGCCAGTGCCGTGGCAACACCGTAAATTGTCAATGGGATATCGTGATTTGTGAACAGGCGATGCAAGCGCCAAAAGCCAGCGCGTGCACCGTATTCATATATAGATTCCATGTTCCAGTGACGCTTGCCTTCCCACTGGGCGGCACCGGGTATGTCTGATAAAAACGCTTCAGACGCGGTGTCTCCGTGAAGTACGCAGTTCTCGCCACCTTCTTCGTAGTTCAGAACAAATTGTACAGCGACTTTGGCTGAATTAGGCCATTTGGCATCTGGTGCTTGTGGCCCATGGCCGCGCATATCGCGAAGGTAGCGTGTCAAAGAATTCTCCTCAGTTACGGTCTTCTATCTGGAAACAAATTTTGTAACTTGCTCTATTTTTTTGAAAGAGCTTTTTGTCTGTTCAGAATGTATTAACTAGCCCGAAGAAGCCATTAGCTTGATAAGAAGGCAAAGGAGATAAACATGTCTGGTTACTTAACAACACATGTGCTTGATACAGCAGCGGGCTGCCCAGCGGCCGGCTTGAAAATTGAGCTTTTTCGGATTGAAGGCAATGACCGCAAACACTTACGTAGTCTTGTCACAAACTCTGATGGACGAACTGATGAGCAGATATTGCCTGCTGCGGAGTTCGAATTAGGGGTTTATGAGCTGGTTTTCCACGCTGGTGACTATCTTGACGCCGTGGGCGTAGCGCCAGAAGAGCCACGATTTTTGAATGTTATCCCACTGCGCTTTGGCATGTCAGAGGCTGCGCATTTTCATGTTCCGTTGCTCCTGTCACCATTTGGATATTCAACATATAGAGGCAGCTAAGCTGGCATAGATGCTGTAATATGATCGACCATAAAGTCGATGAAGAGCCGTGCTTTCGGATCTTGCTTGCGGCGATGCATATAAAGGCATGCAAGCTGAATAGGGAGGGGGGGCTCCTGCTCCAGAATGGGAACAAGCAATCCTTTCTGTAGGTGCTCAGAGACCTCAAAAACAGGCTTGAGGATAATTCCGTTGCCCTCGAGCGCCCAAGTCGTCAGGATTTCACCGTGGTCGCTTTCAAATGGGCCTGAGACGGTTACACGGCGTGTTCCGTCTTTTGTCTGCAGGGGCCATTGAAATTCTGGAGCGCCAGGGTAGCGCAGGTTTAGGCAATCATGTGCATCGGTTTTCAGCTCATCACTGCTGCGTGGCATGCCGCGTTCTTTTAGGTATGCAGGCGAGGCGCAAAGAATACGTGGGCAATCAGCAATTTTGCGAATGCGTAGGTTGCTGTCTTCAGGCAAGCCCAGAAAAAAGGCCGCATCAAGCCCCTCCGCTGCAAGATCGAGCTTTCGATCTGACAGGCGCAATCTGATGTTAATGAGTGGGAACTTTTTGTGAAACTTGGGTACAGCAGGTGCAACAAACTTTTGCCCGACGCCAAGAGGGGCCGCAACATATAGCGTGCCGCGTGGCGTCAACGTAATATCGTTGATGTCGGCTTCAGCCTCTTCAACGGCTTCCACTATTTTCAGAGCGCCTCTATAAAAAGTGTTACCTTGTTCTGTCGGGTTCAAAAGACGTGTCGTACGCTGAAAGAGCCGCACACCGAGATGATCCTCCAGCTGTGATATTCGGGAAGATGCGACTGCAGCAGATATGCGTAGATCCCGCGCCGCCGCTGACATATTGCCAAGTTCGTAGACGCGTACGAAGGTCTGAATGTTGTCCAGATAGGCCATTTATTATTCGACTTTTTTTGAAGCTGCTAGGATGTTTTCTGGAATACACGATAGGTGGCTTGTAAGCTAGCTTCCACACCAAACGCGATAGGAGACACAATGCACGAATTTGCCATCATGTGGGATTGGATGGCGTTCGCGGTTCGGTGGCTGCACGTCATCACTGCGATCGCTTGGATCGGATCATCATTTTACTTCATCGCTCTGGACCTCGGTCTCAAGAAAGCGCCTCATTTGCCTGTTGGGGCTCATGGTGAGGAGTGGCAGGTTCATGGAGGAGGGTTCTACCACATCCAGAAATATCTGGTCGCGCCGGCAAATATGCCTGAGCATCTGACTTGGTTTAAATGGGAGAGCTACGCCACGTGGCTTTCGGGCGCTGCACTTTTGATGATTGTTTACTGGGTTGGTGGTGAGCTCTATCTAATCGATGCTGCAAAAGCTGATATTTCGTTGATGCAAGGTATTCTGATTTCTGCCGCATCTCTGACAGTTGGGTGGATTGTCTATGACTTCCTCTGCAAATCGCGCCTTGGTGAGAAGCCTACTGTTCTCATGATACTGCTCTTTGCGCTCTTGGTCGCCATGGGTTGGGGATACGATCAGATATTTACTGGCCGAGCGACTCTTCTTCATCTCGGGGCCTTCACGGCCACAATTATGACGGCCAATGTGTTCGTCATCATCATGCCAAACCAGCGTATCGTGGTTAAAGACCTGCAAGAGGGCAGGACCCCTGATGCAAAGTATGGCAAGATCGCGAAGCTACGTTCGACACATAACAATTATCTAACATTGCCTGTTGTTTTTCTGATGTTGTCCAACCACTACCCGCTTGCATTTGCGTCTGAGTATAACTGGATCATCGCATCGCTTGTGTTCCTGATGGGGGTCACAATTCGCCACTACTTCAACACCATACATGCGGGCACCGGCAAGCCAAACTGGACATGGTTGGTTACTGCATTGCTTTTCCTGGCGATCATTTGGCTTTCGACGGCACCTCTAAAGTATACTAGTGTCGAAGACGCTGAGGCGCGAAGCCTTACAAAAACAGAACAGATATTTGCAAGCGCGAGCGGCTTTGAGGAGGTGCAAAACATTGTCTTGGGGCGCTGCTCTATGTGTCACGCGCGGGAGACGTTTTACGATGGTATTCGCATGGCTCCAAAGGGCGTTCATCTTGAGACCACATCTGATATTGTTGCACATGCTCGCGATATCTACCTCCAAGCAGGCGTGACGCGTGCCATGCCTCCCGCAAATGTCACTTACATTGAACCTGCTGAGCGCGAGGCAATTGTAAACTGGTACCGCAATGCGGCCAGTAACATACCGCTCTTCATTGCGGCCAATTGAGCGCGAAAATTTCAGAAGCAGTTGTTGATGCATTTGTGTACAGGGCTTGCAAAGGCTCTGTTTGAGAGATTTGTTACGTAGATGATATTAAACCAGACTATTCCTTACGACCCTCTTTCCCCAAAGCCTTTGCCTGGCGTGTCGCCATTGAGCGCAGTTGACTGGTTGAGGATTGATGAAACCTATGCAGCGCAGTTGTCTGAAAAGCAGCGCGTGGTCTTAGAGCATAGGGAGAAGGTTTTGGCACTTTCTGCTGAGGCACTGCCTGCCGCACAAGAACTGCTTGAAGTGGTTCTTGAAGACCTCTGCACTAAAACGGGATTTAATGTGGGACGTGGCTCTGTATCATGTCCCGATGGGCGGCGAGTGGAGATAATGCGAGCTGATCCAATGTTGACACTCTCCCAGCTGACACAGGAAGACTTCTGTATCCTTGAAAAGCGGGAAGAGGAACACGTGCTTACCGCAGCTGCACTTTGCTTTCCTGCAAGCTGGCTGCTCGCCGAAAAATTTATGCAGCCACTCGTTGAAATTCATGTTCCCGTGGCGTCTTATGACGAAAATATTGCTCGCCGTGTGCAGAGGTTGTTTGATGCTGTGCGGGTTGAGCAACCTCTGTGGAGGTTTAATGCGCTTTGGTATGCGGACCCCGCCTTGCACCAGCCGCGCAGTGCACATGCGCACCGTGATGAGAAATTTTCCCAGTCGGCCAAATATCTGCGCTCTGAGCTGCAAACGATCCGCCGGCTTCCCAAGACGAAGGCGGTCATCTTCGGCATTCATACCTATGTTCTGGCTGAGGCGGTTGTCAGCGGTCTATCTGCGCACCCATGATAGCCAGTGCTTGCTGGTAGACTGTGGCGGCATTCCACGCTTTGAGGACAGGGTGGTTTGGTTCGCCTTGTTGGTAGCCTTGTCCTGGTTTCCAGCCTTTTTGGCGAAGGAAGTTGGCCGTTGATGCTAAAGCATCGGCCTGATTGTAGAAATCAACTGTTCCGTCACCATTCCCGTCGACACCATAAGTAAGTGCGTTGCCTGGTAAAAACTGTGTATGGCCAACCTCACCGTGTTTTGCACCTTTTGTCTTTGACGAAATCGACCCTTGATCAACAAGACGAAGGGCACCAATTGCGTGGGGCTCAAAAAATTTAGAGCGGCGGCAGTCATATGTGAGCGTGACAATGGCCGAGACAACTTCGCTATCGCCCATGAAGCCACCAAAGGCCGTCTCCATACCATGAATAGCAATGATTATTCCCGCTGGCACGCCGTAGCGAGCTTCAAGGTTGGTATAAAAAGATGCGTTTTGTCCTTTGCGCTTTCGACCTTGAGCCACAATCGTGGTTGATCCGCGCACCTGCATGAACTTCTCTAAACTGTACTTGAAACTTTTCTGGTTCCTGTCGGCGCTGATTGTACGCGTCGCATAAGTTGCTGTTGCGAGGGCGTCCAGCCCAGCGGCTTTTACGCCAGCAGCCTTGGCCGTTTTGGCGAAGTCTGCCTTCCAGGACTGAAAACCTGAGGATGTGTTGCCACAAGGAGCGGCTGCTGCCGACCTGGCGAAAATAAGTGCCGCAATTATGGCAAGAGAGAATAAACGCATAAAAATTACTCCAATTCACACGCGTCCATCTTTACGCGTTAGCTTTGGAAGCACAAAGAAAAAAGGCCCATCTAATATGATGGGCCTTTCTCATAATCTTGTTAAGCTTAGCAGCTATAGTACATGCCAAACTCTACCGGGTGAGGTGTGTGCTCATAGTGCAGCACTTCTTCCATTTTCAGTTCGATATAGCCTTCGATCTGATCTTTGGTGAAAACGTCACCTGCAAGCAGGAAATCATGATCTGCTTTAAGGCAGTCAAGGGCTTCACGGAGCGAACCACAGACTGTTGGGATGCCCGCGAGCTCTTCTGCTGGAAGATCATAGAGGTTCTTGTCCATCGCTTCGCCTGGATCGATCTTGTTCTTGATGCCATCAAGGCCAGCCATAAGGAGCGCAGAGAAACACAAGTAGGGGTTTGCTGAAGGATCAGGGAAACGGGCTTCAACACGCTTAGCTTTGGGGCTTTCTGTCCACGGGATACGAACGCAGCCAGAGCGGTTGCGAGCAGAGTAAGCACGCAAAACAGGCGCTTCAAAGCCATCAAGCGCTTGTAGCTGTTTGTCGACGGGTTGGTGAAGGCGTTAAGCGTTTTCGCGTGCTTCAGGATGCCACCGATGAAATACAGAGCTTCTTGGCTCAGATCCGCATATTTATCACCAGCAAAGAGTGGCTTGCCGTCTTTCCAGATAGACATGTTGACGTGCATACCTGTGCCGTTGTCGCCGTAGATTGGCTTTGGCATGAATGTGGCCGACTTGCCGTAAGCATGTGCCACATTGTGGATCACGTACTTATATTTCTGGATTTCATCAGCTTGCTTTGTCAGCGTACCGAAGATGAGGCCAAGCTCGTGCTGACAGCTCGCAACCTCATGGTGATGTTTGTCAACTTTCATGCCGAGGCTCTTCATCGTAGAGAGCATCTCAGAGCGAAGGTCCTGTGCGTCATCGATCGGGTTTACCGGAAAATAACCACCCTTAAGGCCAGGACGGTGACCGGAGTTGCCCATCTCATATTGGGTGTCCGTGTTCCAAGATCCGTCAACAGCATCAACTTCATAAGATACTTTGTTGATTTTGTTTTCGAAACGAACATCATCAAAGATGAAGAACTCTGCTTCTGGGCCCATGAAAGCTGAGTCGCCAATACCTGACTCGATCAGGTAGGCTTCAGCTTTTTGGGCTGTGCCGCGTGGGTCGCGCTCATATGACTCGCCCGTGTCCGGCTCAACGATAGAGCAGTGCAGGCAGAGTGTTTTTTCAGCGTAGAAAGGGTCGATGTAGGCACTGTCTGTGTCTGCGATCAATTTCATATCTGAATTTTCGATCGACTTCCAACCAGCAATGGAGGAACCGTCAAACATAAAGCCTTCTTCAAGGAAGTCTTCGTCGACCAGGTCAACATCAACAGTTACATGCTGAAGCTTGCCGCGAATATCCGTGAAGCGGATGTCTACGTAGGCAACTTCTTCGTCTTTCAGCGTCTTGAGAACGTCTTTGACACTCATTCTCTTGGTCCTTCTTGCTAGAAAATATATTGATTAGAGAGCTTCTGGGCCAGTCTCGCCTGTCCTGATCCGTACCGCTTGTTCAACGGGTGACACAAAAATTTTGCCGTCACCGATTTTGTCGGTTTTGGCCGCGTCGACGATAGCCTCGAGGGCCTGATCCACCAGATCATCGTCGATGACGATTTCCAGTTTAACTTTTGGAAGAAAATCCACCACATATTCGGCGCCACGGTAGAGCTCAGTATGGCCTTTCTGACGACCGAAGCCTTTGACCTCGATAACGGAAAGTCCCTGAACGCCAACGTCTTGAAGCGCTTCTTTTACTTCATCAAGCTTGAACGGCTTGATAATGGCTTCGATCTTTTTCATCGCACTGGCCCCTTGGATATTTCTCGGACCTTTGAGACCACTTTTTAGGCAGTGCCTCAATCTAATAGGTTGCCGGTCATCCCGCTGGGGCCCTCATCATGCGGACATGCACACTTTTTGATCTGAGTGATTAATTTTTGGGCTAAATATAAATATCGCTAATCTGGTCAACTTAGGCGCTATGCTGCAGAGTGAGAGTGGCTTGAGTACAAGGGTATC
>P_2C_Liq_2_UnCtyDRAFT_1000017_pt1 | contig 44580 bp, 53 predicted proteins | sample Pon2CUnioCityCA_FD_10236 | JGI IMG/M metagenome (IMG submission 10236) | reverse complement strand
GCAATCATCTGTTGCATTTTCTCTTCTTCCTCTTGAGCCAATAAAGGATCAACTAGAATACGACCACTGTGCTCATCAATCATGATTTTCTTGCGCTGTGCCAATTCCATTTGACGCTGCGGTGGAATCACGAAGAACGAACCTGCAGAAGCACCACGCTCCACAGAAACAACGGCTAATTTGTTTTTAGTTGCACTGCGGATGCGATCATACGCTTCAACCAAACGCACTTCAATAGTACCTTTCGTTTCTTCCGACTTCGCTAAAAGCATTCCCTCTTCTTTCTGCGTCTCAGACATAATGCTGTCCAATTCCGCAACCTTATGTCCAAGGTGTTGCTTACGCTCCGCTAGACGCTCTCCAGCCTCTGCATTTACTTCTTTTTTAGAATCAATACGCGCGTTGAATTCCTTGATGCGCTTCTCAGCCAATTGGATTTCCAACTCCTGGTACTCAATCTCTTTAGCGATGGCCTCAAACTCGCGATTGTTGCGAACTTGCTCCTGATCCTTGGCGTATTTCGCCATTTTCTCCTCGCTCTCCTTGATTAAGAGTAATTTGTCTTTGATATCTTGTTCTAGATCTGCAATCTCGTTGTTTACTTTCTCCATACGAGTTTCCAAACCGGCTACTTCACTTTCCAAATCTTCTACTTCCAATGGAAGTTCACCGCGCATTGCGCGAATCTCGTCGATGCGACGATCAATGATCTGAAGATCGTAAAGTGCTCTTAGCTTGTCTTCTACGCTGATCTCTTTTGCCTTCTTAGCCATACTAATAGTACTGAATAGGATTTGTGTTGACCTCAGTTGTGAGGACGGCAAATTTAGGGAATTTTTTCTCAATGAACTCAGCAATTAGACCGATTGTAAACTGCTCACTTTCAAAATGTCCGACATCCAATATTGCTATAGTCCCATCCGCATCAAAGAACTGGTGGTATTTGTAATCTGCAGTGAGAAAAACATCGGCTTTTACAGCCTTAGCTGCGCCGAGCAAAAAACTACCGGAGCCCCCGCAAACAGCGACTGTACGCACATCTTTTGCCACAGGTTTTGTATAGCGAATGGTCGTGCCAAAGGTCGTTTTGACGTGCGCTAGAAAAGCATCAAAAGCGATTGATTCTTCCAAGTCACCAAAGGCACCTGCACCGTAGTCGGTGGCATTATTTGAAATCTTTATCCACTCAAAGGCCATCTCCTCATACGGATGCGCAGTACGAGCAGCGCGCTCTACAGCGGATTTCGCGAAATTGGGGACTATAAATTCTAATTTAACCTCTTCTACCTCCTCACGCGATCCAATTTTCCCAACAACCGGGTTTGTACCCTGCGTTGGTTTAAACGTGCCTACACCTGAGGTCGTAAAGCTACACTCTTCATAGGCGCTTACCTTACCTCCACCTGCTGTAAATACAGACTCAGCAAGCAGTTCACGAGCATCTACGGGCACGTATACTTGGAATTTATACAGCGCATCGGGCATGGGACTAAGTACCTTGTGATTTTTCACCCCAAGCAAAGACATGATTTTCGCATTCACTCCCCACAACACATTGTCTAAATTCGTATGAATGGCATAAATAGCAATGTGGTGCTTGATTGCCTTCATTATCACGCGTTCAATGTAGGTGCGTCCGTTAAAACGTTTCAAACCACTGAAAACGATGGGATGATGGACGATAATGCAGTGCACGTTTTTTTGAATGGCCTCATCTACGACCGATTCCAAACAATCCAATGCCACTAACACACCATCGGTTTCCCAATCCAGCGCACCCACAATAAGTCCACTATTATCATAGGACTCTTGCAAAGCAGGCGGCGCCCACTCCTCTAAAGCTTTAATTATTTCTCCTATTCTCATCTTTCGAATTTAGGGCTCTTCTGCCGCATCTCAATAACGGGCAAAAAAAAAGTCCCCGGACCAAAAGGCCCGAGGACTTTATACTACTCCAACAAGAATTACTTGTTTTCGTTATCCATTTGCTCTTTCAAAGCAGCCAAAGCATCGAGATCACCCATAGTTGAGCGTTCTACGTTTTGGTTAGGAACAGCAACGTTTCCGCCTTTGTTACCACCACCAGCGCTGCGGCCTTTCTTCATTTCAACCTCTTTGTAGGTACCTACGTGAGATACTACAATGCGGCGGTTATCCTTGTTGAATTCGATTACTTTGAATTCAGCAGTTTCACCTTTTTCGAGCTTAGCACCATCTTCTTTTGTGATGTGACGTGCAGGACAGTAAGCCTCAACGCCATCATAGCCGTCAAACTTAACATCACCACCCTTATCACCAGAGTTGATCATTGTACCAGTTACAGTCTGACCTACTGCAAATGCATCAGTATATGCATCCCACGGGTTAGACTCAACTTGCTTGTGACCTAGACTTAAACGACGGTTATCCGCATCGATATCAAGAACTACAACTTCTAGCTTAGCGCCAATTGAAGTGAATTCCGATGGATGCTTGATTTTCTTCGTCCAGCTCAAATCAGAAATGTGGATCAAACCATCAATTCCTTCTTCTAGCTCTAGGAAGATTCCAAAGTTCGTGAAGTTACGTACGGTACCCTCATGCTTAGAGCCTTGTGGGTATTTTGTAGTAATATCAGTCCATGGATCAGTAGTCAATTGCTTAATACCTAAGCTCATCTTACGATCTTCACGGTCTAAAGTCAATACTTCAGTTTCAACTTCATCACCAACTTTCATGAAATCACCAGCACTACGTAAGTGTGCTGACCAGCTCATTTCACTAACGTGAATCAAACCTTCAACTCCTGGAAGAATTTCAACGAATGCACCATAATCTGCCAATACGACTACTTTACCTTTCACTTTGTCTCCAACGCTTAGGTTTTCATCTAGGGCATCCCATGGGTGCTTCTCAAGTTGCTTAAGACCTAATTGGATACGTGTTTTGCCTTCATCGAAATCAAGGATTACCACATTAATTTTTTGATCCAATTCTACTACTTCAGACGGGTGGTTGATACGGCTCCAGCTCAAATCAGTGATGTGAACTAAACCATCTACACCGCCCAAGTCGATAAATACACCGTACGAAGTAATGTTCTTAACGGTACCTTCGAGAACTTGACCTTTCTCCAATTTACCGATGATCTCTTTTTTCTGTTCTTCAAGATCTGCTTCAATAAGCGCCTTGTGAGAAACAACAACGTTTTTGAATTCGTGGTTGATTTTAACCACTTTGAATTCCATTGTTTTATCTACGTATTGGTCGTAATCGCGGATTGGCTTAACGTCAATTTGCGATCCTGGCAAGAATGCCTCCAAACCGAATACATCTACGATCATACCACCCTTAGTACGTGCTTTAACGTAACCTTTAACGATCTCATCGTTATCATGCGCTTCGTTAACACGGTCCCAAGCTTTGATAGAACGCGCTTTTCTGTGTGACAATACCAACTGACCATTTTTATCTTCTTGACGGTCAACTAATACCTCTACCGAATCACCTACTGCAAGTTCTGGATTGTAACGGAACTCATTCAAGCTCACTACACCTTCACTCTTTGAGTTGATGTCGATAATTACTTCACGGTCAGTCATCACGGTAACTTTACCTTCAACGACCTGGTGTTCTACAGAAGACCCTAAAGTTTCAGCATATAGATCAACCAACGCTTGACGTTCGCCGCTATCTGCATTCGCATCACCTTCAACATCTGCCCAACTAAATGCAGGTGCTTCAGGAACAACTTCCTCAGCAACTTCTTCAGTTGCAGCTGCAACAGGTGTTTCTACTACGGTTTCTTCTGCTTTTGGAGCCTCCTGAGCTGGAGTCTCTTGCTGTACCTCTTCTGCTGGTACCTGATTCTCTTCTGACATGAGAGATTTACTTGTATCTCAGAGCCTTGCACACACTTCCCATTAACTCTAAGAGTGGTTGTAGTTTTTAGTATTCCCTTCCGGTGGTGTGCTTCATGTCCGAAAAGGGGTGCAAATATATAAACTTATTACACATAAAACCACTGTAAATCAAACAAAAAGCCCCGGGAAACGAATTTCCCGAGGCCTGTGTTTCTGTCATCTGATCGAACTACTTTAATTGCTCTTTGAGCAACTCAGTCGTTGTTGAACCTGGACGTTCAATCGGCATACCCATTGCACGATCCCAAATCAAATTTGATAAGGTTCCGAGCGAACGCGCCACACCAAATAATACCGTATAGAATTCATATTCTACTAGGCCGTAATGCGTAAGTAATTGTCCACTATGCGCATCGACATTCGGCCAAGGATTCTTGACTTTACCAGTCGCACTTAAAATATCTGGCACCACCTCGTAGATCATGCTGACAATTTTAAACAACTCTGAATTAGGCATTTTCGCTTTTGCAAACTCACGCTGCGCGGTGTAACGTGGATCGGTCTTACGCAATACCGCGTGTCCGAAGCCTGGAATAACTTTACCGTCTTCCAACGTCCTTTTACAGTAGCTCGCAATCTGCTCTTTCGTAGGCAAACCACCACCCAATTCCTGACGCATGTTGTTGATCCAACGAATCACCTCTTGGTTTGCAAGACCGTGTAATGGACCTGCCAGACCGTTCATACCGGCTGCAAAACTCAAATACGCGTCACTAAGTGCTGAACCTACTAAGTGAACCGTATGTGCACTCACGTTTCCACCTTCGTGATCTGCGTGAATAGTCATGTACAAACGCATCAATTCTTTGAACTCGTCGTTATCAAAGCCCAACATGTGCGCAAAGTTACCTGCCCAATCTAAGCTTGGATCCGGTTCAATATGCTGATCGTTGTGGTACATGCGACGGTAGATGTATGCAGCCACACGTGGTAAACGTGCTATAAGATTCATTGAATCTTCGTACGTGGCATCCCAATATTCGCTTTTGTGTACCCCACGACTGTATGCCTTTGCAAATTCACTCTCCGTGCGCATCGCCATAATGGCCACAGTAAACTGCGTCATTGGGTGCGTACGGGTAGGCAGTGCATCTATTGCTTTGAACACGTGTACTGGAACGTTATTACGACGAACCCAGTTATTACTCAAACGGCGTGCTTCTGCCTCTGTAGGAACCTCGTTCATTAACATCAAATGAAACAATCCTTCAGGCAAAGGCTGTTCGCCTCCAGGATACTTAGGGAGTTTTTCCTGAAGTTCTGGAATGCTGTAGCCACGGAATCGAATACCTTCGTCAGGATCCAATTTTGAGGTCTCACAAATGAGCGCCGGCATGCCGCGCATACCACCATAGAGTTGGCTCACCTTAATCTCACCGATAGTTTTATCCCCATTGGCTTTCAGAAAAGCCTTGGTATCGGCTACAATGTCTGGAAAGATGTCTCTAAACTGTTCTTTTATTTTTTCCATGATAGATAGGTTTTCGGGTGTTATTAGCTAATGAATCTGAAGTTTTTACCCGGGAAAACTGCGTTTTCACCAAGCTCTTCTTCAATTCTCAGTAGTTGATTGTATTTCGCCATACGATCAGAACGTGAGGCAGAACCCGTCTTAATTTGACCGGTATTCAATGCTACCGCTAAATCTGCGATTGTTGAATCTTCCGTCTCACCAGATCTGTGTGACATCACTGCAGTCATCATGTGACGGTTTGCAAGTGATACGGTATTGATGGTCTCCGTAAGTGTACCAATTTGATTTACTTTAATCAAAACTGAATTTGCACTACCTTCTTCGATACCACGTGCAACACGCTTCTCATTGGTCACAAATAAATCATCACCAACCAATTGGACCTTATCTCCAATCTTCGCGTGAAGCTTTGCCCATCCAGCCCAGTCGTCTTCATGAAGACCGTCTTCGATTGATGCGATCGGATATTTTTCAATCCAGTTTGCCCAGTACTCTACCATCTCATCGGAAGTCAATTCACGACCATCACTTTTATGGAATACGTAGGTACCTTTTTCTTCATTATAAAATTCAGAAGCAGCGGCATCCATAGCAATCCAAATGTCGACACCTGGTTTGTAACCCGCTTTCTCAATACTCTCCAAAATGATTTCAAGTGCTTCTTCGTTCGAACCAATAGACGGTGCAAAACCACCTTCATCACCTACGTTCGTTGAATAACCTTTACTCTTCAATACTTTCTTCAAGTTATGGAATACCTCTGTACCCATACGCAATGCTTGGCTGAATGATTCGGCGCCAAATGGCATCACCATGAACTCTTGGAAGTCAATAGAATTGTCTGCGTGCGAACCACCGTTTAAGATGTTCATCATAGGAACGGGCAATGTTCTTGCGTTGACACCACCGATGTAACGGTACAAGGACTGTCCTGTACTTTCCGCTGCAGCTTTAGCCACTGCTAAAGACACCGCTAAAATTGCGTTTGCACCCAGTCTTCCTTTATTTTCAGTACCATCTAAATCAATCATGATTTGATCAATCTCGGCTTGCTCGGTAACAATCTCGCCTTCCAATTCAGGAGCGATAATATCATTTACATTTTGAACTGCTTGTAATACACCTTTTCCCATGTATACACTGGCATCCTCATCACGTAGTTCTACTGCTTCGTGAATTCCAGTCGATGCACCAGAAGGCACTGCAGCTCTTCCCATTGCACCTGTTGAGGTAATTACATCAACTTCAACCGTTGGATTACCACGTGAATCCAAAATTTGTCTTGCATGAATATGCGTAATAACAGACATATTGTTTCTTTTTAGAGTGTTAGTTCTTGTTCCTTGCGGACTAGTGGTTCTTTATTCGTTCTATGAATTCGTCAAATAAGTATCTACTATCATGTGGACCTGGGCTTGCCTCAGGGTGAAATTGTACAGAGAAACAATTCGCATCCGTGCGCTTNATTCCAGCAACAGTTTGATCATTCAAATGAATGTGAGTCAAAACCACATTCTCGGCTTTCTCAACATCTTCCATCTTCACCACAAAACCATGATTCTGTGATGTAATCTCTCCCTTGCCTGTCTCAATATTCTTCACCGGATGATTAATTCCTCGGTGACCATTGTGCATTTTGTACGTTGATAAACCGCTTGCTAAGGCAATCATCTGGTGTCCCAAACAGATTCCAAACACCGGTAAACCAGAACCGATTCCTTTAGCTACTTCTGCTACCACTTCTGGAGAAGCAGCCGGATCACCAGGACCGTTCGAATAGAACAAACCGTTAGGACTCCATTCCAGCATTTCTTCAGTACTCGTGTTCCAAGGAAAAACCTTTACGCGCGCACCTCTTTCAGTCATGCAACGAATGATATTTTCTTTAATACCTAAATCTAAGGCAGCAATTCGAACAGCGGAATCCTCAGGGCCCACCTCATAAGCCTCTGCACAACTTACTGTTGGGGCCAAAGCCAAACCCTCCATAGAAGGGCACTTCGCTAGTTCTTGCTTGAGCGCCTCGATATCATGAATCTCCGTGGATATAATAGCATTCATAGCCCCTGAATCGCGAATGTGACGGACAAGCGCGCGAGTATCGATATCTCTAATCGCTACTTTACCTTCTTTTTCGAAATAACCGTACAAGCTGTCTGTCTTGCCCGTTCTTGAAGCAACCTCACTAAAGTTCTTAGTTACTAATCCTGCAATCTGTATGTGCTTACTTTCTACCTCAGTATTCTTCACACCATAATTCCCGATGTGTGAAGTAGCCATTACCATTAGCTGACCGAAGTAAGAAGGATCTGTAAAGATCTCTTGATACCCCGTCATCCCAGTATTGAAACATATTTCTCCGTAGGCCGTTCCGTCTAATCCCGTAGATGTTCCGTAAAACACAGCACCATCTTCGAGCAATAGCACAGCTTTTTTGTTTGATTCTTTCATGAGTCGCTATCTTCAAAAAAAAGGGGAAACCAGGCTTGCACCTAATTTCCCCTCGAAATTACTTAACAATGACCGATTTGGTGCATTAATTCTTTGTTATTCAGCAGATTCTTCTTTTGATTCTTCTACTGCAGCAGGTGCTTCAGCTACTGGTGCAGCCTCTTCAACTGCAGGCGCAGTTTCAGTCTTTGCACGACGGCTACGACGAGTCGTTTTCTTTTTCTCATCTTTTCCGTACATGTCATTGAAGTCAACCAATTCAATCATACACATCTCCGCATTATCACCTTGACGGTTTCCTGTTTTGATGATACGCGTATATCCACCTGGACGATCACCGACCTTAGGACCTACAACATTGAATAATTCAGTTACCACTTCCTTCTGACGCAATACTGCAAAAGCAATACGACGGTTATGCGTTGTGTTCTCTTTTGAACGAGTTACTAGAGGCTCAACTACTTTACGTAATGCCTTTGCCTTCTGCACCGTCGTCATTACACGCTTGTGCTCAATAAGTGAGCCAGCCATGTTACTCAACATCGCTTTTCTGTGCGCAGTCTTTCTACCGAGGTGGTTAAATTTTTTACCGTGTCTCATGCTTATTCTTTATCGAGCTTATATTTAGAGATATCCATCCCGAAGCTCAAGTTTTTATTTTCAACTAACTCCTCTAGTTCAGTAAGAGACTTCTTACCAAAGTTGCGGAATTTCATTAAATCAGATTTAGAGAATGTCACTAAATCACCCAATGTATCTACCTCTGCTGCTTTCAAACAGTTCAATGCACGAACACTTAGGTCCATATCATGAAGTTTTGTTTTGAGCAACTGACGCATGTGCAATGCTTCTTCATCGTAGCTTTCAGTTTCTGAAGACTCTTCATCCTCTAAACTAATACGCTCATCACTGAACAACATGAAGTGGTGAATTAAAATCTTCGCTGCTTCAGTTAATGCATCTTTCGGGTGAATTGAACCGTCCGTATCGATTTCAAAAACCAATTTTTCGTAATCGGTCTTCTGCTCCACACGATAGTTCTCCACTGAATACTTGACGTTCTTGATTGGAGTATAGATACTGTCTAAAGCGATTGTTCCAATTGGAGCATCTACTTTCTTGTTCATTTCTGCACCAACGTATCCGCGCCCTTTCTCGATCGTCATTTCCATTGTCAAGCTTACGCTTGGATCCATGTTACAAATGACGTGATCTGGGTTCAATACTTGGAACGCACTAATGTGTGAAGCGAAATCGCCCGCTACTAGTTGTTCCTTTCCAGTGATTGTGAACTTAATAGTTTCAGTATCCTGAGCCTCAATCTGCTGCTTGAAACGCACTTGCTTCAAGTTTAGAACGATCTCTGTTACATCTTCAACAACACCTTGGATGGTTGTGAATTCGTGGTCAACACCTTCAATTCTCAATGAAGTCAAGGCAAAACCTTCAAGACCGGAAAGCAAAACTCTACGGAGTGCATTACCAACGGTAAGACCGTAACCAGGCTCCAAAGGTCTAAACTCGAACTGACCACTGAAATCAGTGGAAGCGTTCATTATTACTTTTTCGGGCTTCTGGAAATTAAGGATAGCCATATAAGAGAGTATAAGGTGATTATTATTTAGAGTACAATTCGACGATCAACTGCTCCTTGATATTCTCAGGGATTGCATCACGTGAAGGAACGCTTAGGAAGGTACCTTCCATCTTGCTTTCATTCCATTCTAACCATGGGTACTCGGTTCCACGACCAGCTAAAGCATCAGCGATAACTACTAAAGACTTCGATTTCTCACGTACACCGATAACATCACCTGGGTTCACATTCATTGAAGGAATGTTTACGATCTCCCCGTTCACTGTTACGTGACGGTGTCCTACTAACTGACGGGCGCCATCGCGAGTTTTACCTAATCCTAAACGGAAGACAACGTTGTCTAAGCGACTCTCACAGAGTTGAAGCAATACATCACCTGTTTTGCCTTTACTACGAGACGCTTTGTCAAACATACGCGCAAATTGACGCTCTAATATACCATAGGTGTATTTTGCCTTTTGCTTCTCTTGAAGCTGCACTGAATATTCACTCTTCTTTCCACGACGACGCGTGTTACCGTGCTGACCCGGAGGGTACTTACGCTTTTCGAAAGAGCTATCTGGGCCGAAGATAGGCTCACCCATGCGGCGAGCAATCTTTGTTTTTGGTCCTCTATATCTTGCCATAATACTGTTCTTCTCTAATTATTAAACGCGACGTTTCTTAGGTGCACGACAACCATTGTGTGGAGTTGGAGTGATATCAATGATTTCAATCACCTCTATTCCTAAGTTGTGTAGTGAACGAATCGCACTCTCACGTCCATTACCTGGACCTTTAACGTAAGCCTTCACTTTCTTAAGTCCAGCTTCTAGTGCTACACGACCACAATCTTCAGCTGCCATTTGCGCAGCATAAGGAGTGTTCTTTTTAGAACCACGGAAGCCCATCTTACCAGCCGACGACCAAGAGATTACTTGACCTTGATTGTTCGTCAACGAGATAATGATGTTATTAAAAGAAGATCCAATGTGCGCTTCACCGACAGCGTCGATACGCACTTTACGCTTCTTAGTCTGTTTAGTCTGTTTCTTAGCCATAACTAACTATTATTTAGTCGCTTTCTTCTTGTTAGCAACCGTTTTTCTCTTACCCTTTCTAGTACGCGAATTGTTCTTCGTACGCTGTCCACGTAGTGGAAGTCCCAAACGGTGACGAATACCACGGTTACAACCGATGTCCATCATTCGTTTGATGTTCAACTGAACCTCTGAACGCAATTCACCTTCTACTCTGTACTCGTCAGCGATTACACCACGAATAGCAGTTAACTGCTCATCCGTCCAATCCTGAACTTTTACATCCTCACTTACACCTGCCTTGTCCAAAATCTCTTGAGAGCGGCTTAAGCCAACTCCGTAGATATAAGTCAGGCCAATAACACCACGTTTGGTTCTGGGTAAGTCTACACCTGCAATCCTTGCCATAGTCTTTTTCTTCTATTATTGGTTAACCCTGACGTTGCTTGAACTTGGGGTTCTTCTTGTTAATTACATATAAGCGTCCTTTACGGCGAACGATCTTACAATCCACGCTACGCTTTTTAACTGATGCTCTTACTTTCATTTCTCTAGTATCTGTACGTTATACGAGCCTTTGATAAATCGTATGGGCTCATTTCTAGTTTTACTTTATCACCGGGTAGTAGTTTGATGTAGTGCATTCTCATTTTACCTGAGATATGCGCTGTCACAACGTGACCATTTTCTAACTCTACACGAAACATCGCATTTGATAATGCCTCTGTTACAGTTCCGTCTTGCTCAATCGCGCTTTGCTTCGCCATATTAACTAAACGTACTTTGTGTATTTCTACCTCTCAACTTTCCGGTCTTCATCAAACCGTCATAGTGTCTATTCAACAAATAGCTTTCAATCTGCTGTAATGTATCTAGAATGACACCCACGGTAATAAGCAATGACGTACCTCCATAGAAGTATGCCCATTGCGTATTCAAACCTACAGTCATTGCTACTGCCGGTAAAATTGCAACCAAGGCGAGTAATAACGAACCTGGGAATGTGATTCTACTTAATACAGTATCAAGAAATTCTGCCGTTGGCGCCCCTGGCTTAATACCCGGGACAAAACCACCATTGCGCTTGAGGTCATCTGCAATAGAGTTCGTATTTACCTGAATTGCTGTGTAGAAATAAGTAAATACAATAATCAAGACAGCGAATGCGACATTGTACCACAAGCCTTGGATGTTACCAAATACAGTAATCAACCAGCTTACACTATCACCTTCAGCTCCACTATACTGTAGAACAGTAATTGGAATGAACATGATAGCCTGAGCGAAAATGATAGGCATTACACCCGCAGCATTGACCTTCAAAGGCAAATATTGACGAGCTGAAGGCGTTGAAGCGGCACGACCCCCAGCAGCTTGTTTTGCATACTGCACTGGAATCTGACGAACTGCCTGAGTGAGCGCGATTGCAAACATTGTGATGACAAAAAGCGCAAACAACTCAATAATGAATGCTACCCAACCTGCACCTTGACCTACCTGACTCAGCATCTCCTGAAGGAACGCTTGCGGCAAAGTAGCAATGATACCTACCATAATGAGTAAGGAAATACCGTTACCAATTCCTTTATCGGTAATACGCTCACCTAACCACATTGCGAAAATGGTACCAGTGGTTAACGTAACCCATGCTAGGAACCAGAATGTACCAGGATCTAAGGTTAGCGATACGCCTTGAGCACTCAAGTTTGCCAAATACGACGGTGCCTGAACACCAGCAATAAGAATGGTCAAATAACGAGTAATTTGATTCAACTTACGGCGACCACTCTCCCCATCCTTTTGCATCTTCTGTACGGCAGGAACTGCCATACCCATTAATTGTATAATGATGGAAGCAGAGATATAAGGCATAATTCCTAAGGCCATAACTGAGGCGCGAGAAAACGCACCACCAGTAAACGCATTTAAAACACCCAACAAACCTTCTGAGGTTTGTGCTTGCAACTGCGTTAAACTTTCAGGATCTACACCAGGAAGAAGAACCGTAGAACCAATTCTATATATCAATAGTAATCCTAGAGTCGTAAGGATCTTGTCCTTCAACTCTGAGATTGCCCAGATATTTTTTATGGTTTCTATAAAACGTTTCATCTAATTACAAAGTAGTTGCTGTACCACCATTTGCTTCAATAGCAGCGGTAGCAGATTTACTAAATGCGTGAGCAGTAATTTCCAATTTCATGGTTACTTCACCACGTCCTAAAACCTTCACCAACTCTTTTTTGCCAACAAGACCGTTGTTTACTAAATCAGCAACAGTGATGGTCGTTGTTAATTTTTTCGCTTCAACAAGAGCCTGGAGCGTATCCAAGTTCAATCCCTTGTATTCTACACGGTTTGGATTAGTGAATCCGAACTTTGGTACACGACGCTGAAGTGGCATTTGACCACCTTCAAAACCGATTTTACGGCTGTAACCTGAACGCGACTGCGCACCCTTGTGACCACGCGTAGAGGTACCTCCGTGTCCGGAGCCTTCACCTCTACCTACTCGCTTACGGCTGTGGGTTGCACCCTCCGCAGGTTTGAGATTTGATAAATCCATTTTATCTATTTAATTAAAGTTCAACAACTTCTACAAGATGACTCACCTTGCGCACCATACCAAGAACCTGTGCCGTAGCCTCAACTTCTACTGATGCATTCATCTTACGCAGTCCTAAAGCATCCATCGTTGCTTTCTGACGTGCAGTACGCCCAATGACGCTGCGTTTTTGTGTAATCTTAATTTTTGCCATTTCCTCTGAGGAATTATCCGTTAAAAACTTTGTCCACAGAAATACCACGAGTTTTCGCGATCTCCTTAACATCACGCAATTTCAACAAAGCATCAAAAGTTGCTTTAACTACGTTTTGTGGATTAGAAGAGCCCTTACTCTTTGCCAGTACATCATGTACACCTACACTCTCAAGAACCGCGCGCATTGCACCACCTGCAATAACTCCAGTACCGCTTGACGCAGGACGAAGAAATACACGTGAACCAGCGAACTTACCGTTCTCTTCGTGTGGAATAGTACTCTTAACTAAAGGAATACGGAACAAATTCTTTTTAGCATCCTCAACAGCCTTAGCAATTGCCTCACTAACTTCTTTTGATTTACCACTTCCGAAACCAGCAGTACCGTTTTCATCACCCACTACTACGATAGCAGAAAAGCTGAACGTACGGCCCCCTTTGTTAACTTTCGTTACACGGTTTACCGCTACCAAGCGGTCTACCAATTCAATACCCGTAGGCTTTACTTTACGTGCGTTATGCATTGTATTCGCCATTTTAGAATTTCAAGCCGCCTTTACGAGCGCCTTCAGCCAATTGTTTAACACGACCATGGTAGAGGTAACCACCGCGATCGAAACAAACTTCCGTTATACCTTTTTCCATAGCGAGCTTAGCTAAACCTTCACCTACCTGGAAACTCTTATCACTTTTAGTACCTGTAGCACTTTCCAACTCTTTGTTTCGAGATGAGAAAGACATTAGGGTTACTTGATTTACGTCGTCAATCAATTGCGCGTAAATTTCTTTGTTACTTCTGAACACAGATAGACGTGGCTTCTGAGCTGTTCCTGTAACTACCTTGCGAATTCTTCTGCGAATGCGAAGTCTTCTTTCTGATTTAGTTAATGCCATTTCCTATCTATTATTTACTTGCAGACTTACCTGCTTTTCTGCGGATTTGTTCACCCACGAATTTGACACCTTTTCCTTTGTACGGTTCTGGTTTACGCAATGAACGGATTTTCGCCGTGATCGCACCTACCAACTGCTTGTCGTGAGACGTGAATTTGATGATAGGATTTTTACCTTTTTCCATAGCCGTTTCAACGTTCACTTCTGATGGAATGTTGATCAGGAAGTTATGGGAGTAACCTAAGGACAAATCTAATATTTGACCTTGGTTAGATGCACGGTAACCAACACCCACTAATTCTAGCGAATGAGACCATCCTATACTAACCCCTAGGACCATGTTGTTGATTAGCGCACGGTATAAACCGTGTTTTGCCTTGTGTTCTTTCGATTCAGAAGGACGCTCTAATGTGATGATGTTCTCCTCCATCGATACAGTGATACCACCGCTCAATTCTTGAGTGAGTTCACCCAATTTACCTTTCACAGTAACTACGTCTCCATTGATTGAAACGTCAACTCCTGTAGGCACGGCAATTGGGGCTTGACCTATTCTTGACATAATATTAAATGTTAACTAACGGTACACAAAACCTCGCCGCCGATATTCTCTTTGCGAGCTTGCTTGTCAGTCATTAAACCTCTAGAAGTACTAACTACTGCAATTCCTAATCCGTTCTTCACACGTGGCAATGTTTCACTGCCTGTGTACTGACGAAGACCTGGTTTAGAAATACGCTTTATTTCGCGAATTGCTGGCGTCTTAGTTATTCTATCATATTTCAAAGCAACCTTCAAAACATTTTGAGGAGCTACTTCTTCAACCTTAAAGTCATGGATAAACCCCTGATCTTTTAGGATTGCAGCGATCGCTACTTTTGTTTTGCTTGAAGGGATTTCTACAACACGCATTCCAGCCGTTTGGCCATTGCGAATACGCGTTAGGAAATCTGCAATTGGATCTGTATTCATAATTCTGTTTAATCTAAAATTACCAGCTAGCTTTCTTCACACCTGGGATCAAACCCTGGTTAGCCATTTCACGGAATGTTACACGAGAAAGTCCAAACTGACGCATGTAACCGCGTGGACGACCTGTTAACTTACAACGATTTCTTCCTCGTACTGGAGAAGAATTCTTAGGAAGCTTCTGCAATCCTTCATAATCGCCTGCAGCTTTAAGTGCTTCACGCTTGGCAGCATATTTAGCAGCTAGTTTTGCACGTTTGACCTCACGGGCCTTCATTGATTCTTTAGCCATTGTTCAATTATTTTGTAAATGGAAGACCAAATGCCGTTAACAATGCCTTTGCTTCTTTGTCAGTTGAAGCAGAGGTTACAAATGTGATATCCATACCTGAAATACGATTCACTTTATCAATATCAATTTCTGGGAAAATGATTTGCTCAGTGATACCAAATGTATAGTTACCACGTCCATCAAAGCCAGAAGCCTTGATACCACGGAAATCGCGGATGCGCGGCAAAGAAGCACTGATTAAACGGTCTAAAAATTCGTACATGCGCTCTCCACGTAACGTTACTCGAGCACCAATAGGCATCCCTTTACGCAACTTGAAGTTACTTATGTCTTTCTTAGATTTAGTAGGTACCGCTTTTTGACCAGTAATTGTAGTCATTTCAACGATCGCTTGATCTACTAGTTTCTTGTCTGCTACAGCTGCACCAATACCTTGGCTTACCACGATCTTCTCTAGTTTAGGAACCATCATTACATTGCTGTAGTTGAATTCCTCTACCAATTTAGCGATGATCTCTTCGCTGTACTTAGTCTTAAGTCTAGGTGTCATACTCATTATGATAATACCTCACCGGATTTTTTAGCGTAACGTACGATGTTACCGTTTTCATCCAATTTTCTTCCAACGCGTGTTGCCTCGTTTGTAGAAGGATCTACTAGAGCTACGTTAGAAATGTGAATTGGAGCTTCCATTTCGACAATTCCACCTTGTGGATTCGACGCGCTTGGTTTCTGGTGTTTCTTAATCATGTTAAGACCTTCAACAACCACGCGGTTCATTTTAGGGATCACGCGCACAATACGGCCTTCTTTACCTTTGCTTTCGCCGGCAAGAACCTTTACTTGATCTCCCTTTTTTACTTTAAACTTTGCCATCTTAATCTGTATCGTTAAGATTATAGTACCTCAGGTGCAAGAGAAACAATCTTCATGTATTGCTTGTCACGTAACTCACGAGCTACAGGACCGAATACACGAGTACCTCTCATTTCACCACCGGTATTTAATAATACACATGCGTTATCGTCAAAACGGATATAAGATCCATCTGGGCGACGCACTTCTTTCTTCACGCGTACAACAACGGCAGTTGATACTTGACCCTTCTTCACTGTTCCAGCTGGCGTAGCAGCTTTAACTGTGACAACGATCTTATCGCCTACGCTTGCATAGCGTCTTTTCGTTCCGCCTAACACACGAATTACCAATACTTCCTTGGCACCTGTGTTATCCGCTACTCTTAATCTTGATTCTGTCTGTACCATGATTATTTAGCTCTTTCGATAACTTCAACCACTCTCCAATTTTTTGTCTTGGATAATGGACGAGTTTCCATAATTCTTACAGTATCACCCATATTGCAGTCGTTTGTCTCGTCATGAGCGTGGAATTTGCTCGTAAACTTCACAAACTTCCCATACTTTGGGTGCTTTACTTTGCGCTCAACCTTCACAACAACAGACTTATCCATCTTGTTGCTCGCTACTACGCCGACACGCTCTTTACGCAAGTTTCTTGTGTTTTCCATGATACTCTTATTCTTCAGTTGAGCGAGTACTCAATTCAGTGCTCAAACGAGCAATATTTTTTCTAGCAATTTTAATTTGCATAGGATTTTCTAATGGGCTTAAGCTATGTGTTAGCTTCATGCTCATGTAGTTGGCCTTCTCCTCAGCCAAACGCTCTGCTAATTCAGCAGTCGCCAATTCTTTCATCTCTGTGTACTTCATGACTTTTACTCTTGTAAATCTCTACGTACTACGAACTTGGTGCGAACGGGTAACTTCTGTGCTGCAAGACGTAAAGCTTCTTGAGCGATATCGAAAGGAATCCCATCGATTTCGAACATGATGCGTCCTGGTTTAACAACAGCAGCGTAATATTCAACACCACCTTTTCCTTTACCCATACGAACCTCTAACGGTTTCTTTGTGATTGGCTTGTCTGGGAATATACGGATCCACATCTGACCTTCACGCTTCATGTAACGCGTTGCAGCGATACGTGCAGCTTCTATCTGACGTGCAGTAATCCATTTTGAATCTAAAGACTTCAAACCGTAAGCGCCGTATACAAGTTGTGCACCACGCTGCGAGTTGCCTTTCATTTTGCCTTTAAAGACTTTTCTGTGTTTTGTGCGTTTTGGCTGTAACATCTCTAAAAGTTATTTACGGTTAGTACGCTTAGCACGTCCACCTCGCGCACCTCCAGGTTTCGTAGAACCCAACTGATTGCTTAGATCGCGTTTGCCATAAACTTCACCTTTCATGATCCATACCTTAATACCTAGACGGCCGTAAGTTGTATGTGCTTCACTTAAATGGTAATCGATATCCGCACGGAAAGTACTCAACGGTGTACGACCATCTTTGTACATTTCTGAGCGCGCCATTTCAGCACCGTTTACACGACCTGAAATCAATACCTTGATACCCTCAGAGCCCATACGCATTGCTGCAGAAATAGCCATTTTGATTGCGCGACGGTGACTAACACGACCTTCAATCTGACGAGCTATAGAATCTGCTACAAGCTTCGCATCCAACTCAGGACGCTTGATCTCGTAGATGTTGATTTGAACTTCCTTACCAGTAAGTTTTTTCAACTCCTCCTTCAGCTTATCAACCTCTTGACCACCTTTACCAATAATCACACCTGGACGAGCCGTAGTAATGGTCACAGTAACTAAGCGCAGTGTGCGCTCAATGATGATACGGCTGATACTTGCCTTCGCAAGACGAGCGTACATGTAATTTCTAATCTTGGCATCCTCGGCGATTTTATCACCATAGTTACGACCTCCGTACCACTGACTATCCCAGCCACGGATGATTCCTAATCTATTACCAATAGGGTTGGTTTTTTGTCCCATTCTTCCCTTTTTAAGATTCTTTACTACCAACGATGAGTGTCACGTGGTTGCTACGCTTGCGAATGCGGTGCGCACGACCTTGTGGAGCAGCCTGGATACGCTTCAGCATACGACCACTATCAACACTAATCTCTTTAACTATCAAACCAGCTTCCTCTAGATCTGCTCCTTCGTTCTTAGCTTGCCAGTTAGCGATAGCGCTCAACAACAATTTCTCTAAACGATTCGATGCCTCCTTCGGGCTGTACTTAAGAATGGCCAATGCCTTCTCTACCTCTACGCCACGGATTTGATCAGCGACCAAACGCATTTTGCGAGGAGAAGTTGGGCAATCATTAAGCTTAGCAATTGCAATAGCTTTCTTCGCTGTCTTCAGCGCTTCAGCTGCATGTTTCTTTCTAGCTCCCATCTCTTATTACTTCTTATTTTTTCCGTGACCACGGAAGTTGCGGGTTGGAGAGAATTCACCAAGCTTGTGTCCTACCATGTTTTCTGTCACATAAACGGGGATAAATGTCTTTCCGTTGTGAACTCCAATAGTCTGACCTACGAAATCTGGTGAAATCATAGATGCACGTGACCAAGTCTTGATCACTGTGTTTTTACCGCTCTCCACATTAGCGAGTACTTTCTTCTCTAACTTGTAGTGGATGTAAGGTCCTTTTTTAAGCGAACGTGCCATATACTTTCAGATTATTTCTTTCTACGTTCGATGATATACTTATTCGTAGCCTTCTTAGGCGTACGAGTCTTGTAACCCTTCGCTGGAATACCATTGCGAGAACGTGGGTGACCTCCAGAAGCACGGCCTTCACCACCACCCATTGGGTGATCAACTGGATTCATTACAACACCACGAACACGTGGACGACGTCCTTGCCATCTGCTACGACCAGCTTTACCGCTAACCTGTAACATGTGCTCTGAGTTACTCACAGTACCTATAGTTGCCATACATGTAGTAAGAATCATACGAGTCTCACCTGAAGGCATCTTAATGATAGCGTACTTACCCTCACGAGCCAACAGCTGCGCGAATGTACCTGCAGAACGTGCAATGATTGCACCTTGTCCAGGACGCATTTCAATGTTGGAGATGATCGTACCTAATGGAATATCAGAAAGGAACAATGCGTTACCAGCTTCCGGAGCGCTGCCCTGTCCGCTGACTAGTTTATCACCTACTTTTACACCATTAACCGCAACAGAGTAACGCTTCTCACCATCCGCGTATACTAGCAACATAAGGTATGCTGAACGTAACGGATCGTATTCAATCGCTTTCACTGTCGCAGGGATACCAAACTTATCACGTTTGAAATCAACTGTACGTACTTTTTGCTTGTGTCCTCCACCAACGTAACGCATAGTCATGCGTCCGCTGTTGTTTCGGCCACCACTCTTGGTCTTACCTTTTACAAGGCTCTTTTCAGGTTTCGCTGCCGTAACTTGCTCAAAGTCGTTGACTACGCGAAAACGCTGTCCAGGAGTTATTGGTTTTAATTTCTTTACACCCATTGTAATTAAATATTACCGTATAAATCGATGGTCTCTCCACCAGCTACTTTAACCATCGCTTTTTTATAAGCAGATTTACGTCCTCTCACTAGACCAGCCTTAGTATACTTCGTCTGGAATTTTGCAGGAACAATAGCAGTGCGTACACTTTCTACACTAACACCGTAGAACTCTTCTACAGCTTTCTTTATCTCAACCTTATTAGCAGATCGAACCACCTCAAAAGCATAGACGTTTTCGTCTTCGCTCTGAGCTGTTGCTTTTTCAGTAATGATTGGTTTAATCAAAATATTCATGGCTCTCTTAGCTTAAAATCGCTGTAATCTTCTCAACTGCACTCACTGATAAAACGACTTCTGAAGCGTTCATTATGTCGTAAGTGCTTATTTCTGAGGAGTTTACAACTTTAACCCCTTGTAAATTGCGGGATGACAAATATAGGTTTTTATCGTAGTCACCAACAATGAATAGCGATTTTTTCTTGTCTAAACCTAAAGCAGTCATCACATTGATGAAGCTCGTCGTCTTTGGCACCTCAAATGTAAAGTTCTCTACGACCTTCAAATTCTCAGATTTCACCTTCATTGACAAGGCTGATTTACGCGCCAATTGCTTGACTTTCTTATTCAATTTAAAGCCGTAGTTACGCGGACGGGGACCGAAAACAGTACCACCACCACGTTGAATAGGCGACTTTAATGAACCTGCACGTGCACCACCAGTACCTTTCTGCTTATGGTGCTTCTTTGTCGTACGATTAACTTCAGCACGCTCTTTAGATTTGTGCGTACCCTGACGAGCATTCGCCAAGAACTGCTTAACATCTAAATAAATGCTATGATCGTTAGGCTCAATACCAAAAACACTTGCGTCTAACGTGACGCTATTTTTGGTCTCTTTTCCGTTTATGTCTAATACCTTCAATTCCATTATTTCTCGATAATTACAGTTGAATTCTTAGCTCCTGGAACAGAACCCTTAACTACTAGCAAATTCTTTTCAGCATCCACTTTCAAAACAACGAGGTTTTGAACCTTAGCACGCTTACCACCCATACGGCCGGCCATGCGCATACCTTTGAATACTCTCGAAGGATCTGAACCCGCACCAATTGAACCCGGCGCACGTAGACGATTGTGTTGACCGTGCGTCGCTTGACCAACACCGGCGAAGCCATGACGCTTCACAACACCTTGAAAACCTTTACCCTTAGAAGTACCAACTACATCAACGTAGTCACCTTCTTCGAATAAGTCAGCTGTCAAGACTTGTCCTAGTTCTAATCCACCTTCGAAGTCAGTGAATTCAACAAATTTCTTTTTAACAGAGGTGCTTGCTTTCTGCACGTGTCCTTGCAATGCTTTCGAAACGTTTTTCTCTTTCGCCTCTCCCCAACCTAGTTGGATTGCATTGTAACCATCGACATCTTCAGTTTTCACCTGAGTAACTACACATGGACCTACCTCTAGGACAGTACATGGCAAGTTCTTACCCTCAGGGCTGAAAATGCTGGTCATTCCGACTTTTTTACCAATTAATCCTGGCATCTCTTCTGGAATTTAAATTTCGTCTACTGTTAGACCTTGATTTCTACTTCAACACCACTCGGCAACTCTAACTTCATCAATGCATCAATAGTCTTTGATGAAGAGGAGTAGATGTCCAACAAGCGCTTGTAATTGCTTAGTTGGAACTGCTCGCGTGATTTCTTATTAACGTGCGGTGAGCGGAGCACAGTGTAAATACGCTTGTTTGTCGGCAATGGAATAGGACCATTAACAACAGCGCCAGTACTCTTCACAGTCTTCACGATCTTCTCAGCAGACTTATCTACTAAGTTGTGATCGTAAGACTTAAGCTTGATGCGAATTTTTTGACTCATTATCGTCTATTATTAAGCTTTTGTTTCTTCAATTACTTTTTCAGAGATGTTGCTTGGGGTTTCAGCATAGTGTGAGAACTCCATGGTAGAAGCTGCACGACCTGAACTCAGCGTACGTAATGTAGTTACGTAACCAAACATTTCTGATAATGGCACATTTGCCTTGATAACCTTAGCGTTGTTACGATCAGACATATCATTTACCTGACCACGACGACGGTTCAAATCACCAACGATATCACCCATGTATTCTTCCGGAGTTACTACCTCCATCTTCATAATAGGCTCCATGATTACAGGAGATGCTTTTTTAGCACTTTCCTTGAAACCAAGCTTCGCCGCCAATTCAAAAGATAATTGGTCAGAATCCACCGGGTGGAAAGAACCATCCTTAAGTACAATTTTGTAGCTATCTACTTTAAAGCCTGCTAACGGTCCATTTACCATTGCTGCTTTAAAACCGTTCTCAATAGATGGAATGAATTCCTTAGGAACGTTCCCACCTTTGATTTCGTTTACAAACTGAAGTCCTTCACCTTCAAAACTTTCGTCTGCCGGAGAAATTTCAAATACGATGTCCGCGAATTTACCACGACCACCCGTTTGCTTCTTGTAAACCTCACGGTGACTAGCTGATGCCTTAAGCGCCTCTTTGTATTCGACTTGTGGCTCACCTACGTTCACCTCAACCTTAAATTCACGTCTCATACGATCAATCAAGATGTCCAAGTGAAGCTCACCCATACCAGAGATAATGGTTTGTCCTGAAGCCTCATCCGTTTGAACACGGAACGTTGGATCCTCTTCTGACAATTTAGCCAAAGCAGTACCCATCTTATCTACATCGGCCTTTGATCTCGGCTCAACCGCGATACCAATTACTGGCTCAGGGAATGTCATCGATTCGAGAACGATTGGTGATTTCTCATCACATAAAGTATCACCAGTACGGATATCCTTAAAGCCTACTCCAGCACCAATATCTCCTGCAGTAATTGCATCGATAGGTTGTTGCTTGTTTGAGTGCATCTGGAAAATACGTGAGATACGCTCTTTTTTACCAGAACGTGTGTTTTTAACGTATGAACCTGCATCCAAAGATCCAGAGTATACACGGAAGAAACACAAACGACCTACGAAAGGATCCGTTGCAATCTTAAAGGCCAATGCAGAGAATGGCTCATTCACAGAAGGCTTACGGAAATCAGGGTTACCTGTATCCGGGTTCGTACCTTCAATTGCTTCCACATCCATTGGAGATGGCAAATAACGCATTACTGCATCAAGCATTGCCTGTACCCCTTTGTTTTTGAAAGCTGAACCACACATCATAGGAATGATGCTCATATCAATAGTCGCTGCACGAAGTGCTGCGATAATCTCATCTTCAGTAATGCTGTCCTCGTCTTCGAAGAATTTCTCCATCAAAGTTTCGTCGTATTCAGCAACCGCTTCGATTAATTCTCCGCGCTTTTCGTTTACAACATCTACTAAGTCAGCTGGGATTTCGATAGTCTCGTAAGTCATACCGTTATCCTCTTCGTTCCATACGATTGCTTGTTTGCTGATCAAATCAACAACTCCTCTAAAGTCAAGCTCGTCACCGATAGGAACTTGAAGTGCTACAGGATTACCCCCTAGCATTTCTCTCACCTGGTTACATACCATGAAGAAGTCTGAACCCTGACGGTCCATCTTGTTCACAAAGCCTAAACGCGGTACGCGGTATTTATCCGCTTGACGCCAAACTGTCTCAGATTGTGGCTCAACACCATCAACCGCTGAGAACAATGCCACCACACCGTCTAATACACGCAATGAGCGCTCAACTTCCACTGTGAAGTCAACGTGCCCTGGGGTATCAATAATGTTGATTGCATAAGTCTGGTCGCGGTAAATCCACTCACAGTGTGTTGCAGCAGAAGTAATGGTAATACCACGCTCTTGCTCTTGCTCCATCCAGTCCATCGTTGCAGCACCATCGTGTACCTCACCGATTTTGTGGCTCACACCTGTGTAGTACAAAATACGCTCAGTAGTAGTTGTTTTACCCGCATCAATGTGCGCAGCAATACCAATGTTTCTAGTGAACGTTAAATCTCTATTTCCTTTTGCCATGATATAGTGTCAATTAGAATCTAAAGTGTGAAAATGCTTTGTTCGCTTCTGCCATACGGTGAACTTCCGTACGCTTCTTAACTGCAGCACCTTCTTCTTTTGAAGCAGCGATGATTTCTGCAGCCAATTTCTGAGCCATCGAACGCTCGTTGCGCTTGCGCGTTGCGAGAATCAACCACTTCATTCCTAAAGTAACCTTACGCTCAGGACGAACCTGCATAGGGATTTGGAAGTTCGCACCACCAACGCGACGACTACGTACTTCTACGTGAGGCATAACATTGTTGAGTGCTTCTTTCCATGTTTCTAAACCATTTCCTTCAGTCTTTTCTGAAACAATATCAATTGCATCGTAGAAAATATTGAAAGCGATAGACTTCTTTCCGTCTAACATCAAGTTGTTTACAAAACGTGTTACGAGCGTATCGTTAAACCTTGGATCCGGAAGTAACGGACGTTTTTTAGCTCTTGCTTTTCTCATGAGTTCTTAAAGTCTACAGTAGTTTATTTCTTTGGTCTCTTAGCACCATACTTAGAACGACGCTGCGTTCTTCCGCTTACACCCGCTGTATCAAGTGCACCACGTACAATGTGGTAACGCACACCCGGAAGATCTTTTACACGACCGCCGCGAACCAGTACAATACTGTGCTCTTGTAGGTTGTGACCTTCACCTCCGATGTAGGCGTTAACTTCGTTTCCATTACTTAGACGTACCCTGGCCACTTTACGCATTGCCGAATTTGGTTTTTTCGGCGTCGTTGTGTAGACACGAGTACATACACCCCTGCGTTGTGGGCAGGAATCCAGCGCAGCAGATTTACTCTTTTGTTTGATCTGTTTGCGACCTTTTCTTACAAGCTGTTGAATCGTTGGCATACGTACCTTTTGATTTCTAGTTTATTCCAATAATCAGTTACCCCATTTTTTGGGGACTGCAAATGTAGGGTAAATATTTCCACAACCAAACCGGGTGTGGATAAAATAATTGGCTCATTCTGAATTATTTGTGATTATTGGCGAATAGTGGGCTGCAGCCGGCTAGAAATTGGTCCGATTTTGAGGGTTGTAAAGGCGTTAAATAGGTGTAACTTTGTACATCTTGTCGAACGGTAAAGTTTCCCCTAATTGGCACATTTTTTAAAAGAACTAAATGACGCACAGCGAGTTGCTGTGGAAAAGATTGACGGTCCGGTCATGGTAATTGCTGGTGCAGGTTCGGGTAAAACCAGAGTGCTGACTTACAGAATTGCCTATTTATTGGATAAAGGGGTCGATGCATTCAACATTCTTTCATTAACCTTCACAAATAAAGCTGCTCGAGAAATGAAAGAGCGCATTGGAAAGATTGTGGGCGATGGTGAAGCAAAGAATTTGTGGATGGGAACTTTTCACAGTGTTTTTGCCAAAATTCTCAGAATAGAAGCTGAACGACTCGGGTATCCTACAAATTTTACCATTTATGATGCGGACGACAGTAAGAAATTGATCACCACCATCATTAAAGAGAAACAACTGGATAAAGACATTTATAAAGCCAAAAGTGTCTCTTCTAGAATTTCATCATTAAAAAACAACCTTTTAACACCGAAGGCTTATTTCCAAAACGGTGAATTGCAGGCACAAGATAGTGCGGCGAAGATGCCTATGTTCGGCGAAATCTACCAGGCCTACACGGAGCGTTGTTTTCGAGCCGGCGCTATGGATTTCGATGATCTACTTTTGAAAACCAATGAGTTACTTTATAAATTTCCCGAAGTACTCGCGAAATATCAAAACAGATTCAAATACATTTTAGTTGACGAGTATCAAGATACCAATCACAGTCAATATCTGATTGTCAAAGCACTGGCAGCTAAATATGAGAACATATGTATTGTCGGGGATGACGCACAGTCTATTTATGCCTTCCGTGGCGCCAACATTCGAAATATTCTAAATTTCCAGAAGGATTATCCCAACACGCAACTCTTCAAATTGGAGCAAAATTACCGCTCCACAAATACCATCGTACAAGCTGCGAACAGCATAATTGCGAAGAATAAGGAGCAGATTGAGAAGAACGTTTGGACTCAAAATGGGAGCGGTGATAAAATCGTTGTGCACAAGAGTATTTCAGATTCTGATGAAGGAAATTACGTCGCGACCAACATCTGGCAAACCGCCATGAATGACGGAGCGAAACATGATGATTTCTGCATTTTATACCGCACGAATGCACAGAGCAGAAGCTTTGAAGATGCCTTAAGGAAGAAAAACATACCGTATAAAATTTACGGAGGCTTGAGCTTTTACCAGCGTAAAGAAATCAAAGATGTGCTGTCCTACTTGCGTTTGGTGATTAATCCAAAGGATGAGGAAGCCTTTAGGAGGGTGATCAATTATCCAACACGCGGAATTGGCGCTACTACTCTAGCGAAGCTCGCAGTTGCCGCTGAACAGCAGCAGTGGTCCTTGTGGGAAACTTGCGAAAAATTGGGCACGATCAGCAGTGGCGTCGGAACTGCAGCTGTACGCAAGATCATAGACTTTACTACGTTGGTAAATAGTTTCGCGATTTTCGCGAAAAACCACGATGCCTTTGATACGGTTGCTCACGTCGCGAAAAGTGTTGGCTTGATCAAAGTACTGGGAGAAGATAAAACACCTGAAGGTGTAACGCGCTACGAAAACGTTCAGGAATTGCTCAATGGAATAAAGGACTTTAGCGAACAGCAGAAAGAATTGGCCGATGGAGACCCTTCCCTTTCTAACTTCTTATCCGATGTAGCGCTATTAACCGACAGAGACAACGAAGTAGATGATGGACAGCCAAAGGTCAGTATGATGACCATACATTTGGCCAAAGGATTGGAGTTTCCCTACGTATACATGGTAGGGCTTGAAGAAAATTTATTCCCAAGCATGATGAGCATGGGAAGTCGAAGTGAATTGGAAGAGGAGCGCCGATTATTCTACGTAGCTTTGACCAGAGCCGAGAAACGGGCGCACATCACCTATGCACATACGAGATATCGCTGGGGAAAACTGATTGATTGCGAACCTTCGCGCTTCATTGATGAAATAGACGAGCGTTATTTAGACGTTCACATTCCCGAGTTCGCACCAACCAGCTTTAGTTCCCCTGCATTAGATAGCGCCTTCGGAGGGGGCTTTGGAGGGAACCAGAAGGGGCAAACAGTTTACCAAGGCAGCAATAAAAACTGGGGATCGAAAAAACCCGAAAGCAAAAGCGGGAGGAGTGCTTTAGGACCCGGTAGTGGAGTCGCACCGACTCAGCCTACCTTGCGAGGAAAGCCACTGAAAAAAGTTAGTGCATCAAGCGGCAGTTTTGAAGCGAGCGGAGATAACTTAAAACCCGAGGAACTTGCCGTTGGGATGCGTGTGGTTCACGGCAGATTTGGACTGGGAACCGTTAAAGATTTAGAAGGTGCAGGTGCAGATGCCAAAGCCATCATCACATTTGATAATGCCGGTGAAAAAAGATTGTTGCTAAAATTTGCAAAGGTCCGGGCGGTATAACAAAAGAATTTACTTATTTGAAAGCATGGAATACAATACTGAACGTACAACATTAAAGATTCCAGAATACGGGCGCAATGTGCAGCGTATGGTGGATTATTGTCTTACAATTGAAGATAGAGAGCACCGGAATAAAGTCGCACAAAGCATCATTGATGTCATAGGAAACTTGAACCCAGCGATTCGAGATGCGCCGGATTACACGCATAAATTATGGGATCATTTATTTATCATGTCTGATTTCCAATTAGACGTAGAAAGCCCCTATCCTATTCCCACAGCTGAAAATTTTGTAGGTCTGCCGGATGAAGTGCCTTACCCTCAAAAATCGCGCAAATTCCGTCATTACGGTGGCGTGGTGAAAACAATGGTAAAGCACGCTATCGAAATGGAGGAAGGTGAAGAAAAGGAAGCGCTGGTCTATGGCATCGCGTATGCCATGAAACGCAACTACCTCAAATACAATAAGGACACCGTTTCAGACAGCACAATTTTAACCGACCTCGCTGAAATCTCTGAGGGTAAATTAAAAACTGAGGGGATTGATTTGCCGCATTCAAAATCGTTCAACATCGCTCCCGCAGAACGCAATACAACCGTTGTTCGCAAAAAAAGCAACAACAATCACAACAATAACAAGAAGAAGAAAAGAAGATTCTAAACTACATGGGGACATTTAAAATTACGGGTGGCAAAAAGTTAAAAGGAGCCATAACTCCGCAAGGAGCTAAGAACGAAACGTTGCAAATTCTTTGCGCTGTATTGCTAACACCGGAAGAGGTACGCATTACAAACATCCCCGATATTGTAGATGTCAACAAACTCATTGATCTTCTGGGTGATTTGGGAGTAGATGTCGAAAAGAACGGTCCTGGCGACTACACCTTTAAGGCGGAACATGTTAACCTTGATTATTTAACTTCAGAAACCTTCAAACAGAAAGGTGCGAGTCTACGTGGTTCCATCATGATTGTAGGACCGCTTTTAGCTCGATTTGGAAAAGCTTACATACCGAAACCTGGCGGCGATAAAATTGGCCGCAGAAGACTGGATACGCACTTTTTAGGTTTTGAAAAGTTAGGCGCAAAATTTGAATACGACGCGAAGGATACGTTCTACAGCGTGGATGCCTCGCAACTCAAAGGAACCTACATGCTTCTTGATGAAGCTTCGGTTACCGGAACTGCAAATGTCGTTATGGCGGCAGTGATGGCTAAGGGTAAAACCACTATTTACAACGCAGCTTGTGAGCCGTATTTACAGCAACTCTGTAAAATGCTTGTGCGTATGGGTGCGAAAATTGAGGGCATCGGTTCGAACATGCTTCATATAGAGGGTGTTTTGGAATTGGGAGGTACCTCACATCGTATTTTACCTGATATGATTGAGATAGGGTCTTGGATTGGCATGGCTGCTATGACCGGATCCGAAATCACGATTAAAGACGTAAGCTATCCGGATTTAGGTATTATCCCTACTGTTTTCAGAAGATTGGGAATTCATACCGAATTACGCGGTGATGATTTATTCGTTCCGGCGCACGATCACTATGAGATTGAAAGCTTTATTGACGGCTCTATTATGACCATCGCCGACGCGCCTTGGCCTGGGTTTACTCCAGATCTTTTAAGTATTATTCTCGTAACGGCCACTCAGGCTAGAGGATCTGTTCTTATTCATCAAAAGATGTTTGAAAGCCGATTATTCTTTACAGATAAGCTCATAGATATGGGCGCTCAAATCATTCTTTGTGATCCACACAGAGCAACGGTGATTGGATTAGACAAACAATCTCCATTGCGTGCCACGACGATGACCTCTCCAGACATTCGCGCCGGAGTGAGTTTGCTTATTGCAGCCTTAAGCGCTGAAGGAACGTCCACCATTCATAATATTAACCAAATCGATCGCGGATATCAAGATATTGACGGCCGTCTGCAAGCCTTAGGTGCTGATATTGTTCGATTGTAAACACAGTAACAAATGAAATCCCTTAAACGACTACTCACTGGTACTACCCTAGCGATTCTAGGACTCATTACTACCTCATCTCAAAACGTTTATGAGTTTGCCCGCCCAGCCGACCTAGTTTCTATGCAAATGGCGACGGTAGGTATTGGTGATAAAGCTCCGGATATTGTGATGCGCGACCCACAAGGAACCATCCGAAAATTGAGTGATCTCAAAGGTCAAATCGTATTGATTGACTTTTGGGCATCGTGGTGTCGTCCGTGTAGAATGGAAAATCCGAACGTGGTACGCACGTACAACACTTACAAAGACGCAGCATTTAAAAACGGTAACGGATTTACAGTGTTCTCTGTGAGTCTTGACCAAAATAAAGCTGCTTGGATGAACGGTATAGAAAAAGACGGTCTAGTTTGGGACAATCACGTCAGCGATCTGCAAGGCTGGAGAAATGCCGCTGCAGGACTGTACGGCGTCAACAGTATACCGGCAACCTATTTGATTGATGGTGACGGTATTGTCATTAAGAAGAATTTACGCGGTCAAGCGCTGGAAAACACATTGGCCACACTAAAAAAATAAATAACCTCAGGGTGTTGAGGCGCGGCGTCCCGCCGCGCCTTTTCTATGCCCGAAATTTTGCCTGCGTAGGGCCTTTCGCTGACAACGTGTCAGCGAAAGGCAACTTGGCTAACATTTTGCTTTAAAAGCTAGTAAGAGTAAAAAACTACCCCGAAAATGTCTGAAAAGGAAGCACATAAAGAAGAGGAACTGAATCAAGAAAGCGTCAATCACACCAATGAAGATGCACAGCAGGTTGATGAAGAATCTACTGATAACCAATCAGTTGAAGTTGATCCTGTCGAAAAACTTCAAGACGAAGTACAAGATCTAAAAGACCAAAATCTTCGTTTGTACGCTGAATTCGAGAATTTCAGAAAGCGTACAGCGAAAGAGCGCCTTCAAATGATGGACAGTGCAAATAAAGACACTTTAGCTGCTTTGTTGCCAGTGTTGGACGATTTTGACAGAGCCTTAAAAAATACAGAGGCAACTCCTGAGAACGAAGCAGTTCTTGAAGGATTGAAATTGATTCAACACAAATTGGGCGAAACACTCAAGAATAAAGGATTGATTGCAATGGAGAGCACCATAGGAAAAGCCTTTGATGTTGAAGAAATGGAAGCCATCACACAAATCCCTGCACCGACTCCTGAACTTGCGGGTAAGGTGATTGATGAAGTTGAAAAAGGCTATAAAATTGGTGAGCAAGTGTTGCGCTACGCGAAGGTAGTCGTGGGTAAAGAAGCATAAAATGGCAAAAAGAGATTATTACGACATACTAGGCGTCTCCAAAAGTTCAAGTCAAGACGAAATCAAAAAAGCCTACCGCAAAGTGGCTTTAAAGTACCATCCTGACCGCAATCCGGACAATAAAGAAGCTGAAGATAAATTCAAAGAGGCCGCAGAAGCTTATGATGTGCTTGGCAACGATGAAAAACGTCGGAAGTACGACCAGTTTGGACACCAAGCTTTTGGCGCAGGTGCCGGCGGTGGTGGGTTCGGTGGCAACATGAACGACATCTTTGATATGTTCGGTGATATCTTCGGCGGTGGCGGAGGTGGCGGTGGCTTCGGAGGTTTTGGTGGTTTTGGAGGCGGCGGTCAGCGTCGACAAGCCAAAGGATCGAATCTTCGTGTTAAAGTAAAACTAACGCTAGAAGAGATTGCTGAAGGCGTAGAGAAGAAGATGAAAATTCGTCGCGCCAAAATTGCAGAAGGTGTAACGTTTAAAACGTGCAGCACGTGTAACGGAGCGGGTCAGGTGCAGCAGGTGACGAATACAATTTTAGGGCAAATGCGCACTGCCGCTACCTGTTCTACATGTAGTGGGAGCGGAAAAATTGTTGACCAAAAGCCTTCTGGTGTTGGAAGCGACGGTCTAGACCGCAAAGAAGAAGTAGTAAGTGTAAAAATTCCAGCCGGTGTTCAGGATGGTATGCAGTTGCGTGTTGGTGGAAAAGGAAATGAAGTTCTCGGTGGTGTTGCTGGCGATTTGATCGTTTTAATTGAAGAGATTCAGCACGATCACCTCACGAGAGATGGCGAGAATCTGCACTACGAACTGAACCTGAGTTTTCCGGATGCTGCCTTAGGTACACAAGTTGAAATTCCGACCGTGAGCGGTGTGGTGAAAATTGGTATTGAGGCAGGTACACAACCTGGTAAAATCCTTCGACTTAAGAACAAGGGTCTTCCTAGCGTACAAGGCTATGGGAAAGGCGACCAACTCATTCATGTGAATGTCTGGGTGCCGAAAAACCTAAACGGTGACGAAAAGAAGGCTATCGAAAAACTCAAAGGCAACGAAAATTTTGAGCCTAACCCAAGTAAATCGGATAAAGGCTTTTTTGACCGAGTCAAAGAGATGTTCTCTTAATTAGGTTTCGTAATTTACACTCCCACCTCACCGGTGGGAGTTTTTTATATCTTAGAAATAACAGCCATGATAACTGCTAAAAAGGTCACCAAAGAATACAGCTCGAAACTTGCGCTGGACGGTGTGGACCTCTGTATACCGAAGGGAAGCATTTACGGATTGCTGGGGCCAAACGGGGCCGGCAAGACGTCCTTCATTCGCATTATGAACCAGATAACCGCACCGGATAAGGGTGAGGTGTACTTTGGATCGGAACTTCTGCAACCAAGAGATATCGCACGAATTGGGTATTTACCGGAGGAGCGTGGATTGTACAAGAAAATGAAGGTTGGTGAGCAGGTGCTTTATTTAGCACGATTGAAAGGACTCACAACAAGCGAAGCCAAAAGCAGGGCTAAAGAATGGTTCGAACGCCTAGAAATGAGCGGCTGGTGGGACAAAAAAGTAGAAGACCTCAGTAAGGGAATGGCGCAAAAGGTCCAGTTCGTGACTACGGTTTTGCACGAGCCCGAGCTGTTGATTTTTGATGAACCATTTACCGGTTTTGATCCCATTAATACCAACCTGATTAAAGGTGAAATTCAACGCCTCAATGAAAACGGTGCAACCGTAATTTTTTCAACGCACCGCATGGAAAGCGTGGAGGAAATTTGTAATCATATTGGCTTGATCGACAATGGAAAGGTGATGATTGAAGGAAACCTACTGGACATCCGTAAACATTATAAAGACGGAACGTTTGCATTCACAACACGCACGCAGATCGATAACTGGGGCGGACATGAAGTGCTCTCTCAGAAGGAAGATCACATGGGTTACCGCACGGTACTAAAATCAGCTGCGTTCCCAAAAGAATTGGTCATCGCTTTAAGTGAAAAAGAAGCGTTAGTTGCCTTTGAAGAAGTACTACCGACGGTCAGTGATATTTTCATTGAAATCGTAAAGAATGGACCTAAACCTTGGAATCATGAGTAACCCTATTTTCCTCATCATACAGCGTGAATTCCTTTCACGAGTACGTAAGAAAACGTTCTTACTCGTCACCTTAATAGGTCCCTTAGCATTTGCTGCATTGATGATTGCTCCCGGACTTTTGGCTACCATGCCTGAAGACGCGAAAAAAATCATAGTTCTCGATGAGCCGTCTTTGTTATTGCCTCATGAAGGAAAGGAACAATATGCTTTAGAGTATTTAGATCCCAGAGAAAATGATCTGGAATTGGCAAAAGAATTGTTACGCGACTCGCAGTACGACGCCCTTCTCTACATTCCTTCCGGAGAAAATTGGGACCCCGATTTCATCAAAAACAACATCCTCCTTTTTGGAAAGGAAGACCCCTCGATGGAAATGCAAGGGTATTTAGACTACCTACTGGAAGAGCAAATCAACAAAGCCAAACTACTTAAAAACGGCGTGGATCCTGAAGTGGTTGCGCAAATCAAAACGAATGTTTCAATCAAAAGCTTTACCCTAGGTGAAGAAGGAACCGATGAGCAAAGTGCTGTACCTATAAAAATGGCGCTTGGCTACATTACGGGCATGCTCATTTACTTCTTCATCTTTTTCTATTCCGTCCAAGTCATGCGCGGTGTCATGGAAGAAAAAAGCAGCCGCATCGTGGAGGTCATCATATCCAGCGTTCGTCCCTACCAACTTATGATGGGTAAGATTTTAGGCATCGGACTAGTTGGGGTAGTCCAATTCATTATTTGGATCGGGCTTTCTGGAATCCTCTATACCGTGATCAGTACATTCTTATTTCCAGAGTTATTTGCAGAGCAAGCTGCCGCAGGGGCTGCGGGTAATCCTGCAGCAGATATGGTTGGACTAGAAGTGCTCGACATGCTTCGCTCCGTTGATTTCACTACCGTACTGTTTGGATTCGCCTTTTACTTCTTTGGTGGGTATTTCCTCTACAGTGCCTTATTCGCCGCCGTGGGCAGTGCCGTTGATCAAGAGGCGGACTCGCAACAGTTCATGTTACCTGTGACCATTCCAATGATTCTTGCGATTGTCACGGCAATGAATGTTATTCAAGAACCGAACGGCGCATTGGCCTTCTGGATGAGCATGATACCATTGACTTCTCCCATTACCATGATGATACGACTACCGTTCGGCATTCCACTATGGGAGGTATTCTTAAGTGGCGCTATATTAGTAGTTACCTTTTTTGCAGTGGTGGGACTTGCAGGTAAAATCTACCGCATTGGTATTTTAATGTATGGTAAAAAAGTAACCTGGAAAGAGTTATTCAAATGGCTGAAATACTAGAAAACATCAGTGCCTTCATAGATTCATTTCTTAGTTATAAGATTTGGGGCTACGATACCGTAAGACTATCCGTAAAAGGGGTGCTTCAAGTCGTATTTCTATTTCTATCGGCGCGCTTAGGCATCTGGACCATGGGGCGGGTATTCATGAGAAGCCGCATGGGTGTGAACTACGACGAGGGACGTCGATACACCATTCTTCAAATCTCTAAATACCTGATTTATACCGTGGTCATCGTCATGGCCCTGGAAACGGTTGGTGTAAAAGTCACCACGCTTTTAGCTGCATCAACAGCCCTTTTTGTTGGTTTAGGTTTGGGTTTACAAGATGCCTTCAAAGATTTAAGTTCAGGCGTAATTATTTTGATGGAACGGACCCTTTCCGTTGGCGATATTATTAAACTTCAAGACCAATTTGGTAAGGTGGAAGCCGTAGGTCTTCGCACTACTACGGTACGCACCCGAGATGATATTCTAATCATCGTCCCCAACAGTAAGCTAACGAATGAAATTGTAGTTAACCTGACCCATAGTGAAGAAACGACCCGTTTCTCAATCAATGTAAGCGTGGCTTTTGGTAGCGACACACATCAGGTTGCCACCCTATTAAAACAGGTGGCATTGGATCACCCAGAATCTGAACCCGGTCAGGAACCTCTGGTGATTTTGAAAGATTTCGGCGATAGTGCGCTGATTTTCGAATTGAACTTTTACACTCGGAATCTATTTCACGTTGAAAAAATCAAGAGTGAATTGCGCTTTGAAATCGACCGTGAATTCCGTGAAAATAAAATCATTATTCCGTTCCCGCAGCGTACCGTTTGGCAAGGACCTGAACGTGTTAAGCAATTTGGTGACGGAATTGTGGGTGCTGGAGAGAATATTGCATCAGAAAACGATGACACCACATCTGGTGCCCTTTAAGAATTGAGCATGAGCAGAATATTATTGATTGAAGACGAAGAAGCCATTCGTCGCGTACTGAAAAAAATACTCCTCGAAGAAGATGCGTCGAACGACGTCCAGGAAGCTTCGGACGGCAAACAAGCCATTGAAGTTTTTGGCGACGGTGCTTGGGATCTCGTTTTCTGCGACATCAAAATGCCTCACATGGATGGAGTGGAAGTGCTAGAGCGCATGATGGCTATTAATCCTGAAGTCCCTGTGATCATGATCAGTGGACATGGTGATATTAATACGGCTGTAGATTGCCTCAAAAAAGGTGCGTTCGATTATTTACCCAAGCCTCCTGACTTAAACCGATTATTAAGTACTGTTCGCCATGCACTCGAAAAAAAGACACTCGTGCAAGAGGTAAAGACGCTTAAAAAGAAGGTCAGCAAGAAGTACACCATGATTGGCGAGAGCAGTGGCATGCTAGAACTGCGCGGACTTATTGAAAAAGTCGCACCTTCAGAAGCACGTGTTTTGATCACAGGACCTAACGGTTCTGGAAAAGAATTGGTCGCCCATCAAATGCATGAGCAAAGCGTCCGATCGAAAAATGCCATGGTGGAGGTGAATTGTGCAGCTATACCTGCAGAATTAATTGAAAGTGAGCTTTTTGGTCATAAAAAAGGTGCCTTTACAGGAGCTCAAAAAGACCGGAAAGGGAAATTCGAATTGGCCCACGGCGGCACCCTTTTCCTCGATGAGATTGGCGATATGAGCCTCAGTGCCCAAGCGAAGGTTTTGCGTGCCTTACAGGAACATCAAATCACGCCCGTGGGCGGTGACCGCAGCATTAAGGTAGATGTTCGCGTATTGGCTGCGACAAACAAAGATTTGAGAAAGGAAATTGAGCTCGGTAAGTTTCGTGAAGATTTGTACCACCGTTTGAGTGTCATTCTTATTGAAGTACCCGGCTTGAACGATCGTAGAGATGATATCCCCTTATTGGCGCAACACTTCTTGCAGCAAATCGCAGACGATTATGGGGTTCCCGCTAAGACCATTAGCGTACAGGCAGTTTCCGCTTTACAAAGCTACGACTGGACGGGTAACATTAGAGAATTTAGAAATGTCATCGAACGCTTACACATTTTAGGCGGTTCGGAAATTAGTGCGACTGATGTAAGTACGTTCGCACGTAAATAGGCGTACTTTTGCCATACAAAACGGATACAAATGGACTTTCCTAAATTCTTAGTTGCAGACAATACCGATCTACCTGAGGCGGTATACATCGTTCATACTGAATTCCCCTCATTCATTCTTAATCTTGAGAACGATGAAGTGAAATGGTTAGACGATATCGGCGATGAAAGCGAAGGGGATTTGACTAAAATTCTAGAAGGATTGATCGCGGAGGCAGAGGCGTTTTATACTCGTGAGGTAGAGCGGTACAATCTCTAAGCCGAAGTGGCCTATCAATGGAACACATATAAATCCCAATACGGGATTAGCTTGAAATTGGCCTATCCGGTCATGATTGGCCAATTGGGCCAAATTCTCGTTTCTGTCGCTGATTCCATCATGGTGGGTAAATTTCTGGGTACCATTCCATTAGCCGCCATATCGCTTGCAGTCTCCATACTCATCATCCCCATGGTATTCGCTATAGGGGTCGCCTATGGACTGACCCCTTTAATTGCAGGTGCAGATGGAAAAGAAGACCCTGCAGAGGCAGTTAAGTATTTTAAAAACGGGCTCGTATTAAATTCTGTATTGGGTTTGCTTGTGTACGGCGTGCTGGCACTTTTCGCTCAATTCGCGCACCTACTGGGTCAAGACGCACGCGTCGTTGAAGCTTCGCTCCCGTACATCCATTTAGTCGGTTTATCCATCGTCCCAATGATGAGCTTTTTCGCATTCAAGCAGTTTGCAGAAGGGCTCAGTGATACGAAAGCAGCCATGCGCGTGAGCCTCGTTGCGAATGTGTTGAACATCTTATTAAACTATCCCCTAATCACGGGATGGGGACCGTTCCCTGAGCTAGGCCTTGCAGGGGCAGCGCTAGCGACCTTGAGTACGCGCTTTCTTATGTTGGCAGGGATGGCCGTATACATCCGTAAGCATAAAAAATTCGCCAGCTATTGGAGCCATTGGCGCAGCAGCGAAATTTCTTGGAAAAGCATTAAGGATATATTAGTCATCGGTGTGCCGAGCGGATTACAATATGTGTTCGAAGCCGGTGCATTTGCGATGAGTGGAGTGATTGTAGGGATGATCGGTCCGGTACAACAAGCCGCCCACCAGATTGCACTAAACATTGCTTCCGTGAGCTACATGATGGTCAGTGGATTAGGTGCCGCCGCAACCATTCGAGTGGGCAACCAATTGGGTAAAAAAGACATACCCATGCTTCGTTTGGCAGGACAAAGCCTTTTTCATTTGACGTTAACCATGATGGTATTAACCATGGGACTGCTGATTGTATTGCGCAATGTCGTGCCCGAATTTTACAGCTCCGATCCTGAAGTATTGCAATACACGGCAGTACTGATGATTGCTGCTGGTATTTTCCAATTACCCGATGGACTGCAAGCCACCACCCTAGGAGCCTTGCGTGGTGTTCAAGACGTGAATATCCCAACAGTGATCGCGTTTATTGCGTATTGGGTCATCGCTGTACCTCTTTGCTACTATCTTGGGGTAGTTATGGGCATCGGTCCTTTAGGTGTTTGGATCGGGCTAGCGATTGGGTTGCTGCTTGCGGCAATTGCCTTGTATTGGCGTTTCCAGTATAAAGTCCGCAGTCTCCTTTAAGCGAGAATTCCTGCACGCTTTAACAACGCATCCACTTTAGGATCGCGGCCTCTAAAGTTTCGAAACAGTTCATCCGGCGCAACGGTTCCTCCACTTTGTAGGACCATGGCGAAATCTGCTGCTACTTGCGGGTTGAATAAGCCTTCTTCTTCGAATCGTTCGAAAGCATCGGCATCCAATACCTCAGCCCATTTGTAACTGTAATATCCTGCACTGTATCCACCTTGGAAAATATGGCTAAATGCCGTGCTTGAAAGCGTCCCTCCGACTTCTGGAAATAATGAAGTGTGCGCAGTTGCGGCCTTTTCATGTGAAGCCACATCGCCTTCAAATGATTCTTTCCTATCGTGCCAACTCATGTCTAAATAGCCAAAGTTCAGCTGGCGCAAGGTCATATATCCCTCCAAGAAGGTCTGACTTTCTTTAATCTTATCAATGTATGCTGTAGGTAAGACGGCACCGGTATCATAGTGCTTCGCAAATAGTGCTAATGCTTCAGGCTGGTAGCACCAATTCTCCATGATTTGTGAAGGGAGTTCCACAAAATCCCAATACACGCTCGTCCCGGTGAGTGACGGATACGTTCCACGCGCCATCATTCCGTGCAAGGCATGTCCAAACTCGTGAAATAAGGTAGTGACCTCATTAAACGTAAGAAGCGAAGGCTTTGAAGCGGTCGGCTTTGTGAAATTGCAAACAATACTGATATGAGGACGTACTTCGATGCCCTCTTTGGTGTACATACTCTGATAGCTCGTCATCCAAGCACCAGCGCGTTTGCCATCCCTAGGGAAAAAGTCTGCGTAAAAGAGACTCAAGAAATTACCGTCGGCATCAAAGACTTCATAGGCATCTACATCTTCGTGGTAAACCGGCACACCAGGATGGTGTTTGAAATGAAGTCCAAACAACCGGCCTGCTACAATAAAGGCACCCTGCAAAACATTTTCAAGTTTGAAATACGGCTTCAAAGCTTGATCGTCTAGGGAAAGACGTTCCATCTTCAACTTTTCTGACCAATAACTAAAGTCCCACGGTTGAATAGGNAGATCCGCACCCTGAGCGGCTGCAAAGTCTGATACAGCCTTTAAATCCCGCTCTGCCGCTGGCTTAGCTACCTCCAGTAAATGATCTAAAAAGTTCAAAACGGTATGCGGGGTTTTCGCCATACGCTTGCTCAAAGTCAACTGGGCATGAGAATCGAACCCGAGTAATTGGGCCCGCTCCATGCGTTTATTGACCACATCTTTGATGACCTGTTCATTNTTATTTTCGTTCTCCTTTGCGGCGCGCGAACCATATGCTTGGTAAAAATGAGCACGCAATTCTGAACGGTCGGCATATTTCATAACAGCCATGTAGGTAGGCATATCTAGACCTAAGACATAGCCTTCTTTATCCTGCTGCTGCCCCTGTTGAGCCGCAGCCTCAATCACATCTTCTGGCAATCCTTGAAGGTCCTGAGCGGCTGTAGTATGGTACTGAAACGCTTTTGTTTCTGCTAAGACATGCTCTCCAAAGGTCAATGACAATGTGCTTAATTCTTCATTTAAAACCGTCAGTCGTGTGCGATCCTCACCTTCGAGTGCAGCACCGTTGCGGACAAAACTTTCATAGGTTTCATTGAGCAAGCGCTGTTCTTCCGTGGTATCCAGATTTTGCCCCGATTCGTAAACGCTTTTAATACGTAGGAACAATGGTTCGTTCAATAACGTCTCGCTACTAAATGCCGTCAATTTTGGCGAAAATTCGCGCGCGATTTCCTGAATGGCATCGTTCGTTTCGGCACTATTTAAGTTGAAAAAACAGCTGCTCACTTTATTTAACTCTAAGGAGGAGAATTCTAACGCGGCCACAGTATTCTCGAAGGTGGGGGATTCAGAATTGGCCACAATGGCTGCTTGACGTTCTTTAGCAACCTGGATCCAATGCTCCAATGCCGGCAAGAAATGTTCGGGCTTGATATGGTCGAAAGCTAAAGCTTCGTGCGGTGTGGACGGAAAATCTATAAGTGGATTCATGGAGCTCTTAACAAATTATGCGATTGCTCAAATATACTTTTTACCATCCGCAATACCTACCTTTGAGCCATGGCAAAAGAGCAAATTCAGTGGGCATTATCAGGAATGACTTGTGCAGGCTGCGCACACAGTGCGCATAGCATTGCCGCAGGCACGCCCGGTATGGAACACGTGCAGGTTCGCTATGCCAGCGGCAGCTTTAAAGCGACGATAGATACAGACGTTTTAGATGTTTCTGCACTCCAAAAAAGTTTAACTGCAGCAGGGTACGAACTAACGACCAGCTACATCAGTCCACGAACGCGGATAAAGCATCAAAAAGAAGCGGTAGACCGCAAACGCAATGAACTGATTGCTGCTTCAGCCCTTGCCGTTCCCTTATTCATTGTGGGCATGATGCACATGCATGCGAATTGGAGCATTGTACTCCAATTTTCCGCGCTCAGCATGTACTTCGGTAGGAACATTCACGCGAAGGCTTTTGCACTCGCTAAAATGGGCAGCACGAATATGGATACTTTAGTGAGTTTAGGCTCCTTAGTTGCTTTCGGCTATTCTATAGTGGGTTGGGCTATGGGCAGGCACGAACAGGTCTATTTCGAAAGTGCAGGCTTGATTATTTATTTTATACTCATCGGTAAGCTTTTGGAAGACCGTGGAAAGTTATCGAACAGTAAAGCATTAACTGCGCTCCTCTCTATACAGCCCAATGAGGCTATTTTGGTGGATGAAGGTGTGCAGCGAACGGTCGGGGTTGAATCGCTGGAATTGGACCAATTGGTCTGGATTCCGCCCGCACAACGCGTGCCGGTAGACGGAAAGGTCGTCGAAGGCAACAGCACCATCGATGAAAGCACATTTACCGGGGAACCTATTCCCGTGGAAAAAGGAATTGGATCGAAAGTTTGGGCAGGTACCATGAACGGCCATGAAGGGTTGCTGGTACGCGTGACTCATACAGGACGAAGCAGTGCTTTNGGCGGNATTATCGATGCTGTTGTGGATGCACAGGGCACCGCAGCTCCTATTGAAGCATTAACCGATCGCATATCTAAGGTGTTTGTGCCTACTATTTTAGGTTTGAGTTTGCTTACCGGGTTAGTGTGGTATTTTGGCTTTGATTCACAGAAGGCAGTGGTCTATGCCGTTGATGTGCTCGTCATCGCATGTCCATGCGCATTGGGATTAGCCACACCACTGGCCGTAGTAGCGGCAACTGGAATAGGTAGTAAAAATGGATTGTTGATCAAGGACGCTGCCGCCTTGCAATTGGCCGGCGAAGTAAAATTTGCGATTCTCGATAAAACCGGGACACTCACCCTAGGAAAACCNGTGGTTACAGGGATTGACTGGAGCGACAAGGAATCGCGTTCCATCGTGGCAGCCTTGAATGAAAAGGGTACGCATCCGCTCAATCATGCCTTAGCTACCTACTTTGGAACTATCGATGGATTACCTCAGGTGAAGCGTTTTAAGGCAGTNCCAGGTAAAGGCATTCAAGGAAAGATTGATGGANACCAGTACTACATAGGCTCGGGACAATTTTTCACAGAAGTTACAGGTACGCCCCCTCCGATCGCACCCTATACACATACCCTCTGCTTTAGCGAAGAAGGTCTCATTGCCTTAGTATCTTTTGAAGATACCTTGCATCCTGATGCACCGCTATTAATACGGGAACTACAGCAACGTGGCATCACCCCCATTATCGCATCGGGAGATGTTGAAGAAGCGGTTGCAAAGACGGCCAAAGCTTTGGGTATAGTGAAGTACCACGGCGGATTNCAGCCGCACGATAAGGTAGATTTGGTAAAGGCGTACCAANAGCAAGGCCGAACCCTAATGCTTGGCGACGGGATCAATGATAGTATTGCGCTGAATGCCGCCGATGTAGGTGTTTCCCTAGCCCACGGAACTGCGGTTGCGCAAGAAAGTGCTGCTGTGGTTTTGACGCGAGAAGGATTACCGCAATTGGCACACTATTTCAAACTGAGTGCCCTGACCATGCAAACCATTCGAGGCAATTTATTGTGGGCTTTCGGCTATAATCTTATCGCCATTCCTATCGCAGCAGGTCTGCTGGCCGCCCCACTCGGATTAGAATTAACCCCAATGATGGCAAGTATTGCCATGAGTTTTAGTAGCTTGGGCGTAGTGGTTAACTCACTGCGACTTCATAAAAAACCCTTACAATGACCTTAGATTCAAAAATCAATTGTGGCGGATGTATTGCCAAAGTACAATCGGACCTAAATGCTTTGCTCGGCGAAGGAAACTGGAGTGTGGATACTGCGCTTCCAAATAAACCATTGACATTTTCTGATGATGTAGATGTTGATGATGTCCTCGACGTCTTAGAAGCACACAATATGATCGCCGAATAATGCATGTAGTGCTTCTGGCACGAAAAACCCTGTATACACAGCCCGGAGGCGATACAGTGCAAGTGGAGGAAACGGCTTCTGCATTGCGCCGCTGTGGGCACGAAGCGACCATCCTTACAGCAGGTCAACCCCTGCCCCTTTCAGCCACTGTACTTCACGGGTTCAACCTTGGGAGACCGGCGGATCTGATGCCTTATTTTAAATCGTTCAAAGGCAAGAAGATTCTCAGCAGTATTTATGTCGATTACAGTCTTGCAGACCAACAGCGCTTCCCACGGTTATATTCACTGTTGGGCAAGCACGGTTTAGAATATGCAAAAACCCTAGGGCGTGCACTCAACGGCAGTGACCGATTCCCAGGCATATTGTTCCTGGCACACGGCCAAAAATCCTGCGTGCGTGGACTCCTAAGATTAACGGACCTGTTAATCACCTCCTCCAAAAGTGAGAAGCAACGCATAGAAAGTGACTTTGGGCCCTTGCGTTGTGCAGTTAAGACGGTACCGCTTGGTATTGGTGCATCGTTTCTAGCGCCCTTTGAGCAGCGCCAAAAACGTGAAGGCTTATTGCTTTTAGGCAGATTAGAATGGCTGAAGAATCAAAAAACCATGATCAATTGGGCTACTGAAAACAATTGGCCGCTTACTGTTGTGGGTGATGCCAATGCAAATCAGAAAACGTATTACCAAGAGTGCCTTAATCAAGCAGGGGCGAGCGTATCATTCCTGCCCTATACCGCTGGCGACGAACTTAAACGGTTGCTTCGCTCACACCGCGTACTTATCATACCCTCGCATTTCGAATCCTTTTCACTGGTGGGCTGGGAAGCCGCTTCGCAGGGGATGCACGTACTCTACAATGACGTTGCAGACATGAATGAAACACTCGCTCCTGTGGGCACGCCCATTCAGATGGCAGATAAAAAGGCAGCTGTGTCTGTAATTACCGCGGCACTCAACGGAAACCTCGCGCAAAAAAAATCCCACGATCTGCTCTCGAGCAGATCGTGGGACGCTATAATTCTTGAGTTGCTTGACGCGTACGTGTAGTTATCTACCTGCGCGTTCCATCTCTTTTTCGTAGGTCTCTTTGAACTTTTCATAGTTGTAATCAACCATGATCTTATCGTTTTTCGAAAGTGCCTTGTAATAGTCCTTTACGATTTTCTCTCCGTCCAATTCTATCGCAATGTAGTATTTGAACTTACTGCTCGACTGCACTTGAGTCACACGATCACAAACTACTACAGCACCACTGATGCGTTCATTGATTACCGTGCGTGAGTTTTCTTCAAAACGCTCCAACACTTCTTCAACGTTATTGACTTCCATGCTCTTCACATAGTTATCGGCCACAACTTTCATGGTACTGTTTACCATTCCAGCGAGCTCAGTACGTGCATTACTCAGCGCTTTTTTCTTAGCAACATTCATATCGGCACTTTCACCGAAACTGTAGACGCGGAACGTCTTGTTATCACTTTTAAACTCTGAACATGGCAAAACTTGTTCTATTTCACCCTTTGGCACTTTTGTTTTAGAACCACAGCTGGCTAATAAAAGTCCTGCGCTGGCCACAGCCACTAAAAGGATTCTCGCTTTCATAATACACGGTTTTACTGTTAGTTAATTTAGGTAGGTTAAGGTACGGAGTCCTTGAATGATTTAATCCAAAAGGCGTGCCAAAATCTACCACTTCCCTTTTTGGACCAATTTCTCTCGCTCCGCTTCAAAGAATTCCAACGCCCGTTCTACCTGTAAATCTATGTTCTTAATGCGCATGGTCGAATGACAGATGGTGCGCTTCCGTCCGTCGGTCAACTTATTCCATATGCGCTCTACGACTTCATCTTGCGCAAGAAGCGCGTTGAGCACTTCGGGCACCGCAACACCGAGCGGATCTGGATCTTCAAAAATTTCAAAAGCAACCTTTTCGCCGGTGAGTAAACCTAAATCGGACATGTTTTTTTTACTGATCATCATGCAGCGCATGCCAGGGATATGGGAGTTTAGTCCGCATTGAATGTGCCCTTCGCCGTTAATTTTTAGTACAATTCGGGTACGGTGCTTTTGAGGGAAATCCGCAATAATCCTCGTCGAAATACTCAACACGTTGTGGGGCATGTTGGGGAACATGGGTTCTATAAAGGCTGTGCCGGTATAAAGCAATCTCATTTTACCAGGGATCTGTAAATGACGTATCCGTTAAAAACGCGGGGTCTGAAAACGTCTTTAAGAAATCTAATAATCCTTGTTTTTGTGCAACAGACCAATTCCGTCCAACGCCCACCGCTTTCATGTTTGGATCAAGCGTCGGTGATGGATGACCGCCCATTTCGTAAAAATCGAGCACCTCAGCAAGCGTCTGAAAACGACCGTCGTGCATGTAGGGGTAACTGTATTCAACATTACGCAATGACGGGACCTTAAATTTACCACGATCGGAAGGGTCTCCCGTAACCGCCTCACGTCCTGCACCTACAGCATAAATGCTATCTAATCCATTGTTTGTGAA
>P_2C_Liq_2_UnCtyDRAFT_1000013_pt1 | contig 45676 bp, 42 predicted proteins | sample Pon2CUnioCityCA_FD_10236 | JGI IMG/M metagenome (IMG submission 10236) | reverse complement strand
CCAATCCTACAGACGTACGAGAACTCCGTGCGGTAAGCTGTACCTCCTGTGCTACGAGACCACTCGCGAGGAGTAAAAAAGCCCAAAGCCAACGGTATTTACCAATCTTTCTCTCCACTTTGTTTTTTTCCTTTTGCTTTTTTCGCGGTCATTTTTTCCGCTGTTTTTTCTTCCGCGCGCTGCACTGCCTCGAGCAAACCCTTAATTTGCTCCGGCGTCATCTTTGCTTTCGCCTCGCCGCCGTCTTTTGGCGAATTCTTTTCTCCATTACCGTCTTCATCCTGAGGTTCGCCTTGGTCGTTTTGTTGCTCGTCCTGCTGCTCATCCCCCTGGTCGTTTTCTCCTTGCTGGTCGTCTTGCGGTTCGTCTTTTTTACTTTCGTCGTCCTCAGGATTTTCTTGTTGCGGCTCGTCCTGGTCGTTTTTAGGCTCTTCTTTCTCTTCCTTCTCTTCCTTCTCCTGGTTTTCTTTATCCTGTTGATCGTCCTGCTGTTCCTGATTTTCTTCGTTTTGCTGTTGTTTTTTCAGTTGCTCTAAAGCACGGTTCAGGTTATAAACAGCATCTGTTTTGGAAGGGTTTTTCCGGAGGCTTTCTGCAAAGGCACCCACTGCTTCTTGGTATTTTTCCGCGGCCATAAAGGCATTTCCGGCGTTGTATAACGCATCACTTTGCAGTATCGGATCCTCCGTATTTTGGGCCGATTTTAACAAAACACTCGCCGCTTGTTCCGCTTCGCCTGCCGCCATTAACGTACTGCCTAGATTATACAATGGTTCGAAGGCATCGGGCTCTGCCGTAGCAGCTTCTGCAAAAGCTTGCGCTGCGCCGCTCAAATCGCCATTTTCAAACTTTTCATTCCCTTCTCGTATGCGCTTTCCATAGTCGTGTCTCGTCCAGTCTTCAGTAGCGGTGACTGAAAGACTGTCCAATTCTTGTGCATGCATGCAGGGTTGGGAAACGAATACGAGTAAAATCACCCACGTTCCCTTTACTTTTCGGCCAGTATGCGCTGGAAGCAAGAGGTAGAGTGCTAAAAAGAAGAGTGCCGGGAAGAGGAACCATTGGAATTGGCTCTCATAATTTATCGCAATTTCTTCGTTGATATCGGCTTTATCGCCACCTGAGATAAAGTCTTGAATGGCTTTCAATGCTGGATCGGTGGTGTTGCCGTCCACGACCACTGCATCTAAAGAACGTCCAATGCTGCTGAGTTTTTCTAAATCACGTTTGGTAATCACTACCTCACCGTTATTGTCTTTTTTGTAGGTGGTTCCGCGGGAAGTGCGGCTCATGGGAATGGGTCCGCCGGCGGAGGTGCCCAGGCCGACAAGCATGGTTTGAACAGGCAGTGCGGGATCCGCACTTCCCGCGGCCAAATCTTCGTGATCTTCTCCGTCAGTAAGTACGATGACGAAGCGTCCTGCGGGCGAAGCTGGATTGAAGTATTCGGTAGCGTAGTCCAAAGCGGCTGCAAGATTCGTTCCTTGTGAAGGCACGGCATCTGGGCTTGCAGCACGTAATGCCATTTTTGCAGCGGCGTAATCTGTGGTTATGGGTAAGGCAGGGTAGGCGCTTCCGGCATAGGCGATGATGCCGACGCGGTCGCCGCCTAATTGGTCCACCGTTCGAGAAATAAGAAGTTTAGCCTTTTCCAAACGCGAAGGGGTAAGGTCTTCTGCGAGCATGGAGCGGCTCACGTCAAGCGCGAAAACAACATCGGCCCCTTGTCTTTTAACTTGCGCAGTTTGCCCGCTCATCTGGAGATTCGCTAAACTCAGACATAGGAAGGCCACGGCCAATGCTAACAGCGTGTAGCGGGTATACAAACGCGCAGCACTCAGCGATGCTACGGTACGCTCGGAGCGTTCATGAATACCCAAAATTTGCCAAGCTTTTTGACGCCAACGTTGAAACAATACAGCTGAAATCACAATTGCCAGAAGCAAGAGTGGTGCCGCGTAAAGCCATTCGGTATGTTGCCATTTAAAATCCATTAGAAGGCGGTTTTTAAGAGGACAAAGTTCAGCAGCAACTCAAGCCCGATACAGGCGAGTGCGAGATAAAGGAAGATGGAAAAATGTTCCGTGTAACGGTAAAATTCAAAGCCTTCGATTTCACTTTTTTCCAATTGGTCAATGCTCTCGTAAATCTGTACTAAACTTTCATTATCCGTGGCGCGGAAGTACTGCCCTCCGGTGATGCTTGCAATGCGTTGGAGCAACTCCTCATCGATAGTGACTGGTCTGGGCTGGTAAATAAGATTTCCGCGAGGATCCTTCATCACTGGGGTAGAGGCCATTCCATTCGTACCAAGTCCTATAGTGTACACTTTGATACCTAGACTTGCAGCCAATTCTGCGGCCTGCACAGGATCCACCATGCCGCCATTATTTTCACCGTCGGTGAGTAAAATAATGACCTTACTCTTGGCGGTGCTTTCAACCAATCGATTCACAGCGGTACTCAGTCCCATCCCGATGGCCGTGCCCCCTTCGAGCATTTCGTGATGAAGCGCACTGATTTGCTGGCTCAGTAAACTTTGATCCGTGGTCAGTGGCACGGGACTGTATGCTTCTCCAGCATAAATCACTAGGCCTAGGCGGTCCATGGCGCGCTGCGCTACAAAATCTGTTGCCACTTCTTTTAGCGCTTCTAGTCGATTAGGCTTGAGATCGCGCGCCAACATGGACGTACTGATATCAAGCGCCATCATAAGATCTATTCCCAAATTTTGACTCGGCTGTTGGAACATTTGACTGCTCTGCGGACGCGCCAATGCGGTAAATACAAAAGCCAGTGCCAACCAGCTCAATCCACCGCTGGCTGCACGAAGACTCCCTAAGGCGCTGCTCGGCAACTGCTGGTTTGAGCTGAAAGTGTAGGCGTTAAAACGACGTTTACGGCGCAGGTAAATACCCGTCCAACCCAGAGGGATGACCAGTAGGCCGATGAGCCAAAGCGGTTGTGCAAAATCCCAATTAAACATCTTGCTCTGGTTTAAAGTCTGTTATTAGCGCGGTTGCCTTGTCCAAACAATCGCGGTGTACTGCCACGTCCCAGCTTCCCTTCGCGAACTTCACATAGTCCGCTCGTGTGAGGATGAATTGGTAGGATTCGATTTGCGCCGCAGTCCATTTCTGGTAAAGCATACGTACACTTTCAGACGTTGTTTGTTCCGATAGCGGTAGTCCGGTACGGTGGGTTAAATACGTGCGTACCACATCGCCTAAAGCGACATAAAACCCTTTCATATCGCGTTCCCACAAGGCCTCTGCACGAAGGGCGGCGATGGCATCCATTGCTTCTTTGTAGTAATCGCGGGCTGGTTCGGGGGCAACTGTGGGAGCAGCTTGTGGCTTTTTCGCATAGCGCCAAACCAGGTGACCGATCAATAAAAGTGCACCTCCTAAGGCGATCCAGTACCAATAGGCTTCAAGCCACCAAACGAAATTAAACGGCACTTCTGCAAGTCGACGCGCCGCTGCGTTATCTACGCCTTCTTCTGCGGGTAAGAATCGGGATTGAACCGTATCAGGAATGACGGTATAGATGCCTTTTGAGCTTATGGCGGAAAGCGCGGGCATAACCAAAGCACCTGTATCCAGCACTAAATAGGTAAACTTCGCACTGCGTATGAGCGCTGTGGAGTCGTAAGTAGCTGAAATCAAAAGCAATGCGCTCGTGCTATCGGCAGGCAAAAGTTCTAAATCAGCATCGGCTAGCCAAGCTACTTCTTGTGTGATGGTGCCTCCCACAATTTGCGCATTCGTATCGATATGTGCATTGAACACGGTCGTATCTACTACCGCATGTTCTTGCCCATTGACAACGCCCATCCAAAGAATACCCAGAAGCACAGTTAGCAGTTTCTTCATCGCGCTTTGTTCTTTAAAAATTGGAGCAATGGAGGAACGAAATCTTGACGATCATCCAGCGAGATATAACCGGCGCCGGCGCTGCGTGTAAAGTTCTTAAGGAATTGGCTGTAGTTCTCGTGCCTTTTGGCGAGTGCTTCGCGGAATTTGCGCCCGCCTGAACGTACCCATTGCACCGCTCCGGTTTCGGAATCGGCCAGTGGAACTAATCCAATTCTCGGCAGCGCCACCTCTTTGGCATTGAAGGTATTTATGGCGCACAAATCAAAGCGCTTGGCGGCAATTTTAAAATTGCGGTCAGGTGCACTGTCCAGGTAATCACTCAACACAAATACTATACTGTGTCTTTTTTGCACCTTCAACAGGTGAGCCAAGGCACCCTCTACATCCGTTCCTTGGGTGGTGGCTTCAGTTTCCAGAATGCTTTTAATAATGCGCATGACATGGAGCTTTCCTTTCTTCGGCGGGATGACTTTCTCTACTTTCCCACTGAATAAGATGAGTCCAATTTTATCGTTGTTGCCCATCGCACTAAAGGCTAAAGTCGCTGCGATCTCTGTGATCATATCGCGTTTCGAGCGCTCGTCGGTACCGAAATTGGTGGAACCGCTGATGTCAATGACCAGGAAGAGCGTCAATTCGCGTTCTTCTTCAAAGACTTTGATGTATGGACTCCGTTTGCGAGCGGTCACGTTCCAATCAATGCTGCGCACATCATCACCGCTTTGGTAAGGGCGCACTTCTGCAAAGCTCATACCGCGTCCTTTAAATGAACTTTGGTATTCGCCTGAAAAGAGCTGGTCGCTCAATCGGCGGGTCTTTATCTCAATACGCCGAACTTTTTGCAAGAGTGCTACAGCATCCACCGAATTAAGGAACCATTAAGGTGTTTAAGATTTCAGTTACGATATGTTCCGTGCTCAGCTCTTCTGCTTCCGCCTCGTAGGTAAGGCCAATTCTATGACGCAAAACCGCTGGAGCCACTGCGCGAACATCATCCGGCGTTACAAAGCCTCTGTGGCGCAAGAAGGCATGACATTTGGCAGCTTTTGCCAGTGCAATAGAGCCGCGCGGTGAAGCGCCAAAGCTGATCTTGTTGCGCAAGGTCCCGAGCTGGTAGTTCTGCGGCTCGCGGGTAGCGAAAACAATATCGAGAATGTAGTTTTCAATTTTTTCGTCCATGTAGATGCGCTCAATAAAGCCGCGCGCACGGACGATCTGCTCTAAGCTTACTACGGCATTGAGCTCTTCGAGTACACCGCTCATTTGCTTGCGCATGATGTTCAGCTCATCGCTTTTCGTTGGGTAGCCCAACGTTACTTTTAAAAGGAATCGATCCATTTGGGCTTCCGGCAGTGGATATGTACCTTCTTGCTCTACAGGATTCTGAGTAGCCATTACAAGAAACGGCTTCGGCAGCGGGTAACTTTCTTCACCGATAGTGACCTGGCGCTCTTGCATGGCTTCAAGCAGGGCGCTTTGCACCTTCGCAGGCGCACGATTGATCTCATCGGCTAACACAAAATTACTGAAAATAGGTCCGTGCTTTGTTTCGAACGCATGGTCCTTCATGTTGTAGATCTGTGTGCCGATCACATCCGACGGGAGCAAATCTGGCGTAAACTGTACCCTTGAAAAACTTCCGCCCAAGGTCTTGCTCAAACTGTTTATCGCAAGGGTTTTGGCCAGCCCAGGAACCCCCTCTAAGAGGATGTGTCCGTTGGCGAGTAGACCGATGAGCAGCCCTTCTACCATGCCGTTCTGTCCTACTATAACCTTGCGTAATTCACTTTGAATGAGATCGATAAATGCGCTCTCATTTTTTATCTCTTCGTTTAATGCGACGATATCTGGTGCACCTTCCATAGGTTGTGTTTTTTAATGCAGTTCAAAAGAATAAAAAGCTGCGAAATTCAGCCGTTAAAAGAGGGTTAAAATCGAGTGGAATTAGGCTATTCCGTTAATTTTACGACCGTCCCATCTACAATCCCGTAGTAGGTTCCCGAAACTTTCAGGGCATGCTGCCCGGTAAATGTCCCAAACGCGGGTAAAACGCAGAGCCACGGATTGATATAAAAGGCCTTAATTCTGGCGCGCGAACGTCCTTTTCCGCGCAAAGCAACGCCGGGGTGTAAATGGCCGCAGACCAGAAAAACGTCATTAGCGAGGGTGGGGAACCTTTGCTCGGCGGCCGCCATTGTGAACGGCGTATCCGTATCAAAATCTGAACCTGGCGGCTCGTGTAAACAAAGTAGCGACCCAACTTGCCATTGATCCACCACGGTAAGCTGCTTCCATTCGGGAAGGTCAAAATCGTGATTGCCTTTAACTAAAATGAAGGTGTGCGCCGGATGTGCATCTAATACGGATTGAAGCGAGCGCGTTTCTTTGTTTTGAAGCCCATGAAAAACATCGCCTAAGAAGACGACGGTAGCGGATGGATGTGCGGCAAAGGCACGGACCAATTGGTCTATATTTTTCTCGTGCAGGCCCTGCGGCGCAGGAATGCCCGCTTTTCGAAACACACCTGATTTCCCTAAATGCACATCTGCAATAAGTAGGGTATTGTATTCGGGTAAAAATGCAGAGCCGTCGCCATTTAAGCGTAGCGTGGAGTCACCGAAGCGTACCTCAGGCTTTTGCATTCTTATTTAAAAACGTTGCGTTGAAAAACGAATAACAGTCCTACCCCTGTTGAAATAGAAACGTCTGCGATGTTGAAGATGGGACGGAAGAAAGTGAAGAATTGGCCGCCCCAGATCGGGAGCCAATCGGGCAGTTCACCAGCATAAATAGGGAAGTACAGCATATCAACTACACGCCCTTGAAGCACCGGTGCATACCCACCGGCTTCGGGTAGAAAAGTAGCCACTTTGCCTATGGATTCCGAAAAGATTACACCGTAATACAAGGAGTCTAAGACATTCCCTATGGCCCCTGCGAGTATGAGGCTAATGCCCCAAGTTGCAACACTGGTCGCCCCGGATTTTATGGTAGTACGCAACCACCATATGATGCCGCCAATAGCGGCTATTCGGAAAATGGTAAGTGCCAGTTTACCGGCTACGCCACCCCATTCAAGCCCGAAAGCCATCCCAGGATTTTCAGTAAAATGAATGTAAAACCACGAGGTAATTTCGTGGCTCTGGCCTAAATACATCGTCGATTTAACCCAAAGCTTGGTGGCTTGATCTACGAAAAGTACCCCTAAAACTATGAGTAGTGCTTTTCTCAACGCTGGTTTAGTTTCGCTTCCATGCTTAAGGTAGCATGTGGAACCAATTTTAAGCGTTCAGCATCAATCAATTTACCCGTAACACGACAAATGCCGTAGGTTTTATTTTCGATGCGAATCAATGCGTTTTTCAGGTCGCGGATGAATTTATCTTGACGCGTTGCCAATTGAGAATTGCGCTCCTTGCTCATCACGGAAGAACCTTCCTCGAACGATTTAAACTGCGGGGAGGTATCGTCCGTTCCATTGTTTTTATCGTTCGCAAACTGCTCACGCAACAGATCTAAATCTTGTTCCGCCTTCTCAATTTTTTTCAAAATGATGGCCTTGAACTCAGCGAGTTCCGCATCACTAAACTTTGTTTTACTTTCTTCAGCCATAGTTTCTTATGTTTAAAGTGTTAGGCCTTCGGGGTTCAGGAAAGGCTCGAAAATAAACTATTTCTTCAAAATAGAAACATTAATTTTTTCACCTTCTATTTCGATGCTTTCACCGGCATTGCTGCCAAAAGTGATGGCATCTGCAAGGACCTCGTCTTTAATGTACGCTATAAATGGTGTAATGCCTAATTCCAACGCTTCGGACGCTGCTATGTGTACGTCGATTCTATCAATAACGTCTAAACCGCTCGATTTTCTCAAGTTTTGCAGACGGTTGACCATTTCACGCGCTAAACCTTCATTGCGAAGTGCATCGGTCATCGTTGCATCGAGCGCGACGGTCAAGCCATCACCAGTAGCGACTAACATTCCCGGAATATCTTCTGTAACCACTTCCGCATCGATCAAATCAACACGAACGGTTTGGCCTTGATCTTCGAACTCCACAAAACCTTGAGTCTCAAAGGCATCAACCGCTGCACTGTCCATCGCTTCAAAATAGGTCTTCACCGCTTTCATGTGGCGTCCTACCTTCGGGCCCAATGCTTTAAAGTTCGGCTTAACCTTTTTCACGAATACACCGGCATCTGGTGTGATTACTTCAAGCGCTTTTACATTCACCTCTGCAAGCAGAATGGATTGAATGCTTTCGAGCAACTCTTTATCTCCTTCGTTTAACGCTGGCACGAGAATGCGTGCGAGTGGCTGACGAACTTTGAGGTTCTCTTTCTTACGGATGGAGAGTACCATGGAAGTGAGCTGGCGTGCAAGATTTATTTTCTTCTCTAAAGGCGCATTTACAGCTTGCGCATGCACAGCGGGGAAGTCTGTAAGGTGCACGCTGGTTTCGCCGGTTTTGGCAATTCCTTTATGGAGATCCGTGTACAATTGGTCCGCATAGAACGGGGCGAGCGGCGCCATAAGTCTACTCAACGTTTCTAAACACGTCCAAAGCGTTTGATAGGCGCTAATTTTATCTGCTTCGTATGCGCCTTTCCAAAAACGGCGGCGGCCTAAGCGCACGTACCAATTCGACAGTTTCTCCGTTGTAAATTCTTGAATGGGTCGGAATGCTCGGGTGGGTTCAAATGCTTCCATACCGTCCTCCACTTTGGCTATAAGACTGTGAAGTTCAGATAAAATCCACTGGTCCATTTCTGGACGCTCGTGTAGAGGAATATCTGCTTCTTCATAGCGGAAACCGTCGACATTCGCGTACAAGGCAAAGAAGGCGTAGGTGTTGTGCAAGGTGCCGAAGAATTTTCGACGAACCTCCTGCAATCCTTCCATATCGAAGCGCAAATTATCCCAAGGGGCAGCGTTCGTCAATAAATACCAGCGCAGTGCATCCGCTCCATATTCGTCCATCGTGGTGAACGGATCAACAGCATTGCCTAAACGTTTTGACATCTTCATTCCGTTCTTATCGAGGACAAGTCCGTTAGAGATGACATTTTTATACGCGACACTATCGAAGACCATGGATGAAATGGCGTGAAGAGTAAAGAACCATCCGCGCGTTTGATCGACGCCTTCAGCAATGAAGTTTGCGGGAAATGCACCTCCATCTTCTACCTTTTCTTTGTTTTCAAAGGGGTAATGCCATTGTGCATAGGGCATTGATCCACTATCAAACCAGACGTCAATCAGGTCACTTTCACGCTTCATGGCTTTGCCTGAGGGGCTCACCAATACAACGGTATCCATGATATGACGGTGCAAATCTATTTTAGCGTAGTTCTCGTCGCTCATGTCCGTTGGGTCAAAGTCACCCATTGGATTCGTGTCCATGAGACCGGCTGCAATCGCTTTTTCAATTTCTTCTTTTAGTTGGGCCGCGCTTTCAATACACAGGTGTTCGTCGCCTTCCTCCGTGCTCCAGATCGGCAATGGAATTCCCCAAAAACGCGAACGGCTGAGGTTCCAATCGTTGAGGTTTTCCAACCAATTTCCAAAACGTCCTGTACCCGTCGAAGCCGGTTTCCAATTGATGGTCTTGTTCAACGCAATCATTTGGTCCTTTTTCTCGGTGGATTTGATAAACCAGCTGTCTAATGGGTAGTACAAGACGGGTTTATCTGTACGCCAACAGTGCGGATAACTGTGTTCGTACTTCTCAATCTTGAACGCTTTGTTTTCGATTTTTAATTTCAGTGCAATGCGCTCATCTACGCTGAGGTAGGCTTTGAGCTCAGGAATGATGTGCTTCAATGAGGCTTGTTGCTTTACCAATTCCTCAGCTTTCTCCTCGTCGGTGAGGTACTCTGCTTTAATATATTCTTCTCCGAAGCCAAACACAGGGTCGGCCAATTCAGAGCGGAATTTCCCTCTTAAATCCACCAACGGTACGAGGTTCCCTTGCTCGTCTTTCACCAATAAAGGAGGTACACCTGCATCGGCAGCAACTTTAGCATCGTCTGCACCAAAGGTGGGCGCTGTGTGAACGATACCCGTACCGTCTTCTGTAGTAACAAAATCTCCGGGGATCACACGGAAAGCGTCTTCCGGGCGTTCATTAGGCAGGGCGTACGGCATGAGTTGCTCGTACTTTAGGCCAACTAAATCTGCACCCGTAACGGTTTTCTCGATCTGGTACGGAATCTTTTTTGCACCTGCTTCGTAGGTGGCTGTATCACCTTCTACGAATTTTTTACCAAAGAGTTTCCCCAGAAGTGGCGTGGCAGCAATGATGCTTACCGGTTCGTGTGTGTATTGGTTAAACGTGTGGACTAAACTGTATTCTATTTTAGGTCCTACGGTTAAGGCTGTATTCGAGGGCAACGTCCACGGCGTGGTAGTCCAGGCGAGAAAGTGTACGGTCGCAGCGCCGAAGAGCGCTTCGCTTTGCCCGTTATTTATCATTTTGAACTGGGCCACGACGGTGTTGTCTTTGACATCCTGGTAACAACCCGGCTGATTCAGCTCGTGTGAACTCAGTCCCGTACCCGCTTTTGGTGAATAGGGTTGAATGGTGTAGCCCTTGTAAATCAAGCCCTTTTTGTAGAGTTGAGCGAGCAGCCACCACACACTTTCCATGTACTTAGGCTCATAGGTAACATAGGGTTTATCCATATCCACCCAATAGCCCATTTGGTCGGTCAAGTCCTTCCAAATACCGGTATAACGCATGACCGCGGTACGGCACGCGTCGTTGTATTCTTCAACAGTGATGGATTTCCCGATATCCTCTTTCGTAATGCCCAATTCTTTTTCGACACCCAATTCTACCGGCAAACCGTGCGTATCCCATCCCGCTTTGCGGTCCACGAGGTAGCCTTTTTGCGTCTTGTAACGACAAAAAACGTCTTTTAAAGAGCGCCCCATGACGTGATGTATACCTGGAAGTCCGTTAGCGCTTGGAGGACCTTCAAAGAAAATCCAAGGCTCTGCGTCCTTGCGTGCAGCGAGCGTTTGTTCAAATAGGTGCGATTGCTTCCATTTTGCTAAAACAGCTTTATGGATGCCTGCAAGGTCGAGGTTGGCGTATTCTGGAAATGTACTCATGAGGTTATTCTACAGTAGCGATACACTTGAGTTCTATGGCAATGGGCGTGGGTAGGCTATTGATTTCCACNGTGGTGCGGCACGGTTGGTTCNCTTTAAAATATTCCGCNTAAATGCGATTNAACGTGTGAAAATCGCGCTTCATNTCCACGAGAAAGACCTGAACGTCGACCAATTCTTCCCAAGAAGAACCGCTCGCTTCCAAAATGGCCTTCACGTTTGCAAAAACGCTGTGGACCTGTGCTTCAAANTCAAAAGCTTTAAAATTGCCATTGTGATCCAATTCCAATCCAGGAACTCCGCTATCATTCGCATCGCTTCCCGCCGTTCTAGGACCTACGCCTGAGAGGAACAACAGGTTGCCAACTTTTCTGGCGTGTGGATACAAACCCACTGGTTTTGGGGCGGTTGAGGTTGANATCTTGCTTGAATCGGCCATATCACTTCTTTATTAAGTCTGCAAAAATAGGGAATGCACATGGGAAGCCCTTCATGAAATGGCAACAGGTTCAAAGAAAACTTAGTGTTATTTGTACACTTACTACAATTTGTTATATATTTGCCCTGTATGTGAAGATTGGTGGTTCTTTCTTTTCATGCTTCTGTGATAGGTTCTAGGGGCTATTTGGCAGAGTTTTCAAGGTGTTACTGAGCCGATTTTTAACACCCGAGAATCCTTCCAAATTCCCCTTTTTTTATGCCCTAAACTTTCGTTTTTAGGGATTTTTAACCTGCCAATGTGTCCATTTTATTAGGAAAGTTTCGAATTGGCCCTTTTTTAGCAGTCATAAAAGTCTACCCTTCGGGTACAACCTATTATTTTTGTAGACTATTTATAAGAATCTGACAGCCTCATGCTGAAACTCATATCCAAACTCGTGGGATCCAAAAGTGACCGCGATCTTAAAAAATTACAGCCTTACGTAGAATCTGTAAATGCCTTCGATGCCGCACTCAAGGCCATGAGCAACGACCAGTTGCGCGCACGCACGGTAGCGTTCAAAGCGAACATCGCTGAAGCGACGGCGGAAACAAAAGCCTCAAAAGATGCACTTTATGCACAGATTGACGCTACACCGGATTACGACGCGCGCGAACCGTTGTATGAGCAAATAGAAGCATTAGATGCGCAGGAGCTTGAACTGATCGAAGGTGTATTAAGTTCGATACACCCTGAGGCATTTGGTGTGATGCGCGAAACGGCTCGACGTTTTAATGCGGGCGATGTTCGTGCGACTGCGACGGAATTGGACCGTGAATTGGCAAAAAAACACGCTCATATTACCCTCGACGGGGATGAAGTAATTTATTCAAATTCGTGGAAGGCTGCTGGTGGAGAAATTACCTGGAACATGGTACACTATGATGTCCAGTTGATTGGTGGAACGGTCTTGCACCAAGGAAAGATTGCGGAGATGGCTACTGGTGAAGGGAAAACTTTAGTAGCGACGTTACCGGTTTATTTGAACGCACTTCCGGAGCGCGGGGTACACGTAGTTACGGTTAACGACTACCTGGCGAAACGTGATAGTGAATGGATGGCGCCGGTATTTAATTTCCACGGGCTAACGATCGATTGTATTGATAAACACCCATCCAATTCTGAAGAGCGCCGTGCCGCTTACTACAGCGACATCACCTACGGAACAAACAATGAGTTCGGTTTTGATTACCTGCGCGACAATATGGCGCGCCGTACGGAAGATCGAGTTCAAACGCGCGGCCACCACTTTGCGATCGTAGATGAGGTAGATAGCGTCTTGATCGATGATGCACGAACACCGCTTATCATTTCCGGTCCTACGCCCAAAGGCGATCAGCACCAGTTCGATGAGTTGAAGCCGTATGTTGAGGCACTGATGACGGCTCAAAAGGCATTGGTTCAAAAAGAATTGACGGAAGCGAAGAAATTGATCAGTGAAGGCGATACCGAAGAGGGTGGCGTGAAATTATTGCGCGCCTACCGCGGTCTCCCAAAATCGAAGCCGTTGATTAAATTCTTGTCCCAGGACGGTATGAAGTCGCTGCTCCAGAAGACGGAGGCGAATTACATGCAAGAGCAAGGCAAGAAAATGAAACTCATTGACGAGGAGATGTATTTCACCATTGAGGAGAAAAACAATCAAATTGATCTGAGCGGTAAAGGTGTCGACCTCATCTCGAAGAATACTGCAAAAGACTTTTTCGTCATGCCCGATATCACCGCGGAACTCAGTGCATTAGAAGATGCAGGTTTGAGCGCAGAGGAAAAGGCGGCGAAGAAAGATGTGATCATGCGCGATTACGGCGTTAAATCTGAGCGCATTCACACGGTAAACCAATTGCTCAAAGCCTACGCCTTATTTGAAAAAGATACGGAGTACGTGATCATGGACAACAAAGTGAAAATTGTCGATGAACAAACGGGTCGTATCATGGAGGGACGTCGTTATTCTGACGGTCTTCATCAGGCTATTGAAGCAAAAGAAAATGTAAAAATTGAGGCTGCAACGCAGACCTATGCGACGATCACGCTGCAGAACTATTTCCGCATGTACCACAAGCTTGCAGGGATGACGGGTACGGCAGAAACGGAAGCCGGCGAGTTCTGGGAAATCTATGAATTGGAAGTAGTGGTGATCCCCACCAACCGACCTATTGCGCGCGATGACCGTGATGATTTTGTGTACAAAACCAACCGCGAGAAATACAATGCAGTGATTGACGAGATTGCAACGCTGCGCGATGCAGGACGCCCCATATTGGTCGGTACCACGTCGGTGGAAATTTCCGAACTCTTGAGTCGTGCATTGAAAATTCGCAAAGTACCCCATCAGGTCTTGAACGCGAAGATGCACCAGAAAGAAGCCGAGGTTGTGGCCGAAGCAGGAAAGCCTGGTATGGTCACTATTGCAACGAACATGGCAGGTCGTGGTACAGATATTAAGCTCAGTGATGAAGCAAAGGCAGCAGGCGGTTTAGCCATTATCGGCACGGAACGTCACGATAGCCGTCGTGTAGACCGTCAGTTGCGCGGACGTGCCGGTCGTCAGGGTGATGTAGGTTCTTCGCAATTCTTTGTATCGCTTGAAGATAAACTCATGCGCTTGTTTAATTCTGAGCGTATTGCCGGTCTTATGGACCGTCTAGGCCTTGAGGAAGGAGAAGTGATCCAACACAGTATGGTCAGTAAATCCATCGAGCGCGCTCAAAAGAAAGTCGAAGAGAACAACTTCGGTACACGTAAGCGCTTACTAGAATACGATGATGTAATGAACAGTCAGCGTACTGTGATTTACAAACGTCGTGCGAATGCGTTGAGCGGACAGCGTATCAAGGTGGACATCGCCAACATGATCTACGATACGTTGGCAGATCTAGTAGAAGGGTATCAGCCTGCGAAAGATTTTGAAGGATTTAAATTGGACTTCTTTAGAACTTTTGCTTTTGAACCTTCACTAGATGGTGAGACTTTCAGCACACGAGGGATCGATGATTTGGCCAACGATTTATTCACCCAAGCCAGCACCTTCTATCGTGAGAAGGGAAATCGTATCGCTGCTGCGGCGTTACCGGTCTTTAAGCAGGTGGTAGAAGATCCTAAGAATAACTTCGATAAAATTCTAGTTCCTATTACAGACGGGAACAAAGCGTTGCAAGTAACCTCTGTTCTTGAAGAAGTGATGAAAACCAACGGTCAGTCGCTTATTTCAGACATTGAAAAAGGCATCTCTATTGCTATTATTGATGACCAATGGAAGGACCATTTGCGTGCTATGGATGATCTACGTCAAAGCGTACAAGGGGCGGTATACGAGCAGAAAGATCCGTTGTTGATTTACAAATTTGAATCTTTTGAATTGTTTAAGTCGCTGGTATCTCGGGTGAATCAGGAAATCGTAAGCTTCTTGTTCCGAGGCGATTTACCTGCTAATGATCCAAGCAGTGTGCGCCAGGCGCCGGCTTCACCGCCCAAACAACCGAAACTTCAAGAGAGTCATCCAGGAGCGGATGCCCCTTCAGCACCTGCAGGCAGAGCGCCGCAACAGCCGCGACCAAAGCCAGCACCAGTAGTCAATACGGGTAAAACGTACGGACGCAACGATGCAGTTACCATTGTGAATATGCAATCCGGTGAAGAGCGCAATGTGAAGTATAAAAAAGCCGAACCGCTGCTACAACAGGGCTGGGTTATAAAAGAATAATCGGATGTTCTGGACCGCATTGACGCGTATTCTCCTCCGCAATAGATTGGCATGGTTAGTCACTGTGGCCCTGGCTACAGCATTTATGGCGTATCAAGGCACTTCTGTGGAGATGACCTATGAATTCGCAAAGTTGATGCCGGAAACGGATTCAGTTTCTATTGAATACGACCAATTGGTAGAGGAGTTCGGACAAGTGTCGAATACCGTGGTGATTGCCATGGAAGATGCGGATTTCTTTGAGCGCGAGCACCTCGAGCAATGGCTCGAATTAATGGCGGATCTAAAGGCGGTAGATGGCGTTGAACACGTTCAGAGTTTGACAGAAGCCTACGGTTTATATGTCGATAGTGCTACGGAAAAATTGGCTCCAGATACGCTGTTTCAATTCTTACCTGAAAACGGGGAAGAAGAAATTGCCCTGGAAGCTCGGGTTAAAAGTTGGCCGTTTTACAAGGGAATTCTGTACCAAGGGGACACGTACATGGCCATTTTACGCATTGACGAGGCGCGTTTGTACACTAAGGAGATCGTTCCAATCATTGAAAATGCGAAAGCCATTATTTTGGCTTGGGAGGCATCTGCAGGAAGGGACCTTCATATGTCTGGTCTACCGTGGATCCGCATTGCAAATTCCAATGCTTTAGAAAAGGAGATTTACCGTACAGTAGGGCTCACATTACTGGTAACAGTCATCATTTTCTACCTCTTTTTGAAGAGTTTCCGTGCAACAGCCATTTCTATAATGATTGTGGCATTAGGGGCTATTTGGGCTTACGGAATCATGGGACTCTTCGGCTACGGCTTGACGCTACTTTCTTCTTTGATTGCACCGTTGATTATCGTTATTGGCGTTCCAAATTGTATTTACCTCATCAATAAATACCATCAGGAATACAAAAAGCACGGACAACAGATTAAGGCCATCCAACGCGTGGTGAGCAAGGTGGGGTACATCGCTTTAATCACAAATACGACTACGGCATTAGGGTTTGCGGCATTCATTCTTACCAGCAGTGAAAATTTAGTCCAATTTGGCGTCGTCAGTTCCTTGAGCATCCTCACCGTGTTTGTACTGTCTATCGTTCTTGTTCCCATCATCTATAGTTATGTGAGTCCGCCGAAAGAACGCCATCTGAATCATTTTGATGTGGCTTGGCTCATTTCGTTTTTGGACTTTCTCGATGATGCCGTTGAAAACAAGCGCAATTGGGTCTATGGCATTACCGGTGTTGCAGTCATCGCAGCCATTTATGGGGTGACCCTCATTCAAACTGCCGGTAACCTCACCGCCGATTTTAACAAGAACAAACAGATTTATAAGGATGTCAAATACTTCGAACACGCCGTAGGGGGTGTCGTACCGTTAGACATTATCATAGATACCAAACGCGAAGGCGGAGTAGAACGACTCAGTACGCTTCGTCGCATCGAACAGTTGCAAGACAGTTTAAATGCCATGCCAGAGTTGAGTCGATCCGGAAGTATAGTTGACTTTGTGAAATTTGCCAAGCAGGGTGTCATGTTTGGTAATCCCGATTTGTACGAACTGCCATCGCGTTCGGAGCAGCAGTGGTTGCTCACCTATTTACCGCGCGGCATGAAGGACGAATCAGGATTGGCAAATTCTATGGTGACCCCCGACGGACGTAAAGCACGCATTACCGTTCAAATGGCCGATCTGACCACTCCTGAGATGCGTGTATTGACCGATAAGGTCAAGCGACTCGTCGGAACACTGTTCCCAGGAGAAAATTTTGACGTCAGTATCACCGGCGCCTCAATCAAATTCATTCGTTCCACGAGCTACCTCATCAATAACCTGATTCTTTCATTACTGCTCGCGGTTATTGCGATTTCTATCATCATGGCGCTTTTATTCATGAGCGCACGCATGGTATTGATTTCCCTCATTCCCAATCTTATCCCCATGCTCATTACGGCAGGGATTATGGGGTATGCCGGAATTCCTTTGAAGCCTTCAACCATACTTGTATTTAGTATTGCCTTTGGTATTTCTGTGGACGACAGTTTGCACTTTCTTGCGAAATACAGACAGGAGTTGAAAGCAAACGGTTGGAACATCAAATGGGCGGTAAAGAGCTCCATTCTTGAGACGGGCCTCAGCATGTTCTATACCTCTGTGGTCTTGTTCTGCGGTTTTTCTGTTTTTATGACCTCAAGTTTTGCGGGCAATCAAAGTTTAGGGTTATTGACGGCCATTACGCTGTTTGTCGCCATGTTGAGTAACTTATTAGTCCTTCCATCGTTTTTAATGTCCATGGAAAAATGGGTGACGAAGAAAGATTTGAGCGAAAACATTCTCGATATTTATGATGCTGAGGTAGGAACCGAGGACGAAGAATAAGCACTATGAAAGGAATACTACTCGCCGGAGGCTCCGGTACACGACTCCATCCACTGACCCTTGCGGTGAGCAAACAGTTGATGCCGGTCTACGATAAGCCTATGATTTATTACCCGCTCAGTACGTTGATGCAGGCGGGCATTCGCGAGATTCTGATCATTACTACGCCGCACGATGCGCCGTTGTTTAAGAAGCTTTTGGGTGACGGATCCAGTTTAGGCTGCGTGTTTGAATATACGGTTCAAGAGCACCCCGAAGGTCTTGCCCAAGCATTCATCCTGGGTGAAAAGTTTATCGGAGACGATAGCGTTGCGCTAATTCTAGGCGATAACATTTTTTACGGATCTTCCATGGCGCAGGTCTTACAGCAAAGTAAAGATCCTTCTGGAGGTATGGTATTCGCTTACCGCGTGAGCGATCCTGAGCGTTACGGTGTGGTGGAATTTGATGGGAATATGAAAGCCCTTTCCATTGAAGAAAAACCGGAGCATCCGAAAAGTGATTATGCCGTACCTGGTTTGTATTTCTACGACAACAGAGTGGTAGAGATTGCTAAGAATTTGAAGCCAAGCCCGCGCGGCGAATTGGAAATTACAGATGTGAACAAGCGTTACCTGGAATGGGGTGAACTGGAAGTGGGAGTGCTAGACCGCGGAACGGCGTGGTTAGATACCGGTACTTTTGCCAGTCTTCAACAGGCTGGACAATTTGTGGAAGTGATCGAAGAGCGCCAGGGTTTGAAGGTAGGATGTATAGAAGAAATCGCCTACGAGCAAGGGTTTATTGATGCGGCGCAGCTTGAACAATTGGCACAACCCCTCGTTAAAAGTGGGTACGGAAAGTACTTACTGAAATTGCTCAAATAACATGAAACACCTTACCGCCTTACAAGACCTTTTTCAAGCCGAAGTAGACCAATTAAACTTAGGCACATCGCCATCAAAGTTGTACGACCCCATGCATTACATCATGCAGCTGGGTGGTAAGCGTCTGCGACCCATTTTAAGTTTAATGGGTGCCGGTATCTACGGCGACCCATCGAAAGCCATGCCGCAAGCCATGGCGATAGAACTCTTCCATAATTTCTCGCTCATTCATGATGATATTATGGATGCGGCGCCTTTGCGCCGCGGCAAAATCACCGTTCATAAAAAATGGGACGATAATGTAGGCATACTCTCTGGTGATGGCATGTTGGTCAAAGCCTATCAATACCTCGCGCAATGCGATGCTGCCATCCTTCCTGAGGTGCTTGGTACTTTTTCTCAGACGGCGCTTGAAGTTTGTGAAGGACAGCAAATGGACATGGACTTTGAATCTATGGATGAAGTGGCTGCGGCAACCTACATCCAGATGATCCAATTCAAAACTTCCGTCTTGCTCGGTTGTGCAATGAAGGTGGGCGCCCTAGTCGGTGGCGGGTCGAAAGAAGATGCAGATGCCTTGTACCAGTTCGCCCTCTTATTAGGGACTTCGTTCCAAATCAAAGACGATTACCTCGATGTCTATGGCGATCCTGAGAAGTTTGGAAAGCAGGTGGGCGGAGATATTCTTAGCAATAAGAAAACCTTACTATGGATTGAAGCGCAGCGTCGTGCAGCGGTTCAAAATATTGACTTCGGCGCGTATGCAGCGATGGAGCCTAGCGAAGAAAAGGTACACAGTTTTCAGGAATTGTATAAAATTTTGGGAGTGGATGCCTATGCGAAAGCACAAATTGATCACTACTACCAATTAAGTCTGGAGGCATTGGATTCAGTAGAAGTTCCAGCCGAAAAATTGGCTCCTTTAAAGGAGTTTGCGGCGTGGCTTTATTCTCGTGAGTCTTAATTAACGAACACCTTTCCCAACCCACTATTTCGGGTTATTTTTGCCGTCTAATCACACCCATCATGAATGTATTGGTATTAGGCTCAGGCGGCCGCGAACACGCATTATCCCATAAAATCGTTCAAAGCACGAAGTGCGAAAAGCTGTTTATTGCCCCGGGCAATGGCGGTACGGCCGCCCTCGGAGAGAATGTCTCGCTGGACATTGAAAGTGCTGCTGAGGTGGCCGCTTTTGTGAAGGCTCATGCTGTAGATATCGTGGTTATTGGTCCGGAGGCACCACTCGTTGCCGGTGTGCACGACGGTTTGAAATCGTTCCCAGAGCTTGAAAATCTTGTGGTTGTAGGACCGCGTCAGGCTGCTGCTGAGCTCGAGGGCTCAAAAGACTTCGCGAAAGAATTCATGATGCGTCACAACATCCCAACGGCAGCTTACCAAACATTCACGAAAGACACGCTCGCTGAAGGGCAGGCGTTTCTCGAGACACTCGATGCACCCTACGTGTTGAAAGCGGACGGCCTTGCGGCAGGAAAGGGCGTGCTTATTATTGAAGATATTGATGAAGCGAAGGAAGAGTTAAAGAACATGCTCGTGGATGCCAAATTTGGCGATGCTTCCTCACGGGTGGTTATTGAAGAATTCCTGGCGGGTATAGAATTCAGCATTTTTGCCTTAACCGATGGAAAAGGCGGATATGCCTTGTTGCCAGAAGCGAAAGATTACAAGCGCATCGGCGAAGGCGATACGGGATTAAATACGGGTGGAATGGGTGCTGTAAGTCCTGTGCCGTTTTTCGATGAAGCGTTGCGCGAGCGTACGGTTCGTGAAATCATCGAGCCAACTATTCAGGGTTTAGTGAAAGATAATTTACCCTACCAGGGCTTTGTATTCTTTGGTTTGATCAATACGACGAAAGGTCCTAAAGTGATTGAATACAATGTGCGCATGGGTGATCCGGAGACCGAAGTCGTCATTCCTAGATTAGAAACCGACATCATTGATCTCTTTGTTGCCATGCACGAGGGGACGCTGAATGAAATCAGCGTCGCGGTGAATCCGCAAACGGCTGCTACGGTTATGGCCGTAAGTGGAGGTTACCCTGGTTCCTACGAAAAGGGAAAGGCTATTCATGGTTTACGTGACTTTGAAGGTACAACGGTCTATCACGCTGGTACTAAATCTGGTGAAGAGATCACGACTTCAGGCGGTCGCGTAATGGCTTTCACAAGCTTTGGTGCAGATAAGGACGAGGCATTAGCGAAAAGTTATGCTGCCCTTAAAGAAGTATCTTATGAAGGCATGAATTACCGTACCGACATAGGTTTCGACCTCTAAGAAGAACTACATCTGCATGCGCGCCGCAGGCCGCGAAAGCAGTGCATATAAAAAAGCCCCGGCGTTGGCCGGGGCTTTTTTTAATTCGTTTCTTAGTGATTAAGCTTCGCCGTTGGCTTTATGCTTTCTCATTTGGATGATCCAGTACACTAATCCACCCGCAATGACTAACATGAACAGACGGTTTACGTAATCTCCTGCCAAAGGCAAGATTTTAAAAGTTGCTTGGAACAAATCACCTAAGCCTTCAAAGAAATTTCTTAACATAGCGCGAGCGTTTAAAGGCGCTAAAATAAAACAAAAAGCTGATGCTTCTTAGCTATTTCCGAAAGATTGATGCCTATTCGGGCATTCGAATGTTTGCACTGGCCATTGCGGCGCTAGCGTTGACGGGAATAGATGCCTCGTTGCAGTGGGAACGCCTGCTTTTGGCAACCGTTTTGGGTGCAGCTTGGTTGTTTTTGTCCTGGACTGTGATGCGCGATCGCTGGGTGGTGCGCGGCACACTTTTTCGGTATTTAATCTTCCTAGTACTCGCAGTGTACTGGAGTGGGGAGCTCTATTTAACTGACCTGTTGTTTTTTACGTTGTTCTTTGAATTGAATTGGCACCTTATTGAGCTTCATCGACGCAAGCCCAATACCTTATATGTTCTGCACAGTGGCACGCTCACTGCGATTGCAGGGCTTTGGTCTCCCGATGAAGTGTTCAGCGTTATTGCCCCCGCTGTGGTTCTGACCTGGTTGGTTTCGGGCGGCATTAAATTTAAAACACTGCTCCAATGGGTGCTGGCCTTTGCTGTTCCCGCTGCGTTGGTGAACGGAATCGGCAAAGTGGTTTGGACGCTCACCCTATTCTCCGGTGCGAACATCCCCATTTCGTGGTGGATCCTTCCGTTACTTTTAGCGGTGTTCGCCCTATTTGAATGGCTGCAATCGTATAGAAAAGCGAATCAAACCAATAAATCGCGTGCCACGGTGGCTGGATTTTGGCTTGTGCTGGGTGCAGCAGCAGCGGTTTTTGGATCAGTTGTTGGCGGGGTTTTATTCTTCTTGGGTTTGAGTTACCACCTGACCAATGGATTACGCTATTTAAAGAATGAACGATTGGCCAATCTAATCGTGGCTGCACTCGTTATCTTTATCCTGTGCTCGTATTTTAATTTGATACCCTGGTAATGCCAAAGGTTGCCTCCATTTTAGTGGTCCGATTATCCGCCATCGGCGATCTCATCCTCGTGGCGCCTATCACTGCCCAGCTGGCAAGCGAAGGACATCGCGTCACGCTCCTTTGTAAGGATGCTTATCGCTCAGTGGCCACCTGTCTTCCAGGGGTACACGAGGTACTTTCCTGGGAGAAAGACCGTGCTGGAATCAAGGCCGGTGCCCCAGCGTTCGAGCAGGTCATCGACCTTCAAGGGACGTCAAAATCCAGGCGCTGGTGTAGCCAGCTCAATCGCACCGTATTCACGTATAAAAAGCCGTATTTACGTCGTGCGCTGCTGCTTCTTACCAAGCAAAAGTCCTTGGCACTCTCTCCAGTGGTTCACCGGTATGCTGCAGCTGCGGCGCCGTTTTTCAGCGGTGGATTCAGACCGGATTCCGTGGATTACCGACTGCGAATTCCAGAGGTGCATCTAGAATTGCCGCAGCAACCATACATCGCGCTGGTATTAGGTGGATCTTACGCGGGTAAACGATTAGATTTTCAAGCTTGGCGTCAGATCATGGACGGCTTATCTGCATTTCAAATGCCGCTGGCTTTGATCGGTGGTCCAGAAGAGGCGGGGATGGGTGAAAGCCTTGAACAGCCTTTAGGTAGTGGTGCCAAAAATTACTGCGGAACTACAACGGTTATTGAAGGATTCAAAGTAATAAAACACGCAGCCTTGGTAATTAGTGGAGATACCGGATTTATGCATGCGGCCGCTAATTTCAACCGACCACTAATCAGTTTGTGGGGTGCCACGCATCCCGCCTTGGGATTTGCACCATGGCCCATTTACGATAGGCAACGCGTTGTGATTACCACGAGCGCACTGAGCCCAGCAAGCAAACACGGTAAGGTGCCTTGGTGGATGCCCAATCCGATGCGAAAATTACCTTTGGAAGAAGTTATTTCGGCTGTTGCGTCGATTCTTCAGGATAAAACAACGCCTTAAGTTCAGTGGCGTCGTTCGGCTCCATTTTTCCTGCGATAATTAAAGCCAATTGGCGTCTGCGCAAAGCCGCCGCATAACGCTCCTTCTCCAACTCCGTTTCAGGATGAATGGCCGGTACGTTGATGGGGCTACCTATCTGGTCTACAGCTACAAAAGTGAAAATTCCTTCGTTCGCCTTAATTCGGCTGCCGTTTGGGTGTTGTTCCTCTAAATAAACATCTGCAATGACTTCCATAGAAGAAGAAAAGGCCCTCGAAACCTTCGCTTCAATGGTAACGATGGCCCCGTGGGGTATAGGGTTTTTAAAGGCAACATTATTTATTGTCGATGTGACGACCTGGCGTTTACAATGACGGTGCGCAGCGATTGCGCAGCAGCGGTCCATCCAGCTCAATAATTGGCCCCCGAAAAGGTTGTTCAGCGTGTTTGTATCGTTGGGCAATACAATCTGAGTCATGACCGCAAGGCTGTCCTTCGGCGTTCTTAAATCTTCCATAATGTGCGTTGTTGCTGGTGCAAAGGTACGCCCTTAGATCAGTAGGCGTATATCCAAGCGTATGAATTCACCTCCGCTTTTATAGCTGCAAGAGCCGATTTTGCTTGCTCGCGCGATTCAAAACCGCCCAATCCTACTTTCATCAAAGAGCCCGGTAAGACCTTCACTTCATGACCATCGGCCTGCAATTCTTCTGCTAAAGTCAATGCGTTTTCTTCCATTTTAAAAGACCCAACGACAATATAGTAGCGCTTGCTTTCCGTTTTTACAGGACTTAAGGAAATGGTATTCTTCTCCTCATTTGTCGTTTTTACAACCGCTGCATCTGCTGCAATGGTTTCGTCTTCTGTAGGTAAAACAGTTTCGTTGTTTCGGGCTTTGAAGTTATCTAGTGCTTCTTGCGCTAGAGGCGTTGACGTAAACCAGCCTGCCATGGTTTGGGGCGTGAAGTCACTTTGATAAATGCCTAGACTGATTAATGCCGTAATGGCTGCAGCTACTGCAGCTTTGCGCCAAGAGGCTATGCCGTTTTCACGCTGCTCCGTTACCATTTTCAGGCTCGCCACTACTTTACTTTCTAAAGCACTGGGTTCGCTGATGCGGTGCATCATCACAGCGGTGAAGCCGAAGCTGTTTGCATCAAACTGGTTTTCGCGTTCCGCCTGAAACATTCCGTTCTTGCGGAAGGAGCCCAAACCGGAAAGCATCAAAACACTGCCAGAATCTAAGGTCGTTTGCCATTGGTTGACCTTTCTACGGATCCAACTTTCGGCAACTTCCATCGATCCTCCTAGAGTACGCATGACGGTAGGTAGAAGGGTGTTGTCATTTGATGTGCGTGCAGGGTTGAATGCAACATACTTACCTCGTGGGAAAGCCGTGTTGGTAACAGCGTCCCAACGGGCTTCTTTTTCCACCAAATAGAACGCACCCCAACCTGGGATTTGAACGCGGTTTTTGGCGTTTAGGGTTTGTATGATTAGCTGTTCAATCTGCATCTCTACAAATATGCGAAAGTTGTGGATAACTCTATTTTATTACCTCGCACGCAGGCTGTAGTTTTTATACACAAACTGTTAATAACTGAGTATGAATACCTTGCTATCACTACATTTCTTTAAAAACTGGCCCAATCGTATTAAAAAGGAGCTGGTATTTGAACACGGAACCACTGAGAAGGACCTTGAAGGGTTTCTAAAACGTCAGATTTCTCTTGACGAGTCGTTACAACGCGACTGGGAATTGGCCCAAGAGAAAGCGCATTTGGAGATAGGACATGCCGCGCGCGAGGGATACTCTATAGTTCCCATTTCCTCCGACCTTTATCCGGATGGCCTTAAAGGCGTGGCCGATCCTCCGATGGTGTTGTTTGGACGGGGCACATGGCCTGCTGTTAAATCACCTTTAGCGGTTGTGGGAACGCGCAAGCCCACGGGTTACGGGCGGGATTTCTGCCGACGTCTCGCTGTGGAGTTGAGCGCGTATCCCATTAATATCGTGAGTGGGCTTGCGCTCGGAATTGATGCTGCCATACACCGGGAAGCGATCGATATGGGCGCAACCACCACGGCTTTTTTGGCGGGCGGCTTACACGCCATAGGACCGAAACAGCACACGGCTTTGGCGCAGGCGTTGGTGGATGAAGGGGGCGGCTATTGGACCGAGCAGCCCTTCGGTCAAATGCCCTTAAAACAACTCTTTCCCGTTCGTAACCGATTGATAGCCGGCGCTTCCATAGCTACTTTCGTTATTGAAGCAGCACGTAAAAGTGGCGCGCTTATCACGGCGCAGCAAGCTTTCGATTATGGTCGGGATGTCTATGCCTTGCCCGGCGCGTTGTTTCAGCCGATGAGTGCAGGCCCAAACGCGCTCATAGAGCAGTGCTGCGCCCAAGCAGTAACTGGCGTAGCGGGCTTTGGAGCTCGGTTTAATGTAAGTTGGGCTAAAAATGACGTTCCTGCGCCGGTCATCGAAGATATTGCGCAGCGAATGCTTCGTCAGTTTACTCCCGGTAGAAAACTCTCTTCATTGCAGTTGCGCATGGCGTTGAATTGCAGTAACTCTATTATTTTCAGTGAGTTAGACTGGATGATTGGACAAGGGGTGCTGGAGAAAATTGGTCCAGATAAGTATGCTCGTAAAACTGTGTAACACATGTACATCGACGCGCAGTTTTGTAATACATTTGTCTCTACAACCTATCAATATAAACAGACATATGTCGAGCCAGTACCAAGCTCTAATCGACGCTTTCATTGCAAAGGTCGAGGCAGCAAATCCAAATGAGCCTGAATTTATGCAGGCCGTTCAGGAAGTAGCAGAATCTGTTATTCCTTTCATTGAAGAAAATCCTAAGTACAAGGGCAAAAGTTTGCTCGAACGTATCGTGGAGCCCGAACGTACCATTATGTTCCGTGTGCCATGGACCGACGATCAAGGCAATGTCCATGTCAATAAAGGCTACCGCGTTGAGTTCAATAGTGCGATCGGTCCATACAAAGGCGGATTGCGTTTTCACCCTACGGTGAACCTCAGTGTGCTCAAGTTTTTAGGATTCGAACAAATATTTAAGAATTCACTGACTACCCTGCCTTTAGGTGGTGGTAAGGGTGGATCGAACTTTGATCCCAAAGGAAAGTCCGATGCCGAAGTGATGCGTTTTTGTCAAAGTTTTATGACAGAATTGTCGCGTCATATTGGAGCAAATACGGATGTTCCTGCTGGAGATATCGGGGTGGGTGCGCGTGAAATTGGCTACATGTTTGGTCAGTACAAGCGCTTGCGCAACGAATTTACGGGCGTATTAACCGGTAAAGGTCTCGGTTGGGGTGGATCGTTGATCCGTCCAGAAGCTACGGGTTACGGCACCGTATATTTTACGCAAGAAATGCTCGCAACGAAGGGTGAAACGTTTAGCGGCAAGCGCGTAGTGATATCGGGTTCGGGTAACGTGGCGCAGTATGCAGCAGAGAAATGTATGGAGCTGGGAGCAAAGGTCATTACTATGAGCGATTCTTCAGGATACATTCATGCGGCCGACGGTTTGACTTCGGACCAATTGGCTTTTGTCATGGACCTTAAAAACGTACGTCGTGGACGCATTAGCGAAGCAGCTACGGCTTTTGATAACATTACTTTTCACGAGGGCACGCCTTGGAATGTTGCATGTAATGTAGCGTTGCCTTGTGCTACTCAGAATGAATTGAAAGGCGACGACGCACAACAACTCATCAACAACGGACTCCTTGCTTTAGGAGAAGGGGCAAACATGCCTTGTACACCAGAAGCTGTTGAAGTGTTCCAAAAAAATGGTGTTATGTTCTCGCCAGGGAAGGCTTCAAACGCCGGTGGTGTTGCAACATCTGGTTTAGAGATGAGCCAGAACAGTTTGCGCATGAACTGGACCCGTGAAGAAGTGGACGGTCATTTGCATAGAATTATGACGGACATCCATTCTTCTTGTGTGAAATATGGAACGCAGAAAGACGGATCGGTAGATTACGTTACTGGCGCAAACATCGCGGGATTCGTGAAGGTGGCGGATGCCATGCTCGATCAGGGTGTTGTGTAAGTCAAAGCAATAAACGTGTAAAGAAAAAAAAGGGCGCCCATCGGGCGCCCTTTTTTTATGCCGCGCCGCCGCGCGTGATCGATTGCCACCATTCAAGCACGGCTGCAACGCAGCCGTCTTTATCCGACATGTGGCCCATGTGACCGTACGGCGATTCGTACCGAAAAGTGACCCCAGGAGCCTTCCACCATTGTTGAACTTGGTCAAAGGGGATGACGGTATCCTGCCTACCTGCGAAAACGGCTATTCCTCGTTCTTTCAAATGTGCGGGCGGTTGGTACAGTATTAGACTACGGTCCTCGCGCTGTTTCATACCATAAATGGCCGCAATAATCCCTTGCGTTTTCATTTCTAGTGTCCGTGCGATCAACGCATCAATATCCGATTTAATGACTTCACGTGTTTTTGCGTCAAAAAGCTGTGGGATGGATGCGCGTATGAAGGTGTTTTTATTTTGTTTCACTATTTCCACGGCACGCACTCGCATGAGTTTCCGTTCTTCTGAATCCGGTTCCGGAGTTGAGAAAAACAGTCCTAATCCAACCAATTGTACTGGATAATGCACGGCGAATTCGAGTCCAACATAGCCGCCCATGCTGTGGCCTAAAAGCAGGAACGGTGGTAGATTAAGGTGCATTGCAACAGCATAAACGGCATCGGCCATGAACGCCATGGAGTGTTCGTATCCGAAAGAGGATGTTGCTCCGTGTCCGGGTAGGTCAATGGACAGTACACTCCCAAAAGCAGTCCACTGCGGTAATAATTCTTTCCACATGTGCAGGTCCTCGAGAAAACCGTGGACCAGTACGAGCGGGGGAGCTGTGGATTCGCTAGAATGAAATTCGTAGTGGAGCGAAGCGCCGTGGTATTCTAAAAACGGCATCAGCCTGCCATAAATGCCTCGATTTCTTCCACGGTTTTCGGGATTTCACGAGTCAAATTTTCATGTCCGTCTTTGGTAATGACGATGTCGTCCTCAATACGAATACCTAAGCCTTCTTCGGGGATGTAAATGCCCGGCTCTACCGTGAATACCATGCCTTCTTCCACGGGGATGGTCCACAACCCATAGTCGTGTACGTCCAATCCTAAGTAATGACTGGTTCCATGCATAAAGTACTTCTTATATGCCGGCCATGCGGGATCTTCATTGGCAACATCTTCTGCTGAGATCAATCCCAAATCAAGAAGTTCTTTCGTCATTAATGCGCCAACTTCTTTATGGAAAACGTCAAGCATGGTGCCGGGGCGTAGTAAGGCTATTGCACCTTCGTGAACCCTAAGCACTGCATTATATACTTCTTTCTGGCGTGCTGTGAATTTTCCATTAACAGGGAAACAGCGCGTGACATCACAGGTGTAGTTGCCGTATTCAGCACCCACGTCGAACAAAACTAGATCACCGTCATTACATTGCGCATTGTTTTCGATGTAATGCAAGACATTGGCGTTATTCCCTGTGGCAATGATGGGTGTATATGCAAAACCTCGGCTTCTATTGGTAAGGAATTCGTGCATGAATTCAGCTTCCAGTTCGTATTCCCAAACCCCGGGCTTTAAAAATTTCAGCACACGCTTGTACCCCTTCGTTGTAACCTCGGCGGCAATGCGCATGACTTCCAGTTCATGCGCACTTTTCGTCCCGCGAATACGGTGCAATATGGGCTGGCTGCGCTCATATTCGTGCCCTGGATAGTGTTCTTTCAACCACTTATTCATTCGATCGTGACGCATCTCCGTTTCCACGTGAGCGCGGAGGTGCTCGTTACCATTGATGTAGATGCGTTCCGCGTTCACCGCCATTTCGTTAAACACGCGTTCAAATTCCGACAACCAGAACACCGTTTGAATCCCGCTAATCTCAAAGGCTTCCTCTTTGCTGTATTTGGCTCCCTCCCAGACCGCAATGTGGTCATTGGTTTCTTTTAGAAACAGCACTTCACGAAGCTGTTCTTTATGTGCATTAGGGAATAAAACCAGTATACTTTCTTCTTGATCGGCACCGCTTAAATATAAAATATCACTGTGTTGTTTGAACGGTAAATGTGCATCCGCAGAGGTTGGGTACATATCGTTCGAAGTAAATATGGCTAAGGCATTAGGCTTTAAATGCGCTGTAAATTTTTTGCGGTTTTCAATAAAAATGGAGCTGTTGAGTTTGTGGTAACGCATGATAGGTATGGACTATATTAATTTAGAATAGTTCTATGAGTGATTTGTATCACAATCTTAGATAAACCAAAGTCTGTGATGTAAATTTGTTGAGTCAAAATTAGGCTATTAAACTTTAAATTGCTCATGGCAACAACTTCTAAAGGGCTTTTTGGCTCTTCTTTAGCACGAAAGTACTGGATGGCAGTATCCGGACTTTTTCTTTGCACCTTCCTCGTAGGCCACTTGTTAGGGAATCTTCAGCTTTTTGTATCTGGCGAAGAAGGCAAGTTAGCTTTCAACGAATACGGTCACTTTATGACTACTTTTCCAGTAGTCAAGATTCTTTCATACATTACTTATGGTGCTATTTTCTTGCACACTGTTGATGGGATTATGCTTGCGCTTCAGAATCGCGCTGCACGCCCAGTGGGTTATGTAAAAGAAAAGCAATCGGCAAACGCCTCGTGGGCATCGCGCAAGATGGCCCTTCTAGGTACACTTACATTGTTCTTCATCGTTGTACATATGAAAAGCTTTTGGTACGAAATGCACTATGGCGCGTTAGGACTAGATGCCAATGGAAACAAGGACCTTTGGACTTTGACGGTCACTGCTTTTGAGCAGTGGTGGTATGCAGCATTTTATGTGGTAGCCATTACCGGTTTAGCATTCCACTTGAGTCATGGCGCTCAGAGTGCCTTTCAGACTTTGGGAATCAATCATCCAAGATATACCCCCATCATTAAAAACACCATGACGGCATTCGCTTGGTTGATCCCTGCAGGTTTTGTTGCAGTGGCAGTATTCCTGTTTGTCGTTCAACCGGGTCAAAACTTATAATTCGCTTCGTATGGCATTAGATTCTAAAGTTCCAGCAGGCCCATTAGCCGATAAGTGGACAACGCATAAGGGTGAAATACCATTGGTATCACCGGCGAACAAAAGATTGTTAGATATCATCGTAGTAGGAACAGGTCTTGCAGGTTCTTCAGCCGCTGCGTCACTAGCAGAGATGGGGTACAATGTGAAAGCATTCTGTTTTCAGGATTCACCCCGTCGCGCGCACTCCATTGCAGCACAGGGTGGAATTAACGCAGCGAAGAATTATCAAAACGATGGGGATTCCGTACATCGCCTGTTTTACGATACCATTAAAGGGGGTGATTACCGTTCAAGAGAAGGAAATGTTCACCGTTTGGCTGAGGTAAGTCGTAACATCATTGACCAGTGTGTGGCTCAAGGTGTTCCTTTTGCTCGTGATTATGGTGGATTACTAGATAACCGTTCGTTCGGTGGTGTTCAGGTAAGTCGTACGTTCTATGCAAAAGGTCAGACCGGTCAGCAACTATTGCTAGGCGCCTATTCTGCCCTCAACCGCCAAATTGCAAAAGGCCGCGTCAAAATGTACGCCCGTCATGAAATGCAAGAATTGGTTGTTGTGGATGGTAAGGCCCGCGGTATTATCGCGAAAAACCTAGTTACCGGTGAGTTTGAACGTCATAGTGCGCACGCTGTATTGTTGTGTACAGGTGGCTATGGAAACGTATTCTTCCTTTCTACAAACGCGATGGGTTCGAACGTTACTGCAGCATGGAAAGCGCACCGCAAAGGCGCTTACATGGCGAATCCATGTTTCACTCAGATTCACCCTACTTGTATTCCTGTAAGTGGTGAGAACCAAAGTAAATTAACGCTCATGTCGGAATCGTTACGTAACGATGGCCGTATATGGGTTCCTGCAAAGAAGGAGGATGCTGAGGCGATCCGTGCTGGTCAACTTCACCCGAACGACATTGCAGAAGAACATAGAGATTACTACCTAGAGCGTCGCTATCCGGCCTTTGGTAACCTTGTTCCTCGCGATGTTGCGTCAAGAGCGGCAAAGGAACGTTGCGATGCAGGATATGGAATTAATAAAACGGGAGAGGCAGTTTATCTGGATTTTGCCGCTGCTATTATGCGCTACGGTGCAGAAGAAGCCCACGTTAAAGGCTTGAAAAATCCTTCTGATGCCGAGGTCAAAGCTTTAGGTGAGAAGGTTGTTGAAGCGAAATACGGAAACCTCTTCCAGATGTATGAGAAGATTACGGCATCGAACCCCTACAAGGAGCCGATGATGATCTATCCAGCGGTGCATTACACCATGGGTGGTCTTTGGGTCGACTACAACTTAATGACCACTGTACCCGGTTGTTTTGCATTAGGTGAGGCAAACTTCTCCGACCATGGTGCAAACCGTCTAGGGGCATCAGCTTTGATGCAGGGTCTTGCTGATGGTTACTTCGTGGCTCCTTATACCGTGGGAGAATTCTTAAGTAGTGACATTCGTACGGGAAAAATCTCAACGGATAGCCCAGAATTTGAAGCTGCTGAACAAGCCGTTCGTGAGCGCACAGAAAAGTTCATCAATAACAACGGTACGAAGTCCGTAGATTTCTTCCACAAGCGTCTAGGTAAGATCATGTGGAATGAGGTAGGTATGGCTCGTAATGAAAAGGGATTGAAGCAAGCTATTGCTGACATACAAGCGTTACGCGAAGAATTCTATGCAGATGTTCGTGTATTGGGCGCAGCAAACGGAATGAATCCGGAGCTTGATAAAGCCGGTCGTGTAGCTGATCTTATTGAGTTGGGAGAGCTTATGGCGAAAGATGCGCTTGAGCGCAATGAGAGTTGTGGTGGTCACTTCCGTGAAGAATACCAAAGCCCAGAAGGAGAAGCGCTCCGTGATGATGAGAATTTTGCCTTTGTAAGTGCATGGGAGTTCACCGGTGTTCCGGCTGAAGCGAAATTGCACAAAGAAGAATTGACTTTCGAGAATGTTGAATTAAAGACACGTTCTTACAAATAATTGGACCTATGGATTTAACGTTAAAAATCTGGAGACAAAACGGCCCCCAAGAAAAGGGCGAGATGAAAACATACCCGATCTCCGGGGTTGAGGAAGACATGAGCTTCCTTGAAATGTTGGATTTTTTAAACGATAAGTTGATCAACGAAGGCATTGAGCCGGTTGTTTTTGATCACGATTGTCGTGAAGGGATTTGTGGAATGTGTTCACTGTTTATCAACGGTGAGGCGCACGGTCCAGGCCGTAAGGTTACAACATGTCAATTGCACATGCGCGAATTCAAAAGTGGCGACACGATCTATATCGAGCCGTTCCGGGCGAAGGCGTTCCCTATTATCAAGGATTTGATGGTAGACCGTTCAGCTTTTGACCGTATTCAACGCGCAGGTGGATACATTAGTGTGAATACTTCCGGAAACACAATTGATGCGAATGCCATTCCAGTTCCGAAAGAAAACGCGGATAAGGCATTTGATGCTGCAACTTGTATCGGTTGTGGGGCTTGTGTTGCAACGTGTAAAAACTCTTCAGCAATGTTATTCGCATCAGCGAAGATCTCCCAGTTCTCTCTTTTACCACAGGGCCAACCAGAAGCCAAAGAGCGTGTGTTGAATATGGTTCACCAAATGGATTTAGAAGGTTTTGGTAACTGTACGAACACGGGTGCATGTGAAGTTGAGTGTCCTAAAGGCATTTCGTTAGAAAACATTGCACGCATGAATCGCGATTATCTATTCGCCTCGTTGAGCAGTAACAAATAAGTTCTACGTCCGCTCTAATAGCGTACGATCAGAATAAAGCCCTGTCCTTAATGGACGGGGTTTTTTATTTCGGTCGTATGGGGATGTAAATATCCTCTTCCGAGGTAGGGTCGTCGTTCTTGTATTTTGAACCTAGTCGTTCAAAGTGTGGNCGNTCGTCAAGCGCCCATTCGCTATTAGGCAGCCATTGACTGTAGATGTAGCGCCATACCGTAGAGTCACTAGAAAGACCTTTGTAGTGGAAAACGGCATAGGTACCGACAGGAATTTCTAAGTGCTCAAAACCCTTATTTGGCGCTGCTACTTCCACACCTCCCCAATAGGTAAAGGCTGGATTCGCTTCTGGTCCAAACCGGGGAATGCTATCGAAGTACCTCAAAGAAATGAGATCCTGATTCGTTCTATTACCAATTTGACTTAAACGCGGCATAACACGGGGCCACAAGGTCCATGGAGTGAAGGATTGAAGTGTCATGGATGCAGAAGCTCCGCAAAGCACGGCACCTTCAAAATTCAAAATAGTGGGTTCAATCATACCCTCAAGTTACGTACTAGTCGTTCAGTTTAAGAACGGCTAAGAAGGCACTTTGCGGAATCTCCACATTCCCAAGCTGGCGCATGCGTTTCTTACCTGCTTTTTGCTTTTCGAGCAGCTTGCGTTTACGTGAAATATCACCACCATAACACTTTGCAGTCACATCTTTACGCAAGGCACTCAAAGTTTCGCGGGCAATGATCTTATTACCGATTCCCGCTTGAATCGCAATCATAAACTGCTGACGCGGGATAAGTTCTTTCAACTTTAGACACATTTTCTTACCGATATCGTACGCGTTGTCTCTGTGAATCAGCGCGCTTAAAGCATCAATAGGATCGCCGTTGAGCATCACATCGACCTTTACCAAATGACTCTCTCTGTACCCGATCGGGTGGTAGTCAAAGGAAGCATACCCTTTAGAGATGGTTTTTAAACGGTCGTAGAAGTCAAAAACGATTTCAGCGAGCGGCATGTCAAAGCTGAGCTCTACACGGTCGCTGGTCAAATACGTTTGATTCGTTAAAATTCCGCGCTTACCTATACACAGATTCATCACAGGCCCTACAAAGTCTGCGCTCGTAATGATTTGTGCACGTATAAACGGCTCCTCCATGCGCTCCATTTGGGTAGGGTCAGGAAAATCAGTAGGGTTTTGCACCCATACCGTACGCTCAGGGTCGCTCTTTAAGTACGACTTGTAACTTACGTTTGGAACGGTCGTGATTACCGTCATATCGAACTCACGTTCGAGTCGCTCTTGTATAATCTCCATGTGCAGCATTCCTAAGAAGCCACAACGGAACCCGAAGCCTAATGCTGCAGAAGTTTCGGCTTCAAAAGTCAAGGAAGCATCGTTCAGTTGAAGTTTTTCCAAAGAGGAACGAAGCTCTTCAAACTCCTCAGTCTCCACTGGGTAAATACCTGCGAATACCATAGGTTTTACTTCTTCGAATCCTTCAATACCCTTCTCAGCAGGACGCTCAACGGAAGTTATGGTGTCACCTACCTTTACTTCTTTCGCTTCTTTAATACCGGAAATGATATAGCCTACGTCACCGGTTTTAATCTCTTTAGTAGGGAATTGCTTGATCAAATTCACGCCAATTTCGTCCGCATCGTATTGCTTACCTGTGGACATGAATTTAACGCGTTCCCCTTTTTTAATGGAACCATTGACTACTTTGAAAATGGCTTCAATTCCACGGAATGGGTTATAGTGACTGTCAAATATGAGGGCTTGCAACGGACCATCTGGATCACCAACTGGGGCCGGTACGCGCTCGATAATAGCATCTAGAATCTCAGGAACACCCTTTCCCGTCTTCGCTGAAGCTAATAAAATATCTTCTCGTTTACAGCCGATAAGGTCGATGATCTGGTCGCCAATTTCTTCCGGGTTTGCGCTAGGCAGATCAATTTTATTCAGAATAGGAATAATCTCTAAATCGTGCTCGAGCGCGAGGTAAAGATTGGAAATGGTTTGCGCTTGAATTCCTTGCGCGGCATCTACAATAAGTAAGGCACCTTCACAGGCCGCAATTGACCTGGAAACTTCATAAGAGAAATCAACGTGTCCCGGAGTATCGATGAGGTTGATGGTATACTTTTCTCCGTTTTTGATATGATACATCTGTATCGCATGGGACTTAATGGTAATGCCACGTTCCCGCTCTAGATCCATGTTGTCTAGCAACTGGTCTTGCTTTTCGCGATCAGTTACAGATGAAGTGGCGTCTAATAGGCGGTCCGCTAACGTTGACTTACCGTGGTCAATGTGCGCGATGATACAGAAATTACGGATGTTTTTCATGGGTGCTAAAATACACTAAACGCCGCCTTCTCTAACGTACTTTGGCAGCTTTTGCCATACCAATTCATAACTGGTTTTTATGAGTTCTTGAATCAGTGTCCAATCGGCGTGATTATCGGCAATAACGGTATTCCAATGCACCTTGTTCGAATGGTACCCTGGAATAATCCAATCGTAGCGTTCGCGTAAAGCGATATTCACTTCCGGGTCATTTTTCACATTCATACGCGGCGGCTGTGCATCTAAACCGAGCGTCAGGAACATCTTTCCATGAACTTTGAACACTAGCGTGTATTCGTCGAAGGGAAGGTGTTCAGTAGCTAAAGGAAGAGAAAGCGCAAATTCGCGGATGGACTCGTGATTCATAAACTTAAAGATAGGGCAAATCGTATCTTTGGAAGATGGAGCAAAAAATTGATTTAGAACGCTGGCCTCGAAAAGAATCGTACGACTTTTTCAAGTCTTTCGCGGATCCTTTTGTGGGTATACAAGTAGATGTGGACATTACGTCTTTAGTTCTGGCCTGTAGAAAGCGGGATTGGAGCATTCACCACGCCTTGTTGTACATCACATTAAAGGTGGCGAACAGCTATAACCCCATGCGACTCAGAAGAAAGGGCGATGGAGTAGTGCTTCATGAGACGGTCGATATGGGATGTTCTGTTCTTCGAGAAGATGGGGAGACGTTCACGTTTGCCTATTACCGCTGGGAGCCGGGCGAAACTGTGGACCAATTCATCACCCGTACCGCTGAGGTAACCCGGCGCGCTGCCCAAGGCATGCCCTTGGATCCACGGCCCGACCGCACCAATCTCATTTACGGAACTACGCTTCCTTGGGTGACGTTCACTACGTTTAAACATCCCAAGAAAAATAACGACGACAGCATTCCTAGAACAGTATTTGGTCGTTTTTATGAGCGCGATGGACGTTTCCTTCTTCCATTTAATCTTGAAGTGGATCACGCGTTAATGGACGGTTTGCATTTGGCAAAGTTTTTCGAATTGGTCCAGTTAGAAGCAAAAGCGTTCTAGAGAGATTCCTTCCCGGTTTGCCCCATTTATTCAATCAGATCAGTAAAGTACGCTGCTTGATCTAAATGTTCCATCGGGTCCCAGATGCATTGCTCGAAATTTTGAATTTGGTCTTCAACTATAAGAATTCCCTCGCTTTTTAGTAGGTCTTCCATAAGGGTACTTCCTCCGAAAAAATGCTTACCCGTCAACACTCCTTTACGATTCACTACTCTGTGGGCAGGAACCGATGCATCGTTGTGAGAAGCATTCATGGCATATCCTACAACCCGCGCAGAACGCCCCGTGCCTAAAAAACGAGCAATATGTCCATACGTTGTGACGCGACCCTCAGGAATTTGACGGACTACTTTATAAACCTTATCGAAAAATTCACTGGCCATCTAGCGATTAAAGTTTTTCCAATGCGCCATTGCCGATTCCAGGCCATCTAGTTTGAAACGCAAATACGTGGTGGGTTTGCCTTGTGCAAGCCATATGCTTTCGTAATGTGTGATGACGTCAAAGAGAATGCCCTCATTGGGTTGAATTTGGTCGTGAATNTCGTGGTACGCTTCCTCTACTTCTAGACCGAGCATCTGAACGACGCCGTGCGTATATCCGTGTAAATATTCACTGTCGCATTTTAAATTCACAGTGCCGCCAGGCTTGAGAAACTGTGCGTATTTCATGAGGTATTCCGGATGCGTAAGGCGGTGCTTAGCGCGCTTGTATTTCATTTGTGGATCGGGAAAAGTGATCCAGATTTCATCTACTTCATTGGCCCCGAACACTTGTTCTATCCAGTCTATTCTCGTACGAAGGAAGGCTACGTTTTCCAGCCCATCTTCTGAAGCAGTTTTCGCACCGCGCCACAATCGAGCACCTTTTATATCGATGCCAATATGGTTTTTCTCGGGATTTCTTCGGCCCAATGCAACGGTATATTCGCCTTTTCCACAGCCCAATTCGAGTACGATTCCGTTGTCATTTTTAAAATGCGTAGCGGCCCAATTTCCTTTTAAGCCAAAACCGTGACGTACTTCTTCGGTCTTAGGCTCAACAACATTGTAGAGCGCACCAATCTCCTTAAACTTCCGTAGTTTATCTTTTCCCATGCCGCAAAAGTAGAATTAATACTCGTTAAACCCTTTTCCAGCAAAAATCTTCGGAATACATTTTTCGATTCTATTGTACTGGGTTTGTTCTTGTTTGGCCGCGCTGATGTGAAGAACAAAACTGCGCTGTCTCCCGGGTGTCAAGGCATCCCAAGCGTGTTTTAAAGCAGCATCTTGATCCAGCTTTTTGACGAGGGATTCTGGAACCTGTAGTTGCTTGTTCGGTTTGGGAATTTTCACTCCACTTTTTTCCAAAGAAATCGCCTCTTCTAAATAGGTTCTGATCCAATGTGCGGCCTTTTCAACTTCTGAGCGCGTAGTGACCTTAAGCAAACGAGCTGCATGAGAATTTTCACCTGCAGGAACCAGTAGCTTTCCATCATCGCGCAGCAGTACGCCTTTGAAAAAGGATATGCCGCAGGCGTCTTTAAATGCAAAGAGCATCGCTACATTTTTTCCTTTGAGCGTATAAGTGGGTTGCCCCCACTTCACTTCTTCATGTAATCCCGTAGCTAATAGAATTTCACGAAGTACGTGCAACGGTTCAGACCATTTTCGCGCCTTACACAGGTCTGTCGCAAAGAGATCACAGCGCCCGCAGCCATCTAAAAAATAGGTAGAGGCGTCTTTAATCATTGCTCCAATTTTTGAAGGGATGTAGACTCAGTGCGCTATTCGAATATTTTCGATCGCCACTGACTTCATTTCCCAACCAGTTGGGTTTTATAAAAGCTTCATCTTCACTGCCCAATTCTATTTCCGCTACAACCAATCCGTCGTTTGCCCCCTCGAAAACATCCACCTCCCAGACGTGTGGGCCGTTTGGAACGATGTAGCGCTTTTTCTCAATAGCCGGGTGTTCGCACAGTTGTAATAACGCGAGTGCATCGGACAATGGAATTTCATATTCAAATTCATCCCGAGTCAAGCCTTCTGTAATTCCCTTAATGGTCAGGTAGCCGGTCACCTCAGATGCACGAACGCGTACCGTGCGAAGTGAATCGTAGTTGAGGTATCCTTGACGAAACACGTGTACCTCAGCGATGTTTTCGCGCCACGCTTCATGGGCAACTAAAAACTTACGTTCAATTTCTTTAGCCATAATTAAAAGTCAACAGGTGCTTTTATCGTAATGTGTTCTTTGCTGGTGGGATGGGTAAATTCCAATTTATGCGCATGCAGGTGCAAACGCTCACCGATAATCCCGTAAAGTTCGTCGCCAACCATAGGCATGCCCAATCCTTCGGGGTGGGCGCAATGAACGCGCAGTTGATGCGTGCGACCGGTAATGGGTTTTAGTGCCAATCGGGTAGTAGAATTGAAACGTTCCAACACCGACCAGTGCGTTTCGGATGCTTTACCGGTATTGTGGCAAACCTTTTGTCGAGGGAGGTCATAGTAATCTGGTGCCAATGGAAGATTAATGATGCCGTGCTCTGCTTCGACTTTACCTACGACATCTGCGATGTAGGTTTTTTGAACCTGGCGCTTAATGAATTGGCGCTGCATACGCTTGTTTGCCTTAGGGTTCAGCGTAAACATTAATAATCCGGAAGTACTCATGTCTAATCGGTGCAGCAGAATGGCACCGGTCGCATTAGGGTACTTATTCTTAATGCGAGTGAGTGCTGAATCTTCGATTTCTACACCCGGAACGCTGAGCAATCCCGCAGGTTTGTTGACCACGACCAGATCATCATCTTCATAAACGACGGGCATGGGTTTATCTTGGCCGTAGGTGAGTAATGGGTTTTCTTCGACCTCTAGACCTTGAAGCATATGCCCTAAAATGGGACGACAGCGGGAGGCACACGAGGGGTAAAAGTACCCGTGTTGGCGAATCTCTTTATCGGGTGCACTGCCCCACCAAAACTCCCCAAGTGCAAGGGGCTGCAGCTCGTTTTTATAGGCGTATTGTAGAAGTTTTGGTGCGCAACAATCGCCGGATCCACTCGGTGGATGCCGCAGGTCAAAATCTGGAAAGCATGCACTAAGCACTTGCGATTCGCCACGTGCATTGAGGAAGGTATAATGATCAAAAATTTCACGCTGTAATGCGTTGGATTTAAGTCGACGTTCTTCTTTTAAATCGTTGATATCAGTATCGAATTGGTCCAATTTTTCGACGAGCGCTTCTTGTTCAGCCAACCACTCCTTACTACTGTGTTTAAAGGCCAATTGGCCTTGTATACTTTCCTCAGCTAAGCGCTCGCAAATGCCCTCGAAATCTTCTTCACTTACAGTCGGTCGTACAGCTTCTCGGTACTTCTGTCGGGCTTTTTTGGCTTCTTTGAGTGCTGCTCGGCCTTTACGCAAGTGCTCGTTGATTTCATCGAGGCGATTTTGAAGTGCCTTTTTCCGTGCTTTGCGCTGTGGATCGTGTTCTAAAGTTGCAATCGCACCGCTCATGGCATTGAGTTCAGCCTCTCCTTTTTTATAAAAAGATTGAGCGGCGTGAATGTCTGCTACTGGGGGGACAAAATAACCCTGCGGTTCTTCACTCAGTTTACCGGAATAAGCAGCCAGCCAACCAAGATTGCCGTCTTGGTTTTGTACTACAAGCACGCCAAACATTTTACCTTGTTCGATCAAAGACTCGTGGGCTCCCAGTCCAAAGTTGTGCACTAAAGTTCCTTTCAACAGAAACGACTGCAGTTCATTCGCGGCAGCTTCAGTGAGCAGATGTGGTTGGTAGAAGAACGGATAGGTGAACTGCTTAGGTAAGGCAATTTTACTGATGTCCGAACGGAAAGGATGGAAGATTGGAGCTATGTTCATGGTGCCTAGACTGTCCGGTAAATATAGGTACAATATGTGGCTGCCACGTCTTTGCTTTAGCGGGCGCCGTAAATATCGAATCGGTCAAAAAACTCCCAAATGAGCGTATTCATAGTGGCGCCATTTTCCTCGAAGCGGTACCAAACGTGTCCGCCGCCGAGCACTTTAATATGTTCCGCAGTAACGTTGCTATCGCCTTGTTCGTAACGAATGTGTTCAACGTCGTAACTCGTGGTGGCGCTCGTGGTACTGGTTGGGATGGCCTGCGTATTGTTTTTTACGGCCCAAAACGCGACGGCATCTGGGGCACTTATGATCTCGGAACTTCCGTTATAGGCGATCACATTGTCGTTCGTCCCGTGGATGTTTAAAGTAGCGGTTGGGTGTTGCGGCGCGCAGGTTGCTGAGGTATCTCCTAAGCAACCGGATATGGAGGCAACTGCAGCAATCTCATTATTGAGGTAACAACCTAGAGCATAGGACATCATTCCACCGTTGGAGTACCCACAAGCGTATACCCGCTCACGATCGATGAGAAACGCAGAATCTAAAAGTCTCAAGAGTTCGCTTGTAAAGCCCAGGTCGTCGGCATCGCTTTTATTATCTGGTCCAGGGAGAGCGTTGTTCCAATGGGGATCGGTACCTAAAAGACTTCCCTGGGGATAGACGAGAAGGAATTGAAAAGAGTCTGAGGTTGCCCTCATGCCCGTTGTAGCTGCATGTGCCGTGGCATAGCCGCCGTAGCCATGAAAGTTAAGAACCACGGGAAGGGCGGTGGTGCTGTCATAATTTTCAGGAACATGTATCCATGCTACACGCTCGATAGCATCGTGTTGAAAAGACAGTGCAAACATATCCGAAGACGCGGGTGGGTTTTTTCCCCCGGAAGAACGGTTGCAATTCACCATTGCGAATGCCGCAAAAGCCAAAATAAAAAGGAAACCGAGTTTTTTAACCATGGGAATTAAGTGTCAAAAATGAGCCCAAATTGAACATATTGTCCCGTTTTCGCCCCCACGGTTTGGAGGAGATATCCCAATTGGAATTGAATGTTAGGGGCGTATTTATACCCCAATCCAGTATAAAATCGATTGCGATCAAATGTGGTTTCTGAGGGTTGTAAAAACAGTTCGTTGTAGATGCCTAAATACAGTGTGCCGGTCTCAATACGTTCACTGTTGAGCGGGTGGAAAAGCATGCCGCGGTAGCGGTAGCGCGTTTTGAATTGGTCTTCAATCCATCGCTGCTCGTACCTGAACCTGTGCTCCAATTTTGTTCTTCCAAAATAATTCACGGCAATCAATTGCTGCCAAATTCGGTGTTCCTCCACCTCAGGACCTACACGAGCGGAATTATAGACATGGTTGGTAATGTTCGCGTATCCTCCAGTAACGATAAGACCATCTCGGATTTTATAATTTAATCCGGTCCGGAGTAAAAGCTGTTCAAGCTCGTCTGGGAGGAGCCCATAATTTCGATGCTGTGCTTCCGTATGAATACTCCATGTGTCGTTGATGGTGTTTGTTCCAAAGTACATGAACCAATTTCCTGGCCCCGTTTGCGCATAGCTAAGGGTACTGAAAAACAAGCAAACAGTAAACAACCGCATAGGTCAAAGAATTTTCTAGAATGTACTAAAAAGGCATTGCACCCTTTCTTACAATGTTACTTTTTTTGAAAAGCTTTCTAATGCTTTGCCTTCTTCACGGAGCTTTCCGGGCATGATCTGAGATGCTCTTTCGAGCGCATCTTTCGGGAAGATAAAGACAGCGCCGAGCATAATTTCCTCCATGGGTATCTCAAGAATTTTTCGCGCAGCCTCTTGACGGAGAACGCCACCCGATGACCAATAGTTTGGGTATTCTTCAGCGGTCGCGCCTACTAACATATTTTGGATTGCCGCGCTTGTGGCAGCGATATGCTCCATATTACGAAGGTTGCCTACAAAGGGCAGTGGCTCCATTTCTCGGTGTTCGGGTTGCGTTCCAAAAACATCGGGGAGCCATGTAGTAATGATAAGAAGTTCCGCAGCCCATAGCATATTGAGGATTTTGCCCGGTGGGGGGTCTATGGATGCTAATTGTGAAGCCAATGCATTACAAGCATTGCCATCTAGCGTATAGCAGCGAAAAGGAAGCGAACTGGTTTGTACCCCAGTTTTATAACGCTCTGCACTCTTGTAGTGGTAAGGTGCCTTTGCGGCTAGGTTTAACAAGTGCTCGCGAAGTCGTTCTTGCTCGTCTTGTGTTAGTGAAGGCGCCCAAGGGCTATCGGCAAGTACTTTTGCAGTTTGACGCGAGTGTATGGCTTCAGTGGTGTTCATTTAAGGCTGCATGATTGTCGTGAGAATATCGTAGTAACGCTCTGAAATGAATGAGGCTCCTTGTTGGTTATAGTGAACCATGTCTGCAAGAAAAGAGTCGTCAAATCCTGTGGCCATATCTACGGATACCACAGTTGAGTTGGGCGTGTTTAGATAGTTCACTAAACTATCCATATCGTTTTGAAATCGTGTAAAGTAATTATCTAAAACAAGCATTGCCATGGCATTACCCGGTGCCATTTTTTCTATCACGACTGTGATATTGGGGTTGTAGACTTGTAGTTTCTGTACGATATCTACGATGTTGTCAACAGCGTCGTCGTAGGGTAAGAAATCTAAAGCGTCGTTACCCCCAGGCGAACTAAATAGCACAATATCAGGGGTGTCGACAGTGGCCATCCAATCATCTAATTCATCTAAAATTTGCCCTGATGTATATCCGCTGTGGCCTTCGTGATTTGGATCGAATTCTTCATTATCGACCAGATTATATGATTTAGGGTCAATTTGAGAGCCAACAAAATCAATAGACCAACCGTTTTCAAGAAGCTTTTTCCAAAGCTTATAACGGTAACTATGGTAATTGGGTGGGTCACCCTGCACTCTAGATGCTCCCAATGGAAGAATTTTTGTCGCAGGTGACGCCGGTAGATTATTTTTCTGACAAGCGGTTAAGAATACGAATGCCAGAGTAGCAATAGCCAATAGTTTTTTCATAGTATTTACGTTTTGGACTACCGGTTATGGAAACTTCGGGAATTTCGAGAAATCGCGTGGTCGCTTTTCAAGGAAGGCATTGCGTCCCTCCACGGCTTCATCGGTGCCGTAGGCCAGTCGGGTGGCCTCACCGGCATAAACCTGCTGGCCAACGAGGCCGTCGTCAATGAGGTTAAATCCGAATTTGAGCATTTTGATGGCAGTAGGGCTTTTGGTCATGATTTCTTGCGCCCATTCGTAAGCGACTTGTTCCAATTCTTCGTGCGGAACTACCTTATTAACCATGCCCATTTCAAAGGCTTCTTGTGCTGAATATTCTGCGCCTAAAAAGAAAATTTCACGAGCGCGTTTTTGACCGACTTGACGTGCGAGGTAAGCGGAGCCGAAGCCGCCGTCAAAGCTGGCAACATCCGCATCCGTTTGTTTAAATATCGCATGTTCTTTACTTGCTAGGGTGAGGTCGCATACTACATGGAGACTATGACCCCCGCCGACAGCCCAACCCGGTACAACAGCAATGACCACTTTATTCATGAAGCGAATCTGACGTTGTACATCAAGAATGTTGAATCGGTTAATACCGTTAGCACCTTTATAGCCTGTGTTCGAACGCACGCGCTGGTCTCCTCCAGAACAAAAAGCCCAACCGCCGTCTTTAGAGGAGGGGCCTTCCCCGGTAATGAGCACGACGCCAATCTCTTGACTCTCGTGACAGATGATCAGCGCTTCCCACAGTTCGTCAACGGTTTTTGGTGTGAAGGCGTTACGCACTTCCGGGCGATTGAACGCAATTCGCGCTACGCCGTTGAGCTGTTTAAACGTAATTTCCTCATACGTTTTGATGGTCTGCCATTCTAATTCTGCCATAGTACTCTATTTAGGGTAATTCAATTCAACACAAAGGTACCTTCTAACTAACTATTCCTACAGGGTGTTGTTCATGTCCATTTCCTCGCCGCAGCGCTTGCAGCGGTAGACCGTTTTAGAATAGAAGGGATAAATCATAAACAGAAAGGAGATGGCAAGGGTTAGCCAACCAAGGCTCGTTTTAAAACTTTTAAAACCACCGTAAATTTCATGTGATCCACAAGCTGCGCAAGTCAATGTTTCATTCGTCCGGTCTAAATGCGGCCTTAATTCCCATTCTTCGATCAACGCTTTGGCTTTTGGCACATCTTCTTCCTTTATTTTTATTCTAATGCCGCCGACTGCTTGGCCATAAATAGGCATGATGTTATTGATATTCTCGTCGAAGATGTAGCATTCTATTCCTTCATTTTCGAGCCGTGTTTTGACCAAATGTGCAGATACAGAGTCGTTGAAGGTTTGTGCGGTGACCAATTTCATGTGAATCAATTAAGTGGCTAAGTAAGGTACGGATTTTAGCGCATTCGAATCCCGGTGACCATCAGCTCCAGTGTGGTTTGTCCATTGAAGTGATTTTCCACGACGCTGGCCAAAACATCACAGGGCTGCCCTGAGGCGAGTGCTGCTGCTAGATGGCCTTGGCCAAAAGCAATTCCATTGATGGAAGAGGAGCCTTCCAAAGCCTTGAGGTGGAGCTTGAGGTGTTTAGCGTCGGCGCCTACCGCGCGGGTGTTGCCCGCGTTGATCAGGTTTTTAAAGAGAAAGACCGGGGCTTCGTTTTCGGGGCCATGTGGGGCCAGTTGGCGTAGAATGGCGTAGAATCGGTCCGTAATGGCATCGATGGTGGTCTCGGCATCGTATAGGAAGATCCGCTGTTTCTTTTCCTCGGGTAGATGGGCAGTGACGTAGGCCTCGAACGCTTTTTTAAAGTGGGGCAATTGGGCTTCGTCAAGGGTCATTCCCGCGGCATATTTATGCCCACCGAACTGCAGTAAATGGGATTCACAAGCTTCCAATGCATCGTACACGTCAAAATCTAAAACGCTTCGCGCAGATCCGGCTAGAACGTCGCCGCTTTTGGTGAGGATGATGGTCGGGCGGTAGTAGTGTTCGACCATTTTAGAGGCGACGATACCTACCACACCTTTGTGCCAATGCGGGGCATACAATACCGTGGAATTGGGAAAGGACGCTGAATCTAATAACGCTTTTGCTTCTTCGAAGATGTCCGCTTGGGTAGATTGACGGTCGGTATTAAAATCATTAATGGCATTGGCCAATTTATCTTGTTCCTCTTTGTTCTTTGAGCGGAGCAACTCCACAGCCCGAAGGCCACTTTCCATGCGCCCGGCCGCGTTTATGCGAGGGCCTATTGAAAAGCCAATATCTCTAAAGGAAAGGGATTCAGGACGTTTATTTGCCGCTTCGAGCAGGCTCAAGAAACCTGTACGGCATTGACTGGCTCGTAAACGCTCCAATCCGTAATGCGCTAAAATTCTATTTTCTCCCGTGACATGCACGATGTCCGCGGCAATGGAAACGGCACAGAGGTCTAAGAGTGGGTAGAGGTACGGTTCGTGCGGCAGTCCCCAGCGTTCACAAAGCGCTTGGCAGAGTTTAAAACCTACGCCGCAAGCGGAGAGTTCTTTGTAGGGATACAGGCAGTCTGGTCTTTTCGGGTCGAGCACCGCATATGCTTTCGGCAGGGTTGTTTCCGGGCGGTGGTGGTCGCAGACAATCACATCTATGCCCAAGCTTCGTGCATGCGCAATCTGGTCAAAAGCTTTAATACCACAATCCAAAGCGAT